>Ga0190271_10002159_pt1 | contig 11739 bp, 8 predicted proteins | sample Popmic356T_FD_133747 | JGI IMG/M metagenome (GOLD analysis project Ga0190271, IMG submission 133747) | Populus adjacent soil microbial communities from riparian zone of Weber River, Utah, USA - 356 T | ecosystem: Environmental > Terrestrial > Soil > Riparian zone | place: USA: Utah | collected...
CGGCGAGATCCTCGCCGCCGCGGTGCGCGGTGATGCGGTAGCGGAGCGCCTCGCCCATGGTCTCGGCCAGCCCCGAGAACAAGCCGACGTCGAGGTGGGCCCACCGCGCACCATGACGTTCGGTCACGAGGACCACCTCGGTCTCGAGGACACCAGCATCAGCGACCAGGAACCGGCCCGGCTCTGCCATCAAGGCCGGGGGATGCGGTCCGAGGTGGCGGCCGACCGACGAAAGGATCGCGGTGCCGAAGTCCGCCACCGTGGGCGTGCAGTCGGCGGTACGGCACGGGAAGCCGCCACCCAGGTCGACCACGTCGAGGTCGGCGCCGAAGCGCCGCAGCGCGTCCCGGAGCCTGGCGGTCGTGGCGAGGGGCGCGTTCCAGGCATCGACGTCGCACTGCTGGCTTCCGACGTGGAAGCAGACGCCGACCTTGTGACCACGGCTGACGGCACGGGCCAGCAGTCGCGCCGCATCGGCTTCACTGCAGCCGAACTTGCCGCCGAGGGCCCACTCGGCGCCGCCGCCACTGGTCGCGATCCGGACCAGGAGCGTCGCGCCCGGGGCGAACAACGTGAGCTTGTCGAGCTCGGCGTCGCTGTCGAACGAGAACCGGCGAACCCCGAGGGTGCTGGCGTACGCGATGTCAGCGGCCTTCTTGACGGTGTTGCCGTAGGAGAGGTGCGAGGGGTCGGGGTCGACAGCCAGGACGGCGTCGATCTCCCCCGGGCTGGCGACGTCCCAGAACGTGCCTTCCGCTGCGAGCGTGCTGAGGACTCGTGCCGACGGGTTCGCCTTGACGGCGTAGTGCAGGTCGACGGTGGGGAGGGCGCTGCGGAGCGCTCCATGGAGACGGCGGACGATCTGGGTGTCTACCGTCAGCACCGGGGTCGGGAGATCCGTCGCGGCGTCGGCTGGGAGGCCCGTCGCCGGTCGGGGACCGGGGCGCTGGTTTCCAGGGTGGGCAGGGGGCACGAACGAAACGACGTCGGGCACCACAGTCACAGGGCCACTCCTCCTGCCCGGGAGCAGCTCCGCAGCGGCCACTCACGCAGAGGAGGAGGCAGTGACCCGGCGACCTGATACATCCCCGGCGAACCTGTTCAGACCGGTCGGTCGGTCCCGGCCGCGCGGGGCGCACGTCGGCTGGGTCAGCGGCGCGAGAACAGCATCAGGCGGAGCACCGGGAACGCCAGACAGGCGAAGACGACCACGGCCAGGCGGGCCGCCCAGTCGTCGCGGACGTACCAGACCAGGCCGATCATCACGAGCAGGCCGATCACCAGCCAGGTGATCTGGGCTCGCCGGCGCCGGGCCAGGAGACCCGTGTCGCGGCCGACCGGGCGCAGGCGGTCCGTGGTCGCCGCTCTGAAGGCACGCTTGCGGGCTGCCTGACGCTCGCGGCGCTCCTGCTCAGCGGCCCTGGCCGCCTGCCGGATCGCGGCCTCGCGCTCGCGCTCGGCTCGCCGCTTCGCCCGCTCCTTGCTCATCGGGAGCCCGCCACGCGCGTCACAGGCCCCGCACCCAGTTCGACAGGAGCAGGGCGCCTGCGTCCCCGGACTTCTCCGGGTGGAACTGCGTCGCCACGAGCGGCCCGTTCTCGACGGCCGCGACGAAGCGGTCACCGCCGTACTCGGTCCAGCTGACCAGCGGCGGCGTGGTGCGACCCTTGGTCTCCAGCCTCCACGCGCGTACGCCGTAGGAGTGGACGAAGTAGAACCGCTCCGTCTCGACGCCCTCGAAGAGGCGCGAATCCGCGGGGACGTCGACGGTGTTCCACCCCATGTGGGGGACGACTGGCGCGCGGAGCCGCTCGACCACGCCCGGCCACTCCCCCAGCCCTTCCGTGTCGTCGCCGTGCTCGACGCCGTGCTCGAACAGCACCTGCAGGCCGACGCAGATCCCCAGCACCGGCCGGCCGCCCGCGAGTCGACGCCCGATCACCTCGTCGCCGTGCACGGCCCGGATGCCCTCGACACAGGCCCGGAAGGCGCCGACCCCCGGCACCACCAGACCGTCGCTGTCCTGGGCACGTCGACGGTCGGCGGTCAGCTCGACGTCGGCGCCGGCCCGGTCGAGCGCGCGCACTGCGGACCGCACGTTGCCGAAGCCGTAGTCGAGCACCACGACCCTGGGGGCCGAGGCTCCCGGGGCTGGGCTCACAGGGTGCCCTTCGTGGACGGCACGCCCGTCTCCCGCGGGTCGAGGGCGATGGCGTCGCGCAGCGCCCGAGCCACGGCCTTGTACTGGGTCTCGACGATGTGGTGCGGGTCCCTTCCGCTGAGCACCCGCACGTGCAGCGCGATCTGTGCGTGGTGCGCGAGGGTCTCGAAGACGTGCCGGGTCAACGAGCCGAGGTACCCGACGCCGGATCCGCCGATGGTCACGAACTGCTGGCCCTCGGGCTCGCCCACGTGCACGCAGTACGGGCGGCCGGACACGTCGACGACGGCCTGCACCAACGCCTCGTCGAGCGGCACGGTCGCGTCGCCGAAGCGCCGGATCCCGACCTTGTCGCCGAGCGCCTCGCGCAACGCCTCACCCAGCACGATCGCGGTGTCCTCGACGGTGTGGTGGGCGTCGACGTGCGTGTCGCCGTCGGTCTGCACGGTCAGGTCGATGAGCGAGTGACGCGCGAACGAGCCCAGCATGTGGTCGTAGAAGCCCACGCCGGTGCTCACGTCCGAGCGACCGGAGCCGTCGAGGTCGATCTCGACAAGCACCTTGGACTCCTTGGTGGCGCGCTCGATCCGCGCTGTCCTCGTGCCGCCGTGGGGCGTCATGTCGTGACCTCTCTCGTCTCCAGGACCTGTACCAGGGCGGTCCGGAACACTGTCATCTCGGCCGGCGTGCCCATCGACACACGCAACCACCCATCGGGTCCAGTCTCCCGGATGAGCACGCCTCGCTGCACGAGCTCCTCCCAGATCGCGTGCCGGTCGTCGAACCGGCCGAACAGGCAGAAGTTCGCGTCGGACTCCGCCACCTCGAGGCCCTGGGCGCGCAACCAGACCACGGTACGGTCGCGCTCCTCGCGCAGGTCATCGACCCGGGCAAGCAGCTCGTCCGCATGCCTGAGCGCAGCCAAGGCCACCGCCTGGGTCACTGCCGACAGGTGGTACGGCAGCCTCACGACCCGGAGCGCGTCACAGATCTCGGGGGCTGCCGCGAGGTAGCCGAGCCGGCCGCCGGCGAGGGCGAACGCCTTGCTCATCGTCCGAGACACCGCGAGGTTCGGGGTGGCGGGCAGCAGCTCCAGGGCGCTGGCGGTGCCGGAACGGCGGAACTCGGCGTACGCCTCGTCGACGACCAGGATGCCGGGCTCCGGGTTCGCCGAGAGCACCGCACAGAGCTCCGCCACGGTGTCGAGCGGAAGGGCGGTCCCCGTCGGGTTGTTCGGCGAGGGGAGCAGCACCACGGACGGCTGCACCTCCTTGACCACGGCCACCGCCTGCGCCGCGTCGATCGTGAAGTCGGTCTCTCGGTGGCCGGTGACCCAGGCGGTGCTCGTGTCGCGGGCGTACTCCGGGTACATCGAGTACGTCGGAGCGAACGACACCGCGGTCCTCCCGGGCCCACCGAACGCCTGGAGCAGGTGCAGCATGACCTCGTTGGAGCCGTTGCCCGCCCATACCTGTGAAGGGCCCACCCCGTGCCCGAGGTACGCCGCGAGTGCCGTGCGCAGCTCGGCGAACTCGCGGTCGGGGTAGCGGTTCAGCCGCCTGGTCGCGTCCGCGACGGCCGCGACCACGTCGGCCACCACCGCCTCGGACGGCGGGTACGGGTTCTCGTTGACGTTGAGCCGGACCGGCACGTCGAGCTGCGGTGCCCCGTAGGGCTCGATCCCTCGCAGCTCCTCGCGCAGCGGCAGGCGGGGAGCGGGCGCCATCAGCCGGCCTCCTCCTCGGGCGGCTCGCTGCCCGTGCGGACGCGGATCGCGGCACCGTGGCCGGGCAGGTCCTCTGCCTCGGCGAGGGCGACCACGTGGTGCGCCACGTCGCGCAGGGCGCGGTCGGTGTACTCCACGACGTGCACCGACTTCCGGAACGCGCGCACCGACAGCCCTGACGAGTGACAGGCGCATCCACCTGTGGGCAGCACGTGGTTGGAGCCGGCGCAGTAGTCGCCCAGCGACACCGGCGAGTACGGACCCACGAAGACCGCGCCGGCGTTGCGCACGCGACCGGCCCAAGTCGCGGCGTCGCGCGTCTGGACGGCGAGGTGCTCGGCTGCGTAGGCGTTCACCACGTCGAGTGCTTGCTCGAGGTCGTCGACGAGGACGATGCCGGACTGCGGCCCACCGAGTGCGGCGCGGATCCGCTCGACGTGCCGGGTGGCCGACACCTGCTTGTCGAGCTCGGCGACCACGTCGTCGGCCAGCGTCAGGCTCGGCGTGACGAGGACCGACGCGGCGAGCGGGTCGTGCTCGGCTTGGCTAAGCAGGTCGGCTGCAACGAAGGCGGGGTCGGCACTGTCGTCGGCGAGGACGGCGATCTCGGTGGGACCGGCCTCGGAGTCGATGCCGACGATGCCCTTGACGAGGCGCTTCGCGGTCACCGTGTAGATGTTGCCGGGGCCGGTGACGAGGTCGACCGGGCGGCAGGGGCCGGCTCCGAAGGCGAGCATCGCGATGGCCTGGGCTCCGCCGACGGCGTACACCTCCTCGATGCCGAGGAGGGCACACGCGGCGAGGATCGTGGGGTGCGGCAGACCGCCGTTCTCCTTGCGCGGGGGGGACGTCAGCGCGATCGAGCGCACGCCGGCGACCTGGGCAGGGACGACGTTCATCACCACGCTCGACACCAGGGGCGCGACCCCTCCCGGCACGTACAGCCCGACCCTGTCGATCGGGACCATGCGTTGTGTCACCGTGCCGCCGGGGACGATCTCGGTGACCACGTCCCGCTCGAGCTCGGCCTCGCAGCTGCGCCGCAGCCGAGTGATCGACTCCTCCAGCCCGGCGCGCACCGAGGGATCCAGCACCTCCACCGCGTCGGCCAGGACACCCGGCGGTACCGCGATGTCGTCCGACTCGACGCCGTCGAAGCGGGCCGACAGCTCGAGCACCGCCTCGACCCCGCGCTCGCGGACCGCGTCGAGGATCGGCTGCACAGCCGCCACCGTGGCTGTCACGTCCGTGGCGGCGCGCGGCACGACCCCGCGGTAGTCAGCGTGGGCGGCGGACCCGTCGGGCCTCGCCACCGGTGCCTGACCGCGAAGGTCGATGCGTCGGATCATGACAGCAGTCTAGGGCTGACGAGACGCGCGCCCGACGCGCTGACCAGCGGCCGGAAGCGTCTGCCGCAGGTCGCCGAGTAGGTTGTTGCGCGTGCCCTCCAGCCTCCCGATCTTCCCCCTGAACACGGTGGCGTTCCCGGGCATGACGGTGCCGCTGCACATCTTCGAGGAGCGGTACCGCGCGATGGTGCAGCACCTGCTCACGATCCCCGATCCTGCGGACCGGCTGTTCGGCGTCGTCGCGATCCGGGAGGGTTACGAGGTGGGCGGCCACGAGGCCCGCTCCATGTACCGCACCGGCTGCGTCGTCCAGCTCGGCACGGTCGAGGAGTACGACGACGGCCGGTTCGACATCGCGGCGGTCGGACGGCACCGGATGCGCGTCGTCGCGACCGACAGCGACGGCCCGTACCTCCGGGCCGAGGTGGAGGACCTCGACGAGGACGGCAAGCCACACGTCGAGACCGCACGCGAGGCGGCGCATGCGCTGGCGACGTTCGCCGAGTACCGCGACACGGTGAGCGCCTTGCGCGGCGGGGACGTGATGACAGGCAGCCTGCCGCGTGACCCCGAGCTGCTGTCGTACTCGCTGGCGTCGACCTGCTCCCTCACGCTCAGGGAACGCCAGCAGCTCTTGGAGTCACCCACGACCCTGGAGCGTCTCGGGCTGCTGCGGCGGCTGATGCGCGACGAGCTGCGGGCGATGTCCGCGGTCCCGTCCCTGCCCGCCACGGAGGTTGCGCGCTCCGGTTGGAGCCCGAACTAGGACGTGACGCCGGTCAGTCCGTGGTGACCCGCAGCACCGCCGTCGCTTCGTCGTCCGACACGGTCGCCGAAAGCCCGACGCTCTGGAGCGGCTCGAGGTTCGCGAGCACCTCCTGTGAGTCCGGAGCTCCGTCTGCCTCGATGGCCTTGGTGATCCACTCTCCGTCGAGATCGACGAAGAGCACCGACCCGCCCTCGTCCGCGTCGGGCAGCGCGTCGTCGAAGCGCTCCTGGTCGGCCAGGTCGCCGTCGCCCGCCAACGTCTCGGCATAGTCCGCGTCGAACGCGATCGCGACCGCGTCCTCTCCGGACTCGACCTCGATCAGCCCGAGCGGGATCGGGAACCCACCGAGCAGCTGCTCCACCAGCGGCGCGACGTCGTCCGGGTCACCCTTGATCCGGACACCGGCAGGCACGCGCCCGAGCCCCGCCTCCGAGTCGTCGAAGCCCGTCGTGAAGTCGGCCGAGGAGTCCAGGGCCATCGACAGCCCTTCTCCCAGCAATGTCTGCAGGTCGTTCTCGTCGAGGCCGGTCTGAGCCTCGACCTGGGCGAGCATCGTCTCGATCGCCTCCTGGCCGAGCGTCGACTCCAGGCTCCCGAGCACGTCGTCGACGAAGGTCTCGGAGACAGGGACGCCGACGGCGACTGCGGTGCTTCCGGGCAGGTCCCCGACACCCGAGTCGCCGTCGGCCACCGCGCCCATCGCCTGGACCCCCGCGGTCGTCACCCGCAGCTCGAGGGCCTCGTCCTCGAAGCGCAGGCTCAGCGCGGCGCCGTCGAAGCCCTCGAGATACTCCTCGAGCTGCTCGGTGTCCGGCATCGGTGCCGGCTCGATCGGCATCCCGTCCGTGGGGAAGTCTGAAGGGAAGTCGTCCGGGAAGTCTGACGGGAAGTCTGACGGGAAGTCTGACGGGAAGTCCGACCCGCTCGCGGAGACACGGGACAGCGCCGCGGCGCGCCCGGCGAAGGTGCCGGAGTCGGAGTCGGAGCCGGAGGACGTCGCGCCCGCGAATCCGCCGAACATGTCACCCATCGCGTCGAGCAGGACGTCGGCGGCGCTCGGCGCGAGGTAGGCGGTAATGAAGCCTTCGCCGCCCGCCGCGTCGACCCGGTCCTGGTAGTCGGCGTCGTCGGCGAGGCTGGAGTCCTCGGCGTCGGACACGAATGCTTCTGCCGCGTCGTCATCCTTGCCGACCACCATGAAGTCGTCGGAGAAGGCGACGCCCACCTCGTCGCTGCCGGCAACGGTTGCGCCCTCCTCCCCGCCACACGCGGCGATCTTCTCGAACGCGTCTTCCGCCTGACCCTGGTCCTCGACGCCGAGCAGGAAGTAGGGCTCCGGTCCGTCGTCGCCGCTGCGGCCCGCCACGGCCATGCTGTTGCCGAGCCAGGGCTCGAAGTCGTCGGCCCACGTCAGGTCGTCACAGGGCGCGTCGGCCAGGATCGCCTCGACGATCTCCTTGCGCAGGTCCTCGTCCGACCCCAGGTCGAGCTCGTCCTCGATCGCGGGGAACTTCTTGAGGAACTGGTAGGCCTCGATCTGCTGTTCCGCGCCGGGGTCCAGGTCGATCGCGAGGTAGCCGAAGGCGTCGTGAGGGACCGCTGACGCGGGGGAGGCCCCGCCGCCGAGGAACTGGGCGACGCCGTACGCCGCACCCCCCGCGACCACGAGCGCGCCGACGGTCAGGCCGACGACCAGACCCCATCGGCGGCCACCGCCGGAGGGCTCGCTCTGCGTGCTGTCGAGGTACTCCACCTGGCCCTGCTCGGGCTCCTGACCCGGTGTCGATCCCCCGCCAGGACCTGTGCTGTCCTCAGCCATCCCGATCCCTCTCGATCCGTGTGCGGACTATTGCACCACGGGGCGAGGTCGAGGGCGGTGGGAACCACGGACACCGAGAAGCACGATCACGTTGCCGAGGACGGCGCCCGTGGGCCAGGCCAGGTAGGCGGTCGCCGCCGACACCTGCAGCTGGTCCGGCGCCTGCTCCCCCTCCGACGCCTCGGCCAGGGCCTCGACCGCAGGTTCCGGCCCGAGCACGGCTCCGAGCGTCGCGCACACCCAGGCGGCGAGGAGCGAGCCGACCGTCAGGGCGAACAGGGTGACCAGCTCGTCGCGGCGACGCCACCAGGTGAGCGCGAGCCCGGTCACCAGGCAGAGTCCGAAACCGAGCACGGCGAACCACCCGTCCGCGGCCACCTGCTTCACCAGCTCCGACTCGGGGCTGGCTACCCCAGCGGCGCTCCGGGTCGCCACCACCGGGTCGACCAGCTGCGCCCACACCACACCGGCGACCAGGCCACCGACGACGAGCACCGCCACGACGACGAGGCCGTCGCGCAGGGCCGCACCCGAGTCGAAGGTGTGCCGATGCTCGTCCGGGCCGGGGGTGGCGACCACCGGCTCCATCGGGGGTTGCGTCATGAGCCAGTCAGGCAGTTCGGCCCCAGCAGGGCCTTGAGGTCGGCGAACAACGCCGGTGACGCGGAGACGCGGAGACGGTCGTCGAGCCGCATGACGGTGGTCGCGGAACGGCTCATGAGACGCAACCGTACTTCGGTGACCCCCGGGTGGGTGCCGAGAACGTCCCGGAGCTGGTCGACGACCGGTGGCGTGCATCGGGTGGACGGCAGTGAGATCACCACGGGGCCGGCGTCGCCGTCCTCCAGGTCGGGAACGCGCACCTCCTGGCCGTGGATCTCGGGCTGGTCCTTCTGGCGCGAGAGCCGGCCCTTGACGGTGAGGATGACGTCCTCGTTCAGCAGCGGTCCGGCCACCTGGTACGCGCTCGGGAACAACAGCACGTCCACGGCGCCCTCGAGGTCCTCCAGGGTCACCATCGCCCACGAGTCGCCGCGCTTGGTGATCTTGCGCTGCACCGAGGTGACCAGGCCACACACGGTGACGGTCGCGCTGTCGGGCCGTTCCTCGTCGGTGAGCAGCTGGCCGATCGTGCAGTCGGCCTCGTTGGCCATGATGTGCTCGAGCCCGGTGAGCGGGTGGTCGGAGACGTAGAGACCGAGCATGTCGCGCTCGTGCGCCAGCAAGGTCTGCTTGTCCCACTCCTCGATGTCGGGGATCGTGACGCTGACCCCCCACCCGCTGCCGAAGCTCGAGGACTCCTCCTCCAGTCCCCCGAACAGCGAGTCCTGGCCGATGGCCTCGTTGCGCTTGATCTCGACGTACTGCTCGACCGCGGTCTCGTGGATGGTGACGAGCGCGCGCCGCCGGTGGTCGAGCGAGTCGAAGGCGCCGGCCTTGACCAGCGACTCGATGACTCGCTTGTTGCAGACGATGGTGTCGACCTTGGCCAGGAAGTCGGAGAAGTCTGTGTAGCGACCCTTCTCGCGGCGCGCCGCGACCACGGCATCGACCACGTTGGAACCGACGTTGCGGATCGCGTTGAGCCCGAACCTTATGTCGGTGCCGACCGGGGTGAAGTCCGACTCGGACTCGTTGACGTCGGGCGGCAGCACCCTGATCCCCATGCGGCGGCACTCGTTGAGGTAGATCGCTGACTTGTCCTTGTCGTCCTTCGTCGACGTGAGGAGCGCGGCCATGTACTCGGCCGGGTAGTTGGCCTTGAGGTACGCCGTCCAGTAGGACACCAGGCCGTACGCCGCGGAGTGCGCCTTGTTGAAGGCGTAGTCGGAGAACGGCAGCAGGATGTCCCACAGCGTCTGGACCGCGCCCAGGGAGTAGCCGCGCTCGACCATCCCGGACGAGAAGGTCGCGAACTGCTTGTCCAGCTCGGCCTTCTTCTTCTTGCCCATGGCCCGGCGCAGCAGGTCCGCCTGTCCGAGCGAGTAGCCGGCGAGCTGCTGGGCGATGGCCATGACCTGCTCCTGGTACACGATCAGGCCGTAGGTCTCGCCGAGCACGTCCTCGAGCGCCTCCGCGAGCTCGGGGTGGATGGGCACGACGGGTTCGCGCCCGGTCTTGCGGCGGGCGTACTTGTTGTGCGAGTCCGCACCCATGGGACCCGGCCGGTACAGCGCGCCCACGGCGGAGATGTCCTCGAAGCAGTCGGGCCGCATGCTGCGCAGCAGGGCGCGCATGGGCCCGCCGTCGAGCTGGAAGACTCCGAGCGTCTCGCCGCGCTGCATGAGGGAGTACGTCGTCGGGTCGGTGAGCGCAAGCTCCTCGAGCACGACCTTCTCGCTGCGGTTCGACTCGATGTTGCGCAGCGCGTCGTCGAGCACCGTGAGGTTGCGCAGCCCGAGGAAGTCCATCTTGATCAGGCCGAGGCGCTCGCAGGTCGGGTAGTCGAACTGCGTGATCGTGGCGCCGTCCTGGGGGCGGCGCATGATCGGGATGACGTCGAGCAGACGCTCGCTGGACATGATCACGCCCGCCGCGTGCACGCCCCACTGGCGCTTCAGGCCCTCGATGCCGATCGCCGTGTCGACCACGGTGCGGACGTCGGACTCGGCCTCGTAGAGTGCACGGAACTCGCCACCCTCGCCGTAGCGCGGGTGCTCGTTGTCGAAGATCTGCTTGAGCGGCACGTCCTTGCCCATGACCGCCGCGGGCATCGCCTTCGTGATCCGGTCACCCATGGCGAACGGGTACCCGAGGATGCGGGAGGAGTCCTTCACCGCCTGCTTGGCCTTGATGGTGCCGTAGGTGACGATCATCGAGACCCGGTCCGCGCCGTACTTCTCGCTGACGTAGCGGATCACCTCGCCCCGTCGACGCTCGTCGAAGTCGATGTCGAAGTCGGGCATCGAGACGCGGTCCGGGTTGAGGAAACGCTCGAAGATCAAGCCGTGCACGAGCGGGTCGAGGTCGGTGATGCGCATCGCGTACGCCGCGATCGAGCCCGGCCCTGACCCGCGACCGGGCCCCACCCGGATGCCGTGGTCCTTGGCCCAGTTGATGAAGTCGGCGACGACCAGGAAGTAGCCGGGGAACCCCATCTGGGTGATCACGCCGACCTCGAAGTCCGCCTGCTTGCGCACCCGGTCGGGGATGCCGTCCGGGTAGCGGAAGGCGAGGCCCTTCTCGACCTCCTTCGCGAACCACGTGTCCTCGGTCTCGCCCTCAGGAACCGGGAACCGCGGCATGTAGTTGGCGGTCTCGTCGAACTCGACCGAGCAGCGCTCCGCCACGAGCAACGTGTTGTCGCACGCCTCCGGCAGACCGTTGGTGTCCGCCCACAGCTGGCGCATCTCCTGGGCGGACTTGATGTAGTAGCCGTCGCCGTCGAACTTGAAGCGCTTGGGGTCGGACATGGTGCTGCCCGAGGACACGCAGAGCAGGTGCTCCTGCGCCGCTGCGTCCTCCTGGCGCACGTAGTGCGAGTCGTTCGTCGCGATCGGGGGGATGCCGAGGTCCTTGGACAGCCGGAGAAGGCCGTCACGGACCCTGTTCTCGATGGCGAGCCCGTGGTCCATGAGCTCGAGGAAGTAGTTGTCCTTGCCGAGGATGTCCTGGAAGTCCGCGGCGGACTGTCGGGCCTTGTCGTAGTCACCGATCCGGAGCCAGGTCTGGATCTCCCCCGACGGGCAGCCCGTCGTGCCGAGCAGGCCGTCGGCGTGCTCCGCGAGCAGCTCGCGGTCGGCACGCGGCTGGTAGAAGTACCCCTCCATCGAGGCCCGGGAGCACAGCCGGAACAGGTTGTGCATGCCGGCCGTGGTCTCGGCGAGCAGGGTCATGTGGGTGTAGGCGCCGCTGCCCGAGACGTCGTCGTCGCCTCCGTTGCTCCACCTGACGCGCTTCCGCTCGAAGCGGGAG
>Ga0190271_10002160_pt1 | contig 11737 bp, 11 predicted proteins | sample Popmic356T_FD_133747 | JGI IMG/M metagenome (GOLD analysis project Ga0190271, IMG submission 133747) | Populus adjacent soil microbial communities from riparian zone of Weber River, Utah, USA - 356 T | ecosystem: Environmental > Terrestrial > Soil > Riparian zone | place: USA: Utah | collected...
ATCGGTGGACCACATGCGCCTGACGGCTCTGACGGCCAGCACACCAGCGGCGTGCCGTCGGTACTCGGCGGTGGACCGGTGGTCGTCGATCGGGCGAGCTGACGCCGAGACGCGCCGGGCGAGTTCGGCGAGCAGGGTCGGGTCGGGGGCGGTCGTCATCTCCCAGTCGAGGCGGTCGACCAGCCACGCCTCGGCGTCGTGGGCACGGATCGAGGTCGGACCGACCGCCCCGAGCGCCAGGCGGATCGACCGGGTCGGCCGATCGACGATCGCGGCCAGGGAGACCGCAGCGATCACCATGGCGTTTCGGGTGCCGACCTTGAGGAACTGTTGGGGACCCTCGGGTGCGGGGAAGCGAACCGATGCGATGAGCTCGTCGCTGCGTCGCGCCGTCAGCTTCGGCCCGGTGATGAACTCCTCGAGCCGCAGCGACCGTTCGCCCGACGAGCTGACCAGGTCGACCGTCGCATCGAGTGCGGCCAGCACCGGGAGCGTGTCGCCGGCGGGCGAGGCGGTGCCCAGATTGCCGCCCAGCGTCCCGGCGTTGCGGATCTGGGGTGACCCGACCGTCCGGGATGCGGCGGCGAGGGCGGGCAGACGCTCGGCGAGGCGGCCGGACATGAGGGCCGTGTAGGTGAGCCCGGCGCCCAGCACCAGGGTCGGGGGCGGGACGTCCCGGCCGAGCTCCTGCCAGGACGCCAGCTCGTCGAGCGCTCCGAGGGACACCACGGCGGTCGGGCGACGGTGGCCGGCGTTGATCTCCACCATCAGGTCGGTCCCGCCGGCGAGCACGGTCGCGTCGGGGTTGGTCGCCAGCGTGGCGCACGCGTCGGCGATCGACCGTGGGATCAGGATCGGCACATCGTCCATTGTCCGACCGTTCAACAATCTGTCAACGTCGGCTCGCACTTCTTCACAGGCCGGAAACGCTGAGATGTCCAGTGTGCCGCGTCCTGGTTCGACATCCCCGCCGGTCCTCTGCCACCGACGGCGACGGCGGATGGTTCGTTAGTTTGGGACCGTGCACGAGCTCCTCGTCGCGATCAAGCCACTCGTCGAGGCCCTCGGCGCAGTGACGGTCGAGCCGTCGATGCGGCGCGAGGGCGACATCGAGCTGACGTGGCAGGGTGAGGTCGTCGGGGCCGTCCGCCTGCCCGAACGGCCTCGCGACGTCGACTGGTTCCTGGCGTCGATCGAGCGCTCCTACGATCGCCCGCTCGCCACGTTGGACCGGGTCGACAAGCAGCGGGTGGTCAAGCAGTTGAACGAGGCAGGGGCGTTCCAGCTGCGAAAGTCGGTCGAGCAGGTGGCCGAGGTCCTCGGCGTGAGCCGGTTCACCGTCTACAACTACCTGAACCGCCCCCAGGAACCGGACGCCGGCGACTGACGGCGTTGGCCGGCAGGGGGGACCGGCGGGTCGGGCTCTCGACCTCAGTCCTGTGACCGGGATCCGGTCCGGAAGGTCAGTTGCAGCGAGACCCGTTCGGCGCCTGCCGCCGCGGCCGCCCGGGCCGCGCCGCCCAACGCGGTCAGGACGGTGTCGAGGTCGCCTTCGACCGCGGTTCCGAACGGCCCGACGTCCGCATCGAGGCCGGCGGCCCGCACCGCCTCGATCGCGTCGACCACGTGGGGTCCGGGGTCGCCGTCGACGAACGGTTCGATCGTGAACTCGGCCGACACGTGCGAGGCATCCGCCGGGGTGGCATCGGGGCCGCTGGACATCGGTCGGAGCGTAGTGGCGTGTGGAGATGTTCAGACCGACGCGGACCGAGCGTCCGAGCCGAGGCTTGCCGGATCGCCGGACGTTGCCTCGGCCTCGGTCATGATGGCCCGAACGAGCTGGAGGATCTCGGGCCGGGCCGTCGAGGGGGCCCCGGAGTCGAACGGGGGCTGCGGGTCGTACTCGATCCCGAGCTGGATCGCCTCGGCGACGTCGCGGCCGTGGGTACGACCGACGAGCGTCAGTGCCATGTCGATCCCGGCCGACACGCCGGCTGCGGTGATGACCTTGCCGGCCTCGACCACACGTTGCTCGGTCGGTGTCGCACCGAACGATGCCAGGTGGTCGTAGGCGTTCCAGTGGGTGGTGGCCGGGAGGCCGTCGAGAATGCCGGCGGCGCCGAGCAGCAGCGCTCCGGTGCACACCGAGGTGGTCCAGGTGGTGGTCTCGTGGGCCGATCGGAGCCACTCGACGATGGGTTCGCCCTGATGGGCATAGCGGCGCGTGACCATCCCACCCGGTACCACCACGATGTCGGGTGCGGCCACATCGCCGAAGGTGTGGGCGATGTCGAGGTGCAGCAATCCGTTGTCGTCGGCGAGGTCGCCGGTGTGCTCGGCGCACAGAACGACCTCGGCGTCGGGCAGTTGGGTCAGGACCTGGTAGGGCCCGATGGCGTCGAGGGCGGTGAACCCGGGGTAGAGGCCGATGGCGATCTGCATCTGTCGCTCCTGGTGCTTGGTGGATTCGAAGAGGGTCGGGAAGGGTCGAGTCGGGTGGGGAGGGTCGGGTCGGCTTCGATCGGCGCCGTCATGCCGGCCGACGGGCGAAGTGCTGGCGATAGCGGGCCGGTGTGGTCCCGACCCGCTTCAGGAACGCCCGGTGGAGCGTCTCGCCGTGCGCGATGCCGACGGTGCGAGCGATGGCGTCGATGGTGAGGTCCGTGGTCTCGAGGAGTCGGCGTGACTCGTCGATTCGCAACGCCTCGACGTGCGCCGCCGGGGTCGTCCCGATCTCGGCCCGAAATGTCCGGGCGAACGTCCGCTCGCTCATGTGGGCACGCTCGGCCAGGGCGCGAACGGTGAGGTCGGCGTCGAGGTGGTCCGCGATCCAGTGCTGGAGGTCGACGATCGACGGAGTCGTGGCGGCCTGGGCGCGGAGTTGGGCGCTGAACTGAACCTGCCCGCCCGGCCGCTGGGCGAAGACCACGAGCCAGCCCGCGATCGCGTGTGCGACGTCGCGGCCGTGGTGCTCCTCGACGATCGCGAGTGCCAGGTCGATCCCGGCGGTGACGCCGGCGGAGGTCCAACGATCGCGGTCGCGCACGTGAATGCGGTCGGGGAGCACCGTCACGTCGGGGTGGCTCGCGGACAGGTGATCGGTCGAGGCCCAGTGGGTCGTCGCTTCGTGGCCGTCGAGCAGGCCGGCGGCCGCGAGCGCGAGTGCTCCCGTGCACACCGACGTCGTGAGATCGGCGCGCCGGGATGCGGCGCGGAGGCGGTCCACGAAACGCGGCAACCTCAGCGCGCGATCGACCCCCAGGCCCCCGACGACCATGAGCACGTCGAGGTCGGTTCGCGAGAGTCGTGACAGGGCGGTGTCGGCTCCGATCTCGATCCCCGACGCCGATCTGACCGAACCGCCGTCGGGCGTGGCGACGGTGATGTCATAGGCCCGCGGCTCGCCCACCACGAGGTTGGCGGTGTTGAACACCTCGACCGGTCCGGCCAGGTCGAGCAACTGGAAGTCGTCGAAGGCCACCATGCCGACCCGTCGCGATCGAACCGACCGCCTCCCGTTCTGTGATGCAGAACGCATGGCGGCACGAGCGTTCTGCATCACAGAAGGGGTGTCTGGGTCGCGGACGTCACCCAGCCATCGTCGATCCGTTATCGGCGTGGCGTCAATGTCAAGGATCTGACGATATCTGCCAGTCGCACCCGACGGGGGCTCCGGGGCGGCACGGCGGGGGAGTGGGTCGGTCGTAGGGTTGGGTTGTGACCGAGCTCGTCACGCTTCCCGAGATCGAGGCGGCTGCCCGCCTCCTCGACGGTGTGATTCGGCCCACGCCGACCGTCATGAGCGACTCGTTGTCGAACCGACTGGATCGGCCGGTCTGGCTCAAGCACGAACAGCAGCAGCGCACCGGTTCCTTCAAGTTCCGCGGTGCCTACAACATGCTGTCGGACCTCCCCGCGGGCACCCACGTCGTCGCCGCATCGGCCGGGAACCACGCGCAGGGTGTGGCCCTCGCGGCCCGGCTCCTGGGCATGAAGGCCACGATCTTCATGCCGGTCACCGTGTCGCTCCCCAAGCTGGAGGCGACGGAGAGCTACGGAGCCGAGATCGAGCTGGTGGGCTCGTTGGTCGACGAGTGCCTCACCAGCGCCGCCGTCTTCGCCCAACAGGAGGGCGCGGTCCTGGTTCCTCCCTTCGACGACCGACGCATCCTGGCCGGCGCGGGGACCATCGGCCTCGAGGTGATGGAGGCCGTCGTCGACCTCGAGTGCATCCTGACCCCGATCGGTGGTGGTGGTCTGTGCTCGGGAGTGAGCGCGGCGGTGAAGCTGTCACGACCCGAGGTGACAACGGTCGGGGTCATGGCGGAAGGGGCGTCGTCGATGCAGCGGTCCATCGACGTCGGAGAGCCGGTCACGGTCGTGCCGCGGACGATGGCCGACGGCATCGCGATCGGGGCACCGGCCGCGCTGACCCTCAACCACATCCTCACCTACGTGGACCGAACCGTCTCCGTCGGTGACGGGGCCATCGCCACCGCAGTGCTCCTGGCCGCCGAGCGAACGAAGTCCATCCTGGAACCGGCCGGGGCGGCATCGCTGGCCGCTGCGCTCGAGGGACTGGCGCCCGGTGACGGGGCGGTCGCGGTCGTGCTCAGCGGCGGCAACATGGACCCACTCCTGCTGGGCCGGATCCTCGAGTACGGGCTCACCGCCAGCGGCCGCTTCCTCCGGTTGTGGATCAGCCTGGGCGACCTGCCCGGTGCCCTGTCCGACCTCACCCGGACGGTGGCGGACATGGGTGTGAACATCGTGAGCGTCGAACACCACCGGCGGGGAACGCACCTTCCGGTCGGCCAGGTGGAGGTCGAGCTCACCCTCGAGACACGCAACGAATCACACCAACGGGAGATCATCGGCCACCTGCAGGAGGCCGGGTTCGAGGTCGGCCACGAGGATTGACCATCTCCGCTGAGGTGTGACCCGGTCCACCGTGGTGGAAGACTGGAACAGCACAGACGTTCGCCTATCCGCGCGACCCCTAAGTCGATCAGCAGGATCGCAGGGCGTCGGAGTACAGGTCGTTGAGGACCTCGTTGCCCTCGGCGTTCGGGTGCACCGAGTCGGCGGTCAGGGTGCTCGTCGGCGGTTCCTTGTCGTCGAGGGACCCGTCGGCCTCGGCGTTCCAGTCGATGACGGACAGCCGGTCGTCCGATGCCACGTAGGCCTCGACCGCCTCGTTGAGCCGGCGCGCCGCGTCGCCGACGGGTGCCCCCGTCGCGAGGTTCACCATGTGCTCGTTCACGTTGACGATGTGGATGCAGCGGGCCGCGGGAAACAGCGCCACCAGACCTGACAGCGCCTGCACCGATTCCTCGGGTGCGACGCCGCCGATCGCGTCGTTGGTACCGACGTTGAAGATGACCTGGTCGAACTTCTGGGTGGCCATCAACTGTGACGGTGCCAGCACGCCGTCGATCTTGGAGCCGAAGTTGCCGCTCACCGCGATCTTGTACTCGCCACCGAGATCCTTCTGCAGCGCCTCGGTGTCGAACGTGACGATCGAGTCGCCCACGATGGACACGCGGTCGCCCCGGTTGGGCGAGCAGGACACCGTCGCAGCCAACGCGAGGACCGTCGTCGCGAGCAGTAGCCCGGTGCTGCGTCGGCGTGGGCTCATCTGCTCCCCCGTGGGTACTGGACGCCGGCGGTCGGCGGTGGACCCAGCGGTCAATACCCGACCGGGTGCGGTCGACAGACCACCCGCCAATCCTCCCCGCCAACCCATCGGGTCAGTCCGGCAGGTCGCCGTTTCTCCCGTTCCAGCGCTCTCCGCCGATGAAGATGATCAGGAGTTGGGCCTGGGCGTCGGCGGCGATCCGGTCGAGCTCGGCGGTGTCCTCGGGTCGTGTGTCGAGCGTGAGCTCGGTCGCGGAGATCACCGTCTGGACGACCAGCGCGGCGACGAGTTGGAGGTCCGCAGTGGAGACATGGCTGAGCTTCGGGGCCCGGGCCAGGTCGGTCGCCAGTTCGCTGGTGAACAGTCGTACTTCCTGTCGGATGGCGGTTCGGAGGGTGGCCGACCCGCCGTAGCGCTCCTTCATGATGAAGCGGAAGTGCAGCTCGTGTTCGAGGACGTAGCCCAGGAACGCATCGACCGAGACGCCGATCAGGTGTCGCGTCGGCACAGGAACCTCACGAACCTCGCGCATCGTCCGCCGGATCGTCACGAAGGACTCCTCGACGAGCGTCAGGCCGAGCTCCTCGGTCGATTCGAAGTGGCGATAGAACGCTGCGGGCACCACGCCCGCGGCCTTGGCGATCTCGCGCAGGCTCAAACCCGAGTAGCCGCGGTCCCGGCTGGTGAGCTCGAGGGCGGCATCGAGCAGCGCCCGTCGTGTGCGGGCCTTGCGGTCGTCACGCGACACGCCGTCGGCAGCGGGGTGCAGTGCCGTCACGACTCGCTGAGAGGTCATGGGGCCACTGTATGACGTAACCGTTGACGGAAACGCTTCGCGTCCCATACTGTGCACAGATGTTCACTCAAGTGCGGGGACGGGTGACATCGTTGGCGACGTCGTTGGCGACTCCAGTCCCGTTCGATGCCTATCTGCGCCTGGCGGACCCCCTGTGGTCCCGCCGTGGAGCCGACCTGGTCCCGGCCCGGGTCACCGAGGTCATCGCCGAGACCGACCGCGCATCGACCATCGTGCTCAAGCCGGGTCGCGGATTGTCCCGTCACGTCCCCGGACAGTGGATCGACGTGTCGGTCGAGATCGACGGCGTCCGTCACCGACGCTGCTACTCGCTCACCTCGGTGCCGGGAGCGGCCGGTGGGCTCATCTCGATCACGACCCAGCGGATACCCGACGGCATCGTCTCCGGTCACCTCACCCGAGCGATGCGACCGGGCACCATCGTGTACCTCGGCCAACCATCGGGCGAGTTCGTCCTCCCGGCCGAGCGTCCCCCGACGCTGTTCATCACCGGTGGCAGTGGGATCACACCGGTCATGGGGATGCTCCGCTCGCTGGCCGAGCGCGGCCCGCTGGTCGACATCGCGATGCTGCACCACGCTCCCGATGCCGACGACTCGATCTTCGCCTCCGAGCTCGCGGCCCTCGCGGACGCACACGACGGCTTCCGGATCGACACCACGTACACGGGACCGGGCGCCCCGCCGCCGGAGGCCGAGCTCACCGTCGTTCGCCTCGACCGCGAATGCCCCGACTGGCGTGAGCGGCACACGTGGGCGTGCGGCCCCGGCCCGCTTCTCGACGCCGCGACGGAGATCTGGCAACACGAGGGCATCGCCGAACGCCTGCACCTCGAGAGCTTCCGTCCGCCGACCCTGCCGCTCGACCCCGACGCCGCCGGCGGGTGTGTCCGCTTCGTCACCAGCGGTGTCGAGGTCGAAGCCGAGCCGAACGAACCGATCCTCCTCGCCGCCGAGCGAGCCGGCCTGATCCCCAAGAGCGGCTGTCGCCAGGGGATCTGCCGCACCTGCGTCCGACCGATGCTGTCCGGCCACGTCACCGACCTGCGGGACGGCCGGATCATCAGCGAGCCCGGCACCTACGTCCAGATCTGCATCAACACCGCGACCGGCGACGTCGACCTCGATCTGTGATCGACACCGAACAGGGCTCTGTGATCGACGTCGTGGGCCGCACGAACCGGCACAGTGCCGAACGAAAAAGCGCCGAACGAAACAGCGCCGAACCAGACAAGTCCGAACGTATCCAGCTCGAACCAATCCAACTCGAACGAATCCAACTCGAACGAACACCGAACCGCCGACGGGAAGGCTGTCCCTGATGTCCACCATCGAGATCGAACCGAGCGAATCCACCTCAGAGCCCACCGAGGCCGACCTCGCCCACCTGACCGAACTGCTCGAGGAGGCGTTGGCCGAGAACGAGCCCTTCGTCATCGAACCGGGCGACGATCGGTTCGACGAGTTCGGCCGCGAGATGGACCGGCTGCGCGACGAGATCCTCGGGGACCTCGGCCAGCGCGATGCCGACTACATCCGACGCGTGATCGCAGTGCAACGCCGGCTCGAGATCGGTGGACGACTGGCGCTGATGGCGGGGGTGCTCCCGCCGGCGTGGATTCTCGGCACCGCCATGCTGGCGACGTCGAAGATCCTCGAGAACATGGAGATCGGTCACAACGTCATGCACGGTCAGTGGGACTGGATGCGTGACCCCGAGATCCACTCCACGACGTGGGAGTGGGACAACGTGACCCCGTCCAGCCAGTGGAAGCACACCCACAACGAGATCCATCACACGTGGAACAACGTGTTCGGCATGGATCGGGACATCGGCTACGGCCTGCTGCGTGTCACGCCCGAGCAGCGGTGGACGAAGGGATTCATTCCCCAGCCCATCTACGCGACCATCCTGGCGCTGCTGTTCCAGTGGGGCGTCGGCACCCACGACTGCGACATCTACCACCTCAAGGGTGACTCGCCCCGGGCGGTGCGGGCCCGGGCCAAGATGGCGGAGTTCAAGGCGAAGGCCCGCAAGCAGGTGTTGCGGGACTACGTCCTGTTCCCCGCGTTGGCCGGACCGTTCTTCCTGCCGGTGCTCGCCGGGAACCTGGTGGCCAACACCATCCGCAACATCTGGGCGTTCACGATCATCTTCTGCGGGCACTTCCCCGACGGTGCGCACCACTTCACCCGCGACCAGGTCGAGAACGAGACCCGGGGCCAGTGGTACGCCCGCCAGATGGCCGGTTCGGCCAACCTCTCGGGCAGCCGGCTCCTGCACCTCATGTCCGGCAACCTCAGCCACCAGATCGAGCACCACGCGTTCCCGGACATGCCGTCGAACCGGTACATCGAGATCGCTCCCCGCGTTCGGGCACTGTGCAAGCGCCACGGCGTCCCGTACGCGACGGGTTCGCTGCCCCGGCAGTTCGGTCAGGTGATCCGAACCATCGTCAAGCTGTCGTTCCCGGGGAAGAAGCGCCCCGATGACGCGTATGTCGACACCCGCTACGTGGGTGCCAAGTCGACCGCCGACAAGACCTTCGACAACCGGGTGGTCACCACAGCTCAGGCCTCCTGACCCGGAGGCCCGCTGCGGGCTTCCTACGTCAACGGAGTGCCAACCGGGCTGGCCCGCGAAGCGTCGTGGGGCAGCTCAGGCCGACGCGGTGGTGGCCTGGTCGAGGCCCTCGAGCAGCGTGTTCCACCCGAGCGTCGCGCACTTGATGCGCACCGGGAACTTGACGACCCCGCGCAACGCCTCGAGGTCGCCCAGCTTGAGCTCCTCGGGCTCGGCGTCCTCGGGCTCGGCCGCGACGCCGGAGTCGAGCTCACCCTCGTGGATCGACATCATCGCCTTGAAGGCGCGGGTCAGGTCCTTGACCTCGGCGATGGTGCGGCCCTTGATCGCCGCCGACATCATTGACGCCGACGACTGGGAGATCGAGCACCCCTGACCGGCGATCCGGACCTCGGTCACGACCGCGGCATCACCCTTCGACGGGTCGTCGATCTCCAGGAAGATCTTGATCTCGTCGCCGCAGAGCGGGTTGAACCCCTCGGCCAGCGTGGCCGGCGGTACGTCGAGCTCTCCCCGGTTCCGGGGGTTCCGGTAGTGGTCGAGGATGATCTCGCGGTACAGGTCTTCGAGGCCTGACATGGATGGCTCCGTTGCAGGATTGCTGGTGGGGGAGGATCAGAAGGCGAAGAACTCGCCGGCGTCTTCGAGGGCATCGGCCAGCACGTCGATGTCACTGTGGTCGTTGTAGACGTACCACGATGCTCGCGCAGTGGCGCCCACGCCGAGAACTCGCATGAGTGGCTTGGCGCAATGGTGGCCCGGTCGGACGGCGACGCCGTGCTGATCCAGCACCTGGGACAGGTCGTGGGGATGGATGCCCTTGTAGGCGAGGCTCATCACGCCGCCGCGCTCGTCGGGCTCGTGCGGTCCGTAGATCGACAGGTCGTCACCGAAGCGAGCCGTCAACGATCGCAGGGCGTACGCCGTCAGCTCGATCTCGTGGGCACGGACCGCATCCATGCCGAGGGCCTCGAGGTAGTCGATCGCCGCGCCGAGGCCGACGATCTCGGCGATCGGCGGCGTCCCGGCCTCGAACTTGTGCGGGACGTCGGCCGGGATGAACCCGTCGAGCGTGACGTCGAGGATCATTCCGCCGCCGCCCAGGAACGGCGGCATCGACTCCAACAGGTCGAGGCGCGACCAGAGGACACCGACGCCGGTCGGTCCGAGCATCTTGTGGCCCGAGAACGCGAGGAAGTCGCATCCGAGGTCGGTGACGTCGGTTCGGACGTGAGGCACGTACTGGCAGGCGTCGAGGCACACCAGCGCCCCGGCGGCGTGGGCGGCGTCGGCCAGGTGACGGGCCGGGGTGATGGTCCCGACGACGTTCGACATGGCGGACAGGCACAGGAGCTTGGCGCCGTCGAGGATGCGATCGAGGTCCTGCAGGTCGAGCTTGCCCTCGTCGGTCAGCGGGATCCAGCGGATCTCGAGGCCGCGTTCGGCCGCGAGCTGAAGCCAGGGGACGATGTTGGAGTGGTGCTCGAGTTGGGTGAGCACGATGGCATCGCCGGCGTTCAGGTTCGCCGCACCCCACGACCGGGCGACCAGGTTGATCCCCTCGGTGGCGTTCTTCGTGAACACGATCTCTTCGGGCACCGCTGCGCCGATGAACCGCGCCACCTTGGCGCGGGCGCCTTCCATGGCGTTGGTGGCGGCCTCGGCGAGCGTGTACGCCGCCCGGTGCACGTTGGCGTGGCTGGTCTCGTAGTACTCGTCCATCGCAGCCATGACCTGCACGGGCTTCTGCGACGAGGCTGCCGAGTCGAGGAACACGAGGCGACGGTCGTGGACCTTGGTCGACAGGATCGGGAAGTCGGCCTTGACCGCTGCGACGTCGATGGTGTCGAACGCCTCGACGTCGACCGTCACGGCGTCGTCGAGAGATCCGGACGAGCCGATCCCGGCAGGGGTGTCCAGGTCACTGCTCGCGCCAGGCATCGAAGCCTTCCTTCTCCAGCCGCTTGGCCAGTTCGGGTCCGCCGGAGTCGACGATCCGCCCGTCGATGAGGATGTGCACCACGTCCGGTGTCAGGTAGTCGAGCAGCCGTTGGTAGTGGGTGATCACGAGCACCCCGAGCTCGGGACGGTCGGCCCGCACCTCGTTGACGCCCTTGGCGACCACCTTCAGGGCGTCGATGTCGAGGCCGGAGTCGGTCTCGTCGAGGATGGCGAGCTCGGGCTCGAGGATGGCGAGCTGGAGGACCTCGTTGCGCTTCTTCTCACCGCCCGAGAACCCCTCGTTGAGGTACCGGTCGGCGAACGACGGGTCCATGTCGAGCCGCTTCATCCAGTCCATGATGGCGAGGCGGATCTCGAGCACCGACAGGTCGATGCCCTTGCGTTGCGAAAGTGCCTGGCGGAGGAACTGGCGGACCGAGACGCCCGGGATCTCCTGGGGGTACTGGAAGGCGAGGAAGATTCCCGCCTTGCCCCGAACGTCGGGACCCCAGTCGGTGATGTCGTCGCCGTGGTAGCGGACCGCCCCGGAGTGCACCGCATACTCGGGAGAGCCCATGAGCGCGCTGGCGAGCGTGGACTTGCCGGAGCCGTTCGGGCCCATGAGGGCATGGACCTCGCCCGGGTTCACCTTGAGGGTGAGGCCCTTGAGGATCTCGGCATCGGGCTGGTCGGCAGGGCCGACGCGTAGATCGGTGATCTCGAACAGCGGGATCATGGGCCGCAGTCTATTTCCCCTA
>Ga0190271_10002161_pt1 | contig 11736 bp, 17 predicted proteins | sample Popmic356T_FD_133747 | JGI IMG/M metagenome (GOLD analysis project Ga0190271, IMG submission 133747) | Populus adjacent soil microbial communities from riparian zone of Weber River, Utah, USA - 356 T | ecosystem: Environmental > Terrestrial > Soil > Riparian zone | place: USA: Utah | collected...
AAGACCCACGTGTCCGCCGTCCTGCGCAAGCTCGGTCTCGACGACCGCACCCAGGCCGCCCTTTTCGCGGTGAAGAGCGGGTTGGTCGACAGCTGAGGGCTCTCGGTCCCGAGTCGTAGGGCGAATCGGGCCGGGGACCGATGCCCGGAAGCCGGGCAACTCGTAACTTTGGGACATGAGCACGGCCATCGTCACCGGCGCCTCGCGTGGGTTTGGGCTCGCCCTGGCCATCGAGCTGGCACGAGCCGGCTGGGACCTGGTGATCGACGCCAGGGACGGATCCGAACTCGAAAGGGCTTCGGCCGCAATCGATCATGCCGGATCAGGCGAGGTCGTCGCCATCACCGGCAATGTCACTGACCCGGAGCACGCTGCTCGTCTCGTGGCTGCGGCGATCGAAGGGGGCAGCTTCTCTCTGCTGGTCAACAATGCCAGCATGCTCGGGCCCAGCCCGCAGCCGCACCTGGCCGACTACCCGATCGACACTCTGGAGCAGGTCTTCGCCACCAATCTCCTGGCGCCGCTTCAGTTCATCCAGCTCTCGCTGCCACACCTTCGCGAAGTCGGCGGGACGGTGGTGAACGTCACATCCGACGCCGCCATCGAGGGCTACGAAGGATGGGGCGGGTATGGGGCCTCGAAGGCCGGTCTGGAACAACTCTCCAACGTCCTCGCTGCCGAGGAACCCGCCATCACCGTCTACTGGCTCGACCCCGGCGACATGAACACGAAGATGCACCAGGAGGCATTCCCGGGTGAGGACATCTCGGACCGGCCGCTACCCGAGACAAGGGTCCCGGCGCTGCTCCAACTCCTCGATGAGCGGCATCCCAGCGGTCGATACCAGGCAGGCGACCTTCTGGTCGAGAGGACCGCACGATGACTGCACCTGCTGCCCTGCGACCGGCGGACATCCTCGACGGATTCGCGGTCCCACCCGAGTTGGAGGCAACTAGACCCCCCGAGACTCGCGGCATCCGTCGTGACCAGGTCCGCCTCATGGTGACCGACGCAGATGGGATCCGGCACCGTGCATTTCGGGATCTGCCCTCTGAACTGAGATCGGGTGACCTGGTCGTCGTCAACAACTCGGCCACCCTGCCGGCGTCAGTCGTCATCGACGGCGATCTCGTCCTCCATTTCTCGACGGTGCTCCCCGGCGGTCTACACGTGGTCGAGTTGCGCAGGCTGGCCGGGGCCAACTCGCTCCCCCACGAGGATCCACGACCCGGGAGGTTGACCCTCCCCGGAGGCGGAATGATCGAGCTGCTCACCACCTATCCGGCGGGCGTACCGGGCCGCCGGCTCTGGGTGGCCACCGCCGACCTCGGCCGGCCCCTCGTCCACTATCTGGAGACCTGGGGTCGCCCGATCCGCTACCGGCACACCGATGGGCCCTACCCGCTGGATGCCTACCAGACGATCTTCGCCCGCGTTCCCGGGTCGGCGGAGATGCCGAGTGCCGGAAGACCCTTCACGGACCGCCTGATCACGGCGCTGACCACGGCCGGCGTCGCAGTGGCTCCTTTGACCCTGCATACGGGTGTCTCCTCGCTCGAAGAGGGTGAGGAGCCCTATCCGGAGTGGTTCGCGATTCCGGAGCCCACCTCGGCAATGGTCAACCAAACCCGGGCCAACAAGGGCCGCGTGGTCGCCGTGGGCACCACCGTGGTTCGGGCCTTGGAAACGACCGTGGACTCGAAGGGCCAATCACACCCCGGGAAGACGTGGACCGATCTCGTCATCCGGGCCGACCACGCCCTCGGCGTCGTAGACGGGCTCATCACCGGATGGCACGAGCCGGAGTCGACGCATCTCGACCTGCTGGAGGCAGTAGCCGGACGCCGCCTCCTCGCCGAGAGCTATCGAAGCGCCCTCGAGCATGGGTACCTCTGGCACGAATTTGGCGACAGCCACCTGATCCTGCCCACCTAGACCTCACCCAGGACCCAACGCAACCCGTTTCTGACGGATCCGGTCGTCGAACCGTTCGCCACCGCACCGAGCGCTCCCCGCCATGCGCCCGCCAGTGCCGGGGCGGCGCCTGCGCCCTCGGGTGGCAGCAAGGGGACGATGGCCGTTGAGATGGCGTCGCCCTCAGGGACGAGTGCCGGCTCGGACAGGATCCGGGCGACTCCGAATCGAAGCGCTGCATCGAAGGCCACCAAGAGTGACGTCGCCACCGCCACCCGACCCACGGATCCCACGGCCGCCGCCGCCCCCTCCATGCGCTCGGTCATGCGCCGCTCCATCTCCTCGCGTATCACCACGTAGAGACCTTCCTTCGACCCGAAATGGTGATACAGCGATCCGGTTGTGACGCCCGCATCACGGGCGACGTCGATGACGTTGACCGCATCCCTACCTTCGGATTCGAAACGTCGCGTCGCCGCCTCGATCAGCCGGGCCGGGGCAGAGCCAGGGATGGGCACCGGGTAAGGCATGTGACCTTCACCATAATCGGTTGACGGGTACACGTAACTACTTTATGCTCGCCGCATGAGACTCACATACCTCTATCACCCGGTGTCGGACTTGAAGCAAGCGGTCGCCTTCTATCGGGATGTGGTGGGCTGGGATGAGGCTTGGCGGATGGGCGACGACACAGCCGCGATGCAGATCCCCGGATCCGATGTGCTGTTGATGCTGGACGTGACTCCCGACGCCGACGGCGGGCCAAGCGGCTTCTTCCAGGTCGACGATGTCGACGAGTTCTGGCAGTCCCTGCCGGAATCGGTCACAAAGGTCACACCTCCGCGGGACCTCGAACCGATTCGCTTCGCAGCTGTCGCCGACCCCGGTGGCAACCTCCTCCGCCTCTTCACGGAGCTCGAACCGAGCGAGTGACCGAGATGCCTCAGCCGGTCGCGGTCTCGCTCCCGATCCGGGCAAAGGGCTCGGTGGAGAAGACCACTTCGATCGGCACCTCGAAATACTCGGCGATTCTGAGCGCCAGGAAGAGGCTCGGGCTGTATTCCCCCCGTTCCAGATAGCCGATCGTCTGATAGTGGACCCCCAGGGCCTCACTGAGCTGGCGACGGGAGACTCCGCGCTCGGCCCGAAGCATGGCGATCCGGTTGTGAACCGTGTCGGTCACCTGATCCACTGCGCGGCCTGCTCCTTGGCTGCCTCCACCTGGGAGCCCGACTGGCGTCGCGCCATCCGGCGAACCACCACGGGAGCGATGAGACTGCCAACCACAGCCCAGGTCGAGAGCACGAGCACCGTCTCCAGGGTTCGCCAGGAGCCTCCTATCTCGAGGGCCGCAGCGGCTTCGGGCAAGAAAGCCGATCTCATCCCGAGCCCGACCCAGTACATCGGGAAGATCTGCGCAACGGTCTGAACCCAGCCCCACAGGTCCTGGATCGGGAAGAAGATCCCCGAGATACCGACCAGAACCAGCACCGGGAACATGCCCCACGTGCCCACTTTCTGGACGCTGGGCGCGAGGGATCCGATGATGATGCCTATGGGAAGAGTTGCCCAGAGCCCGAGCAGGGTGACCCATGCCACGGTGGTCCATCCCTTTGCCCCGTTCTGCATCAGCCCGTCGAAGAGCAATGCCGCCGGAATCAGGATGATCAGGAAGGAAGGGAGGATGCTGAGGACATTGAGGACCACATGCCCGGTCACGTGGCCCACGACACCATGGGGCACAGCTTTGGCCCGGAGCAGTGTCCCGTCCTCGCGCTCCATGGCCAGCGCATAGGCGGGGCCGATTATCAGGCTGAAGACCAGGAGCGCCCCGAGCATGCTGGGCAGCACCACCGTCGGATACGACAGGTTGGTCCCCTCGATCTCGGTGTTGCGATTGAACCAGAGGTAGGCGAGGACCAAAACGGACATGAACACGTAGAAGCCCTGGTCTTGCGGGCTCTGCAGACTCAACTTGAATTCTGTCCACCCCCGGGCGAAACCTGACCTGATCGCATTGGTGGTGGGATTCATCCTCCGACCTCCTCGAAGGCAGTGGCCCCCGGCGCAACCTCACCCGACTCGTACTGCTGAACCATGGTGATGTAGGTGTCCTCCAGGGTGGCCCGGCGGACCTCGAGATCCGAGATGTCCTCGTATTGGCCCAACAGCTCGCGGACAAAAGCGGTTGGCTCCGGGGTGGCATGAACGAACTGCTCGCCATCTCGGGTCCAACGCACCTGAGCCTCACGGTTCATCATCCGAGCCAACTGGTCGGCACTCCCGTCGGCCACGATCCGACCCGCTGCCAGGATCAGGATGCGGTCGGCCAGTTTCTCCGCCTCGTCGAGGTCATGGGTGGTGAGGAGGACCGTGGTGTCCTCGAGATCGGTGAGACGATGGATCAGGTCGTGGAAGTCACGGCGCGCCTGAGGGTCGAAACCTGCGGTCGGCTCGTCGAGGAAGAGAAGCTCGGGGCGCCCGATGATCCCCACCGCGACATCGAGGCGGCGCCGCTCGCCTCCGGAGAGGGTGCGGATCTTCTGGTCGGCATGCTCCTCGATCCCGACCAGCTTGATCAGTTGGTCGACGTCGTAGGGACGCTCTCGCTCGGGAGTCGAGTAGGGGGCGTAATAACGCCCCAGATAGTGGAGCAGCAGCCGCGGTGTCCAGCGGGGGTGGTCGCGCCAGGACTGGAGCACCACTCCGACCCGCGCCCTCCAGTCTTCGTTGGCCTGAGCGGGATCGACCCCGAGGACCGACACCACTCCCTCGGAGCGGAGTCTGAAACCTTCCAGGATCTCGATGGTTGTGGTCTTGCCGGCGCCGTTGGGCCCGAGCAGGGTGACCACCTCTCCACGCCTGATGTCGAAATCGACCCCGTCGAGGACGTCGTTGGTCCCGTATCGCATACGTAAGTTGTGGACTTCGACCACAGTGTTGCCGATACGATCTGTCATGTCAGGCGACCTTCCGTACTGAGCAAATTATGGAACATAGTAGAGATACTACGACCGGCGCAAGTTGATCTGCTCAGGAGAACTTGGTGGTGGGTCTCTCCTGAAGGACCTCATCGAGGTAGATATCGATCTTCTCGTTGTAGAAGGACACGAAACCGCCGATCCGATCCGACTCGGGAAGCGGGTCGTCGTATCCCCACACGATGTGCTCGTATGTCTCTCCATTGACTGCGGCCGACCAGTAGCGCGCCGTGCCCTTGTAGGGACAGGCCGTCACGCGGTCGGTCGGGGTGAGCAGGTCCATCCTCACGTCTGATTTGGGCAGGTAGTAGCGCGCCGGAAGACCGGTCTCGTAGAGGAAATACCCGTTGGTGCTATCGGCAACGGTGACACCGTCGATCTCGACCCGCACCCGGCGACTCGACGGCAGGATGTCGAGACGGGTGTACGGGTCCCGGGCATGGACGAAGACCTCCTCGTCTTCCTCGAACCACTGGTCCATGGTCCGCCAGACGAACACGTAGTGATCGACGCATGCGGGGATCTTCGAATCGTGGAACGCGTAAGCAGCCCCCGAGGAGTCCCCTACCTTCACTGCGTACTGGGTGGCGTCACCCCGACTCGGAGATCGCTTCACCTCGCCGATCGGACTGAGGAACTCGGTCCGGACATCACCAGGCGGGAAGTAGTACGTCGGGTAATACGGGACCTCCCAGACCAGGAGAGGGGCGGTGGTATCTGCAACGACCTCGCCGCCGAGCATCACCCGGACCCGCTTCGAGCCCGGCTCCAGACGGACGCGGCCTGCGTCGCTCATATCCAACCCAACCCTAGATAGCCGCAGACGTTCCTCGATCAGGCGGGGAGAGAGACCAGTTCCGTGGTCCTGGCCAGCTCCATCGACTCCCAGTAGGCACCCAAACGCGCGGTGAACGCGCTTGGGCTCTCGGCATACATCCGACGGCCGAGGATCCGGGCCGCCGTCTGGAGATCGGACCGGCGCTGCTCGGCCAGGGCGGTCATGAGCGCCCGTTCGAGCGGGTTGGGACAGAGGTCCGGCCGGTCGGCCAGCGCTTGGAGCAACTCGGCCAGATCGTGGTCCTGACCGAGAAGCTCTGAGACCCGATCCAGCGTCGTCGCCATCCCGAGCATCACCTCCGGCCATAACGGAGTGAGGATCTCCATCTGGCGCTCGAGGTATCTCACACGCTTCCGCCAGCGATGGAAAGATGCTGGGCTCGGCCCTCGATAGGCCGCCACCATCTGGTGTCGTCCACGGGCATGGATGGCCTTGAGACCGGGTCCAATGGCGCGGTAGTCGTTACGGAGACCAATTCCGTACACCGGCCGGGCCTCGGGATCTGCGGGCCACGATTCGTATCTCCCCCTGGCCCTTTCCAGGTTCGAGACGACACGCGGGGTGATCTCGGGATCCTCCATCACACGCTCCTCGATGCGATCGCGGTTCAGGGCCAATCGATCCAAGGCCTCTTCGAACGCGCCGTCCGCCAACAGCGGCCCGTACATGTCCCGGATGTCCTGCGCCGCGTTGACCAGCACCGCAGAGGTGCGGACTGAGGAGAGGAGTCGAGACGTGTCGCGCATCCACTCGTTCTCGAAGCGGTACACCTGCTCTCCAACCTCGAAGCGGACCAGCCGGAGCAGCGACCTCACCTTCTTGGTCGACTTTCGAGCAATGTGAACCGCTTCCCCGAACTGAACGTCACCGTCGTAGAAGACTCGGATTGCCTCATCGATCACCTCGACACCGAGGCGCTTGAGACCGGGTCCGAGCGGCTCGCCGGGGTGCAACCGGAAGGCGGGCAAGGTCATCACCACGGCATCTGCAGGGGAGTCTGCCAGGCGGTCCCTGGCCTGAATCACGGTCACCGAGCCAGCGTAATGTTGGGTCAGTTGAGATCCGCGGGTCTTCTCCCCTATCGCTTGGACGATGAGTTGCGTCTTCTGGTAGCACATCCCGGAGGGCCTTTTTTCGCTCGTCGGGACAATGGCTGGTGGTCGATCGTGAAGGGAATAGTCGAGGCCGACGAGAGCGACGAAGAGGCCGCTGCCCGAGAATTCGAGGAGGAGACCGGCTGGCCCGCCCCCGCCCTGCCGTGGATCGAATTGGGCGAGACCACTCTCAAATCGCGCAAGGTCGTGGTCGCCTATGCCGTCGAGGCGGATCTGGACCCCGAGACGCTCGACTCCAACCTGATCACGATCAGCGGTCGAAGTTTCCCGGAGATCGATCGGGTCGTCTGGATGAGCGTCGATCAGGCCCGGCTGAAGCTCAACCAGGCACAGACGGTGTTCATCGACCGGCTCATCGCGAATTTGGACGACGCCCGGAACATTGTCACCTAGACGACGATTGAATCAGTCATGAGCGAAGAGAGACAACACATGTCGAGCACACCACAGACCAACGACGAGTGGCGCGAGAAGCTCACTCCGGAGCAATACCAGGTGTTACGTGAGGCTGGTACCGAGCCTGCCTTCAGCGGCGAGTACTGGGCCACCAAGACCGACGGCACATACCGGTGCGCCGGCTGCGGCGAGGAGCTGTTCTCGAGTGAGACCAAGTACGACTCGCGATCGGGCTGGCCCAGCTTCTATCAGGCCCTGGAGCCGGACCGGATCGAGGAGTCGAGTGACCTCTCCCACGGGATGGTCCGAACCGAGGTGAAGTGCGCCAACTGCGGCGGGCATCTGGGCCATCTGTTCGATGACGGCCCCAATCCGACGGGCCTTCGCTACTGCATCAACTCGGCCGCGCTCGAGCTGGACTCCGACGATTAGTTCAGCCCGACTCAGGCCAGGTCTGGCGGCACCGATCGAGCAGGTGGACGAACTCTGGCTCTTGGCCGCTGACGGGGATCTCGGTGAGCGCGATCCGCCCTGTGAGCATCCCCTCGCTCTCGTCATGGCCGACTTCGATACCGGGCAGCATGCGGAGCACAGTCCGATTCCAAGGCTCGATGGCGAAATGGAACGACTCGATCCCGGCGGCACGTGCCGAAGCCGCTAGGGCGTCGAACAGGGCGCGCCCCAGGCCCCTGCGCTGAAACCTGTCCACGACCGTGATCGCGATCTCCGCCTCGGCGGCGCTGTCCACGATGTACCGGCCAACGCCAGCCGGCTCCTCGTCGATGGTGGCCCCCCAGGCGACATGACTCACCTGGTTCACATTGGTCAGGTAGCGGAGCTCGGAAGCGCTCAGGGCGGAGATCCCCAAGCCGAAACGCGCGAACTTGCTCTGCGGAGACAACTGCCGGAGACCCTCGATGAGGAGGCTCTGATCGGCAGGCCTGATCGGTCTCATTTCGGCGATCGACCCGTCGCTCAGCGTGACAGGCACGACGATCTGGTCTTGATGGTTGCTGGTCATCTGATGAGTGCTTGCAATAGCAAGCATACCGCGAGCTAGCCGGTATGCCGGTATCCCCGGGGGGCGCGGAGGTAACTTCCCCGTCTATGGCGCGGCGGCGGACGGCTACGGCCACATCCCTCTTCGGTTCGGGAAGGCGCGAGTCACACGACTCGACGTCCTTCTACGACCGATTCACGCCGCCTTTGATCTCGCCGGACGAGCGAGTCGCGCCACCGGTAGTCGTCGACAAGATCTGGCACGGCGACGCTCGTGGGATCACCGACGACATGATCGCCGACCGATCTGTGGCGCTGGTAGTCACCTCGCCGCCATATTTCGCCGGCAAGGAGTACGAGACCGATCTCGCCGCCGGTCATGTCCCGTCGTCCTATGTCGAGTATCTCGAGATGCTGACCGATGCCTTCGCCGTGTGTCTGCGCAAGCTGGAGCCGGGGGGGCGCATGGCGATCAACGTCGCCAATCTCGGACGCAAGCCCTATCGATCGCTGTCTGCCGATGTGATCTCGATCCTCCAAGACGATCTCGGCATGTTGATGCGTGGAGAGATCATCTGGCAGAAAGCGAGAGGTGCGGGTGGGAGCTGTGCCTGGGGATCGTTTCGATCGCCGCAGAACCCTGTTCTACGTGACGTCACCGAGCGAGTCATCGTCGCCTCGAAGGGCCGTTTCGACCGGGCGGTGAAGCGAGGGAGACGCGAGATCGAGGGGAAGCCCCATCAGCCCACGATCCTCACCGAAGAGTTCCTGGAGGCCACGCTCGACATCTGGGAAATTCCTTCCGAGAGCGCCAAGCGGATCGGTCATCCGGCCCCGTTCCCGGTTGCCCTCCCCCAACGGCTGATCGAGCTGTACACCTACGAGAAAGACCTGGTATTGGACCCGTTCATTGGGTCAGGCACAACAGCGGTGGCTGCGATGCGGACCGGGCGCCACTACGTCGGGGTCGAGACCGACGCCGACTACATCGAATTGGCCCGGAGCCGTCTCGCCGAGGAAGGCTCGTGAAGATCCTCGCCGTCTGCGCAGGCAACATCTGCAGGTCGCCGGCCGCCGAAGCTGCCATCCGGGAGGCAGCGGCAGAGGCTGGAGTCGAGATCGAGACCGATTCGGCCGGCACCGGTGCGTGGCACATCGGCCAGCCACCGCACCCGGAAGGCGTCGCCGCAGGCGCCCGGGCCGGTCTCATTGTCGAGGGAAGGGCGCGAAAGGTGACCCAGGCCGATTTCGACCGTTTCGACATCATCCTGGCGATGGATCGGGCCAATCTCCGCGATCTGCACGAGTTGGCCCCCTCCCGGGAAGCGCAGGCGCGGACCCGGCTCTTCAGGACCTATGACCCGGCAGCGACTTCAGACGAGGTTCCCGACCCCTGGGGTGGCCCCGATGCCGGTTACGACGAGACCGTCCGCATCGTCAGGGCCGCGGCCGCGGGCCTTGTCTCCGAGATACTGGAGCACAGCAGGGTCTGACTATCGGGTGTGGAGGATGCGGTATCCCTCCAGGAAGAACCCGAGGGCAACTCGAGATTGGTCGTCGGCTTCGAGAAGAGTGGTGAAGGGGAGACTGGCACCATTGAAGTTGCGATCGTTCCAGAAGGGTTCTTCCGGGTCTATCTCCGACCAGGCGGACACGTATAGGTAGGGCTCGAGATGGCCCCGGTCCCCCGGGGAGGCGCCGTAACTGGCCTTCGTTTCCTCGGTGCCCATCTCGATCGCCGGGTCGAAATGCTCGGGCCAAAGCTGGACGTCGGACACCTCGTCGGCGGCTTTGCCATGACCGCGCAGCTGTTCGAGGATCCCGAAACCGAAGGCGAACCACTCCCCGAGCGCCACCGCCGGAGCCTCCTCGACTTTCAAGGGTCGATCGGGGTCCATCGCCGCCAGCGGGTCCTTGAACTCTGTGAACCACTCGACGTCGTAGGTGGCGCCGAAGAAATCCGCAGCGGCGCGGATAGTGGTGATGGCCTGAGTGGCGACGTTTCCACCCGTCTCCTGCACCAGGAGACTTCCTTCGATCCTGGAAATCTGCCCGTCGCCATACTCGGGGGTACCGAACCCACCCGGGGTTGCCCGCAGGCCCATCCTCTCTTCGGCTGCGTACCGGGCCGGGGCGAGAGCGAAGAAGGCGAGTTGGTGCAGCTGATCGCGGGCGAACTGAAAGTCGTCGGGCAGCGGTCCAACCCTCAAGCCGAGCCCCCCACGTCGGTTGGCTTCCGCCAGAAAATGGCCAGTTGTCCGGCGGCGAGCAAGATCCCTGCTCCGATGATGGCGAGACCCACCCGCCCGTCGAGATTGCCGGCTATCCCGAGCGCCTCGTCCACCGAATAACGGCCCGGGCCCAGCACCGCCACGGCGATCCCGATGACCGACAGGGTCGCCACGTACTCCCATCCTTCATCGGGGCGGTGGAAGTTGAAGAATCCTGCGAATCGGTGAATCGACCAGAAGGCAACGACCATCGTGGCAACAAGGCCCGCCGCCGCCGCCGATGTCAGCAGGCCGGCAATGAGCGCAAGGCCGATGAGGATCTCATTGACGGCCGATATCCGGGCGTTCAACTGTGGCGACCTGAACCCCTTCGAGGCGAACCACCTCGCCGTGCCCTCCTGCGTCCTGCCATGGTTCACCCCATGGGCGATGATCACGATCGCCACCCACAATCGAAACATCAACAGAACGACGTCGATGGCCGTCATTTGTCCTCCTCGCGGCGTGCCTTCTGTGTCCATTCAACGCCATATGTGGCGCCACGCACCTCAGGTAACCATAGGATTGCCGTCCCTGTGTCTACGGTTCCGGCGGCATGAAAACTTGGGCCGAAGGTTTGGCCGCTCTGGGCATCACAATCTTGCTCGGAGTGTCTCTATGGGCGTTCAGCGGGAGGCCCCTCGGCGCCGGAGCCACCGATTCGACGTCACCGGTCTCGTTCGACAGCGAGGCGGCCGCTCGTGGGGAGGCCCTCGCCGCCGCGACCGGATGTCTCGCCTGTCACAACATCGACGAGACCGCCAGCACCGGGCCGGGCTGGGGCGGGTTGGCCGGGTCGGAAGTGACACTGGCCAGCGGTGAGATGGTCGTGGCCGACGATGCGTACCTGTTCAACTCGATAATCGACCCTGCCTCACAGGTCGTGGCCGGTTTCGATGCCGTCATGCCGACCACCTATGCGGACAGCCTGAGCGAGACCGAGATCAACGATCTGGTGGAGTACATCAAATCGCTGGCCTAGGCCCAGCGATTTGACGTGTTTTAGGTTGTAGGTTTTAGGTTCTAGGTCCGGGAATATGACAATACCCGACTCAGGTTGTACCATCGTAACCGACTCAACCTGACTTCGGAGGATTGTTAGACATGGCACGTGCAGTAGGCATCGACTTGGGCACCACCAACAGTGTCATCGCGGTGCTGGACGGGGGCGACCCGACCATCATCCCCAACGCTGAAGGCGGGCGGACCACCCCTTCGGTCGT
>Ga0190271_10002162_pt1 | contig 11733 bp, 10 predicted proteins | sample Popmic356T_FD_133747 | JGI IMG/M metagenome (GOLD analysis project Ga0190271, IMG submission 133747) | Populus adjacent soil microbial communities from riparian zone of Weber River, Utah, USA - 356 T | ecosystem: Environmental > Terrestrial > Soil > Riparian zone | place: USA: Utah | collected...
CGAGGAGCCGCGGCGACGCGGCGCTGAGGCGGAGGCGGGGTGCCGCGGGGCGCAGCGCGCGCATCAGCGCGACCGCGGCGGGCGCGGCACGCAGCGCGAGGGCGAGCACGCCTCCGGCGAGCAGGCAGAACGCGAGCAGCTCGCTCCAGCCGCCGCCGAGCAGCGCGGCGTCGCCGAGCGCGAAGGCGAGCAGCGCCTGCCCGGCGCAGACGGCGCCGACGCCGCCCGCCCCGAGCGCCCACAGGCGCAGGAAGCCGGGTGCACGGCCCGCCGCGAGCCGGGCGAGCCCGACGGCCAGTCCGGCGGCGTAGGCGAGCAGCACGAGCACCCCGGCCACGCCGAGCCAGCCGTGGCCGGCCGCCTCGAGGCAGCTCTCGGCCTGCGGCCCGCACGCCAGCGAGGCGCGCGCATGGTCGACGCCGAGGGCGAGCAGCGGCAGCAGCACGAGCGCGCGCAGCGTGAAAGGGATGCGATGCATCGCGCCCGGAGTCCACCAGCGCGGCCTGAAGCGCGGTTCAAGAATCCGGCGCACGCTAGCCTCGATGACCGGGATGACCGAACACATGGCTCATATCGGCGAGATCGACCTCTGCTATGAGGCGTTCGGCTCCCGGGAGGATCCGACGCTGCTGCTCGTCATGGGTCTCGGCACGCAGATGATCGGCTGGCCCGACGCGTTCTGCCGGCAACTCGCCGGCCGCGGCTTCCACGTCATCCGCTACGACAACCGCGACATCGGCCGCTCCACGCACCTGCGTCAGTTCCGCCCGCCGACGCTGCGCCAGCTGCTCGTGCGCGACAAGAGCGCCGCGCACTACTCGCTCGCCGACATGGCCGAGGACGGGATCGGACTGCTCGCCGCGCTCGGGATCGAGCGCGCGCACGTCGCCGGCGCCTCGATGGGCGGCATGATCGCCCAGCTGATGGCGGCCCGTCACCCGGACCGGGTGCTCTCGCTCGCCTCGATCATGTCCAACACCGGGCACCTGTGGAAGGGCCGTCCGGCCTGGCGGATCTACCCGCTGCTCGCCCGCCGCCCCGCCACCGAGCGCGATGCGGCGATCGAGTCGACGCTGCAGACGATGCGCGCGATCGGCTCCCCCGGCTTCCCGTTCGAGGAGGAGGCGCTCCGCGCAGTCGCCCACCAGAGCTTCGAGCGCGGCCACGACCCTGCCGGGAGCGCGCGCCAGCTGGCCGCGATCGTGATGTCGCCGGACCGCACGCCGGAGCTGAAGACGATCAAGGCGCCGACCGTGGTCATCCACGGGACGCGCGACCGGCTCGTCACGCCGTCCGGCGGGCGCGCGACGGCCGACGCGATCCCCGGCGCCCGGCTGGTGGAGATCGACGGCATGGGCCACGACCTCCCGCGCGGCGCGTGGGACCGGATCGTGGACGCCGTGGTGTCGAACGCGGGGCGCGCGAATGCGTCCGCGCGGCACGCCGCCGCCGCGTAGCCTCCCCGGCGTGGACGTCACGATCCGCCGCGCAGGCGCCGAGGCGCTGGACCGACTGCGCCCGCTGTGGCTCGAGCTGCACCACCATCACCAGCACGTGGGCGGCGCGGCGCTGGGGCCCTACGTCGGCGACGACGCCTCGTGGGCTGCGCGGCGCGAGCTCTACCGCGAGTTCTTCGCCGGCGGCGGCTTCGCGGCGCTGGCCGAGCGCGACGGCGAGCTGATCGGCTACGCGATGGTGGCGATCAAGACCTCGGCCGAGACCGAGCTCGACGACACCTGGGTGTCGGCGCCGCGGGTGGCCGACATCGAGACGATGTCGGTCCTCCCCGCCGCGCGCGGCGCCGGCGTCGGCACCGCGCTGCTCGACTTCGTCGACGCCGAGCTGGCGGCGGAGGGCATCGACGACGTGCTGATCGCCGCCTTCGTCACCAACGTCGACGCGATCCGGCTCTACGAGCGGCGCGGGTTCCGGCCCGCCTCGCTGTACATGATCCGGCTGGCCGCGCGCAGCTAGCCCTTCCCGGATGCCGCGCCGCGGCGTACGATCCGGGTGGGAATGGGCGCATCCGAGTCCATCAGCGTCGAATGCCCGAAGTGCGGTGTGCACTTCCAGGACTACTGGCGCCAGTGCGCCAACCTCGAGGCCGACCCCGAGCTGGGCGACCCCGGGTACCTCGACTGCCACGCCGACGCGACGTGCCCGCACTGCGGCAGCACCGTGCGGCTCGGCCTGGTGACCGCGGACACGGGCCTGTGGCGCCGCCTCTAGGCGGCGCGCTCTAGGCTGGGCGGCGCCATGCCCCCGGCCGACCTCGCCGTCCTCGGCGCCGCGATCCGCACGCTCGACCCGGCGCGCCCGTCCGCGTCTGCGGTCGCCGTGCGCGACGGGCTGATCGCCGCGGTGGGCGACGACGCCGAGGTGCGCGCGCTCTGCGGGCCGGGGACGGAGATCGTCGACGGGACCGGGATCGCGCTCGTCCCCGGGCTGGTCGACAGCCACATCCATCCCTTCCACGGCACCGACGGGACGCGCGGCGCCGACCTGAACGGGCTGCGGACGCTGGACGAGGTGCGCGGCGCTCTCGCCGCCGAGCGGGCGCGCTGCGCGCCGGGCGAGTGGCTGCTCGGCTGGGGCCTGACGTACGACGCGTTCGGCGGCGCCGTCCCGTCCGCGGACGCCGTCGCCGACATCACGGGCGACCACCCGGCGTACGTGACGTTCTTCGACTACCACTCCGCGCTGGCGAGCCGGCCGGCGCTGGCGACGGCCGGCGTCGACGGGCCGCGCGGCTTCGGCGCCGGCGCGTCGGTCGTCTGCGACGACGCCGGCGTCCCGACCGGGATGCTCCGCGAGGCGCCAGCGATGGCGCTGGTCGAGGGGCACGTCCCGGCCCGCACCCACGCCGAGCGACTCGGCGCGTACGCGGAGAGCCTGCGCCGGCTCAACGCGCTCGGGATCACCGGCGCGCACGTGATGCTCGGCTGGCCGTGGCTGTTCGACGACGTCGAGACGCTCGAGGCGCGCGGGGACCTGACCGTGCGCTGCGTGCTGCCCCTGCTGATGGAGCCCGACGTGAGCGACGACGAGGTCGCCGGGCTGCTGGAGCACGCCGGGAGGCGCGGGCGGCGCTGGCGCGCCGGGGTGGCGAAGTTCTTCATCGACGGCGTCATCGACAGCGGCACCGGCTGGCTGTTCGAGCCAGGCCCGCACGGCGAGGGCACCGAGCCCTACTGGCCCGACCCGGGCCGCTATGCCGCGGTCGTCGCCCGCTGCGCGCAGGCCGGGCTGCAGTGCGCGACGCACGCGATCGGCGACCGGGCGGTGGCTGCGGCGCTCGACGCCTACCGGGACGCCGGCGCGCGCGGGAGCGGGCCGCACCGCGTCGAGCACATCGAGACGCTGCGCGATGCCGAGCTGCCGCGCTTCGCGGCGGAGGGCGTGGCGGCATCGATGCAGCCCCTGCACGCGATGGGGCTCGACGAACCGGGGCCGTTCAACTGGCGCGACCGGCTCCGGCCGGCGCAGGTCGAGGCCGGGTTCCGCTGGGCCGACCTGGTCCGCTCGGGCGCGATCCTCGCGCTCGGCTCGGACTGGCCGGTCGTGAGCGCCGACCCGCGTCCCGGCCTCGCATGGGCGCGGCTGCGGCGCGCGCCCGGGCGCCCGGACCGGACGCCCTTCCATCCCGAGCAGGCCCTGTCCGGCGAGCAGGCGCTGGCGGGGTACACGAGTGAGGCGGCGCGGATCGTCGGCGAGGCGGCGCTCGGCGGCCGGATCGCGGTCGGCCTGCGCGCCGACCTGACCGGGCTCGGGGCAGACCCGGTCGACTGCCCGCCCGACGAGCTGCCGGACGTGCCGGTCCGGCTCACCGTGGTCGACGGCGAGATCGTGCATCGCGCCGCGTGACGACGACGGCGGACATCGCGGTCGTCGGCGGCGGCATCCTCGGGCTCGCGGTCGCGCGCGAGCTCGGGCGGCGCGACCCGGCGCGGCGGATCGTCGTGCTCGAGCGCGAGGCGCAGGTGGGCGAGCACCAGACCGGCCACAACTCGGGCGTGGTGCACGCCGGGATCTACTACGCCCCCGGCTCGCTGAAGGCGCGGCTGTGCGTCGAGGGCGTGCGCGAGCTCCGGGCGTACTGCGAGGAGCGCGGGATCGCCTACGACGCGTGCGGGAAGCTGATCGTCGCGCTCGGCGAGCACGAGCTGCCAGGGCTCGACGAGCTCGAGCGGCGCGGGGTCGCCAACGGCGTGCCGGGATTGCGGCGGCTCGATGCGGCGGGGCTGCGCGAGATCGAGCCGCACGCGGCCGGGATCGCCGCGCTGCACTCGCCGGAGACGGCGATCGCGGACTTCGGCGCGGTCGCCCGGGCGCTGGCCGACGACGTCCGCGCGGCCGGCGGAGAGATCCTGCTCGGGGCGGCGGTCGAGGGGATCGACGTCCGCGCCGCCGCGAACGGGCAGCCCGCCGGCGCCGGCGACGCCCGCGGCCGGCGCGTCGTCCTGCGCCACGCCGGCGGCGAGGTCGCGGCCGGCTTCGCGGTGTTCTGCGCCGGGCTGTGGTCCGACCGGCTGGCGCGGCTCGCGGGGGCGGACCCGGACCCGCGGATCGTCCCGTTCCGCGGCGCCTACCTGCGGCTCAAGCCCGAGCGCGCGCAACTGGTGCGCGGGCTCATCTACCCGGTGCCGGATCCGTCGCTGCCGTTCCTCGGCGTGCACCTCACCCGCCACATCGACGGCGAGGTCCTGATCGGGCCGACCGCGCTGCTCGCGCCGGCGCGCGACGCGTACGCGCTCCGGACGGTCAAGCGCGCAGACCTCGGCGAGACGCTGCGCTGGCCCGGCACCTGGAGGATGGCGCGGCGCTACTGGCGGACCGGGGCGACCGAGCTGCACCACGCCGTCTCCCCCGCCGCGCTCACGCGCGCCGCCGCGGCCTACCTGCCCGCGATCGCGCCCGGCGACGCCGAGCCGGCGTTCGCAGGGGTGCGCGCGCAGGCGCTCGCCCGCGACGGCTCGCTCGTCGACGACTTCGCCTTCTCGCACACCGAGCGCGCGCTGCACGTGCGCAACGCGCCGTCGCCGGGCGCGACGGCGTCGCTGGCGATCGCGAAGTACGTCGCCGACGAGGCCGAGCGCGCCGCGTAGGCGCCGCCGTGGCCGACCGCCGCACCGTGCTCCGCCGCCGGCGCGCGCTCGCCGCGTGCGCGGCGGTCGCGCTCGTAGCGGGCGTGCTCGCCGCCGCCTGGACCGGCGGGGACGACGACGACGGCGAGCGAGCGTCGACGCCGCCGCCCGCGAACACGGTCGTCCCGCCCGCGGCCGCGCCGCCGGAGGAGCGCGACGCGCCCGCGCCCGTCGACCGGCTCACGCTGCGCCAGCGCGTCGGCCAGCTGATCGTGCTGCGCTTCGACGGCACGTCGCCGCCCGCGTACGCGCGCGAGGTGCTGCGCGAGCGCCGCGCGGCCGGGGTGATCCTGTTCCGCGACAACGTCGCGACGCCCGGCCAGACGCGGGCGCTCACCGGGGCGCTCCGGCGCGCCGGGGGCCGCCCGCTCGTGGCCGTCGACCAGGAGGGCGGCGAGATCCGGATCGTGCCGTGGGCGCCGCCGGACGCGTCGCAGGGCGAGCAGGCGGCGGACGGGACCGTCCGCGCCGACGCCCGCGCGTCCGCGACGGCGCTGCGCGGGCTCGGTATCACCGTGAGCCTCGCGCCGGTGGCCGACGTCCCGACGGTGACCGGCGCGGCACTGGGCGGCCGCGCGTTCGCGTCGGACCCCGGCGAAGCCGAGGCCGCGCTGCGCGACGCCGTGGCGGGCTGGCGCGCCGGCGGCGTCGCCGCCACCGTCAAGCACTTCCCCGGCCTCGGCGGCGCGACCGTCAACACCGACGACGGCCCGGCAACGATCGACCGCTCGCGGGCGCAGCTCGAGGCGGTCGACCTGCCGCCCTTCGCGGCGGCGATCGATGCGGGGGTCCCGCTCGTGATGGTCGGGCACGCGCGCTACCCGGCCCTCGACCGCGACCGCATCGCGTCGCAGTCGCAGCCCGTCATCGAGGGCGTGCTGCGCGACGAGCTGGGCTTCCGCGGCGTGGTCGTCACCGACTCGATGGAGGCCGCCGCGTCGCTGGCCACGGGCTCGATCAGCGCGACGTCGGAGCGCGCGGTCCGCGCCGGCGCCGACCTGCTGCTGCTCACGGGCAAGGGCTCCTACGCGCCGGTCTACCAGCACCTGCTCGCGCTGGCGCAGCGGTCGCCGTCGTTCCGCGCGCGCGTGCGTGAATCCGCCGCACGCGTGCTCGCGCTGACGGCGCGTTGAGATACTCCCGCGCGTGCGCACGCCGAACATCGGGATCAGCTGCAACGTCGAGGACGTCACGTACTTCGGCTGGACCGAGGCCGCCGCGCTCGTGCCGCTCACGTACGTCGACGCCGTCGCGCGCGCCGGCGGGCGGCCGCTGCTGCTCGCCCCGACGCCGGCCGACCTCGCCGACCCGAGCGAGCTGCTGGCCCTGCTCGACGGCGTGCTCATCACCGGCGGCGCCGACCTGGCCGCCGCGACCTACGGCGCCGAGCCGCATCCCGAGACGGAGGCGACGTCGGCCGAGCGCGACGCGTTCGAGCTGCTGCTCGTCCGCCGCGCGGCCGAGCTCGATCTCCCCTGCCTCGGCATCTGCCGCGGGATGCAGGTCGTCAACGTCGCGTACGGCGGGGAGCTGGACCAGCACCTCGCCGACCGGCTCGAGGACGACATCCACCGCGGGCCGGTCGGCGTGTTCGCGGACCATCTCGTCGACGTCGAGGAGGGCAGCCTGGCGGCGCGGGCCGCGGGCGGGACCCGGGTGGCCGTCAAGAGCTGGCACCACCAGGGGGTCGGGCGCGTCGGCGAGGGCCTGCGGGTCACCGCGCGCGCCGAGGGCGACGGCACGACCGAGGCGGTCGAGGACACCGCGCGGCGCTTCATGCTCGGCGTGCTCTGGCATCCCGAGGAGGACGAGGCGGACCGCCTGATCGCCGCCTTCGTCGAGGAGTGCCGGTCGGCGTCGGGCGCGATCGCGCCCTAGGGACGGCGGAGGCCCCGATCGCTCGGGGCCTCCGGTCCTCCGCGGATGTGGCGGGCGCTCAGCCGGTGAACTGCGGGTTCACGACCTGGCGCGCGCAGCGCCGGAACGTGAGCAGCAGGCGGCGGGCAGGGGTCCCGCTCGCCTCGGTGAAGCGGACCAGCGCCACGACGCGGTGACGGCCGAAGCCGATCCGCTTCGGGACGATCCGGAGCGACGCATTGCCGGACGTCACCCGCTTCACGCGCTTGCCGTCCATGAAGAACGTCACCGACTCGATGCGGCGGCCGTTCACCCGGGCGCGGAACGCCTGCTTGACGCAGCCACTCGGCCCGCGCAGCGCGGCACGGCCCGAGATCACCTGGTCGGGGAGCACGCCTCCGCCGGCCGGCGGGGTCGCCGGCGGGGTGCCGGGCGGCGTCGCCGGCGGGGTGGCGGGCGGCGTCACCGGCGGGTTGACGGGCGGGTTGACCGGCGGGGTCACCGGCGGCGGGACGGTGAACGTGTGGTCGTCGGTCGCCTCGACCGTCTTGGTCTTGCACTGGTAGGACCACTTCGCGGTGACCGTGGCCACGTTGTGCACCTCGGCCGGGCCCGCGGGTGCGACCACCGTGCAGGTGTAGTGCCAGACGTCAGCCGGGTCGAAGGCCTCGTCGGTCTCGGCCGGGTCGCGCGTCAGCGTGTCCTGGCACTTGTCGTCGACCAGCTCGACGTTGGTCAGCGTGACGTTGCCGGTGTTGGTGACCGCGAAGCTGTAGGTGAAGGTGTCACCCGCCTTCGCGGTCGCGGCGCCGGTCTTGTCGAGCGAGATCGCCGGGTCCGGCGTGGGGTAGGTCCCGCCGCCCGCCTGCGCGACAGCCGGGATCGCCGCCATGGCGAGGAGCCCGGTCACCGCTACGAGCGGCGCCTTCAGTATGCGGTTTCTCATGTGCCTGTCTCCCTCGGCCCATGATCTGCCGGTCCCCGCCTCGCCGGGTTCGCCGCCATCCTTGAGCCTTCTCCGTGCCTTCCCGGCGGGGCTGTTCCCCCTGCCTGCCCGGGTCGGCGGTTGCCTTGAGTTGCGTTGCCTAGAGACGAAACGTTCGTCGAGCCCATTCCTTGCGGCTCAAGTCCCGAAATACCGAATAAAAGGCTGACGCCACTCCGCAAACAGGTCAAGCGCGCCCGGGCGCCAACGCCGACGCGTTCCCGCACTTTGCGCTCAACCGCGCGGCTCCGCGCCTGCGCGCACCCTCGGGTCCGGCTGCGCGGGCGCGCCCGCACGTCGAACATTCGCCGGTCGCTTCCGGCCGCGGGCGTATGCGACGTACAATCCGTCCCGCCTTGGCCTCTGGGGAGTCCACGCCCGCGCTGCGGACCGGCGGCGTCAACGAGCATTCGCTCGCGCTCGCCCGCGAGTGGAAGCGACTCGGCCGCGCGGCGACCGCGGTCGCCGTGCTCACGAGCCCGATCGTCTTCGCCGCACTGATCAGCGGCTTCGGCTGGCCCTGGTACTGGTCGCTGCTCGCCGCCTTCGCGCTGATCGTCGTCTTCCGCGGGGCGGTCGACGTCCTCGCCCACAAGCTGATCCCGACGCCGACGATCTACGGCGCCGAGGCCGAGCTCGCCGAGGCGGACGTGATCGGCCGGCGCCGCACCTGGTACTGGCGCAAGAAGTTCCGCCGGCTCTTCTTCTGGGGCGGCCTGTTCCTGGTCGTCTCGATCGTCGTGATGATCTTCCAGGGCGAGGGGCTGGGCGACGCCATGGGCGAGGTGCTCGGGGCGATCCCGGCCGCGCTCGCCGCCGCGCCGCAGCTCGGCCTCATGCTCGTCGTGCTGTTCCTGATCAACTTCCTGATCCTCTTCGGGCCGCTCGTCTTCCTCGGCATCCAGCAGATCAAGGGCTACGAGCCGGGCGACGCCGACTGGGGCGTGAAGCTCGAGGACGTCCGCGGCCAGGCCGAGGCCAAGGAGGAGATCACCCGCGTCGTCAGCCTCTGGCAGTCGGGCGAGGAGTTCGAGAAGGCGGGCGGCAAGCGCGAGCGCGGCGTCCTCTTCCTCGGTCCGCCCGGCACCGGCAAAACGATGCTCTCGAAGGCGATCGCGACGTCCTTCAACTGCCCGTTCGTGACGATCCCGGGGTCCGGCTTCGCCCAGACCTTCATCGGGATGGACGCCGTGATCGTCCGGTTCCTCGCGCGCAAGGCGAAGAAGCTGGCGGCCAAGTGGGGCGGCCAGTGCATCGTCTTCATCGACGAGATCGACGCCGTCGGCATGCGGCGCCAATCGCTCGGCAGCGGCTTCCAGCCGTACAGCACGGGCTCGATCCACGACCACCTCTTCTACGGCCAGGACGGCGCCCTGACGCCCGACGGCGACCTCGTGATCGAGTCGCGCGCCTGGCGCGACCGGATGTTCGCCATGCGCTCCGAGCCGCCCGGGGCCGTCTACCCGCCGTTCGTGCACCGGATGAAGGGCGTCGTCGACCAGTTCATGGTCCCCGGCATGGGCGGCGGCGGCTCGCTCGCGCTCAACCAGCTGCTCGTCGTGATGGACGGCATCGACGACCCGCCGCTGACGAAGCGCGTCGTCACCAACCGCCTGAACACCTTCCTCGACGCGCTCTACGTCGTGCCGCAGAAGCTCGGCCCGATGCGGCTCCGCAAGAAGCCGCCGAAGCCGCGCAAGGAGGAGATCTACTTCGTCGGCGCCTGCAACGTGCCGATCGAGTCGCTCGACCCCGCGCTCACCCGCCCGGGCCGGATGGGCCGCCACATCTTCTTCCGCTCCCCCACCTGGGAGGACCGGCGCGACATCTTCGACCTCTACATCCGCAAGGTCGCGCACGAGGAGGAGCTCGACACGCAGAAGAAGCGCGACGAGCTCGCGCGCGTGACCTCCGGCTACTCGCCGGCGATGATCGACCAGGTCTGCTCGATGGCGCTGACCTACGCCCACGCCGAGGGCCGTCCGGCGTTCACCTGGGAGGACATCGTCCAGGCGATGACGACCGTCGAGGCGGGCGTCGCGATCGGGCAGAACTACCCGCCGCACGAGGAGCGCGCGACCGCGATCCACGAGGCCGGCCACGCGGTCTGCAGCCACCTCTACAACGAGAACCTCCTCTCGACCCGGCTGTCGATCCGCAAGCGCGGCTCGTCGGGCGGCCACCACCAGGCGATGGAGATCGAGGAGCGCTTCGCGGACTGGCGCTCGGAGATGTTCGGCCGCCTGATCCACGTGCTCGGCGCGATGGCCGCCGAGGTCGTCTTCTACGGCCAGAACACGACCGGGGTGGGCGGCGACGTCCGCTCGGTCACCTGGCTCGCGGGCCGGATGGTCGGGTTCGCGGCGATGGCGCCGGAGCGGGTCGACCTCTCCGACCGGATCGAGGATCCGGAGCTGCGAGAGCAGGAGGAGGACCGGATCATGGACCGGTTCCGCCGGATCGGGATCCAGATCATGCACCGCTCCGGCGGCGGCGTGATGGACGCCGACCCGATGCAGGCGGTGGTCAACGACCCGGAGAAGCGCAAGCTCGTCTCCGGCCTGCTCGGCCAGGCCTACGTGATCGCGTACAACACGATCCGCGCCAACAAGGAGGGCACCGCCCACGTCGCGGACGTGCTCGTCGCCAAGCGCGAGATCTACGGTGACGACGTCGTCACCCTGCTCGACGAGGCCGAGCTCAAGAAGCCCGAGATCGACGTGCTGGACGAGGAGTCATGGCCGGCGATCTGATCCCGCCGCCCTCGCCCGCGGGGCGCCCCGAGCCCGACTCGTCCGAGAAGCAGCTGCGCGCGCGCCAGTGGGGCGGCAGCGAGCCCGTCGTCGCGGCTGCGCCCGAGCCCGATCCCGCGCCGGCGGCGCCCGTCGCACCGGGCCCGTCGCCGTACCGGCCGCGCTTCGGCTTCGTCCTCGGCGCGCTGATCGGCGTCGCCCTCGTCGCGATCGGCATCGGGGTCGCGCTCGCCGCGAGCGGCGGATCGACCGACGGCACGCCGCGCGGCTGGTCCGCCTGGAAGCCGTCGGCCGACGACGACACCGGCGCCGCCAAGCAGATCGCCGAGCACGTGGGCCCGAAGTACCGGCTCGGCGACGCGGACCAGCTCGTCGCCGTCGACGCCAAGCCGCTCGAGCTCGACGGCCGCCCGCTCAACGTCGCGATGCGCACCGCGGCGGTCGGCGGCGACATCGAGCTGCTCGACGGCAAGGGCGTGATGTACACGCTCAACGGGCTCGGCCCCAACGGGTCGATCCCCGGCGGCACCCCGTCCGAGGAGCGCCACCTGCTGCTGCGGCGCGAGGCGCTCGAGCTCGCGCTGTACACGTTCCGCTACCGCTCCGACGTCGACATGGTCGTCGCGCTCCTTCCCCCGGCGCCGCCCGAGAAGGGCAAGGAGGAGGCGAACACGACGCTCCCGCCGGTGCAGGCGCTCTTCTACCGGCCCGGCGACCTGAGCGGCGAGCTCGGCGTCCCGCTCGCCTCGACGATCGCGAACGCGACGCCGAAGCCGGCGCAGATGAAGCTCGACGCGCCCGATTCGCAGCGGATCGACGCGCTGACCCGCTCGAACCTGTTCACGGCGACGTTCCAGCAGGGCCAGGACGCCAGCCTCTACCTCGTGCTCGACCGCCCGCAGACGGGCTGAGCATGCTCGGCGCCGGGCTCTGCGCGAGCTGCCGGCACCAGAAGCTGATCCGCAGCGGGCGCGGGTCGGAGTTCTCGATGTGC
>Ga0190271_10002164_pt1 | contig 11732 bp, 11 predicted proteins | sample Popmic356T_FD_133747 | JGI IMG/M metagenome (GOLD analysis project Ga0190271, IMG submission 133747) | Populus adjacent soil microbial communities from riparian zone of Weber River, Utah, USA - 356 T | ecosystem: Environmental > Terrestrial > Soil > Riparian zone | place: USA: Utah | collected...
AGCCACTTCGAACAGTTTTCCGGAGTGCCGTTGAGGCACTCACGCTCTTCGCCTTTGCGCTGCGCATTCGGGTAGCCGAAATCCTTGCAACGCTCGCGCGCCATCTGGGTTCCCGCGCGTTCGTCGACCTGCGGGCTTTCATACTTTCGGTACTCATACGACAGCTTCACCGTGCCCAGATCGCTGTCGCTTCCCGCTTCGTTCCAGAGCTTGTACGTGGTGCAACCGGCGAGGCAGAAAACGATGGCGGCAAATAAATAACGCTGCATATGAAGCACCTGAAAGGAAGTGATTCGGACTGTATCGCCTTTTGACACCGGACTCACACTGGCGTTCTGGCTAGTTGTCCCCGGGCAGGCTATATATGCGCGCCATGCAAAGCGCGCCGCCGTTCAATCTTATTGTCGCCTGATGGATCTGCCCGAACAGGTTCCCGGCGCGGAAGCGTCCCAGTTCAGGCTGCTTGGAACCCGCCGTTTTCTGCCGTTCTTCCTCACTCAATTCCTCGGCGCATTCAACGACAACCTGTTTCGCAACGCCGTGGTGGTCTCCATCACCTTCGGGGCAACGGTCGCTGGCCAGGAAGCCGGGATCCTGTCGAACGTGGCGCAGGGTCTGTTCATCCTGCCCTTCTTTCTCTTCTCGGCGCTGTCAGGCCAGCTCGCTGACAAGTACGAAAAGAGCAGGCTGATCCGCCAGACGCGCCTCGCCGAGGTCGCGCTGATGTGCTTCGGCGCCGTGGCGCTGTACATGGGCGAGATCTCCGTGCTGCTCGCGGTGATCTTCCTGTTAGGCGTGCTGGCCACCATCTTCGGCCCGCTGAAGTATTCACTCATGCCGCAGCACCTGCGCCAGAGCGAGCTGGTGGGTGGCAACGCGCTGGTGGATGCCGGCACTTTTCTGGCGATCCTCATCGGCACGATCGCAGGTGGCCTGCTCGCCCCCACCTCGAATGCCGATGTCGCCGCCGGCGGCGCCACCGATGCGAACCTGGCGGCAGCCGTGACCCTGGTGGCAGTCGCCATCGTCATGTACCTGTGTGCGCGCGCCATACCGCCTGGTCCCGCAACGGATCCCACGCTTAAAGTCAATTACAATCCGATCACCTCGACGTTCGACGTGATCCGCTTCGCGGCGAAGACCCGCTCCATTTTTCTCTCGTTGTTAGGCATCTCCTGGTTCTGGCTGGTAGGCGCGCTGATCCTCGCGCAGCTGCCCGCCTACGCCCGCGACGTGCTCGGCGGCGACAAGACGGTGTACACGCTGCTGCTGGCGGCGTTTTCCATCGGTACGGCGCTGGGGTCCCTCGCCTGCGAACGCCTCTCGGGCCACAAGGTGGAAATCGGGCTGGTGCCGCTCGGTTCGATCGGCATGACGGTGTGCCTGCTCGATCTGTACTTCGCGCAACCGGTCGCACATGAGGCTGGCACGGCCGCGTTGTCGTGGACTGCCTTCCTCGCCGCCGGCGGCTGGGACGTGACGATCGACTGCGCGCTGATCGGCGTCTTTGGTGGGCTGTTCATCGTGCCGCTGTATGCGCTGATCCTGCAACGCAGTACCGAGAGTCATCGCGCACGCATCATCGCTTGCAACAACATCATGAACGCGGGCTTCATGGTGCTTGCGGCGCTGCTGGCCATCCTGTGGCTCGAAGTCCTGCACCTCACCATTCCGCAGTTGTTCATCCTCGCCGCGGTGCTGAACGCCATCGTGGCCGCGTACATCTACACGCTGGTGCCCGAGTTCCTCATGCGCTTCCTGTCGTGGGTGCTCGTGAACGTCATGTATCGCATGAAGGTCCGTGGCCTCGAGAACATCCCCGAGACGGGCCCGGCGCTCATCGTGAGCAATCATGTGAGCTTCATGGACCCGCTGGTGATTGGCGGCAACGTGCGCCGGCCGATCCGCTTCGTGATGGATCACAACATCTTCAGGATCCCGGTGCTGAGCTTCATTTTCCGCACGGCGCGCGCCATTCCGATCGCACCGGGGCACCAAGACCCCGCGGCGCTGCAGAAAGCATTCGACCAGATCGACGCCGAGCTCGCCGCCGGCGAAATCGTCTGCATCTTTCCCGAGGGAAAACTCACGAAGCACGGCGAGTTGAACGAGTTCAAGAAAGGTGTGGAGAAGATTCTGGAGCGGCGACCGGTGCCCGTGATACCGATGGCGCTGCGTGGGCTGTATGGCAGCTTCTTCAGCCGGCAGGACGGCAAGTCGCCGATGACCAAGGCGCCGCGGCGCTTCTGGTCGCGTATCGAGGTCGTGGTCACCGCGCCCGTCCACGGCGACGACGCCAGCGCCACCGGCCTTCAGAAAATCGTCGCCGGCCTGCGCGGCGAATGGCAGTAAATGGGGACACTCCCCATTAACTAGCAAAAGGGGCCGCACCTGGAACGAGAGCAACTCCTCAAGTCAGACGTGTTCGGCGGCGTGCTCCGGGTCGGCGAGACTGTGGTTCGCGATACGGATTCCGCTCGCCCCTGGGCCCGCGCGCTGGCGCGCCACCTGATGCGCCGCGAACATCGCGCGCTGGCGCGCTTGGGCCTGGGCGCCGGCATCGAAGGCATCCCGCGTGTTCTCGACCTCGATTCCACGCGGCTCACGAGAAGCTGGATCGAGGGCGCGCCCATGCAGATTGCGAAGCCGCGCGACCCCGCCTATTTTCGCGCCGCCTCCCGTCTGCTTCGGCGCCTGCACGCGGCCGACGTGATCCACAACGACCTTGCGAAGGAAACGAACTGGCTCGTGACTCCCGAAGGCCGCCCTGCCCTCGTGGATTTCCAGCTCGCGATGACGTTGACCCGACGTCGCTCGCTTGCGCGCGCGCTGGGGCACGACGACCTGCGTCACCTGCTCAAGCACAAGCGAACCTACCTTCCGGAAGCGCTCACCGCGCGCGAGAAACGCATTCTCGCCAAACAATCGCTGGTCTCGAGAGTCTGGATGGCCACCGGCAAGAAGGTCTATCTATTCGTCACTCGCAGGATCCTGCGGTGGAGCGATCGCGAAGGCGCCGGCGATCGCGCGCACTAGCGCGATACGCAGGTTCAATCCCCGTAGTAGACGAGGAACAGCAGCAACGCGTTCCCGGTGCCCAGCACCAGGATGCAACGCAACGCCGTGAGCCAGAGGGGAACACGCGAGAACGTGTGCACCGCGAATATGAAGTAGCCCAGCTCCACGATGAACTTTGTCCAAAGCACCATGCCACGCGTCGCCCCGATTTCCACGGGCACCATCAGATCGATGAACGGCAGCACGGTCCACAACAGACCCACGGTGGGGAACGCGTAGGTCGCGAACACATAGATTTCCGACAACTTGCGCGCGCCGCGCGGAAACATCAGGTACCACAACGTGCCGAACCAGAAGATGAACAGGAATTTTGCGGCGATGAAGCCGCTGAAGTGTTCCTGCCAGTTGAGCAGCGATTCCTGGCCCGTCCACGCCGTCAGCTTGCGCGCCGCCCAGGCAAGGATGTACTGCACGAACACGCAAGCCGCGAAGTACTGCAACGGATCGACAATCTTGCTACGCCGGCCTTCCAGATAGTCGGTGGCGACGCCGCCGGGCCAGGTGAAACATCTTCGGACCGTGCGCACGAACCGGCCATCGAAGCGATACACGCGCTGGGCAACATCACGTACGTACGCCGTAGTCGTGATGACTTCGTCGAAATGCTCCTGCCCACACTGATGGCAGAACGGGCCCAGCAGCAACGTATCGCAGTTCCGGCAGCGCTTGCCTTCGTACATGCCACCAAATATGTGCAAGTGCGGCGTTGGCCGAAAGGGGACCTTGGTCCATCCTCTGCGTTGGTCGGCGAGAATGGCGCGTGGCAGCGCGCTGTTACGTCGCGGGACGAACTACTGCGTTCGCAGTTGCAATAGCTCGTTCACTCATGCCGGGGCATTCGCGCACTACCGTGGCGGATACCGCTTTCGCAGCTCGGCGATCGACGCCTTCGCGACTTTCTTCAGGACGCTGCGGTCGACGTCATCGAGTGTCTTGATGTACAGGCATCCGGCGCCTGCCTTGTGCTTGCCGAGGCTGGCCATCAACACTTTGGCTTCGAGATTGGGCGCCATGTACAGCGACAGCTCATTCTTGCGCGGGGCGAAGCCAATCAGCGGCGCATCACCTTCCCGCCCGCTCGGATAGACATAGTGGTAGGTGTCGAACCCGACGATGCTCGGGCCCCACATCTTCGCGGGTTTGCCGGTGAGCTCCCTGAACAGCTTCACCAGTTCCTGGCTGTCCTTGAGCTGCTGGCCGCTCGCGGCTTTCTTCAGGAAAGCCGAAACACTTACCTTGGTAGGCTTGGTCTTGTTTTCAGGCATATGAACTCCCGCAATAACGGAAATCTGGCTAAGACTTTTTGAAACTCAATCCGTCGTTCTCGAGCCCCGCGCCCAATTTCGCGAGTGCATTCGGGCATCACACGTCTTTTGCGTACTGGATGAAGCCGAAGTTCTTGGCCACCTTGTCGTACAGCGTACGACCGGGTGTGTTGGTGGAGTGCGTAACCCAGTACACGCGCTGGCAGCCCGCCTCCCTGGCGATCTCGTAGACCCTGAGTATCAGCGCGCGGCCGATTCCATGTCCGCGATAGTCGGGCGCGGTGAACAGGTCCTGCAGGTAGCACACGGGTTCGAGACGCGAGGTGCTGCGGTGGTAGATGTAGTGGCACATGCCGACGACCTTGTGGTCGCGCTCGGCCACGATGCAGTGCACGGGTTCGCTGGCGTCGAAGAATCGGCGCCAGGTGGTGTCGTTCACTTCTTCGGACAGCGCGGTGGTCCCGGTGCGTTCGTAGAACGCGTTGTACTCATCCCAAAGCGGTCTCCATGCGTCGTAATCCTGGGGCGTGACCGCGCGTACCGAGACCTGCGCTCGTTTCTTCGTCATTTCTTGGGTTCAATCTTCTGCGTGGATGCGGTCGTCTTGGCAGGGACGAGATCGCCCGCACATGCCGGAAATTCAGAATACAGCTCGTACAGCGCCCTTTCGTATCGGTAGCGCTCGAGAAAATCGCTGCCCGGCTTCGGCACGTGCATGGCTTCCCGCCGATGCCACCACTGCTGCACGACACCCACGATCCACTGGTCCTTAAGGCGCGAGAGCTGCAGGCCTTTGGACTTCTCGCCGGCCGTCGCCACCACGTAGACCTGCGCGCTGCAATTGGGCCCTTCTTCGCAGGGGCAATTCGTCACGACGGGCGAAATATTCATCATGGCGGGCGGCAGGTGTTTCACCGAGATCAACTGAACCTCGCGGATTTCATCGTCGGTGATATTCAGGTAGCGCAGCGGCTCAGCCCGGTACGCGGGTTTGAGCGCCTCGGCACGCCTGCTCACGTGATCCGCTCTCCGCGCCTCCGATTGCCACTGCATCATCTCGAGGATCATGCGGTTCATCTCCTGCGAAGTCGGCTTTTTGCCCTGTGCCTCCACATGCGCGGAGAGTCCCAGGGCCAGGGCTGCCACCCACCAAAGTGCGATCCGCATTTTCCGCCCCCGAAATGACCGTTGCCCGGATGTTATTGGCCGCGCGTGCTTACAGGCAACGATTCTTCCGCAACTTGCGGGTTATTGTCTTGCGTGCCCATGCGCTCGTTCGTACCCTTACGGACTTTCAGGAGAACCCATGGCGATTGTCGCTCCACACAACCTGCGCCGGCCCGACGCGGGCATTCAGCGTCCCTTTGGTGTGCGAATCACGCTCAAGATGGGCGATCCGTTTCGCAAACTCCTCGGAGCGGACTGGAACAAGACCCACTGGTATGGCACCGCTGCCGAGCGCGACGCGGCGCTCGTCGAAATGTCACGCAAGCACGAGTACTCGCGCCCCGGCGACAAGCCGGCGCTGAAGTTCGACAAGGTCGAGAAGCTGCACGAGTCGCGCGGTCTCTGATAAGAGGCCTCTTGATCTTCGCAATCTGATTCTTCGACGCCGGCTTCGGCGGCGATTTCCGTCGTCGGCGTCAGCCGTGAGGAAGTGATTTCCGACGTCGGCGTGAGCCGTCAAAAAGTCCGGCCAAGGAACAAGTAGAAATTCGACTCGCCCTCGTCATCGAAACCGGTGGCGAAATATACCGGACCTAACAAGGTGTCGAGCCCCAGGAACACGCTGCCGTTGGTCCGGGCCGAGCTCGCCGAGATGTCCTCCCGCGAGCTCCACACATTGCCGAGCTCGAGCGAAGTACCGACGTACACCGGAACGTTGAGGAACCCCTGCCCGCCTCGCCCGACCTGCCGGTAGTAGATGCCGCGCGCGATCGCAAAGTGCGGGCCGACCAGGGTTTCTGGTGTGACGGCCGACAGGTTGAGGAATCCGCCCAGCGTGAAGTACGACCGCACCACGTCGACATCGTCGTCGACCTGCGTTCCGGCAGACGTCCAGAGAATGGCGGTATTGCGGCCCCACGAGTGCGCATAGAGCTGGTCGAATACCAGGAGATCCGCATCCTGCGCATCGCCGCCGGTGGCCCGCTCACCCTTCCAGCCGATCTGCAAACTGGCTCCGCGATGCGGGAAGTTCACGTTGTCGACCGTGTCGTAGCGGAATTCGCCGAAGAAGTCGTTCGTCGTGAAGTCCGCGGGCGGCAGCAGCGGATCGCCCACACGCACGCGCGCTGATCCCGTGGTCCGGCCGGTCCCGATGCGAATTTCGCCGTAGTTGCCGAGCTCACGCCCGAGATCCAGGCCGATGTCGGTGGTCTTCACGCGATACTCGGCGATGATGCGCTCGTCATCGTTCACGAACGGCAACGTACGGATCTGGAACGCTGCGTGCGGCATGACGAACCATCGCGAGCGATATCCCACCGGCAGGTACACCTCGGTGGCCACGCGTGGCGTCTCGCCGACCTGCAGGTCGACCACCCATTCGCCACCGTACCTGGTGATCTCCGCCATGGTGGTGCGCGCGGCCGCATTGAACGAAGAATTGCCGTCGAAGTCGTTCTGCAGCTGCAACCCGAAACGCAGATAGTTAGGACCCCAGGAATTGCGGCGCGAATTGAACGCCAGGCCATAACCGGGCTCGGGCTCGGTGCCGTCCGCAGGCGCAGGGCGCTGCACCAGCTGATAGTCGAGGATTTCCAGGTTGCCCTGGCCATACAACTCGCCGACGCGGCGCTCGAGCCTGGGCACGTTGACGGGTTTGCCGATCTGCCCGCTGAACAGGGTTTCGATGGCACCGGCGTAGCGCTCGGAGCCGGGCTCGACACGCAGGAATTCTACCGTGGGCAGGTTGCTGCGCCTGGCGGCGCGCGCGGCGACGATGCGCTGGAATTCCCCGGGCGCAACCGACAACGTGGAGAGGCGCTGCGCCTGATGGCGCGCGGCTTCCTCGCCGATGCGCATCGCCTTCACGTGCTCGTCGAAGTCGAGCGAAGAAAAATCCCCGAGCGCCGGATCGATGAGGACGTCGCTGTCCTTGAGCGTCTTGCGCTGCTCGGCGCTGTTGCGGCGAATGAGGATGGCGAGCATCTGGTTGGACACCGTCGCCACGGACACGAGTTTGCCGCGCTCGAGCAGCGGAAAACCGCAGTCCACCACGATGAGTATGTCGACACCCATCTCGCGCGCCACGTCGACGGGCAGGTTCGACGACAGCCCGCCATCCACCAGCAGGCGTCCCTCGTGCTCCACGGGCGAGAACACGCCGGGCGCCGACAGGCTGGCTCGCATCGCGGTAGTCAGGTCACCGCGTTCGAGAACGACGCGATCGCCGGTGACGATGTCGGTGGCCACGGCGCGGAACGGAATCGCGAGGTCGTCAAAGCTCTCGATCTGCGCCACGGGCAAGGTGAGCCCGCGCAGGATCTGCGTGAGTTTCTGTCCCTGAACCAGGCCACGCGGCAGGCGAAATTTCCCGCTCTTGAGCCCCAGGGGAAATTTGACCAGGTAGGTCTGGTCTTCGAGCTTGCGACGGAAGTTGAGGTCGGTGCGCGCCGACCGGTCGAGGAAGGCGTCCTGCCAGTCGACCGAGGTCATCACCCGTTCGATGTCGGCGGCCGACAGGCCCGACGCGTACAGTCCTCCGACCACCGCACCCATGCTGGTGCCGGCGATGGCATCCACCGGCACATTGTTTTCCTCGAGCACCTTCAGGACGCCGATGTGCGCCGCGCCGCGGGCGCCACCGCCTGACAACACCAGGCCGATGCGCGGACGTGAGACACCGGCCGGGGAGCGCGGTTCCTGCGCGGATGAGAGACCGCTCAGCCCGAGGCAGAACGCGACGAACAGGACTGATTTTCTTGCTTTATTGGTCATCTGTTGCGTGGCAAGGATAGTCGTTCGCAGTGATAATCGCCCACTCAATCATGCGCATACTCCTCACTCTGGTGGCATTGCTGCCGCTCGCGGCAAGTGCGGCTGACGAGCCGGCGAAAGCCGGCAGCCAGGAGCTGGAGGAGTCCGGCCCCATGGACATCGTCGTGACCGCCATACGCGACGAGCGGTCGGCGTTCGAGACTCCCGCCAGCATCACGCGCATCGACGATCTGACCATCGCCGACATCGGCTCCAAACATCAGGCGGACGTGCTCAATCGCGGCGCCGGCGTCTATGTCCAGCGCGGCAGCGGCGCCGAGAGCCTCACCGCCATCCGCTCACCCGTGCTCGCCGGCGCCGGCGCCTGTGGTTCGTTTCTCGTGGCGGAAGACAGCTTGCCGATCCGCCCGGTGGGCTTCTGCAATCTCAACGAGATGTTCGAGCTCAACTACGAACAGGCCGGGCAGATCGAAGTATTGCGAGGCCCCGCCTCGTCGATGTTCGGCGCCAGCGCCGTGCACGGTGTCGTCAATCTGCTCACGCCCACAGTGCGCTCGTTACCGGAATACGGACTGGGCATCGAGGGAGGCTCGGATTCATTCAGGCGAGTGACGGCGAGTTGGTCGAGTGCGGATTCCGTCGACCGCGGCTTCGGCTTGTATGGGCTTGCGACACGCGCCCCGGGCTGGCGTGACTCCTCCGGCGTCGACGAAGCCAAGCTCAATCTGCTCGCTGACATGGACGTCGGTCATGGGAGTTTGCGACTGCGGGCCGCCGGCACGGTGCTCAACCAGGAAACCGCCGGTTTCATCCAGGGCTACAACAGTTACCAGGATGAAGACCTGGCGCAGAGCAATCCGAATCCCGAAGCATTTCGCGACGCCTCGAGCGCACGCGTGTCGGCGCATTACGAGCGGCCCGATGCATTTGGTGACGACACCGGGTTGACCGTCGCTGGCATCTATCGCCGGTCTCGCATGGATTTCATGCAGCACTTCCTGATTGGCAAACCCCTCGAACACAACGCACAGACCAGCTACATGCTGAGCGGCACGGGCGCGATCGAGCGCGGAAAATTCACCACGCGATTCGTGCTCGATGCCGAAACTGCGCGCTCGGAGCTCACCGAGTTCCAGCCGGGGCCGGCCACCGATGGCGCACCGCCGGCGAACGCCATCCGGCCCGCCGGCCTGCACTATGACTACACCGTGGATTCCTGGACGCTGGGTGGCACGCTCGCGCTGGAATACCGCATCAGCCAGCAGTTCACCGCCACCGCGGCGGTGCGCACCGACCAGACTAACTACGACTACGACAATCACATGATCGACGGCAATACCGCCGCGGACGGCACTCCCTGCGGCGTGGCAGGTTGCCTGTATTCGCGGCCCGCCGATCGAAGCGACCGGTTCGACAACGTATCGCCGAGCCTGACGCTGGCCTGGAGTCCTGGCTTTCACCACGCCGTCTACCTCAACGCCTCCACCGGCTTCCGGCCGCCGGAGATGACCGAGCTCTACCGGTTGCAACGCCAGCAGGTCGAAGCGTCTCTCGAGAGCGAGAGCCTGGACTCGGTCGAGCTCGGCTGGAAGACCCACTTCGGTTTCATATCGCTGAACACCGCGCTCTATGAGATGAAGAAGCGCAACGTGATCCTGCGCGAGACCAACGGCTTCAATGTCAGCAACGGCGCGACGCGCCATCGCGGATTCGAGTACGAAGCCCGCTACGAGGGCATTCGCACGATCGTCACGCTGGGAGGCACGGTTGCGCGCCACCAGTACGATTTCTCGCGCGCTGTCGAGGGCGGCGAGACCATCGTCAGCGGCAACGATGTCGACACCGCGCCCCGCAATGTCCACTCGCTGGGCATCGAAGTCGAACTTGGAAGCCTGCAGGAATATGACAAGGTGCGCCTGGCGGTCGAAGGAACCCACGTGGGTAGTTATTTCCTCGATGCCGCGAACACGGCGCGTTACGAGGGCCACGACGTGGCCAACCTCCGGCTGATGTGGAATTCGGACTGGAACTTCGACTTCGCCCTGCGCGTCGACAATCTCTTCGACAAGCGATATGCCGACCGCGCAGACTTCGCTTTCGGCAACTACCGCTACTTCCCGGCGCGCGGGCGCGCGGTGTTTCTGTCTATCGACTACTCCAGCAACTGAGAGGCATCGTGGCCTGGATCATCTACATCGTCTCCGGACTCATTTCGTTAGGGCTCATCGTCCACTGCATCAAGACCGGCAGGAACACGATCTGGGTGTACGTGCTGGTAGTGCTGATCAGCTTCCCCTTCATAGGCTCGCTGGTGTACTTCGGCGCTGAGATTCTTCCCGAGTTGCTGCGCTCGCGCACAAGCCAGCGCGCCATGCGTGGCATCCGCACCACGCTCGACCCCGAAGGCAACCTGCGGAAGTTCGAAAATGAGGTGCAGGTGACGGGGAATGTCGCCTCACGACAGAAATACGCCGATGAGCTCGTCAGGCTCGGGCGAGCCGCCGAGGCGTTGCCTATCTATCAGACTTGTCTGACAGGAGTTTTCACGGAAGATCCCAAGTTGCTGCTGGGATTTGCCCGTGCGCAGTTCGAGGCCGGGGACCCGCCCGGGGCGCGCAAGACACTCGACGACCTCATCCAGAAGAATCCGGATTTCAAGTCGGCGGACGGACACCTTCTTTATGCGCGCGCGCTCGAAGCCGAGGGCGAGTTGTCGAAAGCATTGTCGGAATACGCAACGCTGGCGGAGTATTTCCCGGGCGCCGAGGCCTATGTGCGTTACGCGAAATTACTGAACCGGTCGGATCAGTCGCCACTGGCCCAGCAGACGCTCAAAGCGCTGCTGGACCGGGCAAAATACGCTCCAGCTCACTATCGCAAGGCCCAGCGAGAGTGGCTGGACGAGGCGCACAGGGAGCTGCAGAACCGCTGATTACTTCTTGCGGTTGATGGAACGGAACGAGACGCCTTCCATCATGGCCTTGTAGCGCACTGCACCGGGTGAGCGACCCAGCTTCTGTGCGGCGACCCGCGCCGACACTTTCTGCTTGGCGAACTGGCGCAACTTCTTCATGTCGCCCGCCGACCATTCGCGCATGTGCCGAGCACCTTTCTTCTTGGCTGCCATTCCTTTGTCCTCTCGTTCGTGTGGTAGGAATTTGAGGGCCGTAGTCTAACAACAATTCCCCGGGTTGGAGTCAATCGTCGCCGGATGCAGACATGTCAGAGAACCGGCGCCTATCAACCTCACCAGTCCCTCAAACAAGCTTGATCGTCTTGGGATCGAAGTTAGGCGCTGGAAATCGCAGCGGTAGCTGCTCAAATTCGTAAATAAGGAGCTGTGAGACCGCGAAATCGCGGAACCATTTGCGATTTGCGGGCACTACGTACCAGGGCGCGTGTTCGGTGGAGCACCTGGCAAACATCGCTTCGAACGCCCGCGTGTAG
>Ga0190271_10002165_pt1 | contig 11731 bp, 9 predicted proteins | sample Popmic356T_FD_133747 | JGI IMG/M metagenome (GOLD analysis project Ga0190271, IMG submission 133747) | Populus adjacent soil microbial communities from riparian zone of Weber River, Utah, USA - 356 T | ecosystem: Environmental > Terrestrial > Soil > Riparian zone | place: USA: Utah | collected...
ACGACGGTCTCGTGAACAACATGCGTGCCGGCGCGCCCGACAAGGTGGTCTACGAGGCCGCGGCGTCGTGTCTCCCGGTGCTCGCGTCGAATCCGATCTTCGACGAGCTCCTCGCGCCGGAGCAGCGGTTCACGCGGTGGGATCCGGGTGCCCTCGCCGACCGGATCCGCACGCTCGCCGCGCTGAGCCCGGCGGAGAGGGCGACGCTGGGCGGCGGCCTTCGCGAGCGAGTTGCGGCGAGTCACTCGGTGCAGTCGTGGGCGCGTGGCATCCTCGACGCCGCAGGGATCGCGTGACGGACGGCGTCGTACTCCACACCCAGAAGGTCGCGGGCATCTCCGGCTCGGAGGCGCACCTGCTGCAGCTCCTGCCCGACCTCCGCGAGCGCGGCCGGGACATCCGGTTCCTCATGCTCCACGAGGACGAGCCCGGCGCCTGGGAGTTCGCGCGGGAGCTCCGTGCGCGCGGCGTCCCGCTCGACGGCATCCGCCTTCGAGCGGACGTGGATCCCATCGCGTTCGGCGAGGTCGTCGCCTACCTCGGGCGTGTTCGGCCCCGCATCCTGCACACGCATCTCGTCCACGCGGACGTCTACGGGCAGCTCGCCGGGTCGATGACGGGCGTGCCGCTTCGGCTCTCGACGAAGCACGGCTTCAACGAGTTCCGCGAGGGACGCTGGTTCGGCGTAGCCGACCGCTCCGTCGGGTCGCTGGCGCACGTCCACATCGCGATCTCGCAGGGGCTCGCGCAGTACCTTGCCGAGACCGAGGGCTTCCGCGAGCAGGACTTCGAGATCGTCCACTACGGGATCGCCGCGAACGGGGCTGCCGAGCCGTTCGCCGGATCCGAGCCACGTCTCGTGTGTGTCGGGCGCCTGATCCCGATCAAGGGCCATCTCGTCCTTCTGCGGGCGCTCGCACAGGTGCGCTCGCGCGTGCCGAACGTCTCGCTGGACATCGCCGGACGCGGGCCGCTCGCGCCGGCGCTGAAGGCTTACGCGCGCGAGCTCCAGCTCGACGACGCCGTGCGCTTCCTCGGCTTCGTCGCGCCGGTGGAGGCGGCGTTCGAAAACGCTGCGATCGTGGTCGTCCCGTCGCTCGGCGAGGGTTTCGGGATGGTCGCGCTGGAGGCGATGGAGCGGGCGAGGCCGGTCATCGCGAGCGCGGTCGGGGGGCTCCCCGAGATCGTGGCCGACGGCGAGACCGGACTGGTGGTGCCGGGGGGCGAGGCGGATGCTCTCGCCGAGGCGATCGTCGCGCTGACGGGCGATCTGTCGCGGGCCGCCGCGATGGGACGCGCGGGACGGGCTCGCGCGCTCGAGGCGTTCACACCGGAGCGCTGCGTCGAGCGGGTCGAGGCGCTCTACGAGCGCGCCCTGCCGACGTAGCCGCGTCGGCGCTGCACGCGGCTTGCGAGTGCCGCGATGCCCGCTGCCGCCATGATCGCGAGGAGGAAGTCCCACGGCACGCGGTAGCGCGTCGCTCCGGCGAAGAGCATCGCGACGAGCGTCTGGTAGCCGAGCAGAACGAGCGCGAGAGCCACGAAGCTCCGCGGAAGCACGAAGAGGCCCACGAGCGCGAAGGCGTAGAGCGCGATCATGAAAGCCGGCTCGACGACGCTCCGCGCGGTGTCGCGCCAGGTTCCCGCGCCGGGGCGTCCCTCGGTCTCCAGAACGTTGGGCTGCCAGAGCAGGCGTGCCGCTTGACCTGCCAGGCGAGCCTTCTCGCCGGGGTGCTCGCGCCAGAACTCGACGACTTCGTCCTGGAAGAGCCGCTGCTGCGCGCATTCGTCGACCTCGACGATGCGGCCCGTTTCGCGCCAGATTTGACCCGCATCCTGTGGGCTCGGAGGTGCTCCGGGAAGCGGCGGCACGTCGTCGATCCAGCCACCGCGGGCGAGCACGTCGTACGTCTCGAGGTTGTTCGCCTTCCACAGCGCGCGCGAATCGGTCGTGATCGCAAAGCAGCCGACCGACACGTGGTTCCGTACGACCCAGGGCGCGAGCACGAGCGCTGCACAGGCACAGACGGCGAACAGCGCAGCGAGGCCGCGGTGCGCGAACCCGAGCCGGATCATCAGCCACACGCCGAGCACGAGTGGAAGCAGAGCCAGCCGCGCATTGCCGAGGATGGCCAGGCCGAGGACGGCTCCCAACGCCGCCGCCCACCAGAGCGAGCGCCCGCGTTCGGAAGCGATCAGCGCGACGAGGACGAGCGCCGCCGCCAGGAGCCCGTCGAGGATCTCGCGGTTCAGGTGAATGTCGTGCCAGACGAGGTACGGATGCAGCGTCGCAAGTAACGCTCCTCCGAGCGCGACTCCACGTGGTGCGATGCGGGTTCCGATCGCGTAGACGAGCCACGCCGTCCCGATGGCTACCGCGATGTGCGCCGCGCCCACGGTCACCCATGACCGCTCGACCCAGTAGATCGGGATGAGGAAGAAGCCGTAGAGCGGCTGCGTGTATGCGGACGGGATGCCCGGTATGAAGCCGTACGTCCCGCTCTCCAGGAAGACGAGCGCGAAGTCGTCGCTCTTGTCGGTGTACGCGGCGAGGATCTCACCGCGCTCGTAGAGCAGAGCTGCGAGTCGGGGAAGTCCGGCGGCGACGGCAAGCACGACGTACGGATGGCGATACAGTCGGCGCACGGTGAGCCGAGAACGGTACGCGGTCGTCTCCTGCCACGTTGAGCGACCGCTCGACGACACCGTGTGGGCTCGGTTCAGCGCACTCCAGGAGGAGCGACCCGGTGGCTTTGCGATCGCGGCGCTCATGCGCCCTGCGGATGCCGTGTTCGGCGAGGACGAAGGAGACTTTGTCGAGCGAGCGCGGGAGGCGGCCGCCCGCGGCCCACTCGGGCACCACACGCACTGGACGGCCCCCGACCACGCGCGTCCGAGCCGGGAGAGCCTTGTGACACAGTGTCACAAGGGAACGGGTGAGCGGGTGCGGACAGAAGGGACGACCTTCGCGGCCCACGGTCTGTCGCCGACGCTGTTCTGCGGTGGCGGCTGGTACACGGACGTCGAGGTCGCCGAGACGTGCGCGGAGCTCGGCTACGTCGACTGCACACCCCGTGCGCAGCGCCCGCCCTACCTCTCCGAGGGAGAGTCGTGGGCGTCGGTCGCAGTTCCGACCACGGTTGCACTCCCCTCCGGGCGCAGCCTGGGCGCGATTCCGACGACGCACTCGCTCGGCGCCCTCGCGCGGGCACTCCCGCATCGCGAGTTGCCGCAGGTTGTTCACGTGTACTTCCACGACACGGACCTCGTGGACGCGCGCCGAAGATCGTTGCTCCGGATCGTCCTGCCGCTGCTGGCGCGTCGTGCCCGCGTGACGGATCTCGACACGCTCGCAAGGGCGGAGCTCCCGCGGGCCGAGCGGGTGGCCTGGGACGACGTGGCTCGGCTCTAAGCTTCCAGTCGTGTCGAAGGCCGCCCCGCCGGCGGAACCGTTGCGCTCTGCGCCGCCACAGCCGGGGCCGGAACGTGACGTCCGCGCCTCCCGCCTCTACGTGCTCTCGCGAGGACCGATCTCGTCGCTCGTGCGGCGCGCGTTCTCTGTGGCGGCGCTCGTCGTCCTCGACGTCGCCGGGCTCGCTCTCGGCATCTACCTCGCGCTCGTCGTCCGCGAGGTCGTCACGGGAGACGGAGACGTCCTCTGGGGCTTGCTGTGGCGCGAGGGGCCGGCCGAATGGCTCAGGTTCGCCGCCCCGATCACGGTGCTCGTCTTCGCACAAGCTGGCTTGTACCGCCAGCGGGAGCTGAGGCCGGGAGCTGGGCGCATCCTCGCGTGCCTCATCCTCGTCGCGCTCATCGTGCTCGCCTTCGGTCTCGGGACGGGCTACGACTTCTCGACGTCGGGTCTCATCCCGACGTCCGTCGTCGTGTCGGCGCTGACGATCGGGTTGCTGCGCGCCGCGTACGAGTCCGCGACGCTCGAGCTCATGCGCGCGGCCGGGATCAGACGCCGCGTGATCCTCGTCGGAGCCGGCGAGAGCATCGTCCGGCTCCGCGCGTCGCTCGAGTCGGCCAGAAGTGGCCTGACGTACGAGTTCGTGGGAGTCGTCGCACCCGAGGCGGTCCCGGGCTTTCGGCTCCTCGGGCAGCGCGCCCGGCTCGCCGAGGTGCTCGACGAGATCAAGCCCGACGAGGTGATCCTCGCGGAAGCCGACCTCGACGAGCGCGCTGTGCTCGAGGTCGTCGAGCAGGCGCACCGCCAGGGCATCAAGGTCCGGCTCGCCCCCGACACGACCGAGCTGCTCGTCCAGCGCGGCGAGTACGTGCCCGGCCAGGGCGCGCCGCTGTTCGAGCTGCGGCCGCCCGTGCTCACGGGCTGGGACTGGGCGGTGAAGCGCGGATTCGACCTCGTCGTCAGCCTGCTCGTCGCCGTGGTCGGGCTCCCCGTCTGGGCGCTCATCGTGCTCGCGGTCAAGCTCGACTCGCGAGGGCCGGTCTTCTTCGTCGATCGCCGCATCGGAGTCGGGGAGCGCGAGTTCGGGATGCTGAAGTTCCGCACGATGGTCGCGGACGCCGCCGGCCTGCAACCGGAGCTCGAAGAGGAGAACGAGGCCGAGGGCGCGCTGTTCAAGATTCGCGAGGATCCGCGCGTGACGCGCGTCGGCCGGTTTCTCAGGCGGTTCTCGCTCGACGAGATCCCGCAGGTCGCGAACGTCCTGAAGGGTGAGATGAGCCTCGTCGGGCCGCGGCCGCTGCCGCTCCGCGACTACCAGCTGCTCGAGGACTGGCATCGACGCCGGTACGCCGTGCTTCCGGGGATGACGGGCCTCTGGCAGATCTCTGGCCGCTCCGGGCTGACCTTCGACGACCTCGTCCGGCTCGACTTCACGTACATCGAGAACTGGTCGATCTGGCTCGACATCTCGATCATCGTCAAGACGATCCCTGCGGTCGTTACGCGGAGGGGCGCCTATTAGCCGCCCACGCTGGCCGCTGCTCGCGGCCGTCGTCGCGGTGTCGGTCTTCGCGGTCTGGATCGTCTCCCCACGGTTCGCGATCGACGGCCCGTCGCTCGTGGACGACTGGTCGGCGATCTCGCGCTCTCCCGATCAGCTCTCCGCGGTCCTTCGCTTCGAGAACCCGGAGCCCGAACGCTTCAGGCCAAGCTGGATCGCGTGGAACTACGTGCAGTGGCACGCCTTCGACGCTCCGCAGGGCCTCGTGGGGCCGAACGCCTGGAACGTGCTCCGTGTGCTCGTGTTCGTCGTCGGAATGTCCCTGCTGACGGCGCTGATGCTCCCTCGCGCCCGAGGTCGTCGCCAGTCGGTCGTGCACGCGGGCCTGGCCGTGCTTCCCGCGTTCACCGTGCTCGCTGTTCCGAAGTTCGCCCGCGACTTCGCCTGGTTCGGCCCCCAGGAGCCGCTGCTCCTGGGCGGTCTCGCTCTCGGCGGATCGCTGCTCTGGATCGCGGCGACCACGCTACTCGCCGATGCGCCGGTCGGCCGGGTCGCGACTGCGGCGAGCGCAGCGGCGGGGAGCCTCTTCTGGTTCCTCGGCGTGTACCAGAAGGAGGTCGCGCTCAGCGCGATCCCGCTGATCGCAGCGGCGCTGTTCGTCGCGAGGGCCCGCCTCGGCCGCTGGAAGGAACTCTCGCCCGCGCGTCGGTGTGCGCTCGCGGCGATCGGGGCCGTCGTCGTGCTCCCGCTCGTCCACGTGGCGATCCAGGCGATTCGCATCACCCTCCGTGGCGAGCTCGTCTACGGTGCCGAGGTCGACGGTGGGGAGGGGATCCGGCGGGGACTGGAGATCCTCTACGACTGGGCGAGCGAGGCAATGCCCCAGACTGCTCGCGACCTCATGCTCGTCACGGTCGCCCTGGTCGTCGTCGCGTCTGTTGTCCGGCGGCGAGTCGACGTTCTCGCTCTCGGCGCGCTCGCTTCAGGGCTCCTCACGATCGTCTTCGCAGCACAGTCCGGGGTTGCGGTCAGTCGCTACTACATTCCGCTGCTGGCGCTGTTCGTCGTCGCCGCGAGCCTCTCGCTCGCTCGTCTACCCGATCTCATCGCCGCGGCCGGCGTCCTCGTCGTGTTCTTCGCGTTCATGCCGCCCACGGAGACGCGCGCCCAGGTTCGGCAGTGGACGGACGAGGAGCAGCAGCACGTCGAGATCGTGCGGCTCGTCGCCGAGCTCGAGCGCTCCGGCTGCGTCGTGGCCGCCGACGGGCTCGACGTGGAGACGAGCCTCGCATTGCCACAGCTCACGAGCCTCGCACGTGCTGTACCCGAGCGGGCGTGCGAGGCGGGCGCGTACCTCGTGCTACCGCCGTACGGGGCCGAGGCACTCGCGCTGTCGAAGACATGTCGGGCAGGCGGTCTCGAGCCGGTGCTCGTCGGGCGCCTCCTTGGCGTCTTCGCCTGCACGCGCCTGGCTGTGGGCGCGGAGGGCGTGCTCGCGGCTCACCGCTTTCGGTCGAGCACGGACGTGTAGCCGCGCGCCGCGTCGTCGGAGGACGCGTCGTCGCCGTCGACCGTCTCGGCGACGAAGTAGAGGGGGCGATCCTTGACCTCGTCGAAGATCCGCCCCACGTACTGCCCGATGATCCCGAGGCTCAGCAGCTGGACACCCCCGAGGAAAAGCACTACGACGATGACGGACGTCCAGCCCGCGACGGTCGCGTCGGTGAAGAGGCGGACGTAGAGAGTCCACGCCAGCGCCACGAGGCAGAGCGCCACGGAGAGGAACCCGAGGGCAGCGACCAGGCGGATCGGCGTCGCGGAGAACGACGTCACCGCGTCTCCTGCGAAGTGCAACATGCGACGCACCGGATACTTCGTCTCGCCTGCATGACGCGCGTCGCGGGAGTAGGGAACGGACGCTTGCTCGAAGCCGATCCAGCTGCTCATGCCGCGCAGGTAGCGCGCACGTTCGGGCATCGCGAGGAGTGCGTCCAGCGCACGGCGGGAGAGAAGCCGGAAGTCACCTGCCTGCTCCGGGATGTCGACCGAGCTCACGCGGTTGATGAGCTTGTAGAAGGCCGACGCGGTTGCGAGCTTGAACCACGTCTCGCCCTCGCGGTGCTGGCGGATCGCGAACACGACGTCCGAGCCCGCGCGCCAACGCTCGATGAGCTCAGGAATGAGCTCCGGCGGATCCTGCAGGTCTCCGTCCATCGAGACGACGACGTCACCGCGTGCGTGCTCGAGCCCCGCGCTCAACGCGATCTGATGGCCGAAATTGCGTGAGAGACGGATGAGTCGCAGGTGCGGATCCGCCCGGGAGATCTCTCGCAGCGCGGGCCAGGTCCCGTCTGCCGATCCGTCGTCGACGAACACGATCTCGTAGCGGCCGAGGGGAGCCAGCACGGAGGCCAGGCGCCGGCAGAGCTCGGCGACGGATCCCTCCTCGTCGTAGACGGGCACGACGACCGAGAGGAGAGGGTTGTCAGTCGGCATACCCGCGTACCCTTCCACGTCGGTGACGCGTAGCACGGAGCGTACCGCCTCGTCCGCGTCCGGTTCGCTCGGAAGCGGTGCGGTCACGGCGGCAGGCCTGGCCGTACAGCAGGGGCTGGCGGCCGTCGTGGGGGTCATCATCGCGCGCGAGCTCGGGCGGTCCGGCGAGACGGATGGCTTCTTCGCAGCCTACGGGGTCTTCCTCGTCCTCGCGATCGCCGCAACTGCCGCCCGCGTCGTGTTTCTGCCTCCGCTTGCACGCGCACGGAGCGAGGGTCGACTGGTCGGCGAGACGGTCGGCTTCGGGCTGGCACTGGCCTGCGTCGCGGTGCCGGGCGTCGTCGTCGCCGTCGTCGGCGCGGAGGCTCTTGCGAGCGTTCTCACCGGCTTCGACGAAGGTCTGGCGAAGCAGACGGCCGCAGCGTCGTTGCCGTGGCTCGTCGCCGCTGCGCTCGCCCAGCTCTATGCAGGCCTGGCAGCGAGTGCGCTCGCCGCCCTCGACGACTACCGGACTGCCGCATTCGGGTATGCGATCGGGAGCGTGCTCGGGCTCGTTTACATCGTCTCGCGCATCGGCGACGACGGCATCGACGCAGTCGTTCGCGGGGTGGCCATCAACGGGTTCATCGCCTTCGCAGTGCCGACGTTGGCGCTCGTCTATCGGTCACGGAAGGGGCCAGTCCGTCCGCGTGTCATGCGGGCCGACCTGAGCCGGCCGGTCTCTCGGCTCGGCGCCGTTCTCGCCGGGGTCGCGTTCCCACTTGCGCAGCAGGGGGCCTACCTCATCTGCCTCCCGTTCGCCGCCGACGAGGGTGTCGGCACGGTGACGAGCCTCGGCTACGCCTACATCGCCGGGTCGGCGGTGATCGCAATCACGTCCTCGGCGCTCGCACTCGTCACGTCGGTTCCCCTCACGCGGTCGGGGCTGGATCCGGGGCGCGCGGCGCGACATGTCGAGGCGTCGTCGTGGCTCGGGTTCATCGCCGTCGCCGGGGCGACCGGAGTTGTCGCCGTCGTCGGCCCAGACCTCGCAGAGGCGATACTCGGCGGCGCCTACGGCGACAGCGTCGGGCAGGAGCTGGGACGCCTGGTCGTCACGCTCGCACCCTGGATGCTCGTCACGGTCTGCGTCGTCGCGGCGTTCCCACTCGCCTTCGTCGTGGACCGCGGTCACTCGCTTCCGCTCCTCGCCGTCGTCGTCATCGTCCTCCAGCTACCGCTCGCCTGGATTGGGGATGCTCTCGCGGGCGTCTACGGTCTCGCAGCGACGCTCGCAATCTCGACCGGCGTCGGGCTCGTCTTGCTTCTACGGATACTCGGCGCCGCGCGCCTCGTGCTCATCGGGCTCGCGACAGCCGCAGCGGTGGTGTCGGGACTTGCGGTCGTCTCGTTCGTGCCGCTCGGCCTTTTGCTCGATCCCGGGCCGGCGGCCATGTGCGGAGTCGTGTTGTACGGCGTGGCTCTCGCCGTCACGCGGCCGGCGGGGCTGCGCTCGGGTTGGAGCTACCTGCGGGCACTGTCGTAGCTCCGGTCGGCTCCGCGAGCCGCCGCGCCGCTTCCTCGAAGAGGAGCGGCGCGAGGGCCACCAGCCCGAAGACGAGCGACACGATCACCCTCTCGCCGTTCGTGGAGAGGAAGCTCTCGACCTCGTTCGGCGTCAGGACGTAGATCCACGTCAACCCGACGAAGGAGAATGCGGCGAACGCGGCCGCGAAGACCCCGAGACGCCGCGGCCCGAACGCCAGAGCTGCGACGATCGCTGCGGCGCCCAGCGCGACGAGCAACGTGAACTGTTGTGTGTCCGTCGCCCTGCTGAAGAGACCGTCCGCTGCGAGCGGTGCGCGATCGAGGCGACGTATGACCCACGGGAGGTTGAAGGACGACAGCAGGTCGTAATCCGACGGCTTCAGGTCGTTGATCGCGAGGTACGCGCGCCAGGGCGCGTAGACGAGCCCTGCGGCGAGCGCGGAGAGCCCCACGGCTCGCCACCGTCCTCGGGCGGCGAGAAGGAGCGCGGCATACGTGGCGACACCGAAGAGCAGACCCTCGTTCTTCGTCAGCGCCGCGCTCGCGAGGAACAGCGTCGCGAGGGCGAGCCACGAGCGGTGGCCATCGAGCAGCCACCGCCCCGACGCGACGACGCCTGCTGCGACGAAGGCCGCGAGCGGGACGTCGGCGTAGCCGGTGGCGAGCTGGCCGAAGAACGCGGGTGCGGTCGCCAGCGCGGCGACGAACGGGAGGAGGATGCCGGCGCGGACCCGTCCGCGCAGAAGCCCCCAGATCGCGGCCAGTCCCGCCGCTCCGACTGCGAAGCAACTGAGAACGACCACGTTGGACGGGAAGCCGTCGACGAGCTGGAGTGGAAGCGCGTGTAGCGACGGCAAGAGCAGCGGGTACTCGAGATGGAGGCGCGAGTACGCGGACGAGGCGAAGACGTCCGCATCGGCTGCGCCGAGCGACGCGATGGCGCGCGACTTCATGCCCCACATCGCCCAGCCGTCGTATTCGGCGAGCGGCTTCACGTGGAACATTCGGGCCGCGGACACTGCGACTGCCCCGAGGGCAAGCAGCGCAGCGGCCGCGGCAGCGCGGTCGAGCCACGAGCGCGTGCTGCGTGCCCTCTCGCTCCTACGGGAATCGCCTGCGTGGCGACGCATACGCCGTGCGCCGCCGAGGCACGTCCCGATGGTCAGGATTGCCAGCCCGGCGATGCTGAGGCGCAGGCCGAAGGTCGCCAGCGTGGCGCCGACGATCCCGGTCCAGGCCATCCCCGCAAGCGGTGCGACGGCCGCGTTGCGCAGGAGGTCGCGGAGCGTCGATGCGAGTCCCACCACCGCGAGGACGCCCAGCCCGGCGAGCGTCTGCACGAGCACGGTCGCGACGATCGCCGCAGAGTTGCTCACGACCTTGTCCTCGAGACGCAGACGTCCTCGCCGACCGAGACGCAGCCCTCGCCGGGCGCGGTCACGCCGTAGTAGATGACGACGTCCGCGTCGGCGGGATCGCTCACCTGAATCGCGGGTAGCAGTGAGTACCCGGCGTAGTTGCGGATCTCATGCTGCCCGTCGCCCTCGGCGACCACCGCGTAGCGATCGCCCGGCCCGACCGAGTTGCGGAGCTCGATCCAGACGGGCTCGCCAAAGCCGTACAGATCTGCGACGGGGTCGTCGCGGAGGGCCGGGGCAAGTGCGTCCCAGAACACGCGCGTGTCGTCGAGACGCGGCAGGGAGGTCTTCAACCCCGAGTAGGCACTCACGAGCGCCAGGAGTGCCGCGGACAGAGCCAGCACCCGACCGAGAACCGCGCGACGCCGTCGTCGCTCGAGCGCCGGCGGTCGCATGGCACGACGATAGAGGACTGCCCGCGCGGAGTGCGCCGTCGCGACGCCTAGACTGAGCGGCCGGTGAAGCCGCCGAAGATTCTCGCTGCCGCGTCCGCTGTCGACCTCGATTTCCGGTACGGCTGCACGCCGGCCTGGTGGCAGCTCTGGAAGGGGATGTACGAGGCCGGCGTCGATCTCGTCGTCACCCCGTATCGAGGCCGGCCCGTCGAGTCGCCCTGGTGGCGGGTCGCCCCGAACCCGACGTTTCGCGAAGGCGAGTCCTATCAGGTGGTGCGAGACGTCCTGGCGCGCGTGAAGGGCGATCGCTACCTTCGGCGGGCCGAGGCGAATCCCGACGAGTCGGCAGTCGACAAGCTCACGCGAGAGACGATCGCCCGCTGGGTCACGCCGCGTTGGAAGCGGCACCTCGAGCGCTTGATCGAGTCGGAGCGGCCCGACGCCGTGATCGTGTTCACCATCCCGATGGCGCACCTCCGGGGTATCCCGGAGGCGCTGCGCGAGCGTTACGGCATCCCGATCGTGTTCTACGACGGCGACGTCCCGATGAGCCTGCCCGAGTACGGAGGGATGGACACGGGGTTCAACCCGTACCACGGCGCGGATCCGTGGGAGTACGACCTCGTGGTCTCGAATTCGGAGGGAGGGATCCCACGCCTGCTCGAGCTCGGCGCGCGGCGGGCGGAGGCGCTCTACTGGGGTGCCGACCCCGAGTTCTTCGCGCCGCAGGACGTCGAGAAGGAGGTCGACGTCTTCTTCTACGGCTACGGCGACAAGTTCCGACGTGACTGGATGAAGACGATGGTGGGCGAGCCGTCGCGTCGCGACCCGGGTCTCGACATCGCGCTCGGCGGCCTCGACTTCCAGGGTGACACGGGCGCTGCGCGCCTCTTGGGGGACGTGCCGTTCAACGTGTTCGCGCGCGCCATCTCGGCTGCGCGGGTCAACCTGAACATGACGCGGCGACCGCATGCGACGACCC
>Ga0190271_10002166_pt1 | contig 11728 bp, 7 predicted proteins | sample Popmic356T_FD_133747 | JGI IMG/M metagenome (GOLD analysis project Ga0190271, IMG submission 133747) | Populus adjacent soil microbial communities from riparian zone of Weber River, Utah, USA - 356 T | ecosystem: Environmental > Terrestrial > Soil > Riparian zone | place: USA: Utah | collected...
AACACCGATCGTCACCCTTTCAGCGATTCTTTTTAACTGATGCGGCAGCAAGGGTGCATTGGTTGCCACTATAACAATAATTGATCCTTGTCCTTCTTTATAACTTGCAGGGGAAGCTTTGAACTCGTAATTCAACGTATCCCTTAATTCTTTACCAACGGGTACTCCGGCGACATTGAAATTATTCTTTCCACCAAAATTGGATTGCACCAATACTCCCACAGTATAAATTGAATCTTTTATTTTAACCATGCGTGATGCTGTACCTGTTCCACCTTTAAAGCCAAGACACATCATCCCGGTACCACCGCCAACATTGCCTTCTGCAATAGTTCCGCTTTGGGCACTATTCAATGCCGCGTAAACATTCTCCTCTGTTACATGAAAGCCGTATATATCATTCAGAAATCCATCATAGGTTTCTGCTACAATCGGATAGGTGTACCAGAAATCCTTATACGTATCGTTCTTGAACCAGTTCTTCTCTACAAACCATTTCAACATAGCATCTCTTGAAACACCCACGCTGTTTGTATTTGTAATAACTATGGGGGTTTCTAAAAAACCGGAAGTTGTGATCCAGGTAGTGCCTGTCATTTCACCGTTACCATTCAGGCTGTGCCAATTTGCAAAAACCGGGCGATGGGTTTTTCCTGTAGGCAAAATAGCGGTAACTCCGGTTCTTACCGGACCTTTGCCAATTTTATTGACTCCATCTCCTTTAATAATCGTAGTAAATCCAACTTCTACGCCTGGCACATCCGTGATGGCGTTAAACTTTCCTGTTTTCCCGTCAAAAGGAATACCCCAATCACGTGCCCTTTGTTTTTGGGCTTGTATTGGATTAATTAACTGAATGAAAAAAAGGACAATAAGAAAATACTTCATGGTAATCATATATGGTGAAGGGGTATTCTGAAATTAGGCTTTTTGAGAGCAGAGAGTTATTTAATTCTCTCGATAAAAAATTAAACATATTCCTCAGGGAAACTGACTGTAACTTTTGTACCGGCAGGTGATCCATCATCAAGTTCAATATCGTCTATATGAACTTCAATCTTATTCTTTATGTTCCGGTTGATGAGTTCGAGACGGTCGGCAGTGAGTCTCATCCCTTTTGATTGGTATTCTATTGGATTTAAACTTTTATACTGCGCAGCCAGTTTGCGCCCAACTCCATTATCTTCAATTACGCAAATCATTCGATTCCCCAATTTATTAACCCGAACAGCGATTCGTCCCTCATTGTCTTTCCGGAAACGAATACCATGCCTCAAGCTGTTTTCGAGATAAGGCTGTAAAATCATTGGAGGTACCAGGTGATCCGAATCCTTTAAATCTTCTGCTACGGATACCTCAAATGTAAATTTATCTTCGAGCCGGTTTTTTTCCAATTCGAGAAAGGTTCTTAAATATCCAATCTCATCTGCCAGTGGCACCAGTGGTTTTGAGGAAAAATCAAGTGTTTGCCGGATCAACTTAGAGAATCCAGATATAAAACGATTGGCACCGGCGATATCTTTATCCATTACATATTGCTGAATGGAATTAAGGCTATTGAAAATAAAATGAGGGTTCATCTGTGATTTCAATGCCAGTTGCTCCAGTTCGGATATCCGGCTATTGATTCTTGACTTTTCTGCTTCGCGCTTTCTGACACGTGAATTAAAATAACGCAATAATACCAAGATAAACCCCAACACTAAGATGGAAAGCAATGTCCGAAACCAGATTTTCTCCCAGAGCAATTCATTAACTGCAAATTTTACAGAGACAATTTCGCTTTCGACATTAAACTTATTAATTGCTTGTATCTGCATTGTATATTCCCCGGAAGGAAGGGTTGGATAACTCAGAAACATTTCCCTGGTTTGCTTCCATACCGTATCAAGCCCCAATAAACGGTAATTATATTGTATATCCCCTGCAGATCTGTATGAAATACCCACATAATCGAATCGGATATTATTCATATTATGTGGCAGAGAAAAATTTGTGCTGTCTGGGGTGAAATTTTGATCACTAATCCGAAGGCCCGTCATCCTTAACTTACATATTGATTCGCCAGCAATATATTTTTCATTAAAGTAAGTAAGACCAGCGTTAGAGCCGAGGAAAACGACAGAATCATTAACGTATATCGCATTTATATTATCAGAACTTAAGCCATCCGCGGAAGTGTATTTGGTAATTGAGTGGTTATTGCCGGAAACATTAATTTTATTAAGCCCTTTATCTGTTCCAACCCATAAATATTCTCCTTTTTGAAATAAAGTTTTGCAGATATTGCTTGTCAATCCCTTACCCTTCTCAGCTATTATATGTGCAACAAGTCGATGATTTCTGTAACCAATAACCCCATTACCATAGGTAGCAATCCAAAGCGTCCCGTTTTTGTCTTCAGCAATTGAGGTGATCCGACTTTTAAGCTCGGGTATTTTTTCGCCCAGGAATTTTGAACTTCCGTCGGGTTCCATCCGGTAAAGGCCATTTAATGTACCAATAAAAATAGTATCGCTTTTTGCATGAACCGTCGTTAATCTTTCTGTCCAGAGGACAGTTTTTTTATTAAAATCATGTGGATCAATTAACAGTAGGTTTCTGCTTGTAGCAACTAGTATTTCCCCCGAATTTCTCAGAAAAATCTTTTTAGCTGCAATATTACTTATTATATACTCTTCAAGCTGATAATCGGCGGAAAACCTGAGCAAGGCTACATCGTAGCCAATAATTATATCGCCATTTTGGAGTGTTTTTATGTCCACAACCGGTACAAACCCTCTTATAAATTTGGATCGGAAGGTGCTTTGCAGAAGAGTATCTTTCTCAAACTTCAATAAATGAATCAGATTCCTTTCCGTGCCTAACATCAGTCTCCCATTTTTTTCTGTAATACAGGAAATAACAGATGTTTTACCATCCGATTCCTGTAGTGATATATTTCGAAGACCCTCTGAATTCAGTTTATAAATTCCTTGTCCCAATGTACAAAACCACCAATTATTTTCTCTATCCACCATTGTATAAGAAACTGGCTGATTAGGCAAAAAATGTTTGATGACTGAAGGTTTATTGAGGTTGTACAAATACAATCCGGTACGGGTGCAACTAGCAAAAAGACTGTCGCCAAATGAAAGGCTGTTTAAATGATTAAGATTCATGATGGCTTTAACTTGACTCCCCGACTTTAAAGACATTGCCACAGCCGTATCTTGCTTCTCCCGGTATATGATCATTTCGCTTGTAAAAGAAGAGTATTTTTCATGAGCTGCAAGCTGAGGCAGTTTTTTATTCAGTCGAAACTCTCCGTCTATCCATTCATAAAGCGTCTCATTCACATAAATCCAAAATCCTCCACCGGATCTTGTACCGGCTCTAACAAAATATGATTTTACATTACCAGAAATACTACTGATATCCGTCAAGCGGCCATCATTTGTTACCAGGTGTAGTGCATCATCTTCAAGAAGTAACACGTTTCCTGAATCATCTTCAGAAATCGATTTAATAAAATTTTTTAATTTAATCCGCTTAAGCAATGAATCGTTTTCTTGCGTATACAACTTTCCTTTAAAACTATAACAAATCGCCGCTTTAAAAGTAGCTGCCCATACCCGACCTTTACTGTCAGCAAATACATTTAACACATCGTTATCCGGTAATCCATCTTGAGTAGTAAAATTGGTAAAGCGCGTACCATCAAATCGGCTCAGTCCGGTTTCCGTACCAAACCACAGGAACCCTTCCTTATCCTCCGTCATACAATATACTGTTGACCCCGCCAAACCGTCTTTGAGATTATAATGAGTATAACTATACTCCTGACTATTTCCATCATTAAAGCAAAATAAAAAAGCCAGGGCCCCGATGATATTTATTTTTTTTGCCATAATCATTATGAGTGTAAAATAGTATAATTGGACAAATTATTATACTTGCAGATACATCCACACGAAGTTTCAGGATATGAAAACAAGCATCTTGAGGAACAACTATGCCCCGGTTGGCGAATGATGCGCTGCCGGGCTATAATTTAAGCTGGCAGGCCCCAATTTGCCATCAATTTCTATTTATAACCAATCATTTTTACATTATTTAGCTTTATTTTGCCGTCGCAAAGAACAACTATGAAGCAGATAAATTTTAGAAAAGCTCTACCCCATGTCGTTGCGATCGTGATTTTTTTAGTGCTGTCTGTTTTTTTAAACAAGCCAGCATTGGAAGGAAAAGTTGTAGAGCAACACGATGTAATTCAATGGAAGGCGATGGCGCAACAATCCTTTGAGTTTAATCAAAAGTATGGCCATTACCCAAAATGGACGAATAGTATGTATGCTGGCATGCCCGCTTACCAGATTGCAATGGGTCCTGAGAAACCAAACGTTGTACATTTAAACTATATACAGAATATTCTAACCTTAGGCTTCCCGAAGCCTGTGTACTTCTTATTTATTGCCTGCTTATGTTTTTACCTTTTGTGCATTGTGATTGGTATTAATCCATGGATCAGCATTATCGGCGGTATTGCATATGGATTTAGTTCGTATAATCCTGTTCTGATTATTGCCGGCCATGATACAAAACTATTATCAATGGCCTATGCTCCCGCGGTATTAGCAGGTTTACAATTAATTTTCAAATCAAAATACTGGATAGGCAGTGCGGTTCTTCTGATTTCGGGGATTCTGTTTATGGGCCAGCTCCACCAGCAGATAGTTTATTACACATTATTGATTGCAGTGTTTATGACAATAGCTTTTGCAATAAAATGTATCAGGCAAAAACAAATTAAGCATCTGGCAATTTCTGCTGGCTTGAGTATTTCCATTGGACTTGTTATGCTTGGTAGCATGGCACTCGCCTATTGGCCCACCTACGAATTCAGCAAAGAAACAATGAGAGGAGGCAGAAGTGAATTAACAAGTCCGGATAAGAAAAATCAAACAAAGGGAGGGCTCAATAAAGACTATGCTTTTCAATGGAGCTATGGAAAGGCAGAAACAATGACCTTACTAGTTCCAAACGCATTCGGGGGAAGTTCTTCGGAAGGATTGGGAGAAAATTCGAAAGCTATTGAGGTATTGCAGGATAATGGCCAGGCACTACAGGGATTTGCTAACCAGATCGCGCAATCAACTCCAATGTACTGGGGTGAATTACTAAGCACTTCTGGAACCGTGTACTTCGGAGCTATCATTTGCCTGCTATTTATATTGGGTGCATTTTTATCTAAAAGCGAACACAAATGGTGGCTGATAAGTATTAGTATTTTCGGGATTTTGCTGTCTTGGGGAAAAAACCTCGAATCATTAAACTATTTTCTTTTCGATTACCTCCCTCTTTATAAAAAATTCAGGGCCCCATCCATGGCATTAGTAATCCCCCAATTATCAGTTCCACTGCTTGCAGTAATTTTTCTCAACGAATTTGTTACACAGACTCCTAAAGAGAAATTACAAGCTTTACTGAAGAAAATGCTGATTATTTCCGGAGCAATTGCCGCAATCTTAATCTTGTTCTATTCCTTCGCCGATTTTACCAATGAAGCTACCCGGGATTTAAAAAACCGTATCATTTCCGCTATGCAAGGACAGGGCGGTGATTTTGTCAACCAGTATTTTTCTGCCCTGAAGAAAGACAGGCAGGCTTTTTACATGTCGGATATGTTACGAACCCTGGGATATATGGCCGTAACAATTGCCGCGTTAGCATTGTATGCAAAGAACATGATTAAGCCCGCCATTGTTTACACGGTATTAATTCTTTTTTGCACTTTTGACCTGATGGGCGTATGTAAAAGAATACTCAAAGACGAGAATTTCATAGAACCTATCGACTATGAAATGTTATATGCAGATAATGCGGCCGATATTCAAATTAAAAAAGATACAAGCTTTTACCGGGTTTTAAATCTCGCATTCCCAAGTGGAAATGGCTATTCAATTTCCGTAAACAATACTTTTGAAGATGCCATGGCATCTTATAAACACAATACAATTGGCGGATACAATCCGGCAAAACTGGGCCTTTACCAGGATCTCAGAGAGCGCCAGCTATATAAAAACATCGAGGCCTGGATGACAAACCCAATGGCTAAAGATAGCTTTCCGGTTTTAAACATGCTCAATATGAAGTATGTGATAGTACCCAACCGGAATAACCCGAGACAAACCGAAGCAATTCCCAATTTTCATGCGTTGGGCAATTGCTGGCTTGTAAGGGAAATAAGGTTTGTAAAGAATGCAGACGAAGAAATGAAGGCATTGGATACGTTTGACCCGGCAATAGTAGCCATTGTAGACGAACGTTTCAAAGATGCAATACCATCACAGCCTGTTTATGATTCCACAGCGTATATCAAACTACTTGAAAATAAAAACGACGAAATAAAATATGAATTTAATGCTGCTACTAACCAGTTTGCAGTATTCAGCGAGGTTTATTATCCATTTGGTTGGAACGCTTATATTGATGGTAAAAAAGCAACTTATTGTAAAGCAAATTATGTATTAAGAGGACTCTCTATACCGGCAGGCAAGCATAACGTGGAGTTTAAATTTGAACCAGAGTCCGTTAAAAAGAGTGAACAAATTTCCCGTTATGCCAATATACTTTCTGTAATTATTGTGCTGCTATGTTTTTTTATGGTATGGAAAACAAATAAAAAGACCGCGTGATTATATAAAGCAATTGATAGCTGATTCCATGTTCTATCTGATAACACAAAACAGCTGGGAAGGAATATGGAATCAGCAATTGATCTTTTGTGAAGGAAGTATCAATTTATTGGAATACCCATTTTTTTCTTTATAAAATTCATGAGCAGTTTATAATTAATCTGTAAGAAAATTATACCACTGACTATTTTTCTTTCGAGGTAATTAAACCTGGCCTTAACGGCGCTATCTGTAAAAATATTTGAAGCGATACAATAAGCAGAATAGGTTTCAAAAAAAAGCGCCTGCAGTTTATTAAACCCGAATTTCCTGATCATCTTCTTTCTGGTCTCAGAGTTTCCTGCCGCTGATCTATGATAATTTGTGGCAATAGTAAACGTTAATTTTCCAAGTATTGCCAATTTAGCCATAAATGACCAGTCGCAACCAATATGCACCCCAATAGGCTTTTGCAACAACAAGCGCCTCTTGAAGACTCCGTAAAAATTACCATTCTTATGCACAGCTGAAAAATATTTGAATAACCTGGAAAAAGATTTTTCCTGATTAACCAAAAACATTTTTTCAGTGAACAAAAACTGGCCTTCGCTATAATATTTCGCCACGCCTGAGCATAAAACGTAATCCGGATTGCCCGATAACACTTTCATGCATTCAGTTATATAGTTTGCATCGAAATAATCATCATCGCTCATCCATATAAAATAGTCGGCGGTAGATTGGTCAAATACAAAATTAAAATTCTCTTCGAGGCCGATGTTCGTTTTTTGGCGTGTCGCATTTATTCGGCTGTCCTTTGCCGCGTATTCTTGTATTACTTTTTGCACCCTATCATCTGTGGAGCAATTATCTGAAATAATGATCTCCAGGTTAGGGTAAGTTTGTTTGAGTATATGGTCGAGGCTTTTTTTTAACCCTTCGGGTCTGTTATAGGTAGGTAAGCCGATCGTTACTCGCGGTGAAGCGATGGTTTGCCCATCATTATCTGATGTTTGGGGATTCATACTAAAATACCGTTACAGGAATCATTTAACTCTTTTTAAATACCCACCACCTAATGCCTCTGTGATAAGCAGTTTGTCAGTTATTGCCTCATCCTTTACAAATTCGGTAGTGGTTTTTAAAAATGCTTCCATAGCGGTATATGGATTATTCCCCACGTCCCAGGGACGATCGGTGACATATCCTTTTGGGAAAAACTCCACAAATGTATCGGGTAACAGTATATAGGAATTTAAACTAACCAGCGGGGTGTACATTTCCAATTCACGCAAAACATGATCGTGTGTATGATTCGAGTCAAGTACCACCATCACTTTTTTAAACCCTTTCGCATAATCTGCAATTTGCTGAACAATCGCTTCGTCGATTGAAGAACCTTCCAGCATTGTTATATTTTTCATCATTGGATGTTTTTCAATCTCCACCCTATTATGCTTCCTGATATCAATGTCAACAGCAATCACTTTCCCATTATTACCCAGTAATTCCATCATGCTGGAAGAAAAGATAATAGAACCCCCATGAGCGATTCCCGTTTCGATAATCAGATCCGGCTTCACATCCCAAATCAATTCCTGCATTATTTGAATATCCTGCGGATACTTAATAATGGGTCTGCCCATCCACGTGAAATTATAGGTATACTTGTATTTATCGGAATGCAACATCCATTCGATCGACTTATTTTTAAGTTCCTTATCCTGTTTCATTTGGAGCATTGCGTCTGCCCGTTCCTGCTTAAATTGCTCTATTGGGTTCATTTGGTTTGTTTTGAATTCAAATAATAAAATAGTTGTTCAATTTCTGAATCGAGTGTAAAGTTTTCGTTTTCGGAAAAGCCAATTTTTTTAAGTTTCTCGAGACTCACATCAAAGAAGTTCGTGCTTGCAGGTTCGGTTCCGGTAATATTTAAATGCAGTTTTTTATTGTACATTTTTTCATACACCGTCTTGACCTTTTCAGCCACCGCTATCATTGTATCCGATTGTGAAGATGCTAAATTAAAACATTCATACTGATCGGGGAAATGTTCCATAATGCAGTCTACTGCCCTGCTTACGTTTTCAAGATTTACAAAATTGCGCATTTGTTTGCCAGATGATTTAATCGTAATGGTCCCTGATTCGTAAGCCTCCTTGCAAAAACATCCAGGCACCAGGCTCCATCGGTTAAACGAATCGGACAATATTCTGCCATACACATTGCTCGGCCTAACAGACACCGTCTTTACTTTTCCTTGCCGTGCATAGAGGTCGGCATAAAGCTCACAGAAAATATGATTAACTCCGTAATCGTTTTGAAACAACAAAGGAGAATCCTCAGTTATTGTACCGGTTAATTCCATACCATATACCTGAAGCGTGGAGAATACTATGCAATGAGGGATTTTATTACGTACTGCCAGGTCCAGTATATTTTTTGTACCCAGCGCCGACAACTCAATTCCCTTTAAAGTATTCTTTGAAACGATATCGTTTGCTGTGGCGGTATGAATTATTATATCGGCCGTTTCAGAAAACGCATTCAGTTGATTCGTATCCAATACATCCAATTCATGTATAGTTGACCCATTAAGTAATGATCTGGTTGTTGGATGAAACTGCCTGGAGGTAGCAATTACCTCATGCCCATTTTTTATAAAATAATTGGCCATATAGGATCCTATAAATCCATTTGCCCCTGTAATTACAATCTTCATTATTATGCCCTGTAATTTATTTAACAATAATTCCCTCCCCGGTTGGAAGGGTGAGAATTTTAATCCCCTTTAACTTTGCCCCGGTTAGAAATTTTATCCCTGATAAAACTCTTTAAATCCATAAATGGTTTTTTGATCAACGCATAATACAATATCTTATCCTTATTAAACAACAGTCCCGCCGAATTTGCAAAGAACAATCCTATTTTTTGCAAAAATGAAAGATGAGCGAACCCGAAATGATACCATGCATAACGCAAAATATAGGTCTCCGAATAAAAAAATGCAGATTGTATATTGAACGCTTTTCTTATCCGCTCATTACTGGTTGAACTGCCACCCCGGAAATAATAGAAGTTTGTTTGATCAGGAATGTAAAGAAATTTGCCCTTGGTAATGGCTTCCAGCAAAAACATATGATCACCACCCCAATAATTAGGAAATTGAATCTTTTTAACTGCACTGCTTCGGTATAGTCCACAAAAAAAATATTTTGATTCACCTTCCGACCTAACCCACTGAAACAAGCGACCATACAAACTGTTCTGCAAAAATCCTTTTCGGAGAGATATCTTTTTTTCCTGGTTGGCCAGGTTTACAATTTTGATATCTCCAATACACAGTACCGCATCATTATTTTCGTCCAGGCCGTTTACACAAACTTCAATAAAATTACTATCCCAGAAATCATCATCAGCGGCCCACATAAAGTAATCGCCAGAAGCCTGGGATAGTAAAAATTCAAAATTGGGAACAATACTGATATTTTTTTCTTGTACATAAACCCTGAGCCTGCTGTCGGCTGCCGCGTGTTTATTTAAAATGGGCAACACATTCGCATCAGTGGAACAATTATCTGAAACTATGATTTCTAAATTTGTATAGCTCTGTTGACGAATGCATTCAAGGGTACGCTCTAAGCCAGCCGGACGGTTAAACGTTGGTATACCCACAGTTACCAAAGGGTTCCTTTTTTGCATCATGTTAAGATAACGCCTGCAAAATTATTACTGACCAATGGAATGGCCTGATCTTTATCGGATACTAATGAAACAGGCAGGGGCCACTTAATATTTACCGCGACATCGTTATACCTTATCCCACTTTCGCTTTCCTTATTATAAAAATTAGAAACCATATAAGTGATTTCGGAATAATCCGACAAGGATTGAAAGCCGTGGGCAAAGCCGGCGGGCACATACATCATCCGTTTATTTTCAGCAGAAAGTTCTGCGCCGAACCATTGCAAAAAAGTAGGTGATCCGGCCCGAACATCTACAATAACATCAAAAATGGCCCCTTGTACACACTTTACTAATTTCACTTCACAAAATGGCGCATGTTGAAAATGAAGTCCCCTGATCACTCCTTTTCCGTGAGTACCAGAATGATTGGCCTGAACAAAGTGCTGCACTAAATTATGTTCACCAAACTCACGTTCGCAAAATATTCTTGTAAAAAAACCACGCTTGTCTTCGAATGGTTGCACATCAATAGTAAATGCTCCGTCTAATTTTGCAGGATTGAATATCATCGACTGTAATTAAAATTTTGAAGGCAAAAATTTAATATCATTTTTGGGCAGGATCAATTTAGGGCTGAGATCATATACCACTTTGAAAAGATCGTTTTCAATCAATTTTCTTTCGGGTACGGCGAGCAAATTAAATCCATGATGAGGAGGTATTTCGCAATATGTTCTGTTCAATGGCAATAATTCAACAGGCATTGCTCCTGTATCTATATTCTGATGAAATTCGCGAACAGCAAAAACCTGGTAATCCATATCAGTTAATAGCTTCACAGAATCGGAATTCTCCAATCCCCCACTCCAATCGTTATACAAGCTATGAGTTTCGAAGACTACAACAGGCTTGTGTTTCTTCACTGTATTTTCAGCCCCTTCCAATACCTTGATTTCACTGCCTTCCACATCAATCATTAACAGATTAACCGGTCCCTTTACGTTTTGAGCTACATAATCGTCAATAGTAATGGTATGCAAAACGTTTGGATTATCATCGCCTGCTTCAATGGTTGAAGCTAATGCATCCTCCCCTTCGAAAACCAGTTTTTCGTTACTCTTATTCCATAAAGCCAGGTTATTAATCAATACATTGTTCAATCCATTCAACCTGGCATTCTCGATAATAAGATCAGAATTGTTTTTATTTGGTTCAAACGTATGACAGATACCCTTGTTCTTTATGTTTAGCGCGACAGGAATTGCCTGATCGCCAAAATAAGCACCGGCAATTATAACATTCTCCGCATTTTTTGAAAAGTGCAGCAACAATTTGGTTGTTTGCGGCTCCCATACATGATTGGGAACAGCTGGCTGCGACAATAA
>Ga0190271_10002167_pt1 | contig 11727 bp, 11 predicted proteins | sample Popmic356T_FD_133747 | JGI IMG/M metagenome (GOLD analysis project Ga0190271, IMG submission 133747) | Populus adjacent soil microbial communities from riparian zone of Weber River, Utah, USA - 356 T | ecosystem: Environmental > Terrestrial > Soil > Riparian zone | place: USA: Utah | collected...
CACCGCGCCGGCTGCGATGCTCACCCTGGGCATGAGCTTGCCGGAGGCGCTGCTGGCCGGCGCCGTGGTGGCCTCGACCGACGCCGCCGCCGTGTTCTTCCTGCTGCACGCCAAGGGCCTGCGTCTGCGCCCGCGCGTCAACGCCACGCTGGAGGTCGAATCCGGGCTCAACGATCCGGTCGCGATCTTCCTGACCATTGCGCTGGTCGAATACCTGCTGCTCGGCAACAGGACGTGGAGCAGCATTGCCATGCTGCTGGCCCGCGAATTCGTGCTCGGCGGCCTGATCGGCTATTTCGGCGGCAGGCTCGCAGTGCTGGTGCTGAACCGGCTCAACCTGCCGCAGGGCCTGCACGCGCCATTCGTTGCGACCGCCGCGGTGGTGATATTTGCCTTCGCGCAGTCGGCCCACGGCTCCGGCTTTCTTGCGGTCTATATCGCCGGGCTGGTGGTCGGCAACAGCTCGACCCGCGCCCATAACACGCTGGTGACATTCCTCGACGCCGTGACCTGGCTGGCCCAGATCGGCATGTTCGTGATCCTTGGCCTGCTCGCCTGGCCGAGCCGCCTGCCGCAGACCATCCTGCCGGCGCTGGCAATCGCGTTCACGCTGATGTTCATCGCGCGCCCGGCCGCGGTGTTTATCAGCCTCTGGCCGTTCCGATTCACCAATCGCGAGAAGCTGTTCATCTCATGGGTCGGGCTACGCGGCGCGGTTGGCATCTTCATCGCCTCGATCCCGCTGCTGATCGGCCTGCCCAAGGCGCACGTCTACTTCGACGTCGGCTTCGTCATCGTGCTGGTGTCGCTGATCGTGCAGGGCTGGACCATCTCGCCGGCGGCGCGGCGGCTGCACATCGCGCTGCCGCGCACCGACGTCTCGGCGCGGCGCACCGAGCTCGATCTGCCGGGCCAGCTCGAGCAGGAGCTGGTCGGCTATCCGGTGATTGCCGGCAGCCCTTATCTGCGGCGCGGCATCCGCCCTTCGTGGGCCAAGCTCACGCTGGTGGTGCGCGACGAGCGCGTGTTCACGCCGGAGGAGGCGGGCGACGTGCGGGAGGGCGACCACGTCTATTTCCTCGCGCCGCCCGATCGTGCGCAGGCGCTGGACCGTTTCTTCGTCGAAGGCGCGCAGGCCGCGGCGACGCCGATGGTGGTCGAGGACTTTTTCGTGCCGGGCGACGCCACGCTGGGCGCGCTGGCGGAAATCTACGGCATAACGGTCGACCCGGCCGACGCCGGGACAAGTCTCGCGGATTTTTTCGTCAAGCGGCTCGGCCGCACGCCGCGCATCAACGATTTCGTGTCACTGGGGCAGGTGTCGCTGGTGGCGCACACCCTGGTTGAAGGCGCGGTCACCATGTTCGGCCTGCAGCTCGCCGAGCCTGAGCCGCTGCAGCCGAAGACGCCGATCGGCCGCGCGCTGGCGAGGCTTCGCTTCGCACGGAGGCGGTTACGCGCGGTGCTGCGGCGCTGAGAGCGGCGTCTCTACTTCGCCACGCCCGATGCCTTGACCAGCGGCCCGAACTTTGCGGTGTCGGCCTTGATGCGCGCGGCAAGCTCGGCCGGCGTGCTCGATTGGGCGCTGATGCCCTGGGCCGCGAGCTTGGCCTTGACCTCCGGCGACGCGGCTGCCTTGGCGAACAGTTCGTGCAAGCCTTTCACCACGGAATCCGGCGTCTTCGCCGGCACCACTAGGCCGAACCAGACGAACTCCGAATCGACGTCAGGATGGCCGGCTTCGGCCATCGTGGGCGCGTCCGGCACCTCGGGCATTCTGGTTCTGGAGGTGACGGCGAGCGCGCGCAGCGATCCGACGGCGAGGTGCTGCTTGCTCGGCAGCACACCGACGAACATCATGTCGACGCGGCCGGCGACCAGATCGATCACCGCCGGCGCGGCGCCCTTGTAGGGAATGTGGACCAGCGGCGCTCCGGTGCTCTTCTTGAACAGCTCGCCGAGCAGATGGCCGGCCGTGCCGACGCCCTGCGACGCGTAGGACAGGCCGCCGGGCTTTTTCTTGGCGAGCGCGATCAGCTCCGCGACCGACCTGGCTTCGACCGCTGAGGGCACCGCGAGCATGACCGGGAACGAGAACAGCGTCGTGACCGGCTGGAAGTCGGCAATCGGATCGTACTGTGTGGTGCCCATCGCCGGATTGACGACGAACGTCGCATAGCTCGCGAGCAGCAGCGTACGCCCGTCGGGAGCCGCATCCTTCACGCCGAGCGTCGCGGTCACGCCGCCGCCGCCGGGCCGAGCCTCGATCACGATCTTCGGCCCGCCCATCTGCTCGACCTGGGCTGCGACGGTGCGCAGCCCGATGTCGGAAGATCCGCCCGCGGCGACCGAAACGACGACGGTGATCTGCGATTGCGCGGCGGCTGACGCGTTTGCCATCGCCGGCGCGGCGAGTGTCAGCAGCATGCAACCGGCGATGGATCGGATGGCCATGTCGTTCTCCCTCGGCGTCATATTGTCCAATTGGTGAGTGACGTGCAAACTCCCGATCCGTCATCCTTCGAGGCTCGCGTTGCGCGCGAGCGCCTCAGGATGACGGGTATGATGTGCGCGTGGAGTTTGCATGCCTGACAAGATTGCAGCCGGTCTGGTTTCGCGAACTTACTTCAACGTGCCGCTGTGGGCCGCGCAGGAGCATGGCTTCTTCGCCAAGGAGGGCCTCCAGGTCGAGGGCACGATTTACGGCAATGCGTCGCAGGTTGCGCCGTTGCTCGACGGCACCTTCCAAGTCTACATCGGCTCGCCCGAGTTGCCGATCCAGAATCAGGCGGAGGGCGGGCCACTCAAGATCGTGGCGGGCAACGCCGGCAAGCTGGTGCATTCGCTGATCACGCGCGCGCCGTTCAAGCGCATCGAGGATCTGCGCGGCCGCATGATCGGCATCTTCAGCGACAAGGAGGGCACGTTCTTCCATGTGAAGGCGATGCTGGAGGCGCACGGGCTAAGCTATCCCGGCGACTATCAGGTCAAGCACACCGGCGGCGTGCCGCCGCGCCACAAGGCGCTGCTGGCCGGCGAGATCGACGCCGGATTGCAGTCGGTGCCGTGGAACTACGTGGCCGAGGAGGTTGGCATGAACAACCTCGGCGACGTTATCGAGTACGTGCCGGACTGGCAGTTCGTCTCGGTCAACATCAACAGCCAATGGGCCGAGAAGAACCGCGACGTGCTGGTGCGTTTTCTGCGCGCGATCCTGCGCGCCACCGAGTGGCTGTACGCCAACCGCGCCGCCGCGTCCGCGATCGCCGCCCGCGAATTGCCGGCGCCGATCCACCATGCCGAACGGGCATGGGATTTCTTCACCGGCACCGATGCGCTGACGCGCGATGTGTCGGTGAACCTGAAGGGGCTGGCGCAGGTCATCGCTACGCTGAAGGAAACCAACCTGCTGGCGAAGAGCGCGAGCGACGATCCGAAGGCGTATGTGGATGAGAGTTACCTGAAAGCAGCGCGCGCTGCAGCCTGACGACGTCCGCTCTGACCCATGTCGGACATCGGCCAGACTGCCATGTTGCAGTAGCGAAGGATTCAGCCTCTACCAAGGTGCGCACATATACCGCTACGGTGTAACCTCGTAGAGATGGGGGACTGGCATGAGGCGTCGGGAATTTCTTGGCTTTTTGACTGGTGCAACTGTCGCGTCGCCGTGCCTGGCGCGAGCGCAACAACAACAGAGCATCCCGCGGCTCTGCTTTCTGACGTTCGATCCGGGGACGTTGCAGACCCGGTCGCCAAGGTTTGACGGATTTTTTCAAGGCCTGCAGGACTTGGGGTATGCGCAGGGCCGCAATGTTTGGATCAGTTATCTATCTGCCGACAACAAGGGTGATCGCTTCCCTAGCCTGATCGACGAATGCCTGGCGTTGAAGCCGAACGTCATCGCCGTAACTACAACTCCCGCCGCTCATCTATTGAAGAAGGCAACCCGCACGATTCCAATTGTGATGGTTGCGCTTGGCGACCCGGTTGGGACCGGTCTTGTAGAAAGCCTCTCAAGACCCTCTGAAAATATTACCGGCATGTCGCTGATGGTGCCTGAGATGGCGGTCAAGCGACTCGAACTCGTAAAGGAACTTGTGCCGGGGATTTCGCGAGTGCTTGTGCTTTCGTTCCTCGCTGACCCCATTGCGCCGGTACAGGTGAAAGCAATGGAGCGAGCAGCCGGCTCCCTGGGCCTGACACTGCAAGTTCAGGACATCCGTACTGTTGATGACATTCCGGCCGCATTCGAAGCTGGGAGCCGAGGACGAGCGGAAGGCGCTCTTATAACGGAAGAGAGCATGTTCCTTGTTCATCGCGCGCGTGTGACTGAGCTAGCGGCCCAGTACAAGTTGCCCGCGATATATCCTTTTTTGCTGCCGGTTACGGATGCTGGCGGCTTGATGGCTTACACAGTAAGGGCTCCCGAACTCCATCGGAACGCCGCTGCCTACGTTGACCGGATATTGAAGGGAGCGAAAGTTGCCGACCTTCCGGTTCAACAGCCAACGCAATTCGAGTTCGTTATCAACCTCAAGACCGCGAAGGCGCTTGGACTCACCATCTCCCCAATACTCCTCTCTCGTGCCACCGACGTCATTGAATGAAGAGGGTGCATCTTGCTGCACTGCATGAGTCGGCACAAAGCGGACATGTCGGAAGGCGCGTCTTGTGAGCCCGCGCGCTAAATCGCCCGGCTCGCGACCGGCACTGTCGCTCCGCCGACATCGACAGGTATCACTTCCACTCCAAACACCGCCGCAATCCGCTCTGCCGTCAGCGCCTCGCCGGGCGGCGCACCGGCGACGATGCGGCCCTTATCCATCACCAGCACGCGATCGGCGAAGCGCGCCGCCAGCGCGAGGTCATGCACCACCGCAAGCACCGCGCCGCCAGCCCGCGCGGCGTCGCGCAGCAACTGCATCACCACGAGCTGGTGGCGTGGATCGAGCGAGACGGTCGGCTCGTCGGCGAGCAGCACGGCGGCCTGCGTCGCCAGCGCGCGGGCCAGCGCCACGCGCGCCCGCTCGCCGCCGGACAGCGTCGTCACCGGCCGCGTTGCAAAGGTCTCGGTTTCGGTGATCGTCAGCGCCCGCACCACCGCCGCGCGGTCGTCGGCGGTGATGCCGGAGAACGGATCGGCGTGCGGCGTGCGGCCCAGCGCCACCACGTCGGCGACCGAAAGCGGCCAGTGGAACACGTTGCCTTGCGGCAGATACGCGATGCGCCGGGCGCGCTCGCGCGCTGAAATCTCGGCGAGCGCGCGGCCGTTGATGGCGATGCGGCCTTCGAAAGGCAGCAGTCCGGCCAGTGCGCGAATGAGGGTGGTCTTGCCCGCGCCATTCGGTCCGACCATCGCCGTGAGCTCGCCGGTGCGCAACGAAAGGTCCGCGCCGTTGACGATCGGCACGCCGCCGAGCCGGACGCCGACACCTTGCGCCTGCAGGATGGCGCTCATTGCGGCGATCCTTCCAGCAGACGGCGCTCGCGGAAGATCATCGCCAGGAAGAATGGCACGCCGATCAGCGCCGTGACGACGCCGAGCTTGAGCTCGATCGCGGTGGCGTTCGGATTGGCCGGAATGAGCCGCACCGCGATGTCGGCGGCGGTGAGCAGGGCGGCGCCCATCAGCGCGGCGGGCAGGCACACGCGAGCCGGATCGGAGCCGACCCATCGCCGCACCAGGTGCGGCGCCACCAGTCCGATGAAGCCGATCGACCCGGCGACCGCCACCGCGGCCCCGACGCCCAGCGCGGTGCCGACCACCACCATCATGCGGGTGCGATTGAGATCGACTCCGAGCGACGCGGCGGCATCTTCGCCGAGCGTCAGCGCGCGATAGGCAGGCGCGTTGAGCGCCAGCAGGATCCAGCTTGCAAGCAGGAACGGCGCGGCGATCAGAAGATGATCGACGCTGCGGTCCTCCAGCGAGCCGAGCAGCCAGAACGCGACTTCGAGCGCGGCATAGGGCGTCGGCGCGAGGTTGAGGATCAGCGCAGTGCCCGCGCCGGCGAAGCTCGCGAACGCCAAGCCCGCCAGCAGCGTCACGGTGAGGCTCGCGCGCCGTCCTGCGATCGCAACGAGTCCGCCGACCGAGACCAGCGCGCCGGCAATGCCGGCGAGCGGCACCGCGAACGAGGTCGCCCCCGCAAATCCATACGCGATCATGAACGATGCGCCGACCGAGGCCGCCTGCGGCGCGCCGAACAGCGCAGGCTCCGCGAGCGGGTTGCGCAGCAGGCCCTGCAGCGCCGCGCCGGACAAGCCGAACGTCGCACCGATCAGGATCGCGAGCAGTGTGCGCGGCAGGCGGATGTCGCGCACGATGATGCCCTCGGCGCCCTGGCCGTCGAACAGTCCGGAGAGCGCCTGGCGCGGCGTGATGCTCGCCGGGCCGCTCATCAGCGAGATGACGGCCAGCACCAGAACCAGCGCCGCGAGCGCGAGAACCAGGCGTAGGTCGCTGCGGCAGCTTGAAAGCATGTTACGTTTCCTACGGTATTTCCTACAGGGTTGCGTCCGTCACTCCAATACGGCTGTCATGCCCGCGAAAGCGGGCATCCAGTAACCACAGGCGTTTGAATGGGCAGGATCGCTGGATACGGCATCGCGCGGTGGCTACTGGATCGTCCTCTTTCGCGGACGATGACAGCGGTGTGTGGGGCGATGCTGCTGGTTGCAGCACACATGCTGTCTGCTCACGCCGACACGCCCCAGCGCATCGCGTCGTTCAACCTGTGCGCCGACCAGCTCGTGGTTGCGCTGGCCGACCCCTCGCAGATCGTCGGGCTGTCGCCCTATGCCAGCGATCTCAAAATCTCGGCGGTCGCCGAACAGGCGCGTGCGTTGCCCAAGCTACCGCTGCAGGCCGAAGCGCTGGTGCCGCACCGGCCCGATCTCGTGCTGGTCGGCACCTGGGACCGGCCGCTGACGCAGCGCCTGTTACGCAGCCTCGGCTTTCGCGTGGTTAGCGTCGACGTGATGGCGAATCTCGACGCCGCCCGCGCGCAGGTCCGCGACGTCGCGAAATTGCTCGGCCATCCGCAGCGCGGCGAGGCCTTGATCGCGCGGATCGACGCGGCGCGGCGCCGGCTCGCGGCCACGCCGCGCCCGATGTCGTCGAGCGCGCTACTGATCGGCAACAGCGGCTATACCGTCGGCCCGGACAGCGTGGCCTCCGCGCTGATGGCCGAAGCCGGGCTGACGCCGCCGCGCGGCGCGCCGAACGGCTACGGCGGATACATGCCGCTGGAGAGACTGATCGAGCTGAAGCCCGACTATCTGGTGATGGCGAGCCACATCGAGCATCCGGACGGGCAGGGCGCGCTCTACCTCACGCATCCGGCGCTGCGCGAGATGTATCCGGCTCGGAAGCGCATCGAGCTGCCGAGCCGTTTCACGCTGTGCGCGGGCCCGAGCCTGATCGGCGCGTTCGATTATCTTGCTGACATTTTGGGGAAGCTCGCGGCCAAACCTTGATCCGTCATCCTGACGTGGCCATGCGAAGCATGGCCCTCGAAGGATGAATCGGCCCAGGCGTTGCCACAGCGTGGCCGTCCATCCTTCGAGGCGCTACGCTCGCACCTCAGGATGACGGATTGCCCATTCCGCGACGATGCCCTCCAGCGCGGCGAGGCCATCGGTCAGCGCCGCGGGGCCGGGCTGCAAGATGATCGTCGACTTGATTTCGCGCAGGAAACCGTCGCGCACCGCCGGGATTGCATCGAATCCGGGCCGCGCCGCCACCTTCGCCGGCACGAATTTCTTGCCGCACCACGAGCCGACGATGATGTCGGGCTTGGCGCCGATCACCGCGCCGGGCAGCAGGATGCGGCCCTTGGCGCTCTGCTCACGCGAAAGATTCTTGAACGTGTCGATGCCGCCCGCCGCTTCGATCAGTTCCGACACCCAGCCGATGCCCGAGATCATCGGGTCGTCCCATTCCTCGAAATAGACGCGCGGCTTGCGCGGCAACGCGTCGGCGCGCTCGCGCGACTGCGTGAGCCGCGCCTCGAACGTCTGCGCCAGCGCGTCCGCCTTGTCCGCCGCGCCGACCAGCGCGCCGAGCGTGCGGATCATGTCGAGAATGCCGGCGATGTCGCGCTGGTTGAAGGCGTGCACCGCGACGCCTTTGCGCACCAGTTCCGTGACGATGTCGGCCTGCAGGTCGGAGAACGTCAGCACCAGGTCGGGCTTCAGCGCCAGGATCTTCGGCACGTCGGCGGAAATGAACGCCGCCACCCGCGGCTTCTCGCGCCGCACCTGCGGTGGGCGCACCGCGTAGCCGGACACGCCGACGATGCGGCGGTCCTCGCCGAGGAGATAGAGCGTCTCCACGGTCTCTTCGGTCAGGCAGACGATGCGTGAGGGCGGGAACATATTACTCCGTCGTCATGCGCGGGCTTGACCCGCGCATCCATCTTACTTCGTAAGAGGATGGATCGCCGGGTCAAGCCCGGCGATGACGCTCAATGCCCCACCTCCGCATCCAGCAACTCCAGCCCACCGGCGGCCAGCACCCGGCCGTCCTCGATCCGCACCACCTGCGAGGCCAGGCGGGTAATTTCGCCGGCCTGATGGCTGACGTAGATCATCGGCACCTTGGCCTCGTCGCGCAGCCGCGCCAGATACGGCAGGATTTCGAGCTTGCGCGCGCGGTCGAGCGAGGCGAGCGGCTCGTCGAGCAGCAGGAGCCGCGGCTTCATCAGCAGCGCGCGGCCGAACGCGACACGCTGGCGCTCGCCGCCCGACAGCTTGCCCGGCCGGCGCGACATGAGGTGGCCGATGTCGAGCAGCGCCACGATGCGCTCGCGCTCCGCCGCGTCGGCCGGTAGCGCGCCCATCCAGCGGCCGTAGTCGAGATTCTGCGCCACGGTGAGGTGAGGGAACAGCCGCCCCTCCTGGAACACGTAGCCGATGCGGCGATGGTGCGCCGGCACGTTGAGGCGCGTTGCACTGTCGAACAGCACGGCGTCGTCGAGCGCGATGCGGCCGCGATCCGGCGCGATCAGGCCAGCGATCATGTTGACGATCGAGGTCTTGCCGGAGCCCGACGCGCCGAACAGCGCGGTGACGCTGCCGGTAGTCTCGAACTTGGCAGTCAGAGAAAACTCGCCCAGCCGCTTCTCAACATCCACGGAAAGCATCTCAATCCCCATGATACCGCATGCCGGCGCGCCGGGCGAACCATTCGGATGCGACCAGCGCGGCCAGCGCGATCACGATGGCGACGATGACGAGCCGCATCGCCGCGGCGTCCCCGCCGGGCACCTGGGTCAGCGTGTAGATCGCCGCCGAGATTGTCTGCGTCTCGCCGGGAATGTTGGAGACGAAGGTGATGGTGGCCCCGAATTCGCCCAGCGCCTTGGCGAAGCACAGCACCATGCCGGCGATGATGCCCGGCAACGCGAGCGGCAGCGTCACCGTGAGGAACGTCCACAGCCCGCTGGCGCCGAGCGTCGAGGCCGCGTCCTCGAGCCGGCGGTCGATCGCCTCGAACGAGAGCCGGATCGCGCGCACCAGCAGCGGGAATGCCATCACGCCGCAGGCCAGTACCGCGCCGGTCCAGCGGAACGAGAACACGATGCCGAACGTCTGGTCGAGGAAGCTGCCGATCGGGCCGCGGCGGCCGAACCAGATCAGCAGCAGATAGCCGGTGACGACAGGCGGCAACACCAGCGGCAGGTGAATGACGCCATCGAGCAGCGCTTTGCCCCAGAAATCTTTTCGCGCCAGCACCCACGCGACCGCGATGCCGAACGGCAGCGACACGATCGTCGCCACCAATGCGATGCGCAGCGAGAGCCGCACCGCGGTCCATTCCTCGGGGTTTAGGTCAAACATTCGAAAATTGCCTGCGGCCCGAGCAACACAACGGGTGTCGTCCCCGCGAAAGCGGGGACCCATCAAGCCACGAACTCGCTGACAAATGGGTCCCCGCTTTCGCGGGGACGACAGCGGCGTTTGACGCGAGAGTTGGCAGAAACCTCACGGCCCCGCCTTCGGCAGATACGTGAATCCATATTTCTCCAAAATCACCTGCGCAGTCGCCGAGCGCAGCAGCTTGAAATACGCATCAGCCTCCGGCTTCGCCTTCTCCGTTAGCGCGACCGGATAGACGATCGGCGGATGCGAGTCGGGCGGAAAGCGGCCGACGATCTTGACGCCCCGCTCAACCGCCGCGTCGGTCTCGTAGACGATGCCGAGCGCTGCCTCGCCGCGCGACACCAGCACCAGCGCGGCGCGCACGTTGTCCGTCATGGCGAATTTGCTTTCGGCGGCCGCCCACGATCCGAGCTTTTGCAGAGACGCCTGCGCATAGCGGCCGACCGGCACCGACTTCACGTCGCCGGTCGCGATGCGGCCATCGCCCGCGAGCTTGGCGAGATCGAAGCCTGAGCCGATCTTCTGCTCGCCGATCTTGGAATCCTTCGGGGCGATTAGCACGAGGCGGTTACCGGCAATATCGAACCGCGTGTTGTTGCGGGTCAGCTTGCGCTCCTGCACGTAGTCCATCCAGGGGATGTCGGCGGAGATGAACACGTCGGCCGGCGCGCCTTGCTCGATCTGCTTCGCCAGCGCCGAGGAGGCGGCGTAGCTCGTCGTGACCTTGATGCCGGTGTTGCGGGTGAAGATTCCATTCAGATCGTTTGCCACATTGGTCATCGACGCGGCGACGAAAACGGTGACGGTCTTGTCCTGCGCCAGCGCCGGGTGCACAGCGGCGATCGCAAGCAGAACAACAGCCAAGACACGAACGAACATGACGGCGCTCCTTGGGCGCGCTGCGCCCGCGTTGGGTATCGGATTTGATGGAGCGACCAACCGGAATCGCCGTTCCGGGCAGCGTCGGCGCACGCACAGTGCGCCGCGGTCGTGAGCGAAACCTAGCAATCAAACGCCGGGAAGGCAAAGCCGTTTCAGCGCGCCCTGCGCATCGTGGCCCGCAGCGCGGAGAGATGACGCGTCGCGGCCTTGTGGGACTTGGTCTCGATCGCGGCGTAGTGCGCGATCACCGCCTTGCCCAGAGCGGTCAGTCTTGCACCGCCGCCGCGCTTGCCGCCCGTTTGTGAGGTGACCAGCGGCCCCTTGAAGCTGGCATTGAGCTCCTCGATCAGCCGCCAGGCGCGGCGGTACGACATGTCCAGCGCGCGGCCCGCGGCGGCGATCGATCCCGTTTCGCCGACCGCCTTGAGCAGTGCGATCTTGCCGGGGCCGATCCTGGCGCCGGTGTCGAGATCGATGCGGACGCTCAAGGTGGGCATGAATCACTCGCGTGGATGTCGATGCCTGCAACGTATCGGCAATCTCGATTGCCGTCCCCGCTCTCTGTGCTGTCGTCCCCGCGAAAGCGGTGACCCATACTCCCGATGGTGGCTATGGGTCTCGGCTCGCGCTCGCTAACGCTCGCTTGGCCGGGACGACAGCTGAGAGATTTCACAGGCGGGGATAGAAGCAAGCTGCGTGCTATCCCCGCGGGGATAAGTATGCGGCGTGCAAAAAATAAACTTATCCCCGGTCTTGAATCCGGCCCCATATTGATCGCGTCCCGTTCAATCGAGGGCGTCGTCGATCGCGATGCTGGATGACGGAACGGGGCCAGCATCCCTCATATTGGATGCTGAATGGAGCGCCGGGAGGCGCCAGGGCGGATCGCCGCCCCTGTACGGCAGGTGACGAGCCTGCCGGGCGAACCTCGCGGCCCGCCAACGCACTCACGGCGAACTC
>Ga0190271_10002168_pt1 | contig 11726 bp, 11 predicted proteins | sample Popmic356T_FD_133747 | JGI IMG/M metagenome (GOLD analysis project Ga0190271, IMG submission 133747) | Populus adjacent soil microbial communities from riparian zone of Weber River, Utah, USA - 356 T | ecosystem: Environmental > Terrestrial > Soil > Riparian zone | place: USA: Utah | collected...
GGGCTGTCGGGCTCTCCGCTCTACGTCTGCTCGTGGTCGGAATGGTCGGCGGATCCGGCGAGGCCGAGGGAGTCAGGGCGCGGACCGGGGACTGGAGACCGGAAACCGTAGACCGAGCCCATGACCACCACCGCTCAATCACCGCCGGATCACGGCACCTGGGCCACGCTCAAGGAGGCCGTGCGCGGCTCGCACGTGGACTACACCGAGGGACCGATCGGCCGCGCGGTGCTCCTGCTGGCCGTCCCGATGGCCCTCGAGATGCTGATGGAGTCGGTGTTCGCGGTCGTGGACATCTTCTTCGTCGGCCGCCTCGGCGCGGACGCGGTGGCCACGGTGGGCTTGACCGAATCGTTGATGTTCACCGTCTACGCGTTGGCGATCGGCATCTCGATCGGCGCCGCGGCCACGGTGGCCAGGCGCATCGGCGAAAAGGACCCCGAGCGCGCGGCCGTCGCGGCCATGCAGGCGATCTGGCTCGGCGCAGGTGTGGCGGTCGTCCTGGGCGCCATCGGGGCCGTCTTTGGACCGACCCTCCTCGCCGCCATGGGCGCGAGCGATGCCGTGCTGGCCACAGGCTCCACGTTCTCCCGGGTGATGCTTGGCGGATGCGGCACGGTCACGCTGCTGTTCCTCATCAACGCCATCTTCCGTGGCGCCGGAGACGCCGCCATCGCCATGCGCGTGTTGTGGTTCGCCAACACCATCAACGTCGTGCTCGGTCCCTGCCTGATCTTCGGGATCGGTCCGTTCCCGGAGATGGGCGTGACGGGCGCCGCGACCGCAACGACCATTGGCCGCGGGTGCGGTGTCCTGTACCAGCTGTACTACCTGACGCGGCCCGGCGGACGGCTGGCGATCACGCGGGCCCACCTGGGCCTGGACGCGGACACGATGCGATCGATCCTGCGCATCTCCGGCACCGCGACGTTCCAGAACTTCGTGGGCACGGCGTCGTGGATGGGCCTCATCCGCATCCTGTCGGGGTTCGGCAGCGCGGCGGTGGCCGGCAACACCATCGGCATACGGATCGTGCTCTTTGCCCTTCTGCCGTCATTCGGCGTCAGCAACGCGGCGGCCACGCTGGTGGGCCAGAACCTCGGTGCGGGCCGGCCCGACCGGGCAGAGGCCGCGGCGTGGAAAGCCGGGCTGTACAACACGATCTGCCTGGGCACGGTGGGCATCGTGTTCCTGGCGTTCGCGCCGTTCCTCATCGGCATCTTCACGACGGATGCCGAGGTGGTGCCGTACGGCGTGCGGTGCCTGCGCATCGTCGCGGCCGGGTTCTTCTTCTACGGGTACGGCATGGTGCTCACCCAGGCCTTCAACGGCGCCGGCGACACGCGTACGCCGACGTGGATCAACCTCTTCTGCCTGTGGCTGTGGGAGATCCCGCTGGCGTGGGGGTTGGCGTATCCGGCGGGGTTCGGACCGACCGGCGTCTTCATCGCCGTTAGCGTCGCGTTCTCCACGCTGGCGCTGGTCAGCGCGTGGATGTTCTCCAAGGGCACCTGGAAGACGAAACAGGTGTGATCACGGGCTCCGGACGGGCCACTACTAGCCGCGGAAGATGAAGTAGACGGCGCCCATCAAACACAGCCCCGCCCAGAGGAAGTTCAGCGTCACGGGCTGCTTCATGTACAGCACGGCAAACGGCACGAAGACCACCAGCGTGATCACCTCCTGGATGATCTTCAGCTGCGGCAACTGCAGCGCGGTGGACCCGATGCGGTTGGCCGGCACCTGGAGCATGTACTCGAAGAGCGCCAATCCCCAGCTGACGCCGACGGCCACCAGCCACGGGGCCGCTCGCAGATCGCGGAGATGCGCGTACCACGCGAACGTCATGAAGACGTTCGAGAGAATGAGGAGCAGGACGGTCTGGGAAAGGACGCTCATGCGCCGCGCGCGGCGCGGCCGCTCATACGTGCGCGAGGAGCGGGGCCACGATCACCGAAAATCCGTGCTGGTTCGGCGCTGCGTACCCTTTGTGCTTTCGAATCCGGGAATAGGGAATCTCCACCAGCGTGTCGTGCCCCTCTTCGGGATGCGGCTGCACCTGCAGGGAGATGTCCTCGGTGGACGTGGTCAACTCCCGCGCCGATTCCGAGGAAGTGAATCCGACCAGCGTCACGTCGCCGTTGGCCAGCTTGTGCGCCTCGTAGCTGCGGAACGCCCGCTTGGTAAAGAGTGGAGCTTCGTCAATCCCCGGGGAATAGGTGAAGCCGTAGACGCTGGGCGGAAGGCGGTTCAGACCGGACCCCTCCTCGTCGGAGGACACGAGGCGCACGCGATGCGCCTCCCGCAGGCCCGCCTGCTCAGGGGTGTCCTCGATGGTGGTGTAGGTGACGCGACTCATGTCTTCGGATTATAGCCCGCGCGCGAGGGCCTCCCGCCTGGCAGACTGCGGTGCCCTCTGCACCTCGACACCGGGTGCCTGCTGCCCCGCTACGCGGGGCCGACGCCAACCTGACAGGCCACGCCCGTGCCTCCCAGACCGCAGTAACCATGGGGATTCTTCGCCAGGTACTGCTGGTGGTAGTCCTCGGCGTAATAAAAAGGCGGCGCCTCGGTGATTTCCGTGGTGATGCGCCCGTGGCCGGCCGCGGTCAGGCGATCCTGGTAGGCATCGCGCGACGCGCGCGCGGCCTGGGCATGGTCGGGCGAGTAGCAATAAACCGCCGACCGGTACTGCGTTCCCACATCGTTGCCCTGGCGCATGCCCTGAGTGGGATCGTGATTCTCCCAGAACAGCTTCAACATGGCCTCGTAAGACGTGGCGTTGAGGTCGAACACGACCAGCACCACCTCGGTATGGCCCGTCATCCCCGAACACACTTCCTTGTAGGTGGCGTTGGGGGTATGGCCACCGGCGTAGCCCACGGCGGTCGAATAGACGCCGGGAGCCTCCCAGAACTTCCGTTCGGCTCCCCAGAAGCATCCCATGCCGAAGACCGCCTGCTGCAGCCCGGCGGGAAAAGGCGGTGTCAGGGGGTGGCCGTTCACGAAGTGTGAATCAGGGACGGGCATGGCCGCGTCCCGCCCCGGAGGGGCCTGGTCCGGCCGTGGCAGACGAAGGGCGGTTGCCCCGCCGAAAAGCGCCATAGGATCCTCAGTGTATCGGATGTCACACGACGTGAATCGGTTTCAGTTCACAGCGGACCGCGGCGATGCACGTCTGCGGTTGGACCAGGCGCTGGTCCGGCGCGTGGGTCGCGACGTGCGCCTGTCGCGCACTCAAGCCCAGCAATGGATTGGGGCCGGGCTGGTGGCGCTGGACGATCGGCCTGCCCGCCGGTCGTCGCAGTCGGTACCGGAGGGCGCCCTCGTCGTGGTCACCCTGCCGGCGGATACGGTCAGGCGGTCGGCCCCGGAGGCCGAGGCGCTGCCGCTCGACGTGTTGTACGAGGACGAACATCTGCTGGCCGTGAACAAACCGGCCGGCGTGGTCGTGCACCCCACCTACAAGCACGCGTCGCACACGCTGATCAATGCGGTCCTGTGGCGCCTGCGAAACCGGCCCGACGCGCGGCCTGGCGTGCTGACACGGCTGGACAAGGACACCTCGGGCCTGGTGCTGGTGGCGCTGTCCCCCGCGGTGCACGCTGGAGTTCAAGCCGCGGCAGGCGCCGGCCGCGTACGCAAGCAGTACGTGGCCGTTGTCAGCGGCAAGCCCACTCCGCGCCGCGGGTCCATCCGCCTCCCGCTCGGGCGCGATCCGCACGATCGACGGCTGGTGGTGCCTCGCGCAGACGGAGCCGCCAGCGAAACGCGCTACGAAGTGCTGTCGACCACGCGCGACACGTCCGTGGTGCTGTGCGAGCTGATCACGGGCCGCACGCATCAGATCCGGGTGCACCTGGCCGCGTCGGGGTGGCCAGTCGTCGGAGACCGGACGTACGGCACCGCCACCGACGCCATCGCCCGCCAGGCCTTGCACGCCTGGCGCGTGGAGCTGCGTCACCCCGTCACAGGGCGAAGCGTGCGAATCACCGCCCCCCCACCACTCGACATGGAGGCGCTGGTCGGCGGGGCCCTTCGCTGAGCGGGCTCAGCGCCCCAGCACACCGAGCGGCCGCGCCGGGTCGCCCCCCGGTTGCGTCGGGCCGGAAATGTGCTCGAGATCCTGGTTGTTCTCGTTGCAGATGTACTCCAGCAGTTCCATGCCCCCTGCCGCTGTGGCCGTGAACGTCACCGTGAACGGCCGGGAATAGGCGCCCGGGTCGTCGATCGTGATCTGGTTGACCAGTGTGCCCGCGCTGGTGCGCGTGTAGCGCTCCACGATGTGCAGCCGCTCGGTATGAGGGTGGCCCTTGAAATCGAACCAGAACTTGTCGTTGAAGCCGACCGTGTCGACGACCAGCGTGCCCCCCTCCCATCGCCCGACGGAGTGGCCATACCAGGTGGGGTCGGGATCGGGAGGATGCGCCCGGCCGTCCATGAAGATCTGCCGGTAGCTGTGGATGTTGGCTTCGAAGAGAAAGAAGATGTGCGTCGGCGTCTGGACGATGCGCCAGGGATAGGGCGCGATGCGCGGCACTCCACTCGGCAGACAACTGGCCTGCGGGTCATCGCGGGAACGTCGGGCATCGAGCACCGCCTTCGCGGATGGCAGCAGCGGGACGGTCTCCCCAGCCGGCAGCCCGTCGGCGATGTTGTTGATGGGCCCGCCCCCGAGCCAGATGCCCGACAGGTCGATCGGCACGTTGGCCGGCCGGCGCGCGTTCGAGGGCGACGGTGCCTGGGCAGCAACCCCCGCCGTTACGAAGCCCAGGACAGCAACCGTCGACGCAAGAAGCCGCATGGGGGATTGTAGTCAATGGCTGATGCGGAGTGTCTCCCGTCTCCGGTATCCCGTCTCCAGTCTCCGGTCTCCGGTCTCCAGTCGCCGGTCTCCAGTCGCCGGTCTCCAGTCGCCGGGCTCCGGTCAAGAGTTCAATTCGCTAAGTACCCAGCTCGGGCGCGCACGTCGTGGCCGGGCTTGCGCACCTCCACGCGGATCGCATGCCAGCGGCCGTCGCGCGCGCCCTGTCGCGCGTACGACAGCCGATACTGCCGACCCAGCTCGTCGGCAATGCGAGCGACGGCACCGTCGATGTACTGGATGCCCCCAACAATCTCGGTGCGGCCGCCGGTCGGATCGGTGATGCGCCGGAGCGCGCCGGCATCGACGCGCTCGGCCCGATCCTGGCCCGTGGCGTCGATCCCGAGGGCGTACACCAGGACGTCGCTGCGGCGCAGTTCCTCGCGAAGCTCCTCGAGCGACAACACGCTGCGGCTGTCGTTGCCGTCCGACACGACGAGCAGGGCCTTCTTGCGGTGACGTCCCGACTGTGCGGTCGGAATGGCCAGCGCAACGGCGTCGTACAGCGCGGTATCGCCTGTGGCGCGAACCGCTCGGAGCGCGGAGCGAATCAGGTTGCGGTCGGTGGTCCACTCCTGGGTCAGCGACGCGCTGTACCCAAACTCGACGAAGAACAGCTCGTCCGCGGGCGGCAGGTGCGTGACGACGAGGTTCTCGAGCGCCGACTGCGCCGCCTGGAGCTTCGCGCGCTCCATGCTGCCGCTGGCGTCAAGCAGCAGCCCGAGGCTGACGGGTTCGCGTTCCTGATGGAACCGCGTCAGCGGCTGCGGGACGCCGTCGTCGTACACCACGAAGTCGGTCTCCAGGAGACCCGCGACGAACCGCCCGTCGCGGTCCGTCACCGTTGCCGTAAGGTCGACGATGTCCACCTCGGCACGAAAAGGGACGACGGGTTCCTGCAGGACGGGAGGCAAGGCCGCCAGCAAGACCAGCCCCGCCAGCGCACCCGGGGTGGCGGGCCGCCGTGGGCCGCGGAAGCCGACGGTTGCCGTCATGGACGCCAGCGTATGCGAACGCCCCAACACCAGGCAACGGTCCTGGCCCGCGGATGTAGGATGGCAGGAGACAAGGCATGAAGGGCGTGCTCCTGGCGGCGCTTTTCGGCGGCACGATCGCGGCGCAGGGGCCGGGGCCTGGCGCGCCCGCGACCTTCGAGGCAGCGTCGATCAAGCGCAACTTGTCGGACGACGACGTCGCGGACGGTGGCTTTTCCTCCGGGGGGCGCATCACCGCCGTGAACGTCACGCTGGCGAACCTCATGACCGCCGCGTATGCGACCGCCGCCGATCGGATCGATGGGGGGCCAGCCTGGGTTCGCCAGGACCGTTTCGACGTGGTGGCCACCGCCAACCGGAATGCGTCGGTCGCGGAGACGCGCCAGATGCTCCGCAGCCTCCTCGCTGAGCGCTTCTCCCTGGTCACGAAGAACGAGACGCGCGAGCGGCCCGTCTTCACGTTGACTTCCACCCGGCGCGACCGTCGGCCGGCTCCGCAACTTCGTGCCACGACGCCTGAATGCGCTGCGACGCGCGTGTCGGTGGAATCCGCCGCACCGGAAGGGGGCCCCCCGAACCCGGCCGATCCTCCTTGTGGACGGGTGGCCTTCGGAGGCGGGATCCTGAGCGGTCGAGCCGTGAGCATCGGGCAGATCGCAGCGTCGCTGAGCGGGCTGGTGGGCCGGCCGGTCACCGACCGCAGTGGTCTCGAGGGTCTGTACGACTTCGAGCTGCGGTTCTCGCGCCAGGGCTCCAACCCGGGACCTTCGGATCCGCCAGAGATCTTCACAGCCCTCCGAGAGCAGCTCGCGTTCCGCCTCGAGGCCGCCCGCGGCCCGGTGGAAGTGCTGGTCATCGTCAGCGTCGCCCAGCCGAGTGTGGACTGAGGGAAGGCCAAGGCACGGGCTCCACAGTCTCCGGTCTCCGGTCTCCAGTCGCCAGTCGCCAGTCGCCAGTCAGAGGTCAGAACGACACGCTGTACACGAGGCGTGCGTTGCGCCCCATCTCGGGGACCTCATCCTTTACGCGTGACAAGTGGTTCCGGTACAGCTCGTTGGTAGCGTTGTCGAGGCGGCCGGTCAGCGTGTGCGTGGTGCGACCCGACGCGAAGGAGTAGGCCGCAAACAGCTTCAGGAGGCCGTACCCGGCGGTGGGCAACTCGGTGTCGTACACACGATTCTGGTCGGCCACGCCCACCATCTCCGCGCCGGCCTGAAAGGCGTTGTACTGATAGCGCAGGCCACCGCGCAGGCGGAGCGGCGGGATGCGGGGGAGGGGGTCGTCGAGGTCCGACAACTCCCCTCGCACGTAGTCCAGGCCGAACTCCGCAGCCACACGCGACGAGACCTGGACGTCGGTGTGCATCTCGACGCCCTGCAGGACGCTGTCTGCCCCCACGAACTCGACGAACTGGAGGTCGTCCGAGTTCTCTCCCTGGCCATTTGTCTCCCGGCCGGGGAACCGCGCCTGGAACTCCTCCTCGCGCGCCGCGAACTCTTCCTCGGTCAGGGGGCTGGCGAAGATGTAGTTCGAGATGCGGTTGCGAAAATAGGTGACCTCCCCGGACACGCGGCGTGTGCGCCACCGCATCGACACGTCCAGCCCGAGGGCGCGCTCCGAACTCAGATCTGGATTGCCCACCTCGAACGCGAAGTTGCCGTGGTGCTCACCGAAGAAAAACAGCTCCTCGAGCGACGGTGGGCGCACCGCCTGCGCCAGGCTGACCGCGAACGTCAACGCTTCGTTGCCCGCCGCGGGCCGCAAGAGCACACCGAGCGACCCCGACCCGTTCGTGAAGTCGCGGGCCGGCTCGTCGAGCGGCGAGAGGTTGGTGCGGTCCACGCGCCCACCAAACTGAACAGTGACGTGGGGCCACGTGACTTCTTCGTACAGGAAGCCGGCAAACCCGCGCTGGTCCACGGGAGGCGACAACGCCTCGGCTCCCGTGGCCTCGAACGTGCGGTCCAGGGCCCAGGCGCCGACGCTTCCCTTCAACCGGCCCACGGCGCGATGGCTGCCCATCACCTGCAGCTCGGTCGTGTCGTTGCGAAACTGCGTGCCGACCTCAGTGCCCTCCAGCTCGTCGTGGCGGTACTGCCGGTGCGCCAGCGACACGCGGAAGGCCTCGAACGGCGAGTCGAGCCGGTCGGCGCCACCGCGCACGGTCAAGGCGTGGCGGCGCGGCGTCAACTGAAGCGTGCCGTCCTCGATCACCGGGATGCCGTACTTCATGTCGTCGTAGCTGTAGCTGCCGCCAAAGAAACCCCTGGTCCCGGTCCACCCCAGGCCAATGCTCCCGAAGCCGCTCCGCGATTGGGAGTTGTCGACTGCGCCGGCCGGCGTGTCCATATCGGACGATCGCCGGCCTCCGCCACCAGCGTGCAGGGCGAACGTCCCATTGCCAACGTGGACGTCCGCCGCGGTGCCCGCCTGGGTACCCGCGCTCGCCAGGTCCACGGTGACAGTGCCCTTCGTGCCGCGCTGAGGCGCGGTGGGGATCTCGTCGGTGATGACGTTCACCAGGCCGCCGATGGCGTTGGCGCCGTACAAGAGCGTCGCGGGACCCCGCACCACTTCGATCCGCTGCGCTGCGGCCGGGTTCACCGCCACGCCATGGTCGGACGACTGGCTCGACAGGTCGCCGGTGCGTTGTCCGTCCTGCAGGATCAACACACGGTCGCCATCCAGGCCGCGGATCACCGGCCGGGCCGGCGCCGCGCCCAGGCTGCGGACGGCGACGCCAGGCTGGTTGCGGAGCGTCTCGCCGAGCGACAGGTCGAGTTGCTTGGTCAGTTCCTGCCCGGCCAGGACCGTCGTCGGTTGGAACGCGTCGAACTGGCTCCGCGCCTCTGGCGAGACCGACGTCACCTCCTCGAAGTGCAGTTCCGGATCCACCGGAATGGTCAGCGGGCCCGATGCCTCCGCCACCGTCATCTCGGTCCGACGCGAGGAATAGCCCTGGGCCTTGACCAGGACGTGGTAGGTGCCGGGGCTCAGGCCGTCGATCGTGAAGGACCCGTCGTCGCCAGACGTCGTCTGCTTCCCGGCCCCTTCGACCACCACGACCGCTTGCGCCACCGGATCTCCCGACAGCGAGTTCACCAGGCGGCCCGACACGGACTGGCCCTGCGCCAGGGCTCCGTGTGCCGACGCCATCGCCACGACGCCGAACAGCACGCCAGACCTGCAACATCGAAATACCGTACTCATGGAGTCCCCCTGAACCGACATACGCCCACAGACACGACAGGCGGGCGCGGGCCCGCGGCTCACGCCGCGACTCGACCACACACGCGCTGTGCGGGACGACGAGCTACAGGGAAACGGGCGGGGAACGAAGCGGCGGTTCGCCCGCCGGGAAGGCCGATGCGACCCGCGCCACGGGGCCGCGGGACACCATGACCTGGCTGCGAGGCGCCGGCGCGAGCGCCGAGGCGTGCAGCGAAGGTCGCCTGGCGGCGCGGGTGAGGTGACACAGCACGCAGTGCAGGTCATCTTCCAGAGCCGCCGTCGAACCGCTGGTGAAGGCGTGCGCCGATGCGTCGTGCACCACCAGCCGCAAGCCATGCTCGTCGTGACCATCGGCGCCGTGGCTCGCCACATTGGAGGCGCCCAGGGCCGACAACAACACGAAGACCGCCACGGCGAGCGGACGGCCTTTCGTGCGGAACCAGCGGAGCATGTGACCAGCGTAGCCTGCCTGCTTGTCCACCTGCAAGCGCCCGGACCATCGGTTCCGATGCGCTAGGATCAACAGGCGTGACGATTTCCCGGCGCCAGTTCGTGTACGGGGCGGCCGCATCGGCCGCCGTGTGGCCGGTGCTGGTCGACGCTCGCCAGGCCGTGCCCGCCACGCCGCTCTTCCGCCACGGCGTCGCCAGCGGCGATCCGTTGGTCGATCGGGTCATCATCTGGACCCGCGTCACTTCCTCCGCGAGCAGCCCGAGCGTCCGGTGGCGGGTCGGCATGGATGCGCAACTGAGCCGCGTCATCGCGCAGGGCACCGTCGAAACGTCGGCCCTCAGAGACTTCACCGTCAAGGTGGATGTGCCCGGGCTCAGCCCCGGCCAGGTGTACTACTACGCGTTCGACACCGCGGGCGAAACCTCGCCGACGGGCCGTACGAAGACCCTCCCGGAGGACAGTGTCGCGCGCGCGCGGTTGGCCGTGGTCTCCTGCTCGAACTACCCGGCGGGCTATTTCAACGTCTACCGGTGCGTGGCCAATCGGCAGGACCTGGATGCCGTGCTCCATCTCGGCGACTACATCTACGAGTTCGCCAACGGCGTCTACGGCGACGGCTCGGCCTTCGGCCGCATGCCGCTTCCGGCCGGCGAGGCCATCACGCTTGCCGACTACCGGATGCGTTACGCCACGTATCGGAGCGACGCGGACCTGCAGGAGGCGCACGCGGCACACCCGTTCATCGTGGTGTGGGACGACCACGAGATCGTCAACGACGCGTGGCGTGACGGGTCGCCCACTCACCGGGGCACCCTGGCGGCCTGGCGCGCGCGGCAGGGTGCCGCCTACCAGGCGTACCTGGAGTGGCTGCCGGTCCGCGAGTCGGCCGCGAGGGGCATCCGGCTGTACCGCGGCTTCCGATTCGGGCGCCTGGTGGATCTGCTGATGCTCGATACGCGTGGCCTCCGTGACCGTCAGGCGTTGCCACGGGACGTCGCCGCGCTTGCCGATCCGGCCAGGTCGCTCCTCGGAGCGGAGCAGGAAACGTGGCTGACGTCGAACCTCGGGCGATCGCAGCAGGTGGGCACCGCGTGGCGCATTCTCGGGCAGCAGGTGCTCTTCGCGCCGCTGGCGCCAGCCGGCACCACGCCGCAGAACACCGACGTGTGGGACGGCTATCCCGCCGCCCGCGCGCGGTTGATGGATTACCTGACGCGCGAACGCATCTCGAACGTGGCGATCCTGACCGGCGACATCCACAGTTCGTGGGCGATGGACGTGCCTCGAAGCCCGTTCCGGGGGTACTCACCCGCCACGGGAGAAGGATCGCTGGCGGTGGAATTCGTCACGCCGGCCATCAGCTCGCCGCCCCTCTTCGCCGGGGTCGGGATGCGCGAACGGTCGAGCCTGCTCCGCCTGGCCGCCCCGCACCTCAAGTACCTGGACGGCGAGAATCGCGGATACGTCCTGCTGGACGTCGATGCGAAGCGTATTCAGGCCGACTGGTACTTCGTGCCGACGGTGGACACGCGCACCGCGGAGGAAACGAAGGCCAAGACGCTCGTCTGCGAACGCGGCTCCTCACGACTGTCGACCACATAGGGGCCACGGGGTGCCCGTCCGCGGGACCGGCACTCTGACATTTTCGTCAGCAAGATTTCAGATAGGCCGCGCACGAACCGTCGTAGCATGCGTCGCGTGGAAGCCATCTTCATGGGCATTGAAACGAGCGCCTTCAGCACCTGGCTGCGGGAATCGTCGTCGCTCTGGGTGTTTCCCTTCATTCTGATTCTGCACACCTGGGGCCTGGCGTTTCTCGCAGGGTCCAACGTCGTGCTCGACGTCCGCGTGCTGGGCCTGGTGCCGGACATCCCCCTCCGCTCGCTCGAGCGCTACTTTCTCGTGATGTGGATGGCGTTCTGGGTGAACGCGGTCTCGGGCGTCCTGCTGCTCATCGCCTATCCCACCAAGGCGCTCACGAACCCGCTCTTCTACATCAAGCTGGCGCTCATCGCCGTCGCGTTCGTGACGGCCCACCGCATTCGACGCCGTTTGCGCGACGCCCCGAGCGGCGCAGGCACCAACGCCTCTCGGCTCAAGATGCTTGCAGCGGTGTCGCTGGCATGTTGGGTGGCCGCCGTGCCCGCCGGCCGTTTCCTGGCCTACACCTGCACGCGTCTCAC
>Ga0190271_10002169_pt1 | contig 11721 bp, 10 predicted proteins | sample Popmic356T_FD_133747 | JGI IMG/M metagenome (GOLD analysis project Ga0190271, IMG submission 133747) | Populus adjacent soil microbial communities from riparian zone of Weber River, Utah, USA - 356 T | ecosystem: Environmental > Terrestrial > Soil > Riparian zone | place: USA: Utah | collected...
TCGTGACGCACTTCACGGGCACGAGCCTCGCGTTGCGCTGAATCCACTTCGATCACGGGTTTGCCTGCCTAATCCTGGTGCCGACTCCGGTTGTCTCCGGGGGTTATCGGCCCATTACGGGGCACCCTTTAGGCTATTTGCGTCGTGGACCCGGGAAAAATGCGTTCGTTTTCAAGACGTAGTCCGCATAACGCGGCCGACGATTGCCGATGTCCTTTTCCAGCAGGCTGACGCCCGAAACGCGCAGCAGCAGGACGGTCAGCAGCACGGGCCCGGGCAGGGACCACCAGCCGCCGGCCGAAACGGCCATGAACCAGAATCCCCACCAGACGCAGAACTCGCCGAAGTAGTTAGGGTGCCGGGTGAAGCGCCAAAGGCCGTGGTTCATGACGGCATCGGCATTGGCCGGGTTTCGCTTGAATCGCGCGAGCTGCCAATCGCCCAGAGCTTCGAATACGAATCCGGTCAGCCACAGGATTGCGCCGAGGTAGTCGAGCACGCCGATTGGCGCGATGCTCGAGAAAGCGCCCAGCAGCGGCAGTGAGATGATCCAGGCCAGCAGCGCCTGTAGCCAGAAGACCAGGAACAGACTCTTGAAGGCGAAGCGCGGCTCGTTGCGCGCGCGAATGGCCTGGTAGCGCCGGTCTTCGCCCTTTCCCATGCTGCGCGCAGTGATGTAGAACGACAGGCGTGCCGCCCAGATCGCCAGCGGCCACAAGACCAGCGCGAACCGCGGCGCGCGCGGATCGGAGCCGAGCGCGTAGATCACGCCGGCGGCGAACAGCATCAGGCTCCACAGCGAATCGACGATGGAGACGTTGCGCAGCGGCAGCGACAGCAGCCAGGTGATCGTGGCGGCGAACAGCAGCAGCGGCAGCGCCGAGAACCACTGATCGAAATGGAAGCCGCTCAAAGCAGGTCCTTGAGCCGGAACCAGAGCATCGCGAGCACCAGCGCCGGGCGCCGGAAGTAGGTTCCGCCCGGAAAGTCGCGATGCGGAATCTTCGCGAACACGTCGAAGCGGGAAGCCGATCCCGCCATGGCTTCGGCCACCAGTTTTCCCGCAATGCCCGACAGCACCATGCCGTGGCCGGAGAACCCCTGCAGAAAATAGACGTTCGGCGCGAGTCGTCCGAAATGCGGCGCGCGGTTTGGTGTGATGTCGACGTAGCCGCCCCACGCGTAGTCGATGCGCGGGTTCAGTTTGGGGAACACGCGGGTGATGCGGGCCCGGAGGACGCGCGCGGAATCGAACGGATCGACCCCGGAGTAGCTCACGCGGCCGCCAAACAACAAGCGGTGGTCTGCCGAGCGGCGAAAATAGTCGAGCACCCAGTTGATGTCGGCGACCGCCGCGTTGTTGGTGATCAGTGCGCGCGCGCGTTCCTCGCCCAGCACCTCGGTGGCTGCGATGTACGTGCCTACCGCCATGAGTTTGCGGGACAGCGCTGGCACCAGACGGCCTAACAAGGCGTTGCCGGCGATCAGCAGGTGGCGAGCGCGAACGGTGCCGGATTCGGTTTGCACCAGGTTGTCGGCGTCGGCTCGCGAGGCGAGTTCGAGCTTCGTCACCCAGGAGTTCTCGAAGATGCGCACGCCGGCTCGCGCCGCGGCCTGTCCCAGCCCGAGCGTGTATTTGTAGGGATTCAGGTGACCGCTGTTGGCGTCGTAGATGCCGGTGGTGTATCGGTCGCTGGACACGAGGGTGCGCAGCTCGTCGTGGTCGACGAGCCTCACGCTGCGATAACTGTATTTCGTGTGCAGTGACTCCACTTCCGCGCGCAGCTCGGCGTCATGACGCGCCTTTACGCCGACGTGCATGTGCCCCGCCACGTATTCGCAGGCGATGGAATGCCGGGCGATCAGCTCGCGCTGCAGCTTCATGCCCTCGAGCGCGATGTCCCACATGAAGCGTGCGTCGGAAGGGCCCACGAGCTTTTCGAGTTTTTCCTGGCCACTGGCATAGCCGAAGATGGTCTGGCCGCCGCTGCGCCCGGAGCCGCCGAACCCCAGGTGCTTTGCCTCGAGCAGCGCCACGCTGAAGCCGCGTTCGATGAGATGCAGCGCCGCGGAGAGACCGGAGATTCCACCGCCCACGATGCATACGTCCGCGCGTACCTCGCCGCGCAAGGGCACGTGCGGCGGTGGCGGCGGGGACGTCGCGAAGTAGTAGTTCGGTTCGGCGCGAGTCATCGTCTTTCCGGTCTACAGCGGTCCGAGATAACGTGCGATTTCGAGCGGCGTGACGTGGGAGTTGAATTCCTGGGCCTCGGCGCGCTTCACCGTGGAGAAGAGGTGCGTGAACTTTTCTCCGAAGTAGTGTTTCGCAAAATCGCTCGCCGCGAAACGCTCGATTGCCTGGCTCCAGACGATGGGCAGCGGCTCGCCTGATTGTTGGTAGGCGTTGCCGGTGGTGACCGGCGGCGGTTCGAGCTCGAGTGTGAGCCCGTGGTGAATGCCTGCCAGGATCCATGCCGTGACGAGATACGGATTCGCATCCGCGCCGGCCAGGCGATGTTCGAGCCTGAGATTGGCCGGGTCGGACGCTGGCACTCGCACCGCCGAACCGCGATTGTTGACGGACCAGGTCGGATGTATCGGGACGTATGCCTCGGGACGAAAGCGCCGGTAGGAGTTCGGGCCTGGCGCGCAGATCGCCATCCCGTCGCCGAGCGAGGCAAGGGTGCCGGCGATCGCGTGTCGCAACCGCGGGCTCTCTTCGGCGCTTGCGGCCGCGAAAATGTTGCGGCCCGACGAATCGAGCAGGCTGACGTGAACGTGCAGTCCGCTGCCCGCCATGTCGCGATACGGCTTCGGAAGAAACGTCGCGTCGCAGCCATGCTTCCGCGCCACGCTCTTGACGATCCGCTTGAATCGCAGGGCCTCGTCGCAGGCACGAAGAGCGTCCGGTCCGTGAGCGAGGTTCACTTCGTACTGGCCGGCTCCGTATTCGGCCAGCGCCGACGTGGTCGGCACGTTCTGCTCGCGGCATACCCGATCGATCTCGGACAGCAGCGGCGAGAACTCATTGAGATCGGTCATCGAGTTGATCTGCGAGCGATATTCACGCCGGCCGGTCAGCGGACCTCTGGGAGGTTGCGGCAATCCGGATGCGGAACGCTCGGCATCGACTAGATAGAACTCGTATTCGATCGCGACGACGGGTGTCAGGCCGAGTGCCTTGAAGTGCTCGAGGTGGTCTTCGAGCACCCAGCGGGGATCGCCGAAGAAACGCGTTCCGTCGTGATCGAACATGCGCAACTGCACCTGCGCGATGTCCGGCTGCCACGGCACCGTTACCAGCGTGCCCGGAATCGGCATGCAGGGTCGATCGGCGTCGCCGTCGCTGAAGCCGAGGCCGGTGTCTTCGACAGTGCCGCCTTCGATATCCAGCGCAAACATCGAGCCGGGCAGGGGCATGCCGCGTTCGAACACTCCGGCGATACCGGCTCGATCGATGCGTTTGCCGCGCTCGACCGTATTGAGATCGTTCACGTAGGCATCGAAGAAACGAATCCCCGGGTGGTCGGCCAGGAAGCGCTCGAGGTTGAGATCAGCGGCGCGAGTCATGTAAGTCTCGGTGTCTATTATTTTCGACGCCGAGTGGCGCCGAGGCGCAGCAGCATATGCCGGTGCGGCATACGCCGGCAAACGGGCCAAACGGCTGAATTGGGCCATTCACAGGCTGCACAGGGCCATGCATCGGCCCGCCCGGGACCCCTTCCGCTGTGGTCTAATGACGTCCCTCGCCCTGGTCGCAGGTGCGATTCCGTAAAAGATAATAGACAGCGCCCGGGCCATTGCCCGCGTGAAAGCGTATGGCTAGCTCGACTCATTTTTTCGAAAGACCAGCCCGAAGACCGGTAATAGGCATTCCGGCAGATCGACGCCAGATCGGCCCGCATCCGTTTCATGCGGTCGGTGAGAAGTACATCGCGGCGATCGTGCAGGCCGCGGACTGCCTGCCGCTGCTGATCCCGGTGCTCGAGTCACCGCTCGATATCACCGAGATCCTGGCGCGCGTCGATGGCATTTTCTTTCCCGGCAGCCCGTCGAACGTGGAACCGGTGAGATATGCCGGCCCGGAGAGTGTGCCGGGCACGCTGCACGATCCGCACCGCGACGCGACCACGTTGTCGCTGATCCCGCGCGCGGTGAGCGAGGGTGTACCGGTGTTCGGCGTGTGTCGCGGATTCCAGGAGATGAATGTGGCGATGGGCGGCACGCTGCACCAGCGGGTGCACGAGGTGTCGGGACTGGATGACCATCGCGAGGACAAGGAGCAGCCGCTCGAAGTGCAGTACGGGCCGGCGCACGACGTGGTGCTCGAGCCGGGCTCGGTGCTGCGCGGGCTTTCGGGGCAGGAGCGGGTGCGCGTGAACTCGCTGCACTGGCAGGGCGTGGACCGGCTTGGGCCCGATCTCGCAGTCGAGGCGCGCGCCACCGATGGACTGGTCGAGGCGTTTCGCGTGGCAAAGGCGCCGGCGTTCGCGCTCGCGGTGCAGTGGCACCCGGAGTGGCAGGTGATGAGCAATCCGTTTTCGAAAGCGCTGTTCGCCGAGTTCGGCAAGGCGGCGCGTAACAGGACAAAAGTAGTTAGGTAGTTCCTATGGCAAACGAAATCAGACAGTTTCTGCGCGACCACGGCATCTCGGAAGTCGAGGCCATCATCCCGGACATGGCGGGCATCGCGCGCGGCAAGATCATGCCGGCGGAGAAGTTTGCCGAAGACGAGGGCATGCGCCTGCCGGAGAGCATCTTTCTGCAGACGGTGACCGGCGACTACCCTCCCGACACCGACAAGGCCATGAGCCCGGCCGAGATCGACATCATCCTCAAGGCCGATCCGAAGACAGTGCGGCGCGTTCCCTGGGCGGCCGAGCCCACGGCGCAGGTGATTCACGACTGCTTCTATTCGGACGGGCGGCGCGTCGGCATGGCGCCGCGCGGCGTGCTGCGCCACATCCTCGACATGTACGCCAACCGCGGCTGGGAGCCTGTGGTGGCGCCCGAGCTGGAGTTCTACCTGGTAGAACCGAACATCGACGCCGACTATCCACTCAAGCCGCCCGTAGGCCGTTCCGGACGCGCCGAGCCCGGCCGTCAGAGCTACAGCATCGCTGCGGTCAATGAGTTCGATCCGCTGTTCGATGACATGTACCAGTTCTGCGAAGACCAGGACATCGAGATCGACACGCTGATCCACGAAGACGGCGCCGCGCAGATGGAAATCAACCTGCTGCACGGCAATGCGCTCGACCTGGCCGACCAGGCATTCCTGTTCAAGCGCACGGCGCGCGAAGCCGCGCTGCGCCACAAGATGTACGCGACGTTCATGGCCAAGCCGCATGCCAAAGAGCCAGGCAGCGCCATGCACATTCACCAGAGCATCGTCGACATCAAGACTCGCAAGAACATCTTCTCCAACCCTGACGGCACGCCGACTGCGCTGTTTTTCTCGCACATCGCCGGCATGCAGAAATATCTGCCGGCCGCCATGGCGCTGCTTGCGCCCAACGTCAATTCGTATCGCCGCATCTCGCGCTTCCAGCTCGCGCCGATCAACGTGCAGTGGGGCTATGACAACCGCACCGCAGGCCTGCGCGTGCCATCTTCCGACCCCGAGGCGCGCCGCGTGGAGAATCGCCTCGCCGGCGCCGACGCGAACCCGTACATCGCCATCGCCACCTCGCTGGCCTGCGGCTATCTCGGCATGGTCGAGGGGCTCCAGCCGTCGGAGCCGATTTCGGGCAGCGCCCACGAACTGCCGTTTTCGCTGCCACGCTCGCTAGATGATGCGATTCGTGAGCTGCGAGAGTGCGAGCCGCTGGTGCGCATCCTCGGCGACCCGTTCATCTCGGCGTACACCATCGTCAAGGAAGCCGAATACGAGGTTTTCCTGCAGGTGATCAGCTCCTGGGAACGGGAGCATCTCCTGCTGAACGTATGAACACGCCGTCATGAATACACAAGAATGGCAGCGGCTGGACAGCGCGCACTACCTGCATCCGTTCACCGACCACAAGCAGCTTGCCGCCAAAGGCGCGCGCATCATCACGCGCGCAGAGGGCGTGTACATCTATACGTCGGAAGGCGACAAGATTCTCGACGGCATGTCTGGCCTGTGGTGCGTGGCGCTTGGCTACGGCAGGAAGGAATTGTCGGATGCAGCTTACAAACAGATGCTCGAGCTGCCGTACTACAACAGCTTTTTTCAGAGCACTACCCAGCCTGCCATCGAGCTCGCGCGCATCCTCAAAGAGGTGACGCCGCCGCAGTTCAATCACGTTTTCTATACCGGCTCGGGCAGCGAAGCGAACGACACGCTCATCCGGCTGGTGCGCCGGTACTGGCAGCTGCTCGATCAGCCCGAGCGAAACGTGATCGTTTCACGCTGGAACGGCTATCACGGCAGCACGGTGGCCGGAGCTTCGCTCGGCGGCATGAAACCCATGCACGAACAGCTGGGGACGGACGGCGCATTGCCCGGAATCGTGCACATCAATCAGCCGTACTGGTTTGGCGAGGGTGGCGATCTCTCGCCAGCGGAGTTCGGACTGAAATGCGCACGCGAGCTCGAGGCGAAAATCCTCGAGGTCGGCGCTCACCGGATCGCGGCGTTCATCGGCGAGCCGGTGCAGGGCGCCGGCGGCCTGGTCATTCCGCCCGAGACCTATTGGCCCGAAATCCAGCGAATTGTCGACAAGTACGGGATCCTGTTTGCATCCGACGAGGTCATATGCGGCTTTGGTCGTACGGGCCAGTGGTTCGGTTGCGAGCATTATGGAACGCGTCCGGATTTCATGACGATGGCCAAGGCGCTGTCCTCCGGCTATCTACCAATCGGCGGACTCATGGTCGGAGACCGCGTCGCCAACGTGTTGATCGACAAGGGCGGCGAGTTTTTTCATGGTTTCACCTATTCCGGGCATCCCGCAGCCTGTGCAGTGGCCATCGCCAACCTGGAGATATTCCGCCGGGAACGTATCGTGGAACGGGTCCGGGAGGTCTCGGGGCCCTATCTAGCACAGCGGTGGCGCGAGTTAGCAGCACATCCCCTGGTGGGAGAAGCACGCTCCGTGGGCCTGCTGGCCGCCATCGAGCTGGTTCCCGACAAGCGCGCTCGGCGTTTTTTCGAGCCGCGCGGCGAGGTTGGCGTGCGAATGCGAGACAATTGCACGCGCAACGGCCTCGTCATGCGCGCCACGCGCGACACGCTGTTCGTCGCGCCGCCTTTGGTCATATCCCGGAGCGAAATAGACGAACTACTGTCCAAAGTAGTGCGATCTCTCGATGAAACCGCTACTCATGCGCGCGCCGAGGGCTGGCTATAGACGCGGTCGCTGTTATATAACGTGTCTAAAGACGCGCCGTGTGGGTCTCACGGCGCGACAACATTTAGGGGTCTTACAATGTCCACTCGCAGCCTTTCGGCTCTGGTTTCGGCTTCCTGTCTTTTCCTCCTGATCGCCTGCGGCAAGAAAGAAGAAGCGCCACCCAAGCTGGACGCAGCAGCTCCGCCGGCCCCCGTCTTCGACACCGACGCTGAAAAGGTCGTCAACGTCTACAACTGGTCGGACTACATCGATCCGGCCGTGCTCGAAGAATTCACGAAGGAAACGGGCATCAAGGTCGAATACGAAGTCATGGATTCGAATGAGCTGCTCGAGACCAAGCTGGTCGCGGGCCGCACCGGATACGACGTCGTGGTCCCCTCCGCTTCATTCCTCGCTCGCCAGATCAAGTCGGGCATCTACATGAAGCTCGACAAATCCAAGCTCCCGAACCTCAAGAACCTCGATCCGGACATCACCAAGCGGCTCGAAGTGTTCGATCCGGGCAATGAACACGCCGTGAACTACATGTGGGGCACCTCGGGCGTGGCCTACAACGAAGAGGCCATCAAGGCTGCGATGCCCGATGCGCCGGTAGATAGCTTCGCGATGTTCTGGGATCCGAAAGTGATCTCGAAGTTCGCCAAGTGCGGCGTTTCGGTGCTCGACGCGCCTTCCGAAGTGATCGGTACCGTCATGATCTACCTCGGCAAGGACGCGAACTCGGAAAACCCCGAGGACCTCAAGGCCGCCGAGAAGGTCCTGATGTCCGTGCGCCCGTACATCCGCACGATCAACTCCGCGCCGTACATCGAGCAGCTGGCCAACGGCGAGGTCTGCCTGGTCCTCGGCTGGTCGGGCGACGTGCTGCAGGCCAAGAGCCGCGCGGAAGAGGCGAAAAAGCCTTTCACCATCAAGTACAACATTCCGAAGGAAGGCGCGGTCATGTTCTTCGATAACATGGCCGTCCCCGCCGACGCCTCGCACGTGAAGAACGCGCACATCTTCATCGACTACATGCTCCGCGCCGAAGTCGCCGCCAAGAACAGCAATTTCATCAGCTTCGCCAACAGCAACGCAGCCTCATGGCCGATGGTGAACGCGGATGTGAAGGGCAACCCGGGAATCTTCCCGACGGCTGACGTCATGCCGAAGCTGGTACCCGACCTGCCGGAGACTGCCGAGTTCACCCGGACTCTGACGCGCACCTGGACGCGCTTCCGCACCGGCAAATGATCCCGGAGGCCGCCGCTTAGGGAGCGGCGGCCTCTTTCATTGCAACGGGGGGTCTGCCATGCAAGCGGCGGAACGACGTACAGACAAGAAATTCAAGAATGAGCCTTGGCGTGATCCGCATGCCGAGGCGTATGTGCGCATCGAAAATGTCACCAAGCGTTTTGGCGACTTCGTCGCCGTCAACAACGTCTCGCTGAAAATCTTCAAAGGCGAGATTTTCTGCCTGCTCGGCGGTTCGGGCTGCGGCAAGTCGACCTTGTTGCGCATGCTGGCGGGGTTCGAATCCCCGAGCGGCGGCTCCATCTTCCTCGACGGCCAGGACATGGCCGGCGTGCCGCCGTACGAACGGCCGGTCAACATGATGTTCCAGTCATATGCGCTGTTTCCGCACATGACCGTGGAAAAGAACATCGCCTTCGGCCTCGAGCAGGAGAAAGGCCTGTCGCGCGCCGACATCGCCACGCGCGTCACCGACATCCTGTCGATCGTGAAGCTCGACCAGTTCGCGGCGCGCCGTCCGCACCAGCTTTCGGGTGGCCAGCGCCAGCGCGTCGCGCTCGCACGCGCCCTGGTGAAGCGCCCCAAACTGCTGCTGCTCGATGAGCCGCTGGGCGCACTCGACAAGAAGCTGCGCGAGGCCACGCAGTTCGAGCTCATCAACATCCAGGAACAACTCGGCGTCACGTTCATGGTCGTCACCCACGACCAGGAAGAAGCCATGACGCTCGCGTCACGCATCGGCGTCATGAACCGCGGCGAAATCGTGCAGATCGGCACCCCGACGGAAATTTACGAATTCCCGCAGAACAAGTTCGTGGCCGATTTCATCGGCTCAGTGAACATGTTCGAGGGCACGATGATCGAAGACCTGCCCGATCGCGTGCGCATCAAGTCGGACGAGCTCGACTGCACCATCTACGTGGATCACGGCATCAGCTCGGCCCCCGGCGCCATCGTCTATACCGCCATCCGGCCCGAGAAAATCAACATCCTGCGCACCCCGCCGGCCGACACCACCGAGAACTGCACCAAGGGTGTGGTCAAGGAAATCGCCTACATGGGCGACGTGTCTATCTACCTGGTCAAGATTTCGACCGGCAAGATCGTGCGCGTCACACTGCCGAACGTCGAGCGCATGTCGGACGACGAACGCATTCTCTGGGACGAGACGGTCTGGCTCTCGTGGCACGGATCCAGCCCGGTCGTGGTGACGCAATGAAACGGCCCAAGAGCTGAGGCCGTGAAGCCAGCCGGCCGCACAATGGGTTCGCGCGATTCATACGGTCGCCTGTCGCCGCTATGGACGTTCCTGCTGCGCTACGGGCCGCCGCGCTGGTCGGAATACGTCGTGCAGAACTGGACGGGGCAGCGTCTGGTCATCGCCGTCCCCTATCTGTGGCTGATCGTCTTCTTCCTGGTCCCGTTCCTCATCGTTCTCAAGATTTCTTTCGCGGAATTCTCGCCGCTCGGCCGGCCTCCGTATGAGCCGGTGTTCCGCTGGCTGGAAGAGGGCGCGCTGCAGATCAAGCTTCTGGTCGGCAGCTACGTCTATCTGTTCAACGAACCCTTGTACGTCAGCGCCTGGATCTACTCCATCAAGGTGGCGTTCGTCTCGACCTTGTTCTGCCTGATGCTCGGCTACCCGATGGCTTATGCCATCTCGCGCGCCACGCCCACTTACCGCAGCGTGTTCCTGTTGCTCATCATCCTGCCGTTCTGGACTTCGTTCCTGCTGCGCGTGTACGCGTGGATCGGGTTGCTCAAGACCGACGGAGTCATCAACAACGTGCTGCAGGCTATGGGGATCATCAGCGAGCCGCTCGCCATGATGAACACCAGCTTCGCGGTGTACATCGGCATCGTCTATTCCTATCTGCCATTCATGATCCTGCCGCTGTACTCGAACCTCGAGAAGCACGACAACACGCTGCTCGAGGCGGCGCAGGACCTGGGTGCAGGGCCCATCAAATCGTTCATGCGCGTGACCCTGCCGCTGTCGTTGCCAGGAGTCGTTGCCGGCTCGCTGCTGGTGTTCATTCCGGCGGTGGGTGAATACGTCATTCCGTCGCTGCTCGGCCGCACCGATCAGCTCATGGTGGCCAAGCTCCTGTCCGACGAGTTTTTCCTCAACCGCGACTGGCCCAGGGCCAGCGCGGTGGCGATTGCCATGCTGCTGCTGCTGGTCGTGCCCATCATGATCTTCCAGCGATTCCAGAACAAAGAGCTGCAGGCCGCGAAGAAATGAAAACCCAGGGCATGTTCAGCAAAGTGATGTTGGGCTTCGGCTTCTTCTTCCTGTACGTGCCAATCCTTTCGATGATCTTCTTTTCGTTCAACAATTCACGCCTGGTCACGGTGTGGGATGCCGCCAATTCACCGACCCTGAAGTGGTACGGCAAGCTGTTCGGCGACGGCGCCATACTCTCGGCGGCGTGGCTTTCCATTCAGGTGGCGGCCATGTCGGCCACCGGCGCTGTGATCCTGGGCACACTCGCGGGTCTCGTGCTGTCGCGCTTCGGGCCATTCCGGGGCCGGGCCCTGCTGCAGGGCCTTACTACCGCTCCGCTGGTCATGCCCGAGGTCATCACCGGCCTGTCCATGCTGCTGCTGTTCGTTTCGCTCGAGCAGCTGTTCCAGCACATGTTTGGCTGGCAGTTCGACCGCGGCGTGGCCACTATCACGATCGCGCACATCACTTTCACCATGGCCTACGTGACCGTGGTGGTCCAGTCGCGCCTCGCGGGCTTCGACGACTCGCTCGAGGAGGCCGCCCTCGACCTCGGCGCCCGGCCTGCGAAGGTGTTCTTCCGCATCACCGTGCCGCTCATCCTGCCCGCCATCCTGTCCGGGTGGCTGCTGGCATTCACTCTTTCCTGGGACGACCTGGTCGTGACGCAATTCGTGTCCGGCCCTGGGTCCAATACGCTCCCCATGGTCATATTTTCTCGTGTTCGACTAGGTGTAAGCCCGGTCGTCAATGCCCTAGCTACGATAATGGTCCTGATAGTGGCATTGGGCGTGGTTCTTTCGGCGGTCTTAATGCGCCGGCAGGAACAGCGTCGCAAACGCGAGGAACAGATGGCCGCCGCCGGCTAACTACTGCTAAACTTCCACCATCGACAATTTGACGAGGATTCGATCAATGGCCAAA
>Ga0190271_10002170_pt1 | contig 11721 bp, 12 predicted proteins | sample Popmic356T_FD_133747 | JGI IMG/M metagenome (GOLD analysis project Ga0190271, IMG submission 133747) | Populus adjacent soil microbial communities from riparian zone of Weber River, Utah, USA - 356 T | ecosystem: Environmental > Terrestrial > Soil > Riparian zone | place: USA: Utah | collected...
CATCATCACGTCGAGGATGAGCAGGTCGAAGGCGAGGCTGCGCATGGTGGCGCGCGCCGTTGCGGCATCCTCCGCGGTGGACACGCGGAACCCGTTGTCCTGCAGAAAGCGGGCGAGCAGATCTCGGATGCGGCTGTCGTCGTCGACCACCAGGATATGCGGCGCGTTGTCGTCGGGGCAGGCGCCGCGATGGGCCTTGATCGGCGTCGGCATTGTCATTTGCCTCCCCCCTTGCGCATAGCCTAGTCCTTGCCGCCGGGTTTGAGCGGGGCCGGAGAGGCCATGATGGAGGAGACTTTGGGCCGTTCTTCGGCAGTGATCGTGGCTTCGAGGAAACGGCGCAAAACCGCCTCCGCCCCGGGCCCAGCCGCCTTCAGCGCCTCGGAAAGCCGGACGAGCTGCGGCGCGGCCAGCCGCTCGGCCAGCGCCCGGCCCTTGTCGGTCGGGAACAGCAGCCGCTCGCGGCGGTCCGAGGCGCCCGCCTGCTGCACGATATAGCCCTTGTCGATCAACTGCTTGAGCACGCGGGAGAGGCTCTGCTTGGTGATCGTCAGAATGTCGAGCAGATCCGCCACTCGAAGCCCGGAGTGGCGATTGACGAAATGCAGCACCCGGTGATGCGCCCGGCCGAAGCCGAAATCCTTGAGGATGGCGTCAGGGTCGCTGGTGAAATCGCGATAGGCGAAGAACAGCAGCTCGGCGAATTCGAGCAGCTTGGCCTCGGACAACGCCGCCCGTTTGCGCGCCAGCCCGCCATTGCCGCGTGGCCTGGCGCCATGTGTCTTCGCACGCGGCGGCTTCGCTTCGGGCCCGGTTTGGTCCGCTGCCGGACCTTCATTTAGGTCAGTCATGTTGACTTAAATTTCACCGTCGGTTATGTCAGCCATGTTGACTTATTTCGCCATTGATACGCCTCGCCGCCGGCTCGCGCAATTGCCGTTCCGAGTGGTATGAGAGGCGTTTGGTGGCGTGGGAAACGCGGCCCGGCTCGGGTAAGAAGGCCGACACCGTCTCGCGGAGGAAATCGATGGCGACCGCCCCTTACGATCAGCGCGAGGGCTTCATCTGGCTGAACGGGACGCTGGTCCCGTGGAACGACGCCAAGGTGCATGTGCTGACTCATGGGCTGCATTACGCGAGCGCCGTGTTCGAGGGGATGCGCGCTTATGACGGCGAGATCTTCAAGCTCTCCGAGCACAGTCAGCGCCTGCACGAATCGGCCAAGATTCTCGATTTCGAAATTCCCTATTCGGTCGCCGAGCTCGACAAGGCGTCACGCGAAGTGTTGCGCGTCAATAGACTGACTGACGCCTATATCCGCCCGATCGCCTGGCGTGGCAGCGAGCAAATGGGCGTCGCCGCGCAGAAGACCAAGATCAATGTCGCGATCTGCGCCTGGGACTGGGGCTCTTATTTCGATCCCGCGGCGCGCGAGAGGGGGCTCAAGCTCACTTTTGCCAAATATCGCCGGCCCGATCCGGCCACCGCGCCGGTCAAGAGCAAGGCCGCCGGCCTGTATATGATCTGCACCATCGAGAAGCACCGCGCCGAGCGCGAAGGCTATGCCGACGCGCTGATGCTCGACTGGCGCGGCCAGATTGCGGAATGCACCGGCGCCAACATCTTCTTCGTGCAAAACGGCGTGCTGCACACGCCGACGCCGGACTGCTTCCTCGACGGCATCACCCGCCGCACCGTGATTGGCCTTGCCAAGCAGCGCGGGCTGAAGGTGATCGAGCGGGCGATCAAGCCGGAGGAGCTCGGCGGATTCTCGGAGTGCTTCATCACCGGTACGGCCGCCGAGGTCACGCCCGTCGCGGCGATCGGCGATTATCATTTCGCCATCGGCGCCATCACCAAAACGCTGATGGACGACTTCGCCGCGATCACCCACCCCGCCAAGATCCGCGCCGCGGCGACGGGGTAGGGGAGTGGGACGCCCTCCGCTGAAACACGCTTTCACCGTTTCCTACATGCGGGGCGGCATCGAGTTGCAACGCTACACGATCACCGCGCTCAACCAGGCCGCCGCCGAGACCGAGGCAGACAATCGCTTCCAGCGCGCGCATCCGGAGTTGAAGCTGGTGGAGAGTTCCGTCTCCCGCCGCGTCGAGGCGCATTAGCGCTCACGCTCAAGTTTCGGTCGGGCGTGGTAAGTTGCCGTATGGATGAGCTAAGTGAGTCAGCTCTGGCGAACCCAGCGCCGCAATTCGATGCGGCGTTTCGCACGCGACTCCATGATCTGCTCAAATGGCGGCGGGACGTGCGGCGCTTCCGGCGCGATCCTCTGCCGCCAGGCGCGATCGAGCGGTTGATCGGGATCGCCTGTCTCTCGCCTTCGGTGGGTCTGTCGGAGCCGTGGCGGTTCGTCATCGTCGAGGATGAGGCGCGCCGCGCCGCCATCCGTCAATGCTTCGAGACCTGCAACAAGGACGCTCTGTCCAAGCAGGACAGCGACCGCGCCGCGCTCTATGCGCGGCTCAAGCTCGCTGGCCTTGACGACGCGCCCTGCCAGGTCGCCGTGTTCGCCGACCGCTCCACCGTGCAAGGCGCGGGGCTCGGCCGCGCGACCATGCCCGAGACGCTGGATTACTCGGTGGTGATCGCTATCCACACGCTCTGGCTTGCGGCGCGCGCGGAAGGGCTGGGCGTCGGCTGGGTCTCGATCCTCGACCCCGAGCGCATCCGCGGCATCCTCGACGTGCCGGGCAACTGGACCTTTATCGGCCATCTCTGCATCGGCTATCCGCAAGCCTCCGACGACACGCCGGCGCTGCAGCGCGAGGGCTGGGAGCGGCGTGGCTCACCGTCCCACGCCGTGCTATACCGCTGACTCTGATCCTTTATGACGTCATGCCCGCCGGGCACCCAATAGGGCGGCGATCGAACCGAGGGCGTTAGCCGAAGGAAGGCCCCCCATTGGACCGCCGGGACAAGCCCGGCGACGACGCGGTTGGTGTGACTTGCGCCGCCCGAACGTCGTGCTTCCGATGGGGAGAGGTGACGTAAGACGGCTTGATCATCGCTTCGGCAAAAGGCACTCTGTCGCCCGGGACTGAGGCTGCCGCGTGACGCGGAAAGGGGGGCCTCGATGCGCAAAGCACTGCTTTTGCTCGGCGTTGGCGGGCTGCTCGCCGCCGGCCTCGTCGCGCTGCCCGCGGGCGAGGCGAGCGCGCTGGTGTGGAAGGACTGCCAGCGTATCGCGCTCTGCACCGGCTGCAAGCCAGTCTATCGCTGCCGCTCCTGCCAGTATCAGCGCACCTGCCAGGGTGGCGTCTGCGGCTGGGGCGATGTCTGCGTGTGGGGGCCCTATGTCAGGGTGCTGCCGCGCGGCGCCCGCATCATCCGGTAGTTAGGGCGGTCTCGCGCTATCTCAATCTCGTCATGGCCGGGACAAGCCCGGGAGTGACGCAGGAATTTTTGTGAGCCTTACTCCGGCTTGCGCCGGAATGACGAATTTGCGGCGCGTTATCCCCGTCTCTCTGACCTCGCGTAGACTCTGCGCACCTCGTCCTTCTGAGGGCGTCATCGCGAGGCGTTCGTGACGGCGGGACGAGGTGCGGCGCCCGCGGGTCCGTCTACGCAAGCCAGACACTCGGGCGGCATCGGGGCTCCCCCCCGGGACCACTAGGAGTCCCCGTCAGGAGCTGACTGACCGCCCGGCCATAGCCGGCCACGGAAAGCGGGGCCCGGTGTCGATAGACGCCGCTGTGGCGCGCCGGAAGGCGCCCGCCGCCTTCGGCAACGGATGCTGACACTACAAGTTTGCGCCGTTCGGCGCGCCACCCCTCACGAATGATGGGAAGTAGGGGGCAACGAATTGCTGTTGCCCACGCGGTGGGCACGCTTCGCTTTGCCCACCCTACGGAACGGTCATAGGCCGGATGCGGAAACGCATCGCGGTGACGAAACTGCGCGCACTCGACTGCGTCATTCCGACCATGACGAAGGCGACAGCGAGCGCGAGCGGAGTCCGCTTTGGGCGGATGCCTCGGCAAATTCAAGGATGCAGGCGACGCGCAAAATGTGGAAGGATGGCCCGGCCTGCGTCTTGAAATGTGAGCCCCGAACGGACCGATGCCGCCAGCGCAACAGCCCATCCTCCAAGTGCGCGATCTGGTGCGCGCCTTTGGCGGCGTGGTGGCCGTCAACGGCTTCAGCCTCGACGTGCATCAAGGCGCGATTCACGGGCTGATCGGCCCGAACGGCGCCGGCAAGACCACCACCTTCAACGTCATCAGCGGCTTCTACGCGCCGTCGAGCGGCACGGTCGTCTATCTCGGCGAGGACATTTCCGGCCGCGCCACCGCCGCGCTCGCCGGCCGCGGGCTGATCCGCACCTTCCAGGGCACCACCCTGTTCCAAGAACTGTCGGTGCTCGACAATGTGCGGCTTGGCTGTCACCGCAGCGCGCATGCCGGCCTCATGCGCCGCGTGCTGCGTCGCGACCGCGCCACCGAGCAGGCGGCCGATCACAAGGCGCGCGGCATCCTCGATTTCTTCGGCCTGCACGATCTCGCCGACGAGCTTGCCTCCAACCTGCCGCACGGCCATCAGCGCGCGCTCGGCATGGCGGTTGCGCTCGCCGCCGACCCGAAGCTGATGCTGCTCGACGAGCCGTTCACCGGCATGAACCCGGAAGAGACGCGGCGGATGGGCAGACTGGTGCGCAGGCTGCGCGATGAGCAGGGCGTCACCATCATGCTGATCGAGCACGACATGCAGGCGGTGATGGGCTTGTGCGAGACCATCACGGTGATGAATTTCGGCACCCTTCTCGCACAAGGCACGCCGGAAGAGGTGCGCGCCAATCCCGCCGTGATCGAGGCCTATCTCGGGACCGCCGACCATGCTGCTTGAGCTCAAGAACGTCCATGTCCACTACCATAAGGTGGCGGCGCTCAAGGGCATCGACCTGGGGGTGCCCGACGACGGCATCGTCACCATCATCGGGGCCAATGGCGCGGGCAAAAGCACGACCTTGCGCGCGGTGTCGGGGCTGGTGCGGATCAGCAAGGGCGAGATCCGCTTCAAGGGCGAGCGCATCGACACGCTGCCGCCGGAGAAGATCGTCGCGCTTGGCATCGCGCACGTGCCGGAGGGACGGCGCGTGTTCCCGGGGCTGACGGTCGAGGAGAATTTGCGCACCGGCGCCTTCCTGCGCTCTGACCATGCGGCGATCGAGATGGACCTCGATCAGGTCTACGAGCATTTTCCGCGTCTGAAGGAGCGGCGCAAGCAATGGGCGCGCTCGCTCTCCGGCGGCGAGCAGCAGATGCTCGCCATCGGCCGGGCGCTGATGTCGCGGCCGAAGATGCTGATTCTCGACGAGCCGTCGATGGGGCTCGCGCCGGTGATGGTGCAGGAGATCGCGCGCATCGTGCGCGACATCGTCGAGCGGGGCGTGCCGGTGGTGCTGGTGGAGCAGAACGCCGAGCTGGCGCTCAGGCTGGCGCGCTACGCCTATGTGCTCGAGACCGGCTCGATCGCGCTGGAAGGGCCGGCGCGCGAGCTGCATGACAACGAGCATGTGAAGCGGGCTTATCTCGGTGGCTGAGAGTTGGAGCGCGCCGGATTTGCTCGCGGCCGGTTGGAGCGAGGCCGATCTCGCCTGGGAAGCGGCGGCGGAGCGGACCGCGGAAGCCGCCGCTGTCGGCGACCACGCCGGCGCCAAGGCGGCGGCTGGACAAGCGCTGCAGATCGCGCGCGCCGACTTTGAGATCACAGATCCGCGCCTGGGCACCGGCCTCGCCAATTATGGGCTGTGCCTTGCTTTGGCGGGGGAGGAGGGAGCAGCCGCGCCGCTGCTGCGCGAGGCGCTCGCAATGTGGCGCGGCACCGGCCCCTGGATCGCCCGCATGGACGCACCGCGCATGGCACGCAGCTCGCTGTTCCATATGCGCATGGAGGTGCTGCACCGCGACACCTACCGGGCCCGTTGGCAGCAGCGCTGGCAGGAGATCGCTGCCGAGATCAAGGCGCGACTCGAGGCGTTGAACGCCGCCGCTGGAGCCCCCTCGTGCGAAGTTGCGACGGAAGCGTTGGCGCGCTGGCGGCGCGAGCGTCCCGCCATGCTCAACGACACGCGCAAGCTGATGGCGGCGGCATTTCTGCTGCTGGCGCCAAGCCCAGCCGGCGAGGGGGAGGAGTGAAGGCGGGCGCCGCTACTCCGCCGGCTGCTCGGCCGTCGCGCGCTTCTGCCCGCGCCCGGCGAACCAGGCCTTGACCTTGAGCACCAAGCTCTCCAGCCCGTTCGGCAGGAACAGGATCGAGACGATCAGGATCGCGCCGTAGAACATCGGCCGCATAGAGTCGAGCTGCAGAGCGCGCAGCACCACCTCGTTCAGCACCGTGAGCACGACCACGCCGAGGATCGGCCCGTAAAAGGTGGCGGTGCCGCCGACGATCGCCCAGATCAGCACATAAACCATCGACTCGACGTCGAAGCGGCTGGCATTCACCGTGCCGACATAATGCGCGTAAAGCGCGCCGGCGAGCCCGGCGAAGAACGCCGACACGACGAAGGCGAGCGTGCGATAGCGGAACGTGTCGACACCGACCGATTCCGCCAGCTTGTCCTGCCAGTGGATCGCGTGGAAGGTCAGTCCGATGCGCGAATGCTCGATGCGGTACAGGATCAGCAGCGAGACCGCCACCACGATGAGGCAAAGATAATAGTAGTTGACCGGGTTGTAGAAATCGATCGACAGGAATTCGATGTCCGGGACGGGCGGGATGAGCTTGATGCCCTTCGGCCCGCCGAACAGCCAGGTCAGCTCGCTCCACTTCCAGATCAGCCTGACGACCTCGCCCGCGGCGAACGAGCCGATCAGGAAATAGAAGCCCTTCATGCGGAACAGCGGGAAGCTCAGCAGAAAGGCGAACAATCCCGCCACCGTCGCTCCGGCCAGCATCGCCAGCGGCACCGGAGCGCCCAGCTTCTTGGCGGTCAGCGCCGAGCCGTAAGCGCCGACTCCCATGATCACCACATGCGCGAGCGACCACTCGCCGGTCAGGGTCAAGAGCCGGTAGCTCGCGACCAGCAGCACATTGATGACCAGCAGAACCAGGATTTCCTGCTGCGACAGCGACAGCAGATGCGGCAGCCCGATCAGCACGCCGCCAAGCAGCACGGTTCCGAGCGCCCAAGAGAGCCCGTTGCTGGCGCTGCGCTCAGGCACGTTCCTTGGCTCCGAACAGGCCGGTCGGCTTCACGATCAGAACGATCAGCATCAGCAGCAAGCCGACGATATTGGCGAGCGTCCCGTCATAGATGGTGGTGACGAAGGTATAGACGAAGGCATAGAGGATGGCCGCGAGCACGGCGCCTTCCAGCGATCCGATGCCGCCGACGATGATGATGATGAAGGCGGTGATAATGACCGAGTGGCCCATATAGGGGGTCGGCGAGACCAGCGGTGCGGTGAGCGCGCCGGCGACGCCCGCGAGCCCCGCGCCGATGAACATCGCAAGCCGCGCGGTGTGGTTGATCGACATGCCCTGCAGCTGCGCCGCCTCCCGGTCCTGCGCGCAAGCGCGCAACGCCCAGCCGAACTTGCTCTTGCGCAGGAACAGCCACAGCGCGCCAAGCAGCACGACCGTCGCCACGATGACGTAAGCCCGCTGATAGGTAAGCACCACGCCGTTCGCGAACACGATCTTCTCCTGGGTCGCCGGCGGCACATGCTCCATCTGCACGCCGAAGCCGAGTACCGCGATGGTTTGGAGGATGAGCAGAAAGCCGATCGAGGCGATCAGCCCGCCGAGCGGGTTGTCGCGCAGCGGTCTGAACAAGGCATATTCCATGATGAGCCCGAGCACGCCGACGAACACCAGGCCGGCGGCCACCGCAACGAAGAAGGAAACGCCGAACCCGGCATAAAGCGCGACGACTGTATAGGCGCCGGCCATATAGAGCTCGCCGTGGGCGAAGTTGATAACGCCCATCACACCGAAGATCAGCACAAGGCCTACCGCGATGAGCGCCATATAGCTCGCGGCATAGGTGGCGTTCACGATGGTCTGAAGCAGCAGCTCAACCGTCATCGCAAAGCTCCGCAGGAAGGCGGGGCATGGACGATAGCAGGAGAGCCGCGCCGCAGTCTCAAGCCGCCGGAGTCGCTCAGGCGCGCTGGTAGTACATCTGCTTGAGCGCTTCCATGTGCTTGATCATCAGCGCCTTGTGCTTGTCCCACCAGGCGGGGATCGACTTGAACTGCTGGATCTTGGCCTTGCCGTCCTGGATCACGACGACGGGCCAGACGCCGACCAGCGCATTGTCGATGCCGAACAGTTCCTTGCCCCACCACACGGCCTCGCCGAAGGCTTGCTTGCCTTTGCCGCCTTCCTGCATTGCCTTGAGCACCGCACCGGGATCGGTGGTGCCGGCCTTCTGCGCGGCATCCGACCAGAGATCCATGATCGAGGCATATTCCCACGACACCGCGCTCCACTGGTCCGCACCGAAGCGCTTGGCGAATTCGGCGTAAAACTCGTTCGGCCTCTTAAAGTTGACGTGCGGCTCGTTGAGCTTTGGATCGTCGAAATCCGGGAATTGGAAGATGAAGCCCTCCATGAACTCCTTCGAGGTCTTCTCGATCATCTTCGGATAGAAGTCGGCGGTGCAGGAGATCATCTGGCCCTTGAAACCCTGCTGGAACGCCTGCTCGGTCAGCGGATGCACATAGTCCGCATAGCAGGTGTCGAGGCAGATGATGTCGGGCTTGACGGCCAGCATCTTCGACATGATCGGCGCGAAATCGGTGGTCGCCGGATCGAAGAAGATCGGATCGCCGAGCACCTTGATCCCGGCCGCCTCGAACGCGGCGAGATAGGTGGCCACCGAAGGCTTGCCGAGAGAGTCGTCCTGGGCGCAGATCACTGCAGTCTTCAGGTCGGGCTTGTTCTCCGCCAGCCACTCGACGCCGGTGACGTTGTAGATTGGATGCACTTCGCACGGCGCGACCAGTCGCGTCGTTTCCGGCGACAGGTCGCTCGGCAAAAGCGTCGAGAACAGCATGTTCTCCTTCTGCGACACGGGGAACACGCCGGGCCATGGATCGCCGCCGAGCATCATGATGAACTGGACGCCGTCTTCCTTGATGAGCTTCACGGCGCCGGTGCGCGCTTTGCCGGGATCGTATTCGTCGTCATACGGAACGAACTCGACCTTGTAGCTGTCCTCGCCGATCTTGATGCCGCCGGCCTCATTGACCCAGTCAGCCCAGATCTGGCAGCCGTCGAGACCGGGCTTGCCCCAAGCAGCGACCGCGCCGGTGAGGGGAGCGAGAAAGCCGATTTTCACCACCTTGTCCGCGCCGAATGCGAATTTCGGTACGGAGACGCCGGCCATGATGGTGGCGGCGGCGGTGGTGGAAAGGAATTGGCGCCGGTTGAGCGCGCTGATCGCGAATTTGGTCATACGTGGTCCCCTCACACAGCGATCGGCGGTACGGCCGTAGGAACCGGCGACGCGACAGGTGCATTCTTGCCCAGACAGGATTGCGGCCGTTCTAAGAGGGCGATGCAGGCGAAAGCTTAGACCGGTTATCGGCCCCAGGACAATACCAATCAGCCACAGATCAGGACATTGGTCCCACTTTGGGCCAGTGTTATCGCCGCGCATCGCTCGGCGCAATTTGTCTTGTTCTTGCCCAATACTTGCCTTCGCTTTGGGCAGGAACGTGGAGTGCCACGCAGGGTTGCTATACCAATCTGGTAGACTTTGACAAATTGGTCCGACACTGGTCTACAATGGTAAGGCTGGGCCCGGATCGGTTGGCAGGCATCGGCAATGAGGTAGTCTATCGAGCAGGTTCGGAGCGAGGGAGAGTGACATGGCGGGTCGCGTTGCTGTCATCGGAGCGGGGCCGTGCGGCCTTGGCCAATTGAGGGCGTTCCAGCAGGCAAAAAGCAAGGGCGCGGAGATCCCCGAGATCGTCTGCTTCGAGAAGCAGAGCGATTGGGGCGGCTTGTGGAACTACACCTGGCGCTCCGGCCTCGACGAATACGGCGAGCCGGTCCATTGCAGCATGTACCGTTATCTGTGGTCGAACGGTCCGAAGGAAGTTTTGGAATTCGCCGACTACACTTTCGACCAGCATTTCAAGAAGCCGATCCCCTCATTTCCCCCGCGCGAGGTGCTCTACGACTATATCGTCGGCCGCGCCAAGGACGCCAATGTGCGGCCGTGGATCAAGTTCAACACCGCCGTGCGCCTCGTCACCTATGACAAGGAGTCAGGCAAATTCTCGGTGACCGTGGAGCATCTGCCTGACCGGAGCCTGAGGACCGAGCAGTTCGACTGGGTGGTGGTGGCGTCGGGCCATTTCTCCGTGCCGAACGTCCCTTATTTCCCCGGCATCGAGTCCTTCCCCGGCCGCGTGCTGCATGCGCACGATTTCCGCAGTGCCGACGAGTTCAAGGGCAAGGATCTGCTCGTGGTCGGCGCCAGTTATTCGGCGGAGGATATCGGTCTGCAATGCCACAAATACGGCGCGAAATCCGTCACGCTGTGCTGGCGGACGCAGCCGATGGGCTTCAAATGGCCGAAGGGGATGGATGAGCGCCCGCTGCTCACCAAGATCGAAGGCAGGACGGTTCACTTCAAGGACGGCTCGAGCAAGGAGTTCGACGCCATCATCCTCTGCACCGGCTATCAGCACCACTTCCCGTTCCTGGCCGACGAGTTGAAGCTCCGCACCCATAACCGCATGCACCCGCCGCATCTCTACAAGGGCATCTTCTGGATCGATAATCCGAAGGTCGCCTATCTCGGCATGCAGGATCAGTTCTATACGTTCTCGATGTTCGATGCGCAGGCTTGGTATGCGCGGGACGCGATCCTCGGCCGGATCAAGCTGCCGTCGAAGGCGGAGATGCAGAAGGACGACGATGCCTGGGTCGCGCGCGAGGAGGCGCTGCCCGATGCCTTCGCGAAGATCGACTTCCAGGCCGATTACGTCCGCGATCTCTGCAAGGATATCGACTATCCGAAATTCGACATCGACATGACGGTGGACGAGTTCAAGGAGTGGGAGCACGACAAGGAGCACTCGATCGTCGGCTACCGCAACAAGGCCTTCAAGTCGCCCTGCACGGGCACCATGGCACCAGTGCACCACACGGAATGGCTCGAGGCGATGGACGACTCGATGAAAACGTTCCTTGCAGTTAAGGGTCAGGCTGCTGCGGAATAAACCCTCCGCCAGCGCGTCACGCGAAGTCCGCCGCGTCGGGCGGCCTTTTCGTTGCGCTCAGCCGTGCACGCGGGTCTTCTCCGGATCGAAATGCGGGAAGCGTACCACCCGCGCCGGCAGCCGCTTCTGGTGGCCGTCGAGCTTGCCGATCTCCACCGTGGTTCCGATCTCGGAATGCGCGACATCGACCCTGGCCAGCGCGATGGTCTTTTGCAGGACCGGCGAGCGGGTGGCGCTGGTGATCGTGCCGATCTGGGCGCGGCCGACATGCACGCAATCGCCGTGGCCAACCGCCTCGTCGCCCTCCATCTCCAGGCCGACAAGCTTCTTCTGCGGATGCTCCTTGCGTCGGACGAGCGCGTCGCGGCCGATGAAGTCCTCGTTCTTACCTGCCAGCGGCACGGTGAACCCGATCCCCGCCTCGAACGGATCGATCTGATCGCAGAACTCATAGCCGGCGAAAGCGAGACCCGCCTCGATGCGCAGCATGTCGAGCGCCTGGAGCCCGAGCGGCATCAAGCCG
>Ga0190271_10002171_pt1 | contig 11720 bp, 8 predicted proteins | sample Popmic356T_FD_133747 | JGI IMG/M metagenome (GOLD analysis project Ga0190271, IMG submission 133747) | Populus adjacent soil microbial communities from riparian zone of Weber River, Utah, USA - 356 T | ecosystem: Environmental > Terrestrial > Soil > Riparian zone | place: USA: Utah | collected...
CGCCACAACGGCGAGGCTGAGCTCGAGATCCTCGAGTCGCTGGAGATCTTCCCGAGCACGCTGCCCACCAAGCGCGACTCGGTCTACAGCGGCTGGGTTTCGATCTCGGTCGGCTGCAACAACACCTGCACCTTCTGCATCGTGCCGAGCCTGCGGGGCAAGGAGAAGGACCGCCGTCCCGGTGACATCCTGAACGAGATCCGCCTGCTCGTGGACGACGGGGCGATCGAGGTCACCCTGCTCGGTCAGAACGTCAACTCCTACGGCGTCGAGTTCGGCGACCGCCAGGCGTTCGGCAAGCTCCTGCGCGCGGCCGGCGAGATCGAGGGCCTCGAGCGCATCCGCTTCACGAGCCCCCACCCCGCCGCCTTCACCGACGATGTGATCGACGCGATGGCCGATACCCCCGCTGTCATGCCGCAGCTGCACATGCCGCTCCAGTCCGGCAGCGATCGGATCCTCAAGGCGATGCGCCGCTCCTACCGCAGCGAGCGATTCCTCGGCATCCTCGATCGTGTCCGCGAGCGGATGCCGAACGCGGCCATCACCACCGACATCATCGTGGGCTTCCCCGGCGAGACCGACGAGGACTTCGAAGAGACGATGCGGGTCGTCGAGGCATCCCGCTTCTCGGGCGCATTCACGTTCCAGTACTCCATCCGCGAGGGCACGCCCGCCGCGACGATGCCAGACCAGGTGCCGAAGGCCGTCGTGCAGGAGCGCTTCGAGCGCCTTGGCGCGCTTCAGGACCGCATCTCGCTGGAAGAGAACCAGAAGCAGGTGGGTCGCGAGCTCAACGTGCTGGTGTCGATGGGCGAGGGCAAGAAGGATGCCGAGACCCATCGCCTGACCGGCCGCGCCGAAGACAACCGGCTCGTGCACTTCGAACTGCCCGCAGGCTCGGAGATCCCGCGTCCTGGCGACGTGGTGACGGTCACGGTGACCCATGCCGCCCCGTTCCACCTTCTGGCCGACGCACCCGACGGAGCCCCGCTGCGGGTCCGCCGCACGCGCGCCGGCGACGCCTACGACCGCTCCCTCGCCGAGTCGTGCGCCATCCCGGAGCCCACGACGGCACCCGGCGGCAAGCGTGCGGTCTCGCTGGGCCTTCCCACCCTCCGCATCGGCGTCTAGGCCCGACCCCACAGGGCATGACGCAGCAGCTCTGGGCCGTCGTCGGCGCGACCGGCACCGGCAAGACGGCGCTGTCGCTCGACCTCGCCGAGTCGCTGGCCGCGGCGGGACGGCCAGCCGAGATCGTGAATGCCGATGCCATGCAGCTGTATCGCGGCATGGATATCGGCACCGCCAAGCTTCCCGCGAGCGAACGGCGCGGCATCCCGCATCACCTCTTCGACGCTCTCGAGGTCACCGAGGACGCGGCAGTCGCCTGGTATCAGGATGCCGCGCGCACGGTCATCGGCGAGATCCACGCCCGCGGAGCAGACGCGATCCTCGTGGGCGGATCAGGACTGTACGTGTCGGGGGTCGTGTTCGACTTCCGCTTCCCGCCGCGTGACCCCGAGGTCCGCGCGCGCCTCGAGACCGAGCTCGAAGAGCGCGGGCCCGGAGCGCTGTTCGAGCGCCTGAAGCAGGCCGATCCTTCCACGGCGGCGCGCATGGACCCGCGCAACGGTCGGCGCATCGTCCGCGCTTTGGAGGTGCTCGAGCAGGGCTCCGAGACGCACGGGGCAGTCCTCCCCGACGAGCCGGTGCTCTGGCATCCGGGAACACGGCTGGTCGGTGTGCAGGTTCCGCGCGAAGAGCTCATCGGGCGCCTGGATGCTCGCGTCGAAGGGATGTGGCGGGACGGTCTGCTGGACGAGGTGGAAGTCCTCCGGGCGCGCGGACTGGAGCAGGGCATCACCGCTCGCCGGGCGATCGGTTATGCCCAGGCGCTCGCGCAGCTGACCGGCGAGCTGTCCGAAGCCGACGCGATCGAGCAGACGCAGCAGCTGACGCGGCGCTACGCGCGACGTCAGGTGTCGTGGTTCCGCCGCTACGACGCCGTGCAGTGGGTGGAGGCGGGGCATCCCGGATCGACGCTGTTGGAGGCCGCGCGGTGACCATCCAGATCCGCACGTTCGTCGAGCACGACACCGAGCAGGTCGTCGCGCTGTGGCAGGCAGTGGGCCTGACGCGGCCGTGGAACGACCCCTACCGAGACATCGAGCGCAAGCTCACAGTCCAGCCCGAACTCCTCCTCGTGGCACACGACGGCGAAGCGCTCGTCGGCAGCGTCATGGCCGGCTACGACGGGCATCGTGGGTGGCTCTACTACCTCGCATCCGACCCCGCCCGGCGGGGCGAGGGCATCGCCCGCGCACTCGTCGCTGAAGCCGAGTCGCGACTGATCGCGATGGGCTGCCCCAAGGTGCAGCTCATGGTCCGTCCCGAGAACGAGGGGGCGCGGGGGTTCTACGAGGCGCTCGGCTACGAACCGTTCGACACTTGGGCGACGGGCAAGCGGCTCATCGCCGACGAGCCGCCGGCCGCGGCATCCCGAACCGGCGGCCCACACCCGGGAACTCCGTAGAATCGAGGGATGCCGCTCACCCTCGCCTTCACGAAGGGCCATGGCACCGGCAACGACTTCGTGATCCTCCCCGACGCCGATGGCGCTCTCGACCTCTCAGACGACCAGGTCGCGGCGCTGTGCGACCGCCGTTTCGGCATCGGCGCGGACGGCATCCTCCGCGTCGTGCGATCGGCGGCGATCGATGAGGGCACGGATGCTGCCGCATCCGGTGCCGAGTGGTTCATGGACTACCGCAATGCCGACGGCTCGAAGGCTGAGATGTGCGGCAACGGCATCCGCGTGTTCGCGCGCTACCTCGATGAGACGGGGCTCGCCGCGCTCGACGGAGCGCCCCTCGCGATCGGCACGCGCGCGGGGGTCAAGACGCTCACGCGCAGCGAGCTGGGGCTCGAAGTCGACCTCGGGGCCTTCGCCATCGACGACACCGACACCCTCGTGCGGGCGCGGGGACTCGACATCGCGCGTCCCGGCGTCGGCGTCGACCTCGGCAATCCGCACGTCGTGGTCGCGCTCTTCACGCCGGCTGAGCTCGAGGGCCTCGACCTGACGGCGCAGCCGATCCTCGAGCCTCTTCCGCCCCACGGGGCGAACGTCGAGTTCGTCGTGCCGAGCGACCCGCTCATCCGCGATGGCGTGGGCTCGATCCGCATGCGTGTGTTCGAGCGAGGTGTGGGCGAGACCCTGAGTTGCGGCACGGGCGTCGCTGCTGCGGCGCTCGCGGTGCGGCATTGGGCCGGTCGGGGTGCTCCCGACGAATGGACCGTGGATGTGCCGGGCGGCCGGCTCGGCGTCCGCATGCGCGACGGCCACGTCCTGCTGTCGGGGCCGGCGACGCTTGTCTTCTCGGGCGAGGTCGCGCTCGCCTGACGGGTCCAGCATCCCTTCGCTTCCGAAGATGCTGACCCGCGGCATCCCGCCGCTCGACTGGACTCTGCGTCAGAGCTAGGGGAGCGTGATCGAGCCGGTCTCCGGCGTGCCATGCCGGCGCACCTTGATGACCCGAAAACCGCGCCCGGTCGAGGCTCGGTGCACGCTGTACCCGTGGTCGAAGGTGGAGGCGAGCCACCGCTGCAGCGAGTCCGAGCCCAGATTCCGCTGCACGACGAGCCAGGCGTCCGAGCGCTCGTCGAGTCGCGGGATCCACCGTTCGAGCAGTCCGTGCAGCTCGCTCTTGCCGACGCGGATCGGCGGGTTGGAGCGGATCGTGCGGAACGAGAGGTGGTCGGGAACATCGTCGGGCAGCACAGCGTTGACGTTCTCGAGGCCGAGCGCTCGAGCGTTGCGGCGGGTCAGATCAAGGGCCCGTTCGTTGACGTCCACGGCCCAAACGGTGGCGTGCGGAGACTCGAGTGCGAGGCTCAATGCGATGGGTCCCCAGCCGCATCCGAGATCGAGCAGGTTACCGCCGGGAGGCGGCGGGGGAGTGCTCGTGAGGAGGACGCTCGTGCCCGAGTCGATGTGGTCAGGACTGAAGATCCCGCCAGCCGTCGAGACCTCGACATCCCGGCCCGCGAGATGCACGCGGATCTGCCGGATGTTCTCGGCGCTGACGGGTGACGCGCTGAAGTAGTGGTCCCCATCCATGGCTGACGAGCCTAGCGGAGGAGGCCTCCTGCGCGGGAGGGTGGGGGTGCGGCGAAGCCGCTGACGAGCGTCAGCGAGTTCTCGCGGGGATCTCCCCGCGATTAAAACGCATAGAGTTTACGGACGCCTCGGGAGCCCGGGCAACCAAATCGACCGAATTCGGCTCGATGAGGCAATTTCTGAAAGGAACACATGACCGACACCACAACACCCCAGAGCACGGACGAGACGCCGGTGGACCCGGTGGATCGCGTGCTGGCGCGCGCTGAAGCGCACTCGGGTGTTCGGGTCTTCGGCGCAGCCCAGGCGCTGCAGGACGAAACCACGACCTCCCGCTCCGACACGGACGGCGAGCAGTGGGACCGCGAAGAGCGCGCGGCGCTGCGCCGCGTGGGCGGCCTCTCCACAGAGCTTGAGGACGTCACCGAGGTCGAGTACCGGCAGCTGCGCCTCGAGAACGTCGTGCTCGTCGGAGTGCACCCTCAGGGGGAGCAGGAGGATGCCGAGAACTCGCTCCGCGAGCTCTCCGCCCTCGCTGAGACCGCAGGCGCCGTGGTGCTCGACGGTGTGCTGCAGCGTCGGCCCCACCCGGATCCTGCGACCTACGTCGGTCGCGGCAAGGCGCAGGAGCTGCGGGACATCGTCGCCTCAGTCGGCGCCGACACGGTCATCGCAGACGCCGAGCTCGCGCCCAGCCAGCGGCGCGCCCTCGAGGACGTCGTGAAGGTGAAGGTCATCGACCGCACCACCGTCATCCTCGACATCTTCAGCCAGCACGCCAAGAGCCGCGAGGGCAAGGCGCAGGTCGAGCTGGCCCAACTCGAGTACCTCCTGCCGCGCCTGCGCGGCTGGGGTGACTCGATGAGCCGTCAGGCCGGTGGCCAGGTCGGCGCGGGCGGGGCGGGCATGGGCTCGCGCGGTCCCGGTGAGACGAAGATCGAGCTCGACCGTCGTCGCATCCGCACGAAGATGGCGCTGCTGCGCAGGCAGATCCGCGACTTCGCCCCCGCGCGCGATGCGAAGCGCGCCGAGCGCAAGCGCAACACGATCCCCTCGGTCGCGATCGCCGGCTACACGAACGCGGGCAAGTCGAGCCTGCTCAACCGGCTGACGAGCGCGGGCGTCCTCGTGGAGAACGCTCTGTTCGCGACGCTGGATGCCACTGTCCGGCGCTCCGAGACGTCCGACGGCCGCGTCTACACGCTGACCGACACTGTCGGCTTCGTACGCAACCTCCCGCACCAGCTCGTAGAGGCCTTCCGCTCGACTCTGGAAGAGGTCGGCGACGCCGACGTCATCCTGCACGTCGTCGACGCCTCGCACCCCGACCCGGCCGCGCAGCTCAAGACGGTGCGCGACGTGATCGGTGACGTCGGCGCCCGCGACACTCGCGAGATCGTCGTCTTCAACAAGGCGGACCTGATCGACGACGATGCGCGGCTGCTGCTGCGCGGACTCGAACCGGACGCGCACTTCGTCTCGTCCCGCACGGGCCTCGGCTTCGACGAGCTTCGCGCGGCGATAGAGGCGGCTCTGCCGCTCCCGGCCGTCGAAGTGCGCGCGATCGTTCCCTACGGTCGGGGCGACCTCATCTCGGCCGCGCACGACACCGGGCACATCGTCTCGGAATCGCACGAGGTCGAGGGCACCGCTCTCCACGCGTTCGTGTCCGAACGGCTCGCGGCCGAGCTCGCGCCATTCCGGATTCCGTCGGCGCACTGAGCCGAGCCGGTTCCTGCTCGGCGCACTGAGCCGAGCCGGTTCCTGGACTGAGTCGGCTCCGCACGAGCGGAGCCGGACTCAGTCCAGCACGATAGGCGGCACGTCCGGCGTCTCGAACCCGAACACCTCGCCGAGGAACGCCAGTTCTTTCTCGAGGGCGTCGATGACGGTCTCGCTGCGCCGGAAGCCGTGACCCTCGCCCGGGTACAGCACGTAGGCGTGGGGGACACCGTGCGCCGCCAGCGCGTCCCGAATGGCCTCGGATTGCGCCGGGGGGACGACTTCATCCTCGGCCCCCTGCAGAAGCAGGAGGGGCACGCGGAACCTGTCGGCGCGGCTGAGCGGCGACCGCTCGATGTACACCTCCTCGTCGCGCGGGAGCGTCCCGATCAGCCCGTCGAGGTAGTGCGCCTCGAAGTCGTGCGTCTCGGCCGCCAGTGCCCGGGCATCCCCGACTCCGTAGCGTGAGACGCCCGCGCTGTAGACGTCGGTGCCCACCAGTGCGGCCAGCACCGTCCACCCGCCGGCGGAGCCTCCTTCGATGGCGAGGCGTGCGGCATCCGCTCGCCCTTCGCGAACGAGTCCCGTCGAGGCCGCTGAGACGTCATCGACGTCGACGATTCCCCACTGCCCCCGCAGGCGCTCGCGGTACTCCCGCCCGTAGCCGGTCGACCCGCCGTAGTTGACGTCGAGGACACCGATGCCCCGACTCGTGAAGTAGGCGATCTTGCCGGATGCCGCGCCCGCGACGTGCGCGGTGGGTCCGCCGTGCACGAGCACGACGTACGGGGGCAGCTCGCCGACGGGTGGGCTCGCCTCCGGATTCGTCGGCGGGTAGTCGAACGCGTGCACGGGGCCGTGCGGCCCCTCGAAGGTCACGGGACGGGCGCGCGGCATCCATTCGGGGCCCCACGGCGCCTCCTCGCCGACGACCCGCTGCGCGCTGCCGGCTTCGACGTCGACGAGCCAGATTCCGGCGGGGGATGCCGCGCCCGATCCCGAGACGAGGACGCGCGTGCCCGACACATCCTCGATGACGACGTTCGCGGTCGCCTCGAGACCGAGGGAGCGCACGTCGCCCGAGTGGGGGTCGATGACGACCACATCGTCTGTTCCGTTCGTCCGGACCGCGACGATCCGCCCACCCTCCAGCGGAGCGAACCAGCGCGCGCCGAGCACCCAGAGCGGCCCGCCGGTGTCGGCGTCGGCGGGCGCCACGGCCTCGTGGTCGAGCCCCGCATCCAGACGCATGCGCCAGATGTTCCAGCGCCCCGTCGGGTCGTCGGAGTACAGCAGATCGTCGGCGTCCACCCATACGGGCTGCAGGGCGGCGGTGGCGCCGCTCGTCACGGTCGTCCACTCCGTGACGATTCCGCCTTCGAGTCGGCCGACCCGAAGCTCCGTGCGATCCCACGGCATGTCGGGGTGATTCCAGGCGATCCAGGCGAGGTGGTGGCCGCCGGGCGAGATGGCCGGCTGCGCCACGAAGTCCGTATCGGCGGTCATGTCGACCACGTTCCAGTTCCCGTCCGCAGCCACGGTCACCACGTCACGGCGTGGCGCCGGCGTCGTCCCGTGGATCTCACGGATCGCCAGCAGTCGCCCCTCCTGCCATGACAGCCCGCCGTACCGTGCGCCGTCGTCAGCGGCCGTGCGCGGCTTGGGAACGTCGCCGGGAGCCACTGACCAGATGCGCTGATCGGTCTTCTCGACGAAGTACAGCGTGCCTTCGTCTGATGCGGTCCACGAGCCGCCTCCGTACTCGTGCACGCGCGAACGGGCGTCCCACGGGGGTGGGAGGAGGTCTTCCACCACTCCGTCGAGGCGTCGACGCCGCACGGTCGTGCGCCCGCCTTCCGCCGGTACGCTCTCGCCCCACCACAGCTCGCCCCCGACGAACTGCGCGCCTTCGATGCGCGGCGAGGCCGCGGAGACGGCGGCGGCGGTGACGGGTGACGGCCAAGATCCGAAGGGCATGCCGCGGTCCATGGCCCCACGCTACGCCTGCCGGGCATCCCCTCCACACGCTTGCTTTCGTCGTCGGGGTGTGAAACAGACCGTCACACGCACCGCAAGCACACCATGGTGCTCTACCGTGGGGGAAACGCCCGGCCATGCCGGGTGTGGAGCGACAGCCGAGCCCGGCACCCGCCCGCGATGACACGTGCCCCTCCCTGCGAGGAGGCGCGAGCCGCGGCCGACCGGCCTTCCCGTCCCTCTACCGAAATGCGCGCCATGCCCACGAGCATCCTCGACGCCGTTCCGTTCTCCTTCGAGATCTATCCGCCCCGGACCGACGCCGGAACGGCTTCCCTCCACGAGACCATCAGGCACCTCGCCGAAGCCGGCCCCCGATTCATCTCGGTCACGTACGGGGCGGGCGGATCGACGGGTGGCCGCTCGCTCGAGCTGGTGCGGCACATCCGCGAGACGACGGATGTCGAGCCCCTCGCGCACCTCACGTGCGTCGGCACGACTTACGAGAGCGCCACGCGGCTCATCCGCGAGTTCCTCGATGCCGACATCACGAGCTTTCTCGCGCTGCGCGGGGACCCGCCGGCGGGCGCCTCCGAGAACGACCACTTCCTCGGCGACCTCGAGAGCGCCGCCCAGCTCGTGCAACTCATCGAGCGGGCCCAGATCGAGCGCGCGCCCTATACGGAATCGTCCATCCCCGGCGTACCGGGCGCCGCTCGCGTGGACCGCCGCCGCGAGGTCGCGATCGCCGTCGCGGCCTTCCCGAACGGGCACCCGCGGTCGCGGCATCCGAACGAGGACATCGATGCGCTGCTGGCGAAGCAGGCCGCCGGTGCGACCTTCGCGATCACGCAGCTGTTCTTCCACGCAGAGGACTACCTCGGCTTCGTGGATCGCGCGCGGGCGGCGGGTGTCGGCATCCCGATCCTCCCCGGCATCATGCCGATCATCTCGCCCGTGCGCCTGCGTCGCGTCATCGAGCTGACGGGTGAGGAGCTCCCCGTCGATCTCGCTGCCGCACTCGAGGCCGAGAGCACGCCGGAGGGGCAGCGTGCCCTGGGCATCGCCCACTCCGCGGCGCTCGTGCGCGAGGTCGTCCTCGGCGGCGCGCCGGGCGTGCACCTCTACGCGTTCAACCACCACGACACCGTGCTCGCGGTCCTCCGCGATGCCGGCATCCTGACCCATCCTCGCCACCTGGAGGCCGCACGATGACTGACAACCGACCGGACTTCCCGACGGGCACGATCCTCGGCTACCCGCGCATCGGGCGACGCCGTGAGCTCAAGCGCGCCGTCGAAGCGCACTGGGCGGGCGCACTTCCCGAGAGCGAGTTGGAGGCGACCGCCGCCGACCTCCGGCGCGTGACGCGTGAACGACTGGTCGAACTCGGCCTGGGCCGCGACGACTCGTCGATCCCGGAGTCCTTCTCGTACTACGACCAGGTTCTGGATGCTGCGCTCGCGGTCGGCGCCCTGCCCGAGCGCTTCTCGCACCTGCGTGACGCCGATGGAGCGATCGGCCTCGGCGCATACTTCACGGCCGCGCGCGGTGTGGATGACCTCGCACCCCTCGAGATGACGAAGTGGTTCGACACGAACTACCACTACCTCGTGCCCGAGATCGGCCCCGAGACCGTCTTCTCGCTGTCGACCGATCGCTTCGTGCGCCAGGTCGCCGAAGCGCGCGCAGACGGCCTCGTGACGCGGCCCGTCATCGTCGGTCCCGTGACACTTCTCGCCCTCTCGAAGGCGACCGACTCGTCTCCCGCAGGCTTCCGTCCGCTCGACCGTCTCGACGATGTCCTGGCGGTGTATGTCGAGCTTCTCGCCGGTCTGCGGGCTGCAGGCGCACAGTGGGTTCAGCTGGACGAGCCGGCGCTCGTGAGCGAGAGCCTGCCTGTCTCGGCGGCCGAGCTCGCGGTGGCTGCCGAGCGCGCGTACGCGGTCATCGGAGCCGCTGTCGAGCGCCCCGCCATCCTCGTCGCGGCGCCCTACGCGCAGCTGTCGGCCGAGGCGTGGAGCACGTTGGCCGCAGCTCCCGTCGAGGCGCTCGCGATCGACCTCGGCCGTGGCGCGATCCCCGCCGCTGCGGCGGGGCTGTCGGAGAAGGTCGTCGTCGGCGGTGTCGTGGACGGCCGCAACGTCTGGCGCGGCGACCTCGACGCCGCCTGGCAGCGGCTCGCGGGACTCCAGAGCCTCGGCGCCCGCGTGATCGCCGTCGGCACGTCCACGTCGTTGCAGCATGTGCCGTACGACGTCGCCGATGAACCGGAGCTCGGCCCCCGTCTCGCATCGTGGCTCGCCTTCGCCGACCAGAAGGTCGGCCAGGTGGCCACGCTGGCGCGGGGCCTGGCAGAGGGGAGAGCAGCCATCGCGGACGCCCTCGCCGAAGCATCCGCCGCCCTCGTCGACAGGCAGAGCGCCCCGGGCGTCCGCGACAGCGCCGTGCGTGAGCGGACCGCAGGCCTGACCCCGGCCGACGTCGAACGCGGCGACTACGAGACGCGCGCCGCGGCGCAGGAGGCTGCACTGGGTCTGCCCGTGCTGCCCACGACCACGATCGGCTCGTTCCCGCAGACCGCCGACATCCGCCGCTTCCGCGCGCAGCACGACCGCGGTGAACTCTCCACCGCCGACTACGAAGAGACTCTGCGGCGTGAGATCGCGGCGGTCATCACGCTGCAGGAAGAGCTCGGGCTGGACGTCCTCGTGCACGGTGAGCCCGAGCGCAACGACATGGTCCAGTACTTCGCCGAGCATCTCGCGGGGTTCGCGGTCACCCGCAACGGCTGGGTGCAGTCGTACGGCTCGCGGGCGACCCGGCCGTCGATCCTGTGGGGCGATGTTTCGCGACCGGCCGCGATCACCGTCGCGTGGGCGCAGTACGCCCAGTCGCTCACCGAGCGTCCGGTGAAGGGGATGTTGACGGGACCCGTGACGATCCTCGCGTGGTCGTTCGTGCGCGACGACCAGTCGCTCGCCGACACCGCGTCGCAGGTGGCGCTCGCCCTCCGCGACGAGATCGCCGATCTCGAGACGGCCGGCATCGGCATCGTGCAGGTGGACGAGCCGGCTCTTCGTGAGCTGCTGCCCCTCAAGAAGGCCGATCAGCCCGCGTACCTCTCGTGGTCCGTGGACGCGTTCCGCCTGTCGACGGCGGGCGCACGGCCCGCGACGCAGGTGCACACGCACCTCTGCTACTCGGAGTTCGACGTCGTGATCGACGCGATCGCGGCACTCGACGCCGACGTCACCTCGATCGAGGCCGCGCGCAGCCGCGGCGAGGTCATCTCGGACATCGCGGCATCGGGCTTCGCCCACGGCATCGGGCCGGGGGTGTACGACATCCACTCCCCGCGTGTGCCGTCAGTCGCCGAGGTCGCCGACCTCCTCCGTCGCGCGGTGGACGAGCTGCCGCTCCGGCAGGTGTGGGTGAACCCCGACTGCGGGCTCAAGACGCGCGCCTACCCCGAGACGGTGGCGTCGCTCGAGAATCTCGTCGAGGCGACGCGCACCGTCCGTGCGGGGATCGGTGCGACGGTCTAGCTGCGCGGAGCGCGGGGCTTCTTGACGGGTGCCTCGGCTGCGGTCTCTGCGGAGGCTGCCGCCGGGGCATCCTGCGTCTGAGCCACCGCCGCTCCGACGAGCGCTGCCGCCTCTTCGGCGTCGGCGGCGGCGCGCTCGGCGTCCTGAGCGGCGAGCTCGGCATCCTCGGCGGCGACCTCCGCCGCGGTGGCGACGTCGGCGACCGCATCTTCTGTCGTGAACGCGACGAGCTCGTCCGGACGCTTCTGCAGAAGCTCGAGCAGCCACGCGAAGGCGAATGCGACGATGATCACGAGGAACACGTCGCCGAACGAGAGTGGGCGCAGGGAGTACAGCCAGATCACGGCCGC
>Ga0190271_10002172_pt1 | contig 11718 bp, 7 predicted proteins | sample Popmic356T_FD_133747 | JGI IMG/M metagenome (GOLD analysis project Ga0190271, IMG submission 133747) | Populus adjacent soil microbial communities from riparian zone of Weber River, Utah, USA - 356 T | ecosystem: Environmental > Terrestrial > Soil > Riparian zone | place: USA: Utah | collected...
CTCGCCCGCGGCCCCCTCGCTAATAGTATGTTGTCCGGATCCACCTGATATTTGCTTTCGTCAAATCCACTGGATTGCATGTAAGTGGATGACATCACAAACTGCTTCAATAGGCGCTTTACATCCCAGTTATGCCCCATAAAATCCAATGCAAGCCAATCCAGTAGTTCCGGATGAGAGGGCATTTCACCCTGCATCCCAAAATCACCGGAGGTCTTCACCAGGCCACGTCCAAAAAATTCCTGCCACATCCTGTTCACAAATACGCGTGCTGTCAGTGGGTTGCTTTTGTCTACCAGCCAGGTGGCAAGACCGAGTCTGTTATTGCCGTACTTTATCGAATCGAACGGCATAATTGCGGACGGAAGGCCAATATTCACTCTATCTCCTGGTGCATCGTAAACTCCGCGTTTTAATAAATAAGTCGGTCTTTTGGCCGGCAGATCTTTCATAACCATTACCTGAACAGCTGCCGTGTCTTTTTTATTAATAAATGTCAAAAGTTGATCAATGTCGCCTGACGTGATTTTCATATTCGGAGGATCAGCTAAAGAAGCGAGCGTGATGTCTCCCACGAGCCCTTTCTCCGGAACCTGGTTAAAAAATGCAAACGCGCGGTAATAGTCCTTTTGTAAGATCGGATCATACTTGTGATCGTGGCATTTGGCACATTCGAAAGTAAGCGCAAGAAATGCCTTCCCAAAGGTATTCGTGCGGTCAGTAACATATTCGATACGATACTCCTCATCAATAACCCCTCCCTCCTGGGTTATCTTGTGGTTCCTGTTAAATCCTGTGGCAAGGAGTTGCTCTTTCGTTGGATTAGGTAACAGGTCGCCAGCAAGCTGCCATGTAATGAATTTATCGTAGCTGTAGTTTTCGTTAAACGCATGAATCACCCAATCCCGCCAGGGCCACATGGTACGCAGGCCGTCATCCTGGTAGCCGTGTGAATCTGCGTACCGAGCAACGTCCATCCAATACGTTGCCATTTTTTCACCATATGAAGACTGATTAAAAAGTTGGTCAACGACATTTTCATACGCTTGCTCTGAATTGTCGTTTATGAATTTATCCTGTAGCTCGATTGAGGGAGGAAGACCCGTAAGATCGAAGCTCAGCCGTTTCAAAATGCGTTCCTTGTCAGCAGGAGGATTAGGCTCAAGCCCTTTTGCTTCCATCCTCTCAAGAATAAAATTATCAATTTCATTCTGCGGCCAGGTTTCGTTTTCTACTTCCGGAAGTGAAGCCTGTTTGGGTGGAATAAATGCCCAGTGGGGTTTGTACTTTGCTCCTTGGGCAATCCATTTCCTGATTGTCTCGATTTCACTTTCATTAAGTTTGAGATTTGATTTTATGGGCGGCATAACCACTGCGGTGTCACTCGAGGAGATACGGAGATAAACCTCAGATTTATCTGGCGCGCCAGGAACAATTACGTGAGCATCCGGATTATCTTTTAACGCAGCCCAGGCGCCCTCTTGCGTATCAAGTCTGAGGTGAGCTTTTCGCTGATTTGCATCCGGACCGTGACATTTGAAACAGCGATCGGACAGAATCGGTCTGATGTGAATATTATAGTCGATTGAGTCTCCAGTCCGTGCGGTAGAGTGTTTCTCTTTACACGACCAGGCTGACAATGCCACAGTAAAAAATACGGTAAAAACAGCCGGGTTAACTCTTCTGATCATATCTAGGCCCCTCAAATTGCGGTTTTTAAGGGAATTTCAAAACCCTTTTTGTCCCAAATTGTTGACGCAAAGATATAAAATGAAAGGCACGAATCTTAGCCGTCTGAGGAACCCGACAGCCATTCGCGACTCAGGGAAAATACGGTACAAACCTTTGCGTCATCTAGTTTAAAGTTACAGCCGCGGATAACGAATGAACGTGGCGGAGTGTCGGAGTTAGAGCGAAGGATATAACCAATAAAGGATTCTATTGACCATTATCCGCCGATTGGCAAAGGGTCTGTTTGTTGAGACTAGCCTAAATGCTATTTTTGATCATCGTTCAACGTGGCCGGAATATCAAAGAACGTCAGAACGAAAATCAGAAATGTCGGCGTGACTATGAACCTTATTACTGCTCTTATATGCACGGCTATAAGTATTTGCACGTTTCTTTGTTGGGAATTTGTGGCTTGGTTTACTCACAAGTACGTTATGCACGGATTTCTCTGGTCCTGGCACAAATCACATCACTCCGTCCACACGCATACGTTTGAGAGGAATGACCTTTTCGCAATTGTCTTCAGCATACCTTCGATAGCTATATTCTACTACGCCTCACTGGTATCCTTTAACCCATATCTGATCGCCCTCGGATTTGGAATTTTTTGTTACGGTGCTTTCTATCTAATTTTCCATGACGTCATTGTGCATCAACGGATAAAATGGAGGCCAGGGAAAAGTAGCAGGTATTTGCAACGAATGATTCACGCACATTACATACACCATAGCAGGCATACAAAAAATGGATGTGAAGCTTTTGGATTTTTGATAGTGTCAAAAAAATACGAGGCTGAAACTTTCACCCTAAAAACAAACAGACAAGAAACCCAATAACTGACTTGAATTCAAAGTACCTCTACCTATCCCTGGACCTCATCGTTTTTGTTGTTCCATTTGCAGCAAGCTTTCAAAAAAAAGCTCCATTTTATAAAAAATGGAAATACCTCGGAATTGCACTGGTGACTACCAGCATAATCTTTCTCGTTTGGGACGAGATTTTTACCCGCGAAAAAGTATGGGGATTCAATGATGCCTACCTTATTGGCATCTACTTCGGCTCATTGCCACTTGAAGAAATACTTTTTTTTATTTGTATCCCCTACGCGAGCATATTTACATACTTTGTATTAAATCATGCGATCGAAAAAGATCATCTCTTTCCACATCAGGAACTCATCTCGAGCCTACTGATCATTCTGCTGCTGATTGCCGGGATCTACAATGTCGACAAATGGTATACAGGAGCGACCTTCGTCATCCTTGCGTTATTTCTCGCCTATCAAATGTTAAAACTAAAACCCAGATATATGGGACGCTTTTACTTCGCCTTCGCAATTCTTCTGGTACCTTTCGCGATCATTAATGGAATTCTAACGGGACTATTCATTGAAGACAGTGTGGTTTGGTATAACGACAGTCATACACTTGGTATGAGGATAGGAACGATACCCCTGGAAGATTTTTTTTATGCCTTTTTACTCCTTCTATCCAACATTGCAATAATGGAATGGCTTGAAGAAAGAGCGTACTACCGCAAAAAAAAATGAGCCCACCGTAATGCGCTCACTCCTTAATAGCTGGTGCTATGATCTAATGGCTTAAACTGCCTCAAGTTTCTCTTGTTTCTCGAGTTTTACTTCCTTGGATTTCTTGTTCTTTCTCGATTTACCCTTCACGGCATTCTCCATAAACTTTGCTGCTTTCTTTTTCTTTTTGTCCTCGCGCTTAATAGCGGTGGCGAAAATAGCAGCTAGCTTTTTAGAGTCGCGATGCAACACTTTTTTTACCTTCTTGTTTGGTTCAGGCAGTTGAAGATGCCCTAGTGCGTCCTGCAATGAGTCTTCTATTAGACCCCTTAGAGCCTTTCTTGATGTCTTTGTTTTTTCCATAACCAGTGGTTGTTGACTTCCCTAAAATACCAAATGTTAGTAGAATAAGAACAGGTTAACAAAAAATTAACATTGAAGGCATAAAACCGTGTCTACGGCATAAAAAAGGCGCTTTTCAGCGCCTTTCTAAAACACGTTTAGACATGCTTTTTACTCATATCTGAGGGAATCCACGGGGTTGGTAGAGGCCGTTTTGACTGATTGATAACTTACGGTAAGCCATGCGATAACGATGGCTGTCAGCCCACTAACGATCAAAATCAGGGGGTTTACCGGGATGCGATACGCAAACCCCTGAAGCCACTGGTCAGCTATGTACCATCCACCGATCGCAGCCGGAACAAAGGCAATTACCACCAGTTTGGTGAATTCTTTTGAAAGAAGTATGGTCAACCCAAAAACTGATGCACCCATCGCTTTTCTTATGCCAATCTCCTTTGTCCTTTGTTCGGAGGTAAAGGCGGCGAGCGCGAACAATCCTAATGATGCAATAAAGATGGCAAGGCCCGAGAAGATGCTGAAAATGTTTCCCATACGCTGTTCGGCACGAAACAACTCATCAAAATTTTCATCCAGAAACACATATTCAAACGGTTCGTTGGTAGAATGTTGCTTCCAAAGTTTCTCGAGGTTAGCCACGATGTCTTTTGGACTTCCTTCATACCTAATCAGTAAGTTGTTGGCATTCTTTGTATATCGAATAGAGATCGGTCTTACCTCTGTCTTGAACGATTCGAAATTAAAATTCTTCACCACGCCCACGACTTTTAAGTGTTCGACTACCTGGTTATTATTATTATATAATATCTCTTCTCCTATCGGTTCCTTAAATCCAAATTCACGGACAGCGGCTTCATTAAGAATAATGGCAGTTGTATCTGAAGGAAATTCCTTTGAAAAATAACGGCCGTCCGACATCTCGAACTTTAAGACGTTCATATGATCATGGTCCGCATAATAAACTCCCATAATGTGATCTTGCTCTGATCCGGCCGCCTTAAAGACCGTTGTATTATTTATTCCTGGGAATGTATTGTTCGTATAACTAAGCCCCACCACATTTGGTTGTTGGGCCAGGGTGTTTTTAAACGCGTCTTTATTGGTTCCAAGCCTTCCTGTACTCTGGAGAACCACAATATTGTTCTTATCAAGCCCCAAATTCTTCTCCTGCATGAATTGAATTTGCTGATAAACAACGATGGTGAATATTATCAGGAATATCGATAACGCAAATTGAAATACGACAAGGAAGCTTCGGATCCCCTTTGTTTTCATTCCAGCCCTTACTTTTCCTTTGAGAACTTCTACAGGACTGAAGGATGTGAGATAAAACGCCGGGTAACTCCCTGCAATCAACCCAACCAGAATGATCAAGGCAAAAATAGCAGTGGCGAAAAACGGACTTATTAACACTTGCATTCCCAAAACTTTGCCCGAAAGGAGATTAAAGTATGGAAGCAGGAAATAAGTGGAGACCAGAGCCAGAACAACTGCCAGCGTACTATATAATGTAGATTCTGCAAGAAATTGACCGATCATTTGACCACGAAGAGAACCTAAAGTCTTTCGCAACCCCACTTCCTTAGCTCTTCCTGCTGACCGGGCAGTCGAGAGATTCATAAAATTGATACACGCAATGACCATAATAAATATGCCGATCGCGCCAAAGAAATAAATATAAGTCATACTGCCGCCGGGCTCTATCCCATCCACGGCCGTAGCATGAAGATGTATATCTGTAAGTTTCGTCGAAAAGTAACCGTATTCACCATTCTGTTCCTTCATCTGCTTCAGGGTAGTGCCCAGGAACTTTTCGATCTCAGGTCCTACGTACTTTCCGACAAGATCTTCGAATTTTTTATCAACCTGCTCAACGGAAGTATTAGGTCGAAGAGTGTAATAGGTATACATGAAATTATTCAACCAGATACCATTTTTCAGATTGTCGTTTGATTGCGACGAAACGAGAATGTTATATCCAAAATGAGAATTCGTTGGTGGGTTCTCCGCGACACCCGTAACTTTGAATGTCTTGTTTTCATTACCAATCACCATCAATTTCCCCAACGCAGCTTCGTTTCCGAAATACTTTTTCACCATATCCTCCGTAAGCACAACAGTATTCGGTTCTTTCAACGCCGACTTAAGATCGCCTTCCTTTAACCTGAAGCTGAAAAATTCAAAAAAATTCGAGTCTGCGAAAAAAACTTTTTCTTCCGTCAAAACTTTCTCTCCATACTTCACGGCTGGTCGGCCAAAGTAAGGAGTCACACGTGTTGCGGATTCAACTTCTGGAATATCCGTCACCAAGGCTGCGGCCATGGGCGGACACGTATTCGCTGTTCGGATATCCTGTCCAGCTATCTTTCCGTGTAGTCCGACCTGATAGGTCCGATCCGCATTCGCGTGGAATCGATCATAGCTCAACTCGTCTGTGATGTAGAGGATAATCAGCAAACAAGCCGTAACCCCAATTGTCATTCCGAGAATATTAATCGCAGAGAAAAATTTGTGCTTCAGAATATTTCTGACAGCGACGTTGAAATAGTTTTTAAACATACCTTTTTACTTTGTTTCCTTTATGTAATGGCCTCTTGTGCATTCAGTCTTGAGATATCTAAAGATGACTTCACACTTTCGGACTTTCCTTCAAATCGGACTTTCGGTCTTTCGGACTTTCGGACTCTACTCCACTCTCAACGTATTTACCGGGTTCATCGATGCTGCACTAAATATTTTATAACCGATAGTCAAGCCCGATATAAAAAAGAGTACAAAAATAGAGACAGCGAAGGTGATGCTTGTAGCTGGCTGGTAATAGTCCCAAATGCTGTTCATCAATCCTTCAACCGACACATAGCTAAGGGCGGATCCGAGGACGGAAGAAATCAGGAGCATGATAACAAACTCCGTGTTTATGATTCTTGTAATATTCGAGACGGACGCACCCAATACTTTCCGAACGCCAATCTCTTTCATGCGTTTAATGATATTCAATGACACCAACGTATAAAGACCTGTGGCGGAGAGCATCAGCGCAACAATGCCAAGAAAAATGAACATTTTTACAATATTATCATTTACTGTAGTAGCCTCCACCATTACCTCATCGAGAAACCTTCCGTTGTACAAACGGTTAGGGAAAATTTGCTTCCACTCACTTTCCATAAATTTATTTACATCCGTAATCTTATTTACGGGTGTATTCACGATCACATGTGTGTATTGCTCAGGATCAGTGTTCCGAATCATCATGGGCTCCATCTCATCCCATAGTCCTTGCGTATAAACATCCCTGACTACACCTATGACAAACAACTTCACCGTATCCATCCAAATAATCTCTTTGCCAATCGGATCTTCCCAGCCAAAGCTTTTAGCCAGTTTCTCCGTCACGATCACAGACTCTTTCTTATCAGTCTCAGAATCCTTTTCGAAGTCTCTTCCCTTTACCAATTCAAGCTCCATCGTCTTCAGGTATTCGTCTCCTACATCAATGATGTCGACTTCGAGTTGTTTGGATTCGTATTTAATGGGATCGTTGTATCGGGAAGAAAAAATACTGTGCTTCGAACCCGCTACTGAAATGATGTCTTTATTCTGTTTGATTGCGTTACTGTACGTCTCAAACTCGCTTCGATTTCCCACATAGGCAACGATGATGCTTTTACTACTAAAACCAAGATCGAAGTCACGCTGAAATTTTGAATTCTCATAGAATGCAAAGGCAAAAATAACCGCAACCAATGAAAACGAATATTGCAATATCAACAGCACACGGGTAAAATAATTTGTACCCCCGAACTTGAGCTTTCCCTTAAGAATGCTTACGGGTTCAAAGTTGCTGATATAAAATGCGGGATAACTTCCTGCCACAAGTCCCGTGAAAGCCAGCACAGAAATAAGAAATATCAGGAACGCCGGATTATCAAAATAATGCGACGTGAGCTTCATATACTCCCAAAGTGAATTCCACCAGGCTATCAATACCTCGCCGAGAAACAATCCCACAATCAACGAAATGAAACATATAAAAAGGGTTTCGCCAATAAATTGAAATATTAGCTGGCTTCGCATGCTCCCCATTACCTTACGGATCCCGATCTCCTTCAGCCGGCGGGACGAAATTGCAATAGACGTATTCGTCATATTAAAGCACGCAATAAGCAAAACAAGCACCGCCATAATAATCGGGCTTATAACGGCTGCATTCGGGCTTGACCTCCGTGTCCTGGACCATGTATCATTCTTCGAATCACGTTGACCCATTCCTACGAAAGGATCCAGGGCAAATTCCTTGATTTGAAAATCTTCTCGAACCTTGTTATTATTTTCAAGATAGGTCTGCAGTTGTTTATGAACGGCATCAATCCGACCTGCATCCTCAATCATCACAAACAGCGTATTCCTGGCTTTCCAGTCATCCTCTTTTAGATTCTTATCATCGTCGTAGACATTATCATAATGCGTGTACGCGTCCTCATTGAAGCTGGAGTTTGCAGGCTGTTTCTTAAACACGCCGCCTACCTGGAACTCTTTGAGATCGGCCCCGATCACCTGAGTTAATTGCTTCCCGACGACCTCGGTGGATCCAAAGAGCTTTATCGCCATCTCATCGCTAAGAAACACTTTGGATTTGTCCTTCAACTCGGCAGGTTTTCCCTCAAGAAACTCAAAGGAGAAAACTTCGAATAGCTCGGGATCAGCATAGGCAAGGCCAGAACGGAAAACATTATCACTCACCTTAAAATCAGAATATGACCATGATAAGCGGACAACTTTAGATACATCCTGAATGTTTTGTTTTATGGTGGGCCCTAGTGGCTGCGGTGCGTGCCCGTAAAGGGTGGTTTCACCGTCAAATTCCCGGATAGAACTAATGCGATAAATCGATGTGCGGTTCTGGTGATTCGAATCGAACCGTGCATCGAACTCCCAATTAAAATATGCGACAATGCAGCAAGCAATGGCTATCCCCATCCCGAACACATTAATGAAGATGAATAACTTGTTCTTCATCAGGTTCCGGACGGTAATCAACAAAAAGTTCTTGAACATAGAGGGAGGTTTTTGTCCTGGGTATTAGACTTGAAATTACAGGAAAAGGTTGCAGTGTCCTCAGGAAATATGCTGGCACCCACTTTTTGTCTGAAAAGTTATTTAATCCGCGTGCAGTTGTTCAAAAATGTACAGTGCGTTGACCGGTTTAAAAAAAGTAAACCCGGATGAGGTTAATGCCACCCGGGTTATGACGGAAGATACAGAACAATGACCGCCATCACGTTCTGCTTTCCGGTCTATCTAGAATTTATTAAATATGGAACTGCTCTTTGATATTTTCAGTGACCACTTTACCATCGAAGAGGTTCACGATACGATGTGCGTAATTAGCGTCGTAAGGCGAGTGCGTTACCATGATGATGGTTGTTCCTTCCTCGTTCAATTGGGATAATAGCTTCATCACTTCTTCACCATTGGCAGAGTCAAGGTTACCGGTAGGTTCATCGGCCAGTATAACTCTTGGTTTTGCAACAATAGCACGAGAGATCGCAACACGCTGTTGCTGTCCACCTGACAATTGCTGAGGGAAGTGATTTCTACGGTGCATGATGTTCATTCTCTCCAGAACCTCTTCTACACGCTGCTTTCTTTCTCCGGATGGAACTTTCATATACAACAATGGAAGCTCAACATTTTCAAAAACTGTCAACTCGTCGATAAGATTAAAACTTTGAAACACGAATCCGATCGATCCTTTGCGTAATTGTGCACGTTGACGCTCGGAGTATTTGGCAACCTCATGCTCACCAAAATGATATTCACCCCCTGAAGGATTATCGAGCAATCCCAGAATATTTAACAGAGTTGACTTTCCGCAACCGGAAGGGCCCATTATGGCAACAAATTCGCCTTCTTTGATCTCAAGATTGATGTTGTTTAAGGCGGTTGTTTCTACTTCTTCAGTAGTGTAGACTTTTTCGAGATTTTTGAGTTTGATCATGGCTGGTTATTTACAATTTTGATGTTTGCAATATGACTTTAGTTTTGAGGAAATACTTCTTTTTGATTCAAAGGTTACTGTGTTAGACTACTTATTGTATCAAGTTGTTACACATTTGTAGTGAATTGGCACTAATTGAGGAGCAATACTTCATTATTCCCAAAGTTTTCGTAGGATGACGTTATCACTTTGTCACCCGGCTCCAGGCCTTCCAGCACCTCAAAATACTCGCTGCCCATCTTGCGACCAAGCTTGATGTCACGGCGCACGGCCCTGTTTCCTTCTTCCTCCACGAATACCCAGTTCCCACCTGTATCCTTATAAAACCCTCCCACGGGCAGTAATAATTCTTCAGAAGACTGACCCAACTCAATTCTCAACCGAAGCGATAATCCGCGAATAATGCCTGGCGGTGTATCACCTGTAAAATTCATATCGACTTCAAATCTTCCGTTGGTGGCACCTGGATACTTATAGGTGATTACCAGCTCATAATCCTTGTTATTAAATGTTGTCGTCGCCTTCAATCCTGTCGTGATCCTGGGCAAGTACAACTCGTCAATCGGTACTTTTACTTTATAACTTCCTACGACATCGATCCAACCCATACGTTGTCCTATGTTAATGTTCTGTCCTGCATCAAGTTGAGGGCGAGAAAGCTGACCATTAATCGGCGCACGGATCACTAGGTTATCCAAAATTCTACCCACCCCTTCAAGGTTCTGCGTCATACGTCTCTCCAATGCATCTATATCCCTTAACTGCCTCTTTCTATCCATCGAATCAGCCCTGTACACCTCATACGTGAATTTTTTTCTCTCGAGGTTGTACTTGTAGTCAGCTTCAGTCTTTTCAAACTCCTGCTTAGAGATCAGCTTCTTCTCAAATAGTTGCTTCTGCCTGAGATATTGTGGTCCCAAAGTCGCCAGAGCATTATCAATCAGCGCCAACTGGCTGCGTTGCTCCAATTCGTTCCGGGTGATCCCAAGTCGGGTGTCGCGGCTACGGTTAATACTTTCGCTTAACTGAGCCTCCTGGCTTAAGACTGCTATTTCGCGGTTAAGGTTGCTTAGCTCAAGAATAACATCGCCTTCCTTAAGCATTGCACCACTTTCTGCCACCACACGCTTGATTGTTCCGCCTTCCACCGCATCCAGGTAAACTGTGCGGCTCGGCTCTACTGTGCCCGTCTGAGGAATATACTCTTTAAACTCACCCCGCTTCACCTCTGCGATCGTGATCTTTTCCCTGTCAACCTTAAGCTTCGAACGCCTGTCGGCAAAAATGAATTGATACCCGACAAATGATACAAACAACGCGATTCCACCGAACGTACCGATACGTTTAACTGTCCACTTCTTCTTCTTGATTTGCTTATCCATTCTTCTTTTCGTTATTCTTAACCGTTATCCGTCATTCGCACAGCCCGAAAAGCAGACCCGAATCAGTAACGTGTACAGCCTGATTGCCAACAAGTGTGCCAACCACGAGAACCGCTTTTTTGCTCTCTTTTTAAACAAAATAACACTAGCATCTCGTTCACATGTGAACGTGTCTGTCCGCATTCGAACGTTAAAAACGAGCATATGCGCTGTTTTTGATCGATTTAGCCATAAATGGGTTTCGGTATGCGCTTTGCCCATTAGCGGACAACTGTGTTTGGTTATGATACAGTTTTTAAAGCCTAAAATCTAAATGTTAATGGAACAGAAACAAGGAAAGATTCTCATAGTAGACGATAACGAAGACCTCCTGAAAGCGGCAAAAATGCATCTCAAGCGCCATTTCGCTCAGGTCGACACTGAAAAAAACCCAGAGGCACTTCCTGCCCTCATGAACAATGAGGATTATGACGTGATACTGCTGGACATGAATTTCACCAAAGACGTGAGCAGCGGCAGCGAGGGATATTTCTGGCTGGAAAAAATTCTCAGCATCGACCCCTCGGCCGTTGTCGTATTGATCACAGCATACGGCGATGTGCAGATGGCAGTGAAAGCGATCAAGGCGGGTGCTACGGATTTTGTACTCAAGCCTTGGGAGAATGAGAAACTGCTGGCAACTTTATTCTCAGCCATGCGCCTGCGTGAATCGC
>Ga0190271_10002173_pt1 | contig 11716 bp, 11 predicted proteins | sample Popmic356T_FD_133747 | JGI IMG/M metagenome (GOLD analysis project Ga0190271, IMG submission 133747) | Populus adjacent soil microbial communities from riparian zone of Weber River, Utah, USA - 356 T | ecosystem: Environmental > Terrestrial > Soil > Riparian zone | place: USA: Utah | collected...
CCCGGCACCGGCAAGACCTCGCTCGCGCGCGCGATGGCGCAGACGGTCCGTGGCACGAGCACAAGGATCCAGTTCACGCCTGACCTCCTCCCTGGCGACGTGACCGGCATCACGATCTTTGACCAGAAGAAGGGCAAGTTCGAGTTCCACGCGGGTCCCGTCTTCGCGAATGTCGTGCTTGCGGACGAGATCAACAGGGCGAGCCCCAAGACCCAGTCGGCACTCCTCGAGGTCATGGAGGAGGGACAGGTGACCGTTGACGGCGTCACGCGCGCCGCTGGAACCCCGTTCATGGTTGTCGCTACGCAGAACTCGGTGGAGCAGGCGGGCACCTACTCGCTTCCCGAGGCTCAGCTCGACCGATTCATCCTGCGCACGTCCCTCGGCTACCCCGATCACGCGTCAACGCTGCGCATTCTCGAGGCCGGTCGGCCCCTCCGCATCGTCGTCGAGCCGCTCGTCGAGCTCAAGACGATCGTGGCGATGACCGAGCTCGCACGAGAAGTCCACACCCACCCGCTCGTCCTCGATTACATCGCGCGCATCGTCGACGCGACCCGCAATGCGACCCAGGTCCGGCTCGGCTCGTCGATGCGTGGCGCTCTCGCGCTCGCGCGCACGTCTCGCGTGTGGGCGCTCGGGCACGATCGCGCGTATGTGACCCCCGACGACGTGAAGTCCCTCGCGGACTCAGTGCTCGCCCACCGCCTGATCCTCGACCCTGAGGCGGAGTTCGACGGCGTCACCGCCACCGCCGTCATCGCCCAGATCCTGCTCGACACCCCGCCGCCGAGCCACAAGGACCTTGATTGAGCACTGGCTCCGCACCGACAAACCCGGCCCCAGCGTCGGGCCGTCGCCGTGCGCCCGCGCAAACGCGGGTTGAGTACGTCGACGAGCCGAGCCGACGCTGGGTTGCGTTTGGCGTTGGGGTTGTGCGGGCGGCGCGCGGGGTGCGGTCCGGGATCGCTCGCGCGTGGACGGCCGCGTCGTCGGTCATCACACCCGCAGGGTGGCTCGTCGCGCTGTGGGCCGTGCTTGGTCTCGCCCTTGGGCTCGTGCTTGGCTGGGGAGAGTTCCTCATTGGCGCGGGCGTGGCGATTGTGCTGCTCTTGCTTGCCGCGCCGTTCCTGCTTGGCCGCGAGGCGTATGAGGTCGAGTTCTCGCTTGAGCACGACGCCGTGGTTGCGGGACAGGCCGCTCTCGGCGAGATCGTGGTGCGCAGCCCGCACTCCCGCCTTGCGCTCCCGGGCCGCATCGACATTCCCGTTGGCGACGGCCTCGTCAACTTCCATGTGCCGCTCCTACGCAAGGGTCACGAGCACGCCGAGCGCATTGTCATTCCCGCCCGCCGCCGCGGCGTGCTCGATGTGGGCCCGGCGACGACAACGCGCGCTGACCCGCTGCACCTTCTCCAGCGCGAGTTCCGCTGGGCCGACGTCAAGACCCTGTACATCCACCCCGTCACCGTTGCCGTTCCGTCGACATCGCAGGGCTTTATCCGCGACCTCGAGGGCGCATCGACTCGCACGATTACGAGTGAGGACATCTCGTTCCACGCCGTGCGCGAGTACGCGAATGGCGACGCGCAACGCCACATCCACTGGAAGTCGACGGCCAAGGTCGGACGGCTCATGATCCGCCAGTTCGACGAGACCCGTCGCTCGACCCTGTGCCTTGTGCTCGACCTCGATCACACGTCCTATGCCTCCGACGATGAGTTTGAGATTGCCGTCAGCGCGATCGGATCCCTCGGCGTGCGCGCGCTGCGGGATGGACGCGACGTTCGGACAGTGGTGAGCGGAGAGGTGCCCGAGTTCGCGAAGGCGAGCGTCCACACGCTGAGACAGCTTCGCACCACCACCCCGCGAGCGCTCCTTGACGACCTCGCTGGCGTGGCGAGCGGCGCCGGTGTCGCGGATCTTCCCGCGATCACGCGCATGGTCTCCGAGGCCAACGCGGACGCGTCGCTGGTGTTTCTCGTCACGGGCTCCACCGTGCCGTTGGCTCGCCTCAAGAGCGCCGCGCTCGCGTTCGGACCCGACATCGCGGTCGCCGCGGTCGTGTGCGACCCCGGTGCGGAGCCAGCCATCCACGCGATGGGCGACACCAGGGTGTTGACCGTCGCGCTTCTCGACGACCTCCGCCAGCTGCTTGCACGGAGTTCGCGCTCATGACCGCCACTCGCGTGCGCCCCGGGACAACGGCGACGTTCTCGCTGCTCAACGCGGTGTTCATGGCTGCAGGCGCGAGCATGGCCGCGTTGTCGTTGTATCCCGCGTACTCGTCGTCGGAGTACGTGCTCGTCGCCGTTGCCGCGATCGCCGCCGCGGCGGTGATCGCGCTCGTGTGTTACCGACTCGCCCTTGGTGGCCTCGCCGCGCTTGGCCTCTCCGTGGCCGCCTTCGTCGGCATCGGCCTGACCCTCGCGATTCCCGGTGTTACGTCGGGGGATGTTGCGATCGGCGCCGCGCTGCGCGAACTCGCGCTCGGTCCCGTGACGGGTTGGAAGGACATCGTGACCCTGCCGCTGCCCCTCGGCGCGTACGGGGCAACGCTCGTGCCGGTCCTTGCCTTGCTGCTCGGCGGCACGTTGGCATCGGTGTGGCTTGTGCTGACGGCCCGACGCTGGTGGGGGTTCGCTGCTGGTGTCATCGTTGCGATGGTTGGCGCGGCGATCCTCGTTGGCCCCGCGACGCGATCGGCGCCGCTCACGTGGGCCCCGTACGGCATGTATGTGAACCGCGAGTTCATCATTGGACTCGCCACCTTTTCGCTGTTGCTTGGCTGGCTCGCGTGGCGCGCGAGCTATGCGCGCAGGCGCGCGCTTGCGCGAACCGCTGACGATGCGCGGCTTGCCACGCCGCCGCGCTTGCGCGTGCTCAGCACGGCCATTGCCGCCACCGTCATGGCGGTAGTTGCCGTGGGCTCTGCCGCGATCTTCGCTGGACCCGTTGCTGCGGAGACTCCGAGGGATGTCGCGCGCAGCGTGATCGACCCTCGGCTCGTCGTCGACTCGACTGTCACTCCGCTTGCCGCGTATCGCAGCTACTTCTCCGACGCGGTGTTCGACGAGGTGTTGTTCACGGTCTCCGTCACTGGCGGCGAGGTGTCGCGAGTGAAGCTCGCTGTGTTGCCGTACTTCACGGGAGATGCGTTCACCGCTGCCGCGCCTGCTGGCACCGCTCCCTCACGGTTTGAGCGCGTTCCCTCTGGCATCGCTGCGCCCGACGGCGCGCTGCCCGTGCGCGCGGAAGTCGAGATTGGTGCCCACACGGGGATCTGGCTTCCGCTCGTTGGCCAGTTGGGATCGGTGACATTCAGCGGCAACCGATCGAGCGCCCTCGTTGACTCCTTCTTCTACCAGCCGGACACGGCGTCGGGCCTCGTGACGGTGGACGGAGGGGTGAACGCCGGCGATCGCTTCTCCATCGCGGGCTTTGTTCCGGAGCGCACGCTCACCCTTGACGCGCTTGGCGCCGCCCCAGGGGGTGACCTGATCGACTCAAACGTCATCCCCCCTGCTCTCACAGACTGGGTTGTGCGACAGGGCGTCACCCACAACGGCGCTGGGCTGGCGGAGCTTGTTGACCTGCTGCGCGAGCGCGGCTACCTCAGCCACGGCCTTACCCAGCAGCCGACTACGCCTCGGTGGGAAACCTCTCTCGGCGCCTATACCTTCGCGGCGTCTCCGGCCGGGCATTCATACGACCGCATCGACCGGATGTTCGCCGAGCTGACTGCGCGCGAATCCGAGGCGGCGGCAACACCCGGTGTGAGCCTCGTGGCGGCGGTGGGCGACGACGAGCAGTTCGCGAGCGCCGTGGCGCTCATGGCGGCCGAATTGGGCTTCCCCTCGCGCGTTGTTCTGGGCGCGCGCCTCGCAGAGACGGACGCGAGTGGCTGGACCGTTCCTGCGTGTGTGGACGGCCAGTGCCGAGGCCAGAACATGGCCGTGTGGGCAGAGGTGCAGGCATCCAACGGCGCCTGGGTGCCCGTCGATGTCACGCCTCAGCACGCGACTCCTCCTTCTCCAGAGGTGACGCAGCAGCAGGACCCCAAGTTCGCGTCGGCCCTTGACCCTGCGCGCGCCCAGCCGATCGCACCCCCCGCCTCTCAGCGCGGGGCAGCCTCCGCGGTGACACCGCCGGTGGTGGAGGAGCCCGGAGCGTGGGGTTGGCTCACGCCGCTGCTCGGCGCCGTTGGCGTTGGCGTGCTCGCGGTGCTCATTGTGGTTGTGCCGATGATCGCGATCGTCGTGTGGAAGGCGCTCCGCCGTCGCAGGCGCAGGCATGCGGAGCCACGAGACTCGATCCACCACGGCTGGGACGAGTACGTCGACAACGCCTTGGATTCTGGACTTTCGCCACTGCCGCTCGCGACAAGGCTCGAGACAGCGGCCACGTATGGCACAGCCAACGGCGAGCACCTCGCGCGTATGACGGACGCCGCGACCTTTGGCACCGATGTGGCGATCGAGGACGACGCTGCGCGGTTCTGGGAGCTCGTCGAGGCCGATCGCGAGGCGTGGCTCTCCGCCCGCGGCAGGTGGGCGCGCCTGCGGATGCGCCTGTCCCTACGATCCGTATGGCACTCAGTGACGGTCCAGGCACCCGTCGCGGTCCCAGAGTCGACAACAGGGCCGGGCGATGCTTCGCCTAGGGTCCGGGACTAAGGGCGCGGGCATGCGAGGGCTTCAGGTGGCTCTGGGGACGATCGTGTTTGCGGCGCTCTACGCGTGGATGAGCGTTGCGCTCGGAGCCTTGCTCACCAAGCTCGGTCACGAGCGCGCGGTTTCCTGGATCCCCATCGCGCGCTACGCGGCCGCCGCGCGTGCAGCGGAGTTGCCGACTCGTCCGGTGTGGATTGCGCGCGCGGCGGGGGCGGTGGGCTGGCTGATCTTCGTGATCGTCGTGCTCGCTCGTTCTGCCAACGCTTCTGCCGCGTCGGACGGCCTCGCGGCCATCGCTGCCGTTGGCTTCGTTGTGGGGCTCGCGGGGACGCTCGTTGGATGGGTGCTGTGGATCGTTGGCGCCAATCGCATCGAACTCCGGCTCGCGGCAGATCGCAGGTTGGCCTGGGTGGCGGCGCTACTTCCACCCCTCTGGGCGACCATCATTGGCTATGGGTCCGCACGTCCCGTAGTTGCAGGTCCCGTCGAGGGCGTCGCGCCCACGGCGGAGCACGAGGAAGATGACGCAACCCGCGCCATCGAGAGGGTCACCGTTGCGCAGGCGCCAGAGCCTGACGTAGCGGAGGCCCCGACCGCTGTGGAGGCTTCAATGACAGTTGATGACTACGACGTCACCGGTGAGTACCCGCGGGCGTTCTCGCCCTACGACAAGGCGATCGCACCCACGAGCGCGCCATCGTCCCCGATGGCAGCGATGCAGGGCGGAGACCAGACGGGGTTGCCCTGGGCATACGACGACGACGATGAGACCTTCTTCGCCAAGCGCAGGCGCGCGCGGTGGATCCTCAGGGTCGTTGGCGGCGAGGAGTACGACCTCGAGGACATCACGACCATCGGCCGCGAGGGAATCCGGCCAATACCAGGTGTCTTGCCCATCATTGACGACACCAGGACCATGTCAAAATTGCACGCCAGGTTGCGACGCGAGTCCGACAACTGGTTCATCACGGACCTCGGCTCCACGAACGGCACGTTCGTACGTGACCCTGCCGGAGTGGAGCTTGAGGTCAAGGCGCAGTCGGAGGCGAAAGTGAACGGCACATTGCTGCTTGGCGATCTCGAGGTGGTCATTGTTGACCAGCGCGAGGTGGCGTGATGGCACCCGCTAACTGGAGCATGGGCTTTGGGGCCACGGACGCGGGCCCGCGCGCTCGCAACGAGGACTCGTTTTGTGCCGCGCCACCCGTGTATATCGTCGCGGACGGCATGGGCGGACATGCGGCAGGCGGCGAAGCGAGCGCGGCATGCGCGCGGGCATTCCTCGCGCTAGCCGCGCTGCCTGTCATCACTCCGGAGCACGTTGCCGCGGCCGTCGAGAACGCTCAGCGTGAGGTCATCGGCATCTCGCGAGCCGTGGGCGGGCACTCTGGAAGCACCCTTGCGGGTGCGATCGGCGTCCAGCACAACGGCGAGCCGTGGTGGATGATCATCAACGTCGGAGACTCGCGCGTGTATCGACTTGCCGATGGCGTCGCGACCCAGCTGACGGTCGACCACTCGCACGTCCAGGAACTCATGGATGCTGGCGAGATCACGGCCGCGGAGGCCGCGGTGCACCCGGAGCGCAACGTCGTCACGCGCGCTGTGGGCGACGGCGACCTCGCCTTCGACGCGTGGCTGTTGCCCGTTGAGCTCGGCGAGCGCATCATCGTCGCCTCCGACGGCCTCACCAAGGTGCTGAGCAGCGAGCGCATCGCGGAGATCATCGAGCTCGCTGGCGACGACGCCGCACAGCGCCTCGTTGGCGCGGCGCTCATGGCACGCACCACCGACAACGTCACGGCCGTGGTGGCGGAGTCCCTGAGCGCGCGCACTCGCGAGGGTGCTGACTCCTACCCGTGGCGCCTGTGGTCCGAATTCACACGCGACGACGACACCACGGAGACCACGCGCGTGCGAGTGTGGGCGTGACAGAACCCGAGCCAGATGCCACGGAGCTCTCCGCCCGCAACAAGGAGTCGGAGGACGTGACGCTGCTCTCGGAGCGTGACAGAGAGGCGGTCGTCTCCATCGAGGATGACGACGTCACGCGCTACTCCGCGCGCGCCACGGGAACCGGCCGCGGCACCGCAGGTGTCGACGCCGCGGGCTCCGACGCGTCAGTAGCCGACCTCGCAAGCGCCGACGATGTCGACACGGCGGACCACACCCGGATGTCCCGTCGTTCCGGTGAAGGGCCTCCAGTGCCGCGCAGCGCACGCAGCGGCGCGACCCTGTCGCCCCTTCCGCCCGGCGTGCTCGGAGGTGCGGCCGCGGAGAGGGGCAGTTTTGGGCAGCCCGTCGAGGAGTACGAGGCGCGCGAGCTGCCTGACGTTCCGGATCCCGCCCCCCGGGCCGGCTCCGCACCGCCCGGACCAGCGGCAACGATCCAAGATCCGGGCCAGGTGCGCAGCAGGCGCGAGGCCGCGCGCCACCGTCGCCTCATTGCCGCCGCGATCGTCGTGAGCGTGACGGCTGCTTTGATCACCGCCGCGATCCTCGGAATCGTCGCGCTCGTGAGGGGCTGACCACACACGTCGCGTACCGTGGTGCCGTGAGCGCCACCCGATCTCCTTTGCATGACGAGCACGTCGCGCTGGGCGCGACACTCGTCGACTTCGCGGGCTGGGAGATGCCCGTTCGCTACAGCGGAGACATTGCCGAGCACACCGCCGTGCGCACGTCCGCGGGCCTTTTCGACCTCTCACACATGGGCGAGATCGCGGTGCGCGGGGCGGACGCCGTCGGGTTCCTCGAGTACGCGCTCGTCGGCCGAATGGGCGCGGTCGGCCTTGGCAAGGCCAAGTACACGATGATGTGCGCCGCCGACGGCGGCGTGATCGACGATCTCGTCGCGTACCGCCGCGACTTTGACCATTTCGTCATCGTCGCGAATGCATCGAACAAGGACGTCGTGCTCGCGGAACTCACCGCGCGTGCCGCGGGCTTCGACGTCACGCTCGAGGACGAGTCGGCGGCCGTCGCCCTGATCGCCGTCCAGGGCCCGCGCTCCGAGGGAATAGTCACGGCGATGACCGCGCGAGACGCCGACAATATTGGACCCCTGCCGTACTACGCGGCAACCAACGTCGTGCTCAGCGGAGACATTCACGCGTTCGTCGCGCGCACCGGCTACACGGGCGAGGACGGTTTTGAGCTCTTCGTCGCCGCCGCAGACGCGGTCGACGTGTGGCGGCTCGCGCTAGCGATCGGCGGCGACGCGATCGTGCCGTGCGGGTTGTCGTCGCGAGACACGCTGCGCCTCGAGGCTGGAATGCCGCTCTACGGGCAAGAACTCACGCGCGCCACCACACCGTTTGACGCGGGCCTAGGCCGCGTCATCGCGTTCGGTACGGAGGCGAACCCCCGGGGCAACTTCGTCGGTCGCACGGCCCTCGAGGCTGCTCGCGATGCCCGCCCGACGCGGGTGCTCGTTGGCCTCGTCGGCGACGGCAGGCGTTCGCCGCGAGCGGGTTACTCGGTTACCGACGCTGCGGGAACTCCGATCGGCGAGGTGACTTCTGGCGCCCCGTCGCCAACGCTTGGGCGACCAATCGGCATGGCGTACGTGCCGCTGTCGGCCAGCGAAGCAGGCACCGAGGTGCTCATCGATGTGCGCGGACGCGGCGAACCCATGACCGTGGCGGCGCTACCGTTGTACCGACGGGCCTAAGTAGACACGAGCGAGGAGTGGCCATGGCGAACGTACCCGAGGACCTGCAGTACTCCGCGGAGCACGAGTGGGTGGACGGCGAGGCCGCCGTCGGCGGCGAGGTCATGATCGGCATCACGGAGCATGCGGCCGACGCTCTTGGCGACATTGTGTACGTCGAGGCCCCCGCTGTGGGCAGCAGCGTGACGGCCGGAGAGGTCTGCGGAGAGCTCGAGTCGACGAAGGCCGTGAGTGAGCTCTACTCGCCCGTCACGGGAACCGTAGTTTCGGCAAACGAGGCGCTCGCGGCAACACCTGAAGACGTCAACAAGGATCCCTTTGGCACCGGCTGGATCTTCAAGGTCGCCGTGACAGAAGCGCCCCAGGGGCTGCTCGATGCAGCGGCGTACGGAGAGCTCACGGCCTAGGTCATGGATGGCTCTCGCGGCACACGCCTGGTAGTGGCTGCAGCCATCACCGATTCGCTCGATGTACCGCGGCTGTTGCTCGCGGCTCGCCGCACAGAGCCCGCCGCGCTCGCGGGGCTGTGGGAGTTTCCCGGGGGGAAGGTCGAGCGCGGAGAGACACCGGAACGAGCGCTGCGCCGCGAGCTGCGGGAGGAGCTCGGCATCGAAGTCGAGCTTGGTGATGAGATCCCAGGGCCGGTGGACGGCATCGACTACGGGTGCGACACACCCGTGTGGATGCTGCGTCCCGGTGACGTCGAGGGTGTGCGCCTGGTGCTGCGCCTCTGGTGGGCGACCGTCGCGCCCGGAGTCGACGGCGTTGTGCCGGAGCCGCGCCCGCTCGAGGACCACGACGCCGTGCGCTGGCTCGAACCCGGTGCGTGGCGCGACGTTGCATGGTTGCCCGCGGACAAGCAGGTGGTCGAGGCGCTGATCTCCGACGCCGTGGAGCGCCACCGCCGGGCCTATTGTTGAGCCCCGCCCCCGGCTCGACACCTAGCGCGACGGTGTTTGACGACGCAGTGCCACACATCCCTTGATGTGGTCGTTTACCAGGCCACACGCTTGCATCGCCGCGTACATCGTGGTGGGACCCACGAACACAAAGCCCTTGGCCTTGAGCGCCTTGGCGAGAGCCACGGACTCCGGCGTCGATGAGGGCACCTCGGCCCACGACATGGGCGGGCGTTTGCGGGCCGGAGGAGCAAATGACCAAAACAGGTCGCTGAGGCTTTCGCCCTCCTCTTGCATCGCGAGCAGGGCGCGCGCGTTGACGATGGCCGACGTGATCTTCTGGCGATTACGGACGATGCCAGGGTCGAGCAAGAGACGCTCGATGTCGTCGTCGCCGAACTCGGCGACGACACCAGGGTCGAAGCCCGCAAACGCCTCTCTGTAGCCGTCTCGCTTGCGCAGGATCGTGATCCACGCGAGGCCGGACTGCGCCCCCTCAAGGACTATCCGCTCGAGGATCGCGTCATCGCCGCGAACGGGCACTCCCCACTCGTGGTCGTGATACTCCTCGTACAAAGGGTCCCCCGCGCCGAAGCAGCGGGTCAGGTCATTCGTCTCTGTGATCATGTGGCAAGTGTGCCGCTCGCTACCGACGTGCCGCCCGCCCACGGCGACCCTTGGGGAAAACCGGTTCGAGCGTCGGGCCTGTGGACGCGTATTCTTGCCCACGCCATGACCATCAGCGACCTCGTCACCGCAGCCCTCGAGGGCCGCGCTGAGCCGACGCTTTCGTACGAGCTGTTCCCCCCGCGCAATCCGGATGCGGAGGACACGCTGCTGCTCACGATGGGCATGCTCGCGGCAACGAATCCGGACTTCATGTCGATCACGTACGGCGCCTCGGGCTCGACCCAGACCACCTCGCGCGCCGTTGTTCATGAGCTCGCGCTGTCACACACGATCCCGCCGCTCGCGCACCTGACCTGTGTGAATCAGTCGCGCGCGGAGCTGATCGGGGTCATCGAGACCTACCTCGCCGACGGCGTTCGCGACTTCCTCGCGCTACGTGGCGATCCCCCGCGTGGCCAGGCGGACTGGCTGCCTCACCCCGACGGGCTCTTGTATGCGTCGGAGCTCGTAACGCTCCTGCGCGACGTTGCGGGCGCGAACGGGGTCGAGGTGTGCGTTGGCGTCACCGCCTTCCCCGCGCAGCACGCGATCGAGCGCTGGCGCCAGTCGGGACTCGACGTGCTGCGCGCCAAGCAGGATGCAGGCGCCGACTTCGCGATCACCCAGGTGTTCTATGAGTCCTCGCAGTACCGGGACCTCGTTGAGGACGCGAAGACGGAGGGCATCACGCTGCCGATCGTGCCCGAGGTCATGCCGCTCGTATCAGTGCGTAGAGCAACGCGCGCGCAAGAGCTCACGGGCGTCCCGACGCCAGCGGAGCTGATCGCCGCGCTTGAGGTCGCGGAGAACGACGACGCCGCACGGGCATCGGGCGTGGCCCACGCGGCCGCGCTGTCACGCGAGCTTCTCGACGCCGGCGCGCCGGGCATTCACATCATCACGTTCAACCGCCACGAGGCGGCGCTTGAACTCGTGAACGCGATAGGTCGCGTGCGCTAGCTACACCGCGCGCAGCGTGATCGGTGTCCCTGCCTCAACGGTGCGCGACACGGTGCACGTCCGCTCGTGTGCGGACTTGAGCGCGGGCTCGATGCGGGCTCGCGCCTTGTCGCCGTCCTCGCCCTCGGGGAACGCCACGCGGAACTCCACGACGATATTCCGCAGGAGGTTACCTCCGTCGCCGCCGATCTTGTCGGCAGTGACAGTCGCCTCAAAAACGGTGGGCTCGGCGCGGCGCGAGGTCATCTCGTCGAGGTCCGTCCCGGAGCACCCCGCGATCGCGGCGAGCAGCAATTCAACGGAGCCGAAGCCCCCAGATTCATGGCCAAAACGGATCTCGGCGCCTGACGCGCTGGTGGCTACGTAAACGCCGCGAGATTCGCGCGTGAGGGTGACGGTGCGAGGGCTTGAGGTCTCCATGGCCCCATGCTCGCATGCCACTGGCCCCGCTCCCGTTCACCGGCTAGACTCGCGTGGCATCCTTCGGCGCCACTGCGCGTCGATCAAGCGCAATGGCGAGCCCGCCGCGCACACACCCTCGCGAGGAACCATGTCCGAGTACATCAACGCCCATTCCCCCGCGCCCGCCTTCCCCGGCGGCACCATCCTCGGTTACCCGCGCATCGGGCGAATGCGTGAACTCAAGAAGGCTCTCGAGTCCTTCTGGAAGGGCGCCACGAGCGAGGCCGAACTTGAGGCCGCCGCCGCTGCCCTGCGTGCAGAGAACCGCGATCGCCTCGCGGCACTCGGCCTTGGCCGCCACGACTCCTCGATCCCCTCGAACTTCTCGTTCTACGACCACGTGCTCGACGCCGCGGTGACGTTTGGCGCGATCCCCTCGCG
>Ga0190271_10002174_pt1 | contig 11716 bp, 11 predicted proteins | sample Popmic356T_FD_133747 | JGI IMG/M metagenome (GOLD analysis project Ga0190271, IMG submission 133747) | Populus adjacent soil microbial communities from riparian zone of Weber River, Utah, USA - 356 T | ecosystem: Environmental > Terrestrial > Soil > Riparian zone | place: USA: Utah | collected...
CTCCCACGCCCGGCCCGCCATCGAATTGTCCATGCGGGTGGGGGATCGCGAGACGGAGGCATGGTCGAGGCTGATGCTGGCCGGCTCGCTTCTCTACGAGGACGCCTCCAACCCCGAGCCGCGACAACAGATCGCCGAGGCCGTAGCCATTGCTCGTTCCCTGGACGACCCGTTCGTTCTCGGGTATTCGCTCAGTTTTCAGGCGGCCATGTCGACGCTCGACGGCGATCTGGCGACCGGTATGGCCAATCATCTGGAGGTTCTCGAGATCGCCAGGCGCCTCGAGATCTTCTCTCTGCTGATCCAGACCTACAGCCAGGTGGCAATGACTCATCTCGTCGCAGGAGAGATCGGGCGCGCCCGCCTTGCCTTGGAGGAAGCTGCAGAGCACCTCGACAGAGTGAGGAGCCTGGAATCGCTGGCGGTCTTCCTGGATGCAGTCTCCTGGCTGGCTTTTGTCGAGAACGACGCGGTGCGTGCCATGACGGCGTTGGGCGCTGCAAATGCCACGAGGTCACGAGTCGGACTCGTCCGATGGGCTCTGATCGCAGAGTTGCTGGACGCGGCCGGAGTAGCCGCGGAAACCGACCAGCCTGCCCTCGCCGACGCCCGCGCCGCCGGAGGGGAGATGACACCACAGGATGCCATCGCGTATGCACTCCAGCCCCATCACGAGCTGGCCGTCGCCGGCTGAGATGGGCGTCGACACATCTGACCTGTGGACTTGCCCCGTATGCGGGAAGAGATTCGTCACCCGGAACATGTCGCACTCGTGTGGTCCCCACACCGTCGGTCAATTCATGGAGGGAAAGGGGCCGCAGGCGTGGGCCTTCTGGAATCGGCTCCAGGAGGTGGTGGCGGCGTGCGGCCCCTATTCCATCGTGGCCAACAAGAGCAGACTCGAGTTCATGGTACGAGTCCGCTTCGCCGGTATGGACGCAGTCTCTGAACGGGGTATGAGCATCTCGTTCTGGCTCAAAGAGCGCCTCGACAGCCCGAGGATCCGCAAGGTCGTTCTCTACGGCCGCACCGACTGGGTGCACCACGTGCGCCTCGTATCGCTCGACGATCTCGACGATGAGGTGCAGGACTGGCTATGCCGGTCGTACCAGGTTGGTTGTCAATTGGCTTGATCGGTCTCATCACCTGATCCGCAGCTCCTGGATGACCACCTGCCCGATGTAGTTCGGTTCCACCACTCCGTGGAAGAGACATGCCTTTGGTCCCGGTTGCAGGTGATCGACCTCTGGTCGAATCTCCGTTGCACCCTTCAGCGGCTCAGGACTCGGCAGGTGGGATGTTTTGGTTGAGCCGGAACAGATTCATCGGGTCGTACCGGTGCTTGACATTCCGCAGCCGGTCCCAGGTCTGACCCGGATACGCCTGTCTCACCCGCCGCTGCCCCTCGTCGCCGATGAAGTTGACATACGCCTCGCCGTTGTCGCCAAGGGCTGTGGCCAGCCCGTCGACCCACCCTTCATGGGCCTCGGCCTCATCCGGCTGCTGGAACATCGACGCCACGTTGACCATGATCGGCCGCTGACGGTGGGCATAGGCTGTTGCCTCATCGGGCACCCTGGAGATGGCGCCACCCAGGACCCTGATCTGTGTCACCGCCATCGCGGCGGTCGAGGCGTTCACCTGTTCTACGATCGTCTCGGCGGCGGCGCGATCGATGTCGTCGACGAAGAAGTTGCGTACCGCGAACACCCCTGGCGGCGGGCCTTCCTCTTCTTCCTCATAGATGCCCGCGTAACGACCCAGCTCGACCGTGTCGTGCAACGGTGTGGCCAGTTCGCGGAACGGGGCTACGACGCGTTCCCCGGTCTCCGGATCGCCTGAATAGACGAGCAGGGCGAAGAGAATCACCTGGCCGTGCAGTTCCTCGGGTAGAAATGGCATCGGCGGCGCCTTCATCACGTTGGCGATTGTGGAGAGCTCTTCGGGGGCCGCGGCGGCCATTTCGACGAAACCGGCGATCGTGTCACTCGTCGCGGGAAGGATCAGCATCCCGCCAACGATCCGATCCACATCATGTAGTCGGAACTGGAATCTGGTGGCCACGCCGAAGTTCCCGCCCCCTCCGCGAATCGCCCAGAAAAGGTCGGGGTGGTTCTCCCCGTCGACACGAAGGACCTTCCCGTCAGCGGTGACGAGCTCAGCGGCGAGGAGTGAGTCGATGGTCAGGCCATGCTTTCGGGACAGGAATCCAACCCCTCCACCGAGCGTGATTCCGCCGATGCCGACAGAACCCGCATCGCCGAAACCAACGGCGAGGCGGTGTTCGCCGAGGGCGCTCGTCAGCTCACCGGCGGTCAACCCGGTTTGGGCCCAAACGGTGCGTTGCTTCGGGTCGACATGGACCGCCTTCATCGCCGACAGATCGAGGACGATCCCACCATCGGAGCTCCCGTACCCGGCGATGCTGTGGCCCCCACTGCGGACTGCGAGCTCCGCCCCGGTGTCGCGGGCGATGGAAACGACGTAGGCGACTTCGTTGGCGTCGGTGGGCCGAACGATCACCGCCGGCTTGCGATCGATGCCGTAGTACACCTCTCGCGCCTCGTCGAAGGAATCATCTTCAGGTGTGATCACCTCACCGTCGAGGACCTCTCGCAGCTTGGGGATCGACAGCTCCGTCGTGGTGATAGAAGGGTTCTGCATGGTTACTCCTCTCAGTAGTGAGAGTGGACAGCTCGCGGGGTTACCCCATCGATCTAGACCGCAATCAGCATCACGATTAATCGGTAGATGAGCCAGGTCATCGGGCCGGGGGCGTATTCCACGTCCGACTCGGGGTGTAGATGTCCCATACTGGGGGGCACATGACCGAATCAACGGCGACCGAAGCCAGAAGCGACGCACCCTCCTTCGAAGACCTGGAGCAGTATCGGCGCGAGCTCACGGGCTATGCCTACCGGATGCTGGGGTCCTCGTTCGAGGCGGAGGATGCGGTGCAGGAGAGCTTGATCAGGGCTTGGCGGGCCAGCGATCGATTCGAGGGTCGTTCTTCATTGCGGACCTGGCTCTATCGCATAACGACCAACGTCTGCTTCGACATGCTCGAGGGCAGGGAGCGCCGGGCCCGGCCCATGGATCTCGGGCCCGCCTCCAATGCCGACACAATGCTCCCCGCGCCATTGCCCGAGGTCACCTGGATCGAGCCGGTTCCTGACAGCATCATTCTCTCCCCGAGCGCCGATCCGGCGGAGGTGGCGATCTCGCGGGAGTCAGTGCGTCTCGCCCTCATGACTGCCCTGCAGCATCTTCCGGCCCGACAGCGGGCGGTCCTCATCCTGCGCGAGGTGCTCCGCTGGAAGGCCGACGAAGTCGCCGACCTGTTGGAGACCACCGTTGCCTCGGTCAACAGCGCTCTGCAGCGGGCACGGGCGACACTCTCAGAGATCGATCCGGCAGAGTCGGACCCCTTCTTGCCCATGGACGACGAGCAGCAAGCTCTTCTCAGCCGGTATGTAGACGCCTTCGAGAGATACGACCTCGACTCACTGGTCGCTCTCCTCCACGATGACGTGGTGCAGTCGATGCCGCCGTATGACCTCTGGCTACGAGGACATGCCGATATCAGGGGCTGGTTCCTGGGCACGGGGATCGGCTGCCGCGGTTCGGTCGTCATACCTGTCGAGCCGGCCAACGGGCTGCCCGCCTTTGGCCAATACAAGCCAGGACCTGACGGCGGATACGTGCCCTGGGCGATTCAGGTCCTCGAGATATCACAAGGCCGGATCGCCGGGCTCAATTTCTTCCTCGACACCGCACGGTTGTTCCCGCTCTTCGGGTTGCCCCTGGTCTACGAGGGGTAGGGCCCCTTCCAGCCCGCAAAGAACCAGCAACTCCTGCAAACCGGGCGAGGCATCGCGGAGCTCGACCAAATACCCCTCATCGGCGACGGCGAGCCGGAAGCGGCACAACGCCTCGATCGTGGTCAGATCGGGCGAGGTGACTCCGCCCATGTCACAGACCAGGGCAGGCCTTCTCGAATCGGCTTCTGCATCCAACGTGATTGAGACTCCCCCATCCGGGGAAACTCATCTCACAAGGACCACAGGAGGTGGTTTGTGTTTGAAGACACCAAGGCTTACAGCGGGTTCTCGGTCGATGACCTCGACCGTGCGCGCCAGTTCTACGAGCGGACCTTGGGATTGAACGTCACCGAGGAGAACGGGATGCTCGGTCTCCACATCAACGGAGGCGGGGACGTTCTCATCTATCCCAAGCCCGACCACACCCCGGCCACGTTCACGATCCTCAACTTCCCCGTCGAAGACATCGATCGTGCGGTTGACGACCTGACCGGTAGCGGAATCGAGATGGTGCGTTACGAGCAGATGAATCAGGACGAAAAGGGGATCATGCGTGACCAGGGACCGCCGATCGCCTGGTTCCAGGACCCCGCCGGGAACGTCCTCTCCGTGCTGGAGGAGTAAAGAGGTCCCCCCTTCCCGGCCTCGCCGGGACTTCCCCTTCAGGGGGAGATGCTCAAAGCTGGCCCGAGCTCATCGTGCCCGCGATCGACGCCACATAGCCGGCGTCGTCGTAACGGTCGAGCAGGAAGGCATCCGAGTAGGCGGGCAACTCGGCGCCGGTGACGTGCTTGGCCAGCAACTCGGCCGCCCCGGCGGCGACCATGACCCCGAACCCGGACAGCCCGGCAAGGAGATTGAACCCGGAGGGACCGGCAGGGCCGATGAGGGGGCGGTTCTCTCTGGTCTTGGTGTAGTAGCCGCCATCGACAACTGATTGGGGGAGCCGCTCTCTGTAGACGTCGAACCCCGGGACCATGGTCGTCAACCCCCGCACCACCACCTCGGGATAGAGGGGATCCTCGGGCAGCGGCCACGACGGCTCCTGTACCAACCCGTGGTATTCCCAGAGACCGAGGAGGTATGGGGAGCCGGCGCCCCCCTCGGGTCGTGCGTGGCAGAAAATCGGCATCTCGCCAAGCAGGTCGTCTCGACCCTGTTCGGCCAGAGCCTCCCGCTCCTCGATGCTCCAGTCGAGACGTTGTGTGTCGCTCCAGATGAACATAGGAGCGTCGCGTGGGACGACACCCAGGTGATCCCGATAGGCCACCTTGATGTGTAGCTCCGAGAAGAGGGGCAGATCGACCCCGGCCAGGGCCGCAACCTGTCCGGCCATCGGCCCGGCGGCGTCGACCACTACACCAGTGGCGATCTCGCCCCCGTTGGCCAGCGAGACCGACCGAATCGCCCCTCCGGCCATCTCGATGCCGGTCACCTCGTCGACCACGATCTCCAGCCCCCGGTGCTTGCTCTGGTCGAGCATCCAGGCCCCGAGTTGCTGGGCGCTGAACCAGCCGGCTCTCCTCACATGAATCGCCCCCACTGCCTCCGAGGTCAAGTAGGGGAAGTGATCCAGCACAGCATCGGGCCCAACCAGGATGTCGGCGCCTTCCGGAGCCCCGATGAAACCCTCGGCTGGCGAGGCTCGGTACGGGATGGGGCCGGGGTGAAAACGAACGGAGCCGGCGCCGAGGGTCGAGGTGTGATGGGCGTCCTCGACCATCCGGTGAAAGTTCCCCTCGTCTCCGGTTGCGAAGAGGTAGCCACGTCGGTTCAAGGCGAAGCTATTCCCGGACTCGGACGCCATCTTCTCCAGAAGGTCGATTGATCGGGTCATCAGGCCCACCATGGGGAGGTTGGGCCACCAGTTGCGGTAGCACTCGGTCGACTTGTCCGACGTCAGAGACATGGGTGGGCGCGGGTCGACGATCACGACATTCCCGATCTCGTGCTTGACCGTCAGCTCGTATGCGGAGGAGATGCCGGCGATCCCGGCGCCAATGACGACGACGTCCGCCCGACGGCTCACTTCAGGTCGAGAGGTGTTCCCGGACGCGGTCGGCCACCGCCGGGCCGGTGAACCCGAGTTTCTCGGCGATCACGGTATCCGGCGCCGACTCCCCGAAATGATCGATGCCGAGGACCAACCCTTCCTCGCCCACGATGCGTTCCCAACCGAAGGGGGAGGCTGCCTCGATCGCGACCCGGGGCGCCGACCCGATAACGCCGGCTCGGTACTCCTCGTCCTGCTCGAAGAACAGTTCCCAACAGGGGAGGCTGACCACCCGGGCCGAGATGTCATCACCATGGAGGATCCCCGCCGCTTCGACCGCGACGTGGACCTCGGAGCCGGTGGCGATGAGGGTCACGTCGCTGCCCTCCTGGAGCACATACCCACCTTTCTTCACTCCGGCGGGATCGGTTTCCAGCACCGGGACGTCCTGACGGGTCAGGAGGAGACCGACTGGACCGTCGTTTCGGTTGAGGGCGATCTCCCAACCGGCGAGGGTCTCGTTGGCGTCGGCGGGCCTGATCACCCAGAGATTGGGCATCGCCCTGAGCGAGGGGAGATGCTCGATTGGCTGGTGGGTCGGGCCGTCCTCGCCGAGGAAGACCGAGTCGTGAGTCCAAACCCAGACCGATGGGGCCGACATCAATGCCGAGAGGCGGACCGCCGGCCGCATGTAATCGCTGAACACGAAGAAGGTGGCGGCATAGGGCTTCAGTCCGCCGTGCACTCCCAGCCCGTTGGTGATGCACCCCATCGCGTGCTCCCTGACCCCGAAGGGGACGTCCCGGGCCGCGGGGTCGGCCGCCGAGTAGCGACGAGATGAGTCGATGACTGTCTTGGTCGAGGCCACCAGGTCAGCGGAGCCACCGAGGAATCCGGGCAGCATGTCGGCGATCTCATTGAAGAGCTTGCCCGATGCCGAGCGCGTAGCGATCTTCTCGCCGACCGTGAATCCTGGGCCTTCCAGTTTGACCGGGGCCGGCGAGTGCAACCGGTCCCAGAGGGCGCGCTGGTCTACGTCAGCGCCCTCCAGACGCTTGGCCCATTTCGAGCGCTCCTCCTTCCCCCAGGCCATTGCCGTCTCGAAGAACCCGTAGACCTCGGGCTCGACATAAAACGTCGGCTCGAGCGGGTATCCCATGGCTTTCTTGGCCAGGGCGATCTCCTCGTCGCCCAAGGGCGAGCCGTGTGATGCCGCCGTGTCCTGGGCGTTGGGGGCGCCGTGTGCGATGTGGGTGTGGCAGATGACCAGCGAGGGCCGATCCTCGAGGTTGATGGCCGCCTCCAGGGCCTCGTCGACGGCTTCCGGGTCGTGCCCATCGATCTCCTGGGTGTGCCAGCCCTGCGCCTGGAACCTCTTGGCCACGTCCTCGGAGAATGTGATATCCGTCGAGCCGTCGATCGAGATGTCGTTGTCGTCGTACAGGTAGATGAGCCGGCCCAGCTCGAAGCGGCCGGCCAAGGACCCGGCCTCTGCGCTCACCCCCTCCATAAGGTCGCCATCGCTTACGAAGCCGAAGGTCCGGTGGTTGACCAGGTCCTCGCCGAGTCGGGCCCGGAGGTGCGTCTCGGCGATGGCCATCCCGACGCCGGTGGCGAACCCCTGGCCCAATGGCCCGGTGGTCATCTCGATCCCGAGCTTCTGGTTGATCTCTGGGTGCCCGGCAGTGTGGCTGCCCCACTGCCTGAATTCCTTCAAGTCGTCCATCGTGAGCGGAAATCCGCAGAGGTGGAGCATGGAATAGAGGAGCATGGAGCCGTGCCCGTTGCTGAGGACGAACCGGTCCCGATCGGGCCAATCGGGGACCGTCGGGTCCACCTTGAGGAAACGGCCCCACAGCGCCACCGCGATCTCGGCCATGCCCATGGGCATCCCGGGATGACCGCTGTTGGCCTTCTGCACGGCATCCATGGCCAACGCCTTGACGGTGTCGACCGCCAGCTTCTCGATCCCGTTTGTCGCCATAGGCCCCGGGAGGCTACCGGCGGCGGAAGGAGGCGGCTAACCGGGCCGGCAGACCTCGCAGGGCCGGAATCCGGCGGACCGGGCGGCGACGGTCGAGGTGAAGTCGACCACGTTCCATTCGCCCGATGCTCGGATCACATGACAGGTGGGATGGCAGTACACGCCCGTGGCGGGATCGCCCTGGACCCGGACGCGGTGCTCGGCCAGTTCGACGAGACGTGCCGGCTCCACGCCCTCATGGGTGAGCAGTTCCCACTTGTTGTGAGACCCACCCAGCGAGTACTCGCCTAGGTGGCCGTCGGATCGCACCACCCGATGGCAGGGGATTATGAGCGGGATCGGGTTGCGGGCCATGGTCGATCCAACCGCCCGCGACGCTCCGGGTTTTTCGGCCTCGCGGGCGAGCCAGCCGTAGGGGCGAACCTCGCCTCTCGGGATCGTGGCTGCAATGTGGAGAACCCGGGTCTCGAACTGGGTTCGGGACCTGAGGTCGACCGGGAGACGGCCCGGGGTCCCTGCCTCCATCGCCTCAGGGATGTGCCGACCCCAGTCGGTGGGAGGCTCGGCCCGGAACAGACGGCGGCCATGGCGGCTCGAGAATCGTGTCTCGTAACCCTCGGTTGCCAGATCGAGAGACGAAACCCCCTCGATGTTGAAAGTGACCACCACCTCGCCCAACGGAGACGCATAGAGGTCGTATCCATCCGCCAACCCGGTGCCGAGGGCAACTCCTTCGCTGATGCCGTCGGGCAACCCGCCGGCCAGCCCGGACAATTGGTCTTCGATGCTCATTGTTCTTGCTCCATCACTTGTCTCAGACGGTCCAGTCCACGATGGATGTCAGCCTTGACCGTGCCCTCAGGTCGCCCTGTGGCCTCCGAGATCTCGCCGATCCCGAGGCCGACAACATGGCGCAGGACGACCGCCCTTCGCTGGTTGACCGGGAGCGCCGACAATCGGGCGTCCCACGCTGCGGTGTCGGGAGGCTCCGGGTCCTCCGATGAAGCATGCTCATGCATCTCGACGAACGTGGGCCGCCTCGATCGGCTACGAAGGTGATTCCGCCCGAGATTGAGGGCGATGGTCCAAAGCCACGGCGATAGCCGGAGCTCCTCGAATCGACCCCGATCGAACCCACCGAGGGATCTGTAGGCGCGAACAAACGTCTCCTGGGTCAGGTCCTCAGCTTCCTGATGATCGCCACAGAGCCGTCGCAGACCCCAATAGAGCCCCGGCCCGGCGCTTTCCACCAATGTGGGGAAAGCGCCGTCGAGATCCCTGGCCAATGCTTCGGTCAGATCATCCATCGCAAGGAGAACACCGAACGGGATGCACCGGTTGCACCTTCGCACCGTACTTACATGAGGGCCATGGACGGCTCACGGGTCGGGGCGACTCTGGACGACGCCGAGCGGGCGGTCTCGGCAGGCCTGCCCGTCGGGCCAACCGGCTTCTGGAATGCGGTCGACGCAGTCAAGCGAGACCCGGCCCTGATCGAGCAACACGCCAGCCGGATCGCTCGGATCGATCGAGCTGCGTTCAAGCAATGGGCACTGATCGCCGTCCCGATCTGGCTCGGCAACTTCCTGATCATCGGGGCGACCCTCATCGGGCTGGTGTTGGTCGGATGGACCTACTACCTGGAGGGAACCGCGTCGGCACTCGTCTTTCTGCTCGGCTTCGGGATCATCCTCGTGACCACCCATGGTTTGACGCATCTGGCGGTGGGCACCTTCATGGGGATGAGATTCACTCACTGGTTTGTCGGGAAACTCGCCCAGCCCCAGCCCGGGGTGAAGCTCGATTACGCCACTTATCTGCGGACACCGGCTTCGTCTCGGGCCTGGATGCACGCCTCCGGGGCCATCGTCACCAAGCTCATGCCCTTTGTCTTCCTGGGCGCCGCGATCGCCGCCGGGGTTCCCGACTGGGTCGTCTGGGCGCTGGTGGTGATCGGGCTGGTCGAGATCGCTATCGACGTCGTGTGGTCGACGAAGAAATCCGACTGGAAGAAGTTCAAGCGAGAGATGGAGTTCGCTCAGTCCACGTCCTGATCGGCCATCGTCGGGATCGAGCCGTCGGTCTGATGCATCACTTCGTGTGTGCTGATCAATTCGTCGAAATTGGGTGGGTCCTCGACGTCCACCGATATCAGATGTCTCGTCACCGGCCCGTCGGCGCGGTCGAATGACCGGGCCCGAGCGATGATGTCGGCGGAGGCGTCGTCGATCCGGCGATGCTGGGCCAGGTGCTCCTCCCACGATCCGGTGGCGAAGAGCTCGGTGAGACGGGTCGGGTCGCTGACATTGCGCAGCAATCGCCACCGGTAGGCACCAGTGCGGAGACGCACCAGCCTCACCAGGTTCATCACAGCTATGAACTCCTCGAGGTCGGCCAGATCGATCTTCCACGTGTTCAGGATCAGGACCGGCCCGCCCTCGACCGTCTCCTCCTCGTGCAACGGGCCGGGACGATCGGGAGTGAATTCCGGCGACTCGATCTGATCGAGGCCGGGTAGATGAAACAGTGGCACTAGGGCGCCGAGCAACACCGAGGACGAGCACAGGATGACGATCGCGGTCCCCGTCCCCACCGCGTCGGCGAGGACGCCGGAGAGAATCGACCCCAGCGGCATGACGCCGAGGAACGAGAAGCTGTACAGCGACATCGCACGACCCCTGATCCACTCCGGGGCCATCAATTGGGCGGTTGCGTTGAGGTTGGTCAGCGTGAGCACCCAGAACGCCCCGGAGAAGAACATGAAGAAGGCGGCCGTGGCGATGCTGGTGGAGAGGCCGAGGCCGATCCCGACCAGTCCGAACAAGCCGATCGTCACCATGGGAGCCCATCGGTGGAACCTGTCGATGAAGCGCTGGCGCACCACCGTCGCCACCAGGGCGCCTACTCCCATGGCGCCGAGCAAGACGCCAAGGGTGGTGGCGGTGCCCCCGATTGCCTCGTTGTGACCGGGCAACACAGACTGCACGACTGACGAGGTAATGGCGAAGAGCGAAACGAGGAGTAGCAGCCGCCGGAAGACAGGAGTGAACCTGGCATACCGGATGCCAAGCAGGATCGCGGTTCCCAACGGTGCCGGATCCCGCACCCTCTTCTCGAACGTATGCCTCACCATGAGGAGACCGGCGATCACAAATCCGTAGGTGAGGGCGTTGATCCCGAAACCGACGGCGGCGCCCAGCGCGGCATAGATGAACCCACCGAGCGCCGGCCCCACTGCCCGGGCCACGTTGAATGCGGCCGACTGGAGGGCCACGGCCGAGGCGATCAGACCACGTGGCACCATGTCGGGCAGGAGCGCTTGCCAGGTGGGGAGGTTTAGAGCCACTCCGGTGCCGAGGATGAAGCCCAGCCCGAGCAGGAGGCCCGGCGTTATCGCCCCGGTTGCGGTGAAGATCGCCATGGCGAGAGCCGATCCGCCCATGATTCCCTGAGCGAGCAGCATCAGCTTGGTCCGGTCGAACATGTCGGCGAGGGCACCCGCGGCGAGAGCGAAGAAGAGCAGCGGCAGGGAGGTCGAGGCCACCATGAGCCCGACCCAGGTGTTGGACCCGGTGAGGTCGAACATCAACTGGGACGAAGAGAGGCTCTGGATGAAGGTCCCGAAAGCGGACAGCATCGACGCCACCCAGAGCGTGCGGAAAGAGCCGTATCGAAGAGGGGCGACCGCCGAGGTCATCGGCTACCAGCGTAGGCCCGGTAGGTTCGCGAGGTGGTACGGGACCTCGCCTACTTCATCTCGGGTGACTCGGGACCGGGTGCCGGAGTCTTGGTCCTCCATTCGTTCTGGGGGCTGACGCCGTCGGTGAAGAGCCTCTGTGACGACCTCGCCGATCACGGCTACACGGTCCTGGCCCCGGACATCAATTTCGGCGAGCTGCCCGCCTCCGAGCAGGAGGC
>Ga0190271_10002176_pt1 | contig 11713 bp, 11 predicted proteins | sample Popmic356T_FD_133747 | JGI IMG/M metagenome (GOLD analysis project Ga0190271, IMG submission 133747) | Populus adjacent soil microbial communities from riparian zone of Weber River, Utah, USA - 356 T | ecosystem: Environmental > Terrestrial > Soil > Riparian zone | place: USA: Utah | collected...
CGCGGCTGGAAGGGCGGCCTCAAGGCCCTGGCGATCTACCGCGACGGCTCGAAGACGGCGCAGGCGCTGCGGACCGACGCCCAGGACGAAAAGGACGCCGAGACCGAAGTCGAGATGGCGCAGCCGGTGCGCAAAAAGATGCCGCGCGAGCGCGAATCGATCACCCACAAGTTCTCGATCGCCGGTCACGAGGGCTACATCACCGCCGGCAAGTACGACGACGGCACGGTCGGCGAGATCTTCCTCACCGACATCGGCAAGGAGGGCTCGACGATGCGGGGGCTGCTCAACGCCTTCGCCACCGCGATCTCCCTCGGCCTCCAGTACGGGGTGCCGCTCGAGACCTTCGTCCAGAAGTTCAGCTACATGCGCTTCGAGCCGGAGGGAATGACGCAGAACCCCGAGATCCCCTTCGCCAAATCGCTGCCGGACTACATCATGCGCTGGGTCGCGAGCCGCTTCATCGAGGACACGGAAACGCTGGAGGAACTGGGGGTCATGACCCAGGAGGTACGGAGCAAGAAGGAAGCCGAGACCGCCCAGCTGGGACTCGGCGTCCCGACCGACACCGCCGGCCCCGCCAACGGCAACGGCCACTCGAACGGCGGCAACGGCGAGGCCAAGTCGAAGGCCCCGGTCCCGGCCGCCTCGGCGCTGACCGAAACTCCCCCGGTCCGCCCGGCGAAGATGCAGGGCCTCGAACTCGGCCCGGCCTGCGAGCAGTGCGGCGGCATGATGCAGCGGACGGGGTCCTGTTACACCTGCTCCAGCTGCGGCAACAACACCGGCTGCGGCTGAGCGTTAGGGCACGGCTAAAGCTCAGAACTTTAGGTTTCGGCCGTGCAATCGAGCCGACTTGTTGCGTTCGTGGCGGCGGGGATCCTGTGCGTCCTCGCCGTCATCGGGATCGTCGCGGTGATGTCCAACGCCGAGGACGGCGCCCTGGCCGCCAAACTGATCTACGCGAGCCTCGTGCTGACCGTCTTCAGCCTGGTCAGCCTGGCCGGCGTGTTGCTCTCTGTCCGCCGCCCGATGTTGGCCTGGCTCGGCTACCTGACGGTCGTCGCCGGGCTTGCAGCTTTCGCCCTGATCGCGCGAAAGATCTGGAACGGCGACGGCCTCTTCGCCACCGACTGGGAGGTCTCGGGCAGCGCTACGCTGGTCGCGCTCGGCCTCGGTCAGGTGTCCCTGCTGCTCGGCTGGGTGCGCCAGAGCGGCCCGATCCGCTGGATCGCCCTCGCCGCATCGGCGGCGGTCGCGGCGCTGGCGACGCTCGGCGTGGTGGCAACTGCGATCGACGACTTCGAGGTCAGCGCCCGCGTCTACGGCGTCCTCGCGATCGTCTACCTGCTGGGGATCGCGCTGCTGCCGCTGTCCATGCTGGGCGGCAAGGAGAGGACCGAAGCCTCACCGCAGGCTCCCGTCAGCTGAGGATGACCTCGGCGTCGTGGCGCGGCGTCTCCGTGATCGCGCGGCGATAAGGGCGCTCGGAGGCGGGGTTGGCGGGTAGGACCTCGTGGCGGCGGACCAGCTCGCGGAGGACTACGGCCATCTCGAACTGGGCGAAGGCGGCGCCGAGGCAGCGGCGGACGCCACCGCCGAAGGGGATCCAGGTGTAGGTCCCGGGCGGGTTGTCGAGGAAGCGCTCGGGGATGAAGCGGTCCGGGTCGGGGTAGATATGCGGGTCGCGGTGGAGCAGGTGGATGCAGGGGGTGACGCCGGCACCGGCGGGCAGCTCGTAGCCGCCGAGCTCGACCGCCTCGGTCAGCTTGCGGGCGACGATCACGATCACCGGCCGCAGGCGCAGGGTCTCCTGGATCGTCGCCGTCAGGTACTCCTCTTCGCCGTCCTCGACCTCGGCCCGCAGCCGCTCCAGCTTCTCCGGATGGCGGGTCAGCCGCTCCATCGCCCAGGAGAGCGCGGTCGCGGTCGTCTCATGGCCTGCGACGAGAAGGGTGAGGAGCTCGTCGCGGATCTCGGCGTCGCTCATCGGGCTGCCGTCCTCGTGGCGGGCGAGGAGCAACAGCGAGAGGATGTCCTCGCGCTCTTCCAGGTCCTCGGCCACGCGGCGCTCGGCGATCTCACTCGCGATCAACGCGTCGACCCGCTCGATGCGGCGACGGAAGGCGGGGATGTGCTTGATCCGATCGGGTCCGACCATCAGCACCGGCAGCAGCGCCGCCGGGTTCGTCGTCAGGTCGAGAAAGTTGCGCAGCGCCTCCCGCAGCGGCTCCATCCGCTCGCGCTCGTGGACGCCGAAGACGGTCTCGATGATGATCTCCAGCGTGATCGCCTGCATCCGCGGCCGCAGCTTGTAGGGGACGCCGGTGGGCCAGCTCTCGATCTCCCGCGCGGCGATCTCGGTCATCTGCTCGCCGTAGGCCTGCATCCGCTCGCCGTGGAAGGGCGGCAGCAGCAGCTTGCGCTGGCCCATGTGGGGCTTCTCGTCGAGGACGAGGACCGAGTTGTCGCCGAGGATCGGGCGCAGGATCTGGTTGCCCTCGCCGGCGTGGAAGACCTTCGGGTCGCCGGTGAATACCTGTTTGACCAGCTCCGGGTCCGCCAGCACGACCCAGTCGCCTTCGTAGGCGATCTTGATCGAGAACATCGGGCCGAAGCGGGCGCGGCTCTGCTCGAGGAACCACTGCGCGCGGCGAGACCAGATCGCGGTCTGCAGCGCTCGCGGCATCCGCGGGCCGGGTGGCAGACCCTTGATCGGGCCCGAGTCGAACCCGTCGATCGCCACCCGTGCCTTCGCCGCCGCCTCCATCAGTTTGAGCGTACTCGCACGAATGCACGATGTTGTGTGACTTTCGTACGGCTATAGCCTGCGCCGGTGGCCACCCTTCCCCGCCTTCCTCCAGCCGCCGAGAACCGGCTGCTGAAGATCGTCTGCGGGCTGCCGCCCTGGCTGCTGCGGCGCCTCTTCGGCCGGCCGGTGCAGATCGACGGGCAGACGCTGGCGCCCGACATCCAGGCGCTGCTGGGAATGGCGAAGCTGGCCGGCAGCGAGAGCTTCACCGAGGGCGTCCCGGTCGAGACCGCGCGGCGCAACCGCCTCTTGGAGGCGGAAGTCGTCGCCGAGCGACCGAGGATCGAGATGGCCCGGGTGGAGGCGATGGAGATCCCGGGGCCGGCCGGGACGATCCCAGCCCGCCGCTACGTGCCGCATGGGGCTCCCCCGGAGTCGGCGCCGCTGCTCGTCTACTTCCACGGCGGCGGCTGGGTGATCGGCGACCTCGACACCCACGACGCTCCCTGCCGCTTCCTCGCCGCCAACTCCGGCATCCAGGTGCTGGCGATCGACTACCGCCTCGCCCCTGAGCACCCCTTCCCCGCCGCTCCCGAAGACGCGATCGCGGCCTATGCCTGGGCGAGCGCGAACGCGGCGGAACTCGGCTGCGACCCGGCGCGGATCGCCGTCGGCGGCGACAGCGCCGGCGCCAACCTCGCCGCGGTCACCTCCCTGCAAGCGCGAGACGCCCGACTGACGCCGCCGGCGATGCAGCTGTTGATCTACCCCGTCGCCGTCGCCGACGAGGAGATGCCCTCGCGCCACACCTGCGGCGAGGGCTTCCTGCTCAGCCGGCCGGACATGGACTTCTTCGAGGGTCACTATTTGCCGGAGGGCGTCGACCGCGGCGACCCGCGGGTCTCGATCCTCCGCGCAGCCGACCTCGGCGGCCTGCCGCCCGCCTACCTGGCAATCGCCGGCTTCGACCCGCTCAGGGACGAGGGCGTGGCCTTCGCCGAGCGCCTGCGGGAGGCCGGCGTCCCGGTCTCGCTGCGCCTCCACCCCGGCCTCGTCCACACCTTCGCCAACCTGACCGCGATCTGCCCCACGGCCCGCCAGGCGATGCTGGAAGCCGTGGGCGCCTTGCGGATGGGCCTGGCTACCTAGCCGCTCACTCGTACTGCAGAGACTCCAAGACGTCCAGTCGCGATGCCCTGCGCGCCGGCTGGATCGCCGCCAGGACGCCGGCCAGCGCGGCGATGATCAGGATCGCGATCAGCGAGCCGACCGGGTAGGAGAGGGTGAAGCCTTCGTCCTTCAGCGGCTGGGCGATCAGCGTCGCGAAGATCAACCCCAGGACGAGCCCGAGGATGCCGCCGATCAGGGCGGTGATCACCGCCTCGTAGCGGATCATCGTCCGCACCTGGCGCCGCGACATCCCGATTGCCCGCAGCATCCCCAGCTCGCGGGTCCGTTCGTGGATCGAGAGCGCCAAGGTGTTGGCGATCCCGAACAGCGAGATCAGGACCGCGAAGGCGAGCAGCGCGTAGACGAGGGCCACCAGCTGGTTGATCTGTTCTTCGCGGCTTTCCTTCAGTTCCTGCTGGTCGAGGACTTCAGCGACCGGGAATTTGGTTTCGACGCCTTTGGTCAGCAGCGCCTGCACCTGATCGGCGTTGGCCCCGTCGGCGACCTTGACGAAGTCGGTCAGATCCTGGGTCTGGTCGAAGTCGCGGGCCATCACGTTCTGGGTGACGAGGACGCTGCCGAGCACCCCGAGCTTGGAGTCGAACTCCCCGACCACCCGGAAGGTCGGCGTGGCGCGGGTCTGGGTCAGCAGCTGGAAGCGGTCGCCGAGGTCGAGGTCGTACTTGCCGGCGAAATCGTCGGAGACGATCGCCTGGCTGTCGCTGAGGTTGCGCAGTGCGCTCGGCCCGCCCTTTTCCCATTCGATGTTCACGGTCTCGCCGATGTCGGGCGAGGGGGCGTTGACCCGCGTCGTCGCTCCCGGGCCCTGTCGTTCGAGCACCTTCGCTTCGGCGCCGCGGATCGTCGCCACCAGCTGCACCCCAGGCACCCCTTCGGCCGCTTTCGCGGTGCCGTTGGGGATCGGCGAGAAGCCGTCGGTGTTCTGGATGATCAGCCCGCCGGCGAAGTTTTCGTCGACCACCTGGGCGACGGTGCTCTTCAGACCGGCGGCGAAGACGGTGACGAAGGCGACCAGGGCGACGCCGATCATCAGCGCTGCCGCGGTCACCGCGGTGCGGCTGGGATTGCGCTGGGCGTTCTCGCGGGCGAGGCGGCCGGTGAGGCGCCGCAGCCTCTCCAACGGCCAGCCGGCGACGACCGCCAATGGCGGCACCAGGCGGGGGCTGAAGAGGGAGACTGCAAAGACGATCGCCACCGCGCCGCCGCCCATCAGCCCGGCGCGGGCTCCGGCGCCACCGCTGCCGAAGAGCCCGTAGAGGACCATCCCCAGCCCGGCGACGCCGAGCAGGACCGAGAGCGCCAGGTAGGCGAGACGGCGCTTGCGGGTCGCCACCGGCCGGAAGGAGTGCAGGGCGGCGATCGGCGGCACCCGGGTCGAGCGCAGGGCCGGGACCAGCGAGGAGACGAGGGTGACGAGGACGCCGACCAGCAGGGAGACGATCACCGTCCGCGACTCGAGCACCAGGCCGGTCGTCGGCAGGTCGATCCCGAAAGCGACGAAGAGGGCGTTGATCGCCTTGGCGATCAGGAAGCCGCCGGCGATCCCGAGCAGAGCGCCGAGCAACCCGATCGCCACCGCCTCGACCATCACCGTGGTGAGGATCTGCCGCCGCGAGGCGCCGAGGGTACGCAGCATCCCGAATTCGCTGATCCGCTGGGCGACGGTGATCGAGAAGGTGTTGAAGATCAGGAAGGAGCCGACGAAGACGGCGATGAAGCCGAAGACGAGCAGGAAGATCCGCAGGAACCCGAGGTCGTCCTGGATTTCTTCCGAGGAGCGGTCGGCGCTTTCCTGGCCGGTCTCGACCCGGACGCCGGCCGGCATCTTCTCCGCGATCCGCCGTTTCAGGGTCTCTTCGGAGACGCCCTCGTCGGCGGCGACCGAGATCTGGTCCAAGCGACCCTGCTTGTGGGTCAGGCGCTGGGCGACCGGCAGCGTCACCTGGGCGATGCTGGCGCCGCCGAAGGAGGCGCTGCCGCTGCCGAGCTGGGTGAGGCCGACTAGCCGGAAGGTTTCCAGGTTGCCCTGGCTGATCAGCTTGATCTTGTCGCCGAGTTCGAGGTCGGCGTCGTCGGCGGTCGCCTTCTGCAGCGAGGCTTCGCCGGGACCGCGAGGCATGTGGCCGTCGACGTAGGTGAGCGACTCGAGGTTCTCGGGCAGGGTCGAGGAGATGAACTTCGGCGCGAATTTGTTGCCGATCTTCTCGTTGTCGGCGGTGAAGAACGCGCCGAGGCTGAAGATCGCCCCCGCGGCTTCGCGCACGCCTGGAGTCGATTCCACTTTCGGCAGCAGCGAGGCGCTGATCGTCGGCGTTTCCCCGTTTTCCTGTTCGACCGGGTTCTCGGCGGTGACGACGACGCTGGTCCCCTGCAGCGACTCTTCGAAGATTTCGTCGAAGGCGGCGAAGATCGTGTCGGTGAGGACGAACGAGCCGGCGACGAAGGCGACGCCGAGGAAAACGGCGAAGCTCGTCAGCAGGGCCCGGACTTTGCGAGCCCAGAGGCTCTTGAGGCCGAGGCTAGTCAAGCTGCTTCTGCAGCTCGATCACGTCGGCGGCCGAGCCGGGAGCGGCGTCACTGACGATCTGGCCGTCCTTCAGCGTGATCAGCCGGTCGGCGTGAGCGGCGGCGACCGGGTCGTGGGTGACCATCACCACCGTCTGGCCAAAGTCGTCGACCGCCTGGCGCAGCAGCCGCAGGACGTCGGCGCTGGCCTTCGAGTCGAGGTTGCCGGTCGGCTCGTCGGCGAAGACGACCGCCGGTTTGCTGACCAGCGCCCGGGCGACGGCGACCCGCTGCTGCTGGCCGCCGGAGAGCTCGGCGGGGCGGTGGGTGCGCCGGTCCTCGAGGCCTACGGTGCGGATCAGCTGGTCGACCCAGGCCTGGTCGGGCTTGCGGCCGGCGATCGAGAGCGGCAGGACCAGGTTCTCCTCGGCGGTGAGGACCGGCAACAGGTTGAAGAACTGGAAGACGAAGCCGAGCTTGTCGCGGCGCAGCTCGGTCAGCTCGCCGTCGTCGAGGCCGGTGATGTCGACGCCGTCGAGCTCGACCTTGCCTGAGGTCGGCTTGTCCAGCCCGGCGAGGATGTGCATCAGGGTCGACTTGCCGGAGCCCGAGGGGCCCATGATCGCGGTGAAGCGGTCGCGCTCGAAGCCGGTGGTGACCCCGGCCAGAGCATCGACGGCGGTGTCGCCCTCGCCGTAGCGGCGGCGAAGGTCGGTGGCGACGACGACCTGTCCGTTCGTACTCACTGGTCCCGGCACGGTATCGATATAGCCTGCGCGGGTGCCCCTCGCCGACCGCTTCGACGGATTCCTGATCGACCTCGACGGGGTGGTCTGGATCGGCCGCGAGCCGGTGCCGGGTTCGCCAGAGGCGCTGCAGGCGCTGCTGGTGGCCGAAAAGCGGCTGGTCTTCGTCACCAACAACCCGGGCAAGCACCCCGCCGCTTACGCGCAGCGGCTGCGCGAGATGGGCGTCGAGGTCGACGAGGAGCAGATCGTCACCGCCGGGATGGTGGCGGCGCGGCTGGCCGGCGAAGCGGCTGTCGCGGCGGGGGCCGGCGGCGGCGCTTTCGTGATCGGCGCCCCCGCCCTGAAGGAGATGGTGGCGGCGACCGGCGCCCGGGTGCTGGAGGGCGAGGAGGGACGCGGGGCCGACGCGGTCGTCGTCTCCGGCCACCGCGGCTTCGATTACGACGAGCTGCTGACCGCGAAGCGGGCGCTCGACCGCGGCGCTGCCCTGTTCGCCACCAGCCACGACCCGACGATGCCTTTCCCGGGCGGCGAGGTGCCGGGCACCGGCTCGATCCTCGCCGCGGTCGAGACCGCTTCGGGGAAGCGGGCGACGATCGCCGGCAAGCCCGAGCGTCACCTGTTCGAGATGGCGCGCGAGGCGCTCGGCGAGTGCGAGTCGGTGGCGATGGTCGGCGACCGGATCAGCTCCGACATCGAGGGCGGGAGGCGCTCCGGCCTGGAGACGATCCTCGTCCTCAGCGGCACCACCACGCGGGAGCAGGCCGAGGCCGCCGACCCGGCGCCCGACTTCGTGCTCGAGAGCCTCAGCGGCCTGCCGGCGTGAGCGCGACCGGCTCGCCAGCCACGCTGGCCGGCCAGCGGCCGGGGGCGAGCTTCGCCGGGGTCTTCGCCGTCACCTTCTGCGGCCTCGTCGCGATCGGCTCGGTGCTGCCCGTCCTGCCCCGCTACATCCACGGCCCGCTCGACTCGGGCGACCTCGCGGTCGGGATCGTGATCGGCGCCTACGCGATCACCGGCCTGCTGTTGCGACCGATCGCCGGACGAATCGCCGACACCCGCGGCCGCAAGCCGACGGTGCTGGTGGGGGCGGTGCTGGTGGCGCTGAGCGGCTTCCTCTACCTGCCCAGCCTGGGGATCGCGGGCCTGATCGTCGCCCGACTGATCACCGGCGCCGGCGAGGGCGCCGTCTACACCGCCGGCTCGGCCTGGATCGTCGACCTGGCACCGGAGGAACGCCGCGGCCAGGTACTCGGTCTCTACGGGCTGGCGGTCTGGGGCGGGCTCAGCGTCGGCCCGCTGCTGGGCGAGGTGCTGCTCGACGCCGGCGGCTACGACCTGGTCTGGATCGTCGCCGGGGCGCTGCCCGTCCTCGGCGCCCTGATCGCGGTCACCGCCCGCGACCCGTTCGTCCCCCGCGCCCATGCCGAGCCGCATCCGCTGATCGCCCCGGAGGCGGTCGGCCCGGGCTTCGCCGTCGGCCTCGCCTCCTTCGGCTACGCCGCGGTCGCGACCTTCATCGTCCTCCACCTGGAAGCGCGCGGGGTCGGGCACGGGGCCACCGTCTTCGCCGCCTTCGCGGCGATGATCGTCCTCACCCGGATCGCCCTCGGCCACCTGCCCGACCGGATGGGCGCCGCTCCGGTGGCGATCGCGGCGACGGTCGGCGAGGCGGCGGGGCTGCTGCTGATCGCCGTCGCCCACAGCCTGCCGGTCGCGATCGCCGGCGGCCTGTTGATGGGCGGCGCCTTCGCCCTCCTCAACCCCTCGCTGATGCTGATCGCCCTCGGTCGCGTCACGCCGCAGGCACGCGGGGCGGCGATGGGCACCTACACCGCCTTCTTCGACGCCGGGGTCGGACTGGGCGCCCCGCTCGCGGGGCTGGTCGCCGCCCTGACCGACTACGAGGGCGCCTTCATCTTCGCCGCCGCGGTCTGCCTCGCCTCGGCGTTACTGATCCTCATTCGGCTGCACCCGGGGAGGATGGCGCCCCCTTCCCCGCCTGGCTAGCGTTCGCTGATCAGCAGGGTCTGCAGGGCGCGGCCGATCCGGCCGCCCTCGACGTCGAACAGGGTCGACTCAGCGGTGCCGACGCCGCTGTGCCGCGGCAGGGTCATCGCGTCGACCCCGACCCACTCGCCCTTCGGCATCCGCTCCAGGTGGACGGTGAGGTCGACGTTGATGAAGAGATAGCGGCGGAAGTCGAGGCTGGCGCTGATCCCGTTGCCGACGTCGGCGGCGACCAGGGTGCGCTGCAGCGGCGTCGGCTCCTCCCCCGCGACCAGCGGTTGGCGCATCCGCAGCCAGGCGGTCGCCGGCCCCGGCTCGAGGAAGCCGCCGGCGACGAAGCGCACCTCCATCGCCGAGTGGTAGCCGTGCTCCTGCTCGGTGGGGAAGAAGTCGGCGTCGGTCCCCTCCTCCGGCGGCGCGGGCGGCTGGCTGGCGATGAGCGCGTTGCCCGGCAGGTCGAGCTTGGCGGTGCGCAGCCGCCAGCCGCGAGCCCGCATCAGCACCTCGCCCTCGGCGTCGCTCAGCTCCGCCTCGACCATCTGAACCCGCCGTCCCGGCCGGGCGACGCGCGCCTCGACCCGCAGCGGCGTGATCGGCACCGAGCGGAGGATCTCGAAGGTGAGACGGCCGAGCTGAAACTCGGCGTGGTCGGGCAGCTGCTCGATCGCGTAGCCGAGCAGCGCCGACGGCGGGCCGGCGTGCTGGGCGCCGGGGTCCCAGGGGCCGCGGGTCAGCTCGGTGGCGCGGAAGAGGTCGCCGTCGCGCTCGTAGAAGGCGTCGAGCACGCCGGGCATCCTAGGCGCTGGCTAGCAGCGGCTGCCGAACTCCTGGGTCCAGACGTGGGCGCCGTCGTTGCCTTCGAGCCGGCCGACCTGAAGGCCGATGCCGGTGTCCTCGTAGGTCCCGAGGATGTTCTGGCGGTGGCCGGCGGAGCGCATCCACATGCGGAAGATCACCCGCGGCGGGGCGTAGTCGCCGCTGCCGTAGGCGATGTTCTCGCCCTCGCGGCAGCCGCGGTAGCCGACCCGCTCGATCCAGTAGGTGAACTCGCGCCCGCAGGCTTCGTGGCTGAATTCGTCGCAGCGGAGGATGTCGGCCGACTTGCGCCCGGCGGCGCGGGCGAGCGAGGCCGGGGCCGCGAGCGGGTCGAGGCCGCGCTGCTTGCGGGCGCCGTTGACGAGGCAGAGCATCGCCCTCTCCTGGGCGGCGGCGGAGGCGCCGGCGTCGTTCTGGCCGGGACAGCCCGCACGGAGGGCGGCAGGGGCGGCGCCGGCGCGAACCCCGACGAAGAGGATCAGCGCCGCGGCGGCAAAGGCTGCGGCGGCGATCAGCGTCCGGCGGCTCCAGCTCATAGGCCGGTGATACCCGAAGCGTAAAATTTCTTACAAGCGAAAGGAGCAAGATGGCGACGAGAGTTCAGAAGTCCGAGCAGGAGTGGCGCGAGCAGCTGACCCCGGAGCAGTTCGAGGTGACCCGCAAGGCCGGCACCGAGCGCGCCTTCACCGGTCCCTACGTCGACGAGAAGGCGGAGGGGATGTACCGCTGCGTCTGCTGCGGCACCGAGCTGTTCTCCTCCGACACCAAGTTCGACTCGGGCACCGGCTGGCCCAGCTTCACCGAGCCGGCCAACCTCGAGCACGTCGAGCTGCGGCCCGACAACAGCCTCTTCATGCGGCGCACCGAGGTCGTCTGCAAGCACTGCGACGCCCACCTCGGCCACGTCTTCGACGACGGCCCGGCCGACAAGGGCGGCCAGCGCTACTGCATCAACGGCTGCGCGCTGACGCTCGACAAGAAGGAGTAACCCGGCGCAGGCGTGATGCCTGCGCCGCTAGAGGGAACCGCCGCCCGCGCCCAGGTAGCTGAAGCGCACAGCCAGCGCCACTGCCTCGGTGCGGGTGTCGACCTCGAGCTTGGCGATGGCGTTACGGACGTGGGTGTGGACCGTCGCCGGGCTCAGCTGCAAGCGGTCGGCGATTTCTTTCACCCGCAGGCCCTCGGCCAGCAGCTCGAGGATCTGCCGCTCGCGCGGTGAGAGCTCGAGCAGTTTCTCGACCTCGGAGGGCTTGCCGCCGGCGAAGTCGCCGCCGAGGAAGGTGCCGCCGCCGGTCACCGCCTTCACCGCTTTGGCGATGTCCTCGGCCGGCGCCGACTTGAGGACGTAGCCCGAGGCCCCGGCCCGCAGCGCCAACGCCAGCAGGTCGGGCTGGGCATGGGCGGTGAAGATGATCACCTTGGTCCGCGGCCGGACTTTGAGGACCTCCTTGGTCGCCTCGATCCCGTCGCGCTTCGGCATCTCGACGTCGATGATGAGGACGTCGGGTTCCAGCTCTTTGACCGCGTTGACCACATCGCGGCCGTTGCTCGCCTCACCGACGATTTCGACGATGTTGGAATTGGCCATGCGAGCCTTGATCGCCTCACGGACGATCTCGTGGTCATCGCAGAGCACCACACGCTTGGCCTCGCGGACACCCGTAGTCATGCGGCGCCGATTCTTTCAGGC
>Ga0190271_10002177_pt1 | contig 11711 bp, 11 predicted proteins | sample Popmic356T_FD_133747 | JGI IMG/M metagenome (GOLD analysis project Ga0190271, IMG submission 133747) | Populus adjacent soil microbial communities from riparian zone of Weber River, Utah, USA - 356 T | ecosystem: Environmental > Terrestrial > Soil > Riparian zone | place: USA: Utah | collected...
CCCATCGACTTCAAATGCACCAGATAAATGATGAGAGGCGTGCCGCCGATTTTCAGGTCGATCTCGAGGCAGTCGCGGCGGAAAATACGCTCATAGGGCTCTTCCTTCATTGCCTGAAGCTCGGGCGTGTGGAGGCCGAACTGCTCGTAGGTTACATGCGCGTAGCTGGTCATGCGGACGAATTCGATTGGTTGCCCATCGGCGGTTTCCTCGCGCATCATGATGCCGACGTCGATGCCGCGAGAGTCATTGCCGGAGGTCGTGTATTTGTGGCGGTAGCCGTAGCCGACCATCTTGAAGAGATAGCCGTATTCGAAAGCGTTGAGCGCTTCGATCGAGTCCACTTCCTGGAGGCACAATATGTCGGCCCGTGTCGCCGCGATCGCCAATGCGCTGTGCTGCCTCGTATCGTCGGTTTCCGCCAGAGCCCGGGCGCTCTCCAGCGCGCGGTACTCAGCCTCGTCCCGTATCTCATAAAGGGCCAGCGAGCGGTCCCGGTTCAACTGGTTCCGGAAGCCGGAAAAGTCGAAGCGGTGCATGAGGTTTTCGACGTTGAAGGTGGCAATGCGAACAGACATGGCGGCGAGCTTTGCCCGCAAGCGATGAGAAACACAAGTCGTGCGCTGGCCCAATGCAACCCGCCGGTTCAGGAACCATTTCGTTCATGCATCGTTCAGGGCAAAAATGCTGCTATATTAGCCTTCGGCAGCGATGCCCTTCGTCAGGGAGAAAGATCATGGCTTCCCGTTTCACGATCATGGCGCGGATAGGCCTCGTGGCCGCCGCGACAACGATGCTCGGCGTCTCGATGGCTTCAGCTCAGGGTGACGGCCGCTTCGGCCGCCAGGGCGCATTCACCAGCACTTGCTTTGTGGCGAGTTGCGGCGCCGGCGTCGGCGGCGGCCGAACGGGCGGCATGATCTTCCGTCGCCCCGGCGCCGAGGCTCCCGTATTGCGCCGTCCAGTCGCCCAAGCGCCTGTCCTGCGTCGCCGTGGCGGTCCGCCGCCGTTCCGCAGACATGAATATCGGCAAGATCGCCGACATTATAACGGCGACCATTACTACCGCCCGCGCTACTACAGGCCGTATTACTATCGATATCGTCCGAGTGTGTATCTGGATTTCTCGTCGCCATACTACTACGACAACGATTACTACGAGCCGCCAGTCTATTCGCAGCGGGTCTATCGTCGAGTGCAGATGTCGGCGGAGCATGTCGATTGGTGCTACGACCGCTATCGGTCTTATCGCGAATCCGACAATACCTATCAGCCCTACAACGGGCCGCGGCGTCAGTGTTATTCGCCCTATAGCTGAGATCGGCCGGCTGGTTCGGCTTTCTTATTGCAAGAGTACGCCGGCGTGGCCCCCGTCACGCCGGCGTATCTTGTTTGTACTCTTCCGAATTCCCGCCGGCCGACGATCGAGACAATTGCCCCAGCCCGTCTCGATCAAACCGTGGGCATGTGCACCCGCCACTGAGCACTTGCGCCTGCAACCTCCCCTGCTCATATTTAATGGAATGCTAATATCGTGCCAGTTGGAAATGTGCCGGAATGGGACGCTTGATCTCATCCAAGCCTTCCGTGGCGGAATCAGCGGGCGCAGATGGCGAGTCAGTGGGCAAAACTGCCTCGAATGAATCCCGTTTCGATGCGACTCGTTCTCAATACGGGCAGCGCGCTGCCTAACCTGGCATGCGCTTGGACACCAGCCAGTAGCGCCATGGCGTGAACCAGCGGAACTGCTTCGTCAGGTGCTCCGGTACTCGGTCGATCCCATGCGTGCCCCACGGCCCGCAGCGCAGCACCCGAAACAGGCCCATCCAGCCGCCCGCCCACAGGCCATGGCGGGCGATCGCCTCATACGCATATTCGGAACAGGTGGGCAGATGACGGCAATGATTGCCGACGAAGCCCGATAGCGTGAGTTGGTAGATGCGCACCATCGCGGTGCCGGCAATACGTCCCGGCGTGCGAGGCCATGCGCCGGCGAAGTTGCGGGAGTGGCGGCTGGCCGGACGATCGTCGTGCTTAGCGCACATCTCGATCAAGCAGCCACTTCGGCCTGCTTCTTTTCGATTTGGCCGATGGCATCGACAACGGCATCGAAGGTCAACATCGTGGAGGCGTGCCGCGCCTTGTAGTCGCGCACAGGCTCCAGATATTTGAGGTTGTCGAAACGGCCTTCCGGCGGTTGTCCGCCCTCTTTCAGCATCTTGCGCATCGTCTCGCGCACCGCGCGCAACTCTTCGGCGGAAGCACCGACGACATGGCTGGCCATGATCGAAGACGACGCCTGGCCGAGCGCGCAGGCCTTCACAATGTGGGCGAAATCAGTCACCACGCCCTCGCGCATTGCCAGGTCGATGGTAACGGTCGAACCACACAGTTTCGAATGGGCCGTCGCCGTTGCGTCGGGGTGATCCAACCGGCCTATGCGGCCGATATTGCCGGCAAAGCCCAGAATTTTCGCATTATAGACATCGTCGATCATGATTTTTCGCGCCTGCCGCGCTGGACGAACAATCTGTCACGCCTGCGCGCCTTCCTTTCGTCCAGCCAGCCCATATATAGTGTTCATTGTCCGGCAACGACAAGACGATCAAAGGTCTGGTCAAGCTGGAGAAACCTGTGCCGCTCCGAGGCTTTGCCTCAATCGATCGTGAGTTCCGCAGGCCGACCGTTCAACTCGTCCCTTCACGGAAAGGGACTACGGGAGACGCCTTGAAATGGACGCCGCAATAAAGAAGCTCATGCCTCGGGCAGAGTACATGGACAAGCCGGTGACCCGCCGGCCGTCACAGGAAGAGGTCGAGGCAGCGGTGCTGACCTTGCTCAAATGGACAGGGGATGACCCGACCCGGGAAGGCTTGGTCGACACGCCGAAAAGGGTCGCCAAGGCCTACCTGGAAATGTTCAACGGTTACGACCTCTGCCCGGCCGAGGAACTCGGCCGCACCTTCGAGGAGGTTGCCGGCTATGACGACATGGTGGTGGTGCGCGACATCCAGTTCCACTCCCATTGCGAACATCACATGGTGCCAATCATCGGCAAGGCGCATGTCGGATATTTGCCGGACGGCAAGGTTGTCGGCCTGTCGAAGATCGCCCGCGTGGTCGACATCTTCGCCCATCGCCTGCAGACCCAGGAAGCGATGACGGCGCAGATCGCCAATGTCATCCAGGACGTGCTCAATCCGCGCGGCGTTGCCGTAATGATTGAGGCCGAGCACATGTGCATGGCCATGCGTGGCATTCGCAAACAGGGCTCCACCACGCTGACGTCGACCTTTACAGGCGCCTTCCGCGACACACCGGAGGAACAGGTGCGGTTCGTGTCGATGGTTCGCGGTGGCGCGGCGATTGTCAGCTAGAGCAAGCATGAGCGCTATCGACTTCAAGGCGCCCTCCGCCGACAAAGCCGTGCTCGAAGAAGGCGAGGCGTTCACGCCCAAATTCGACGACAAGGGGCTCGTCACGGCGATCGTCAGCGACGCGCGTGACGGTGCGCTGCTTATGGTTGCCCATATGAATGCCGAAGCGCTGGGGCTCACCCTCGAGACGGGCATCGCGCATTACTGGTCGCGTTCGCGGGGCAAGCTTTGGAAAAAGGGCGAGAGTTCCGGCAATTTGCAGCGATTGGTCGAGATGCGCACCGACTGCGACCAGGATGCGATCTGGCTGAAGGTTCTGGTGGATGGCCAAGATGCAACCTGCCACACCGGCAGGCGCTCCTGCTTCTACCGGATCGTGGAAGGCAAGGATGGCGCCGTTCAGCTGCGGCAGGACGGCAGCCAGCCGCAATTCGATCCGATAGAAGTCTACAGCAAGGATAATGATCTCTAGGGGAACGAATTTGACATTCGCATCCCACCCGACCACTAGATCCGAGGCTGGTTTGTCTTTGCCAGCTTTTTACAGTACTCTTTTGGAAGGGACTTGGGGAGAGATGTGTGATGCTCGAGTGGGCATCGTTCCGGAGTAGTGTGCGAGTCAGCGAGGCCACGGATCATTCCGGCGGTGGTGCTAACGCCAAACCAAAGCGACCGGGGATCGCCCTGGCGCTTGGAGGCGGCGCCGCGCGTGGATGGGCGCATATAGGCGTGCTGCGGGCGCTTGACGAGGCAGGCATCGAAATCGGCATGATCGCGGGAACGTCGATCGGCGCTCTGGTCGGGGGCTGCTACCTCGCCGGAAAGCTCGACGAGTTGGAGGAGTTTGCCCGCAGCCTGACGCGTCGCCGTATCCTGAGTTGGCTGGACGTCACTTTCGGCGCCAACGGGCTGTTCGGCGGGATGAAGCTGAACGCCCGCATGAACGAACACATGGCCCTGACGCGGTTCGAGGATCTGCCGAAGCCGTTCGTCTGTGTCGCCACCGAGATCAGCACCGGCAATGAGGTCTGGCTGACCAGCGGTCATTTGATCACCGCCATGCGCGCGTCCTACGCGCTGCCGGGTGTTTTCGAGCCGGTGAGGTGCAATGGACGCTTGCTGGTCGATGGCGCCCTGGTCAATCCAGTGCCGGTTTCGGTGCTGAGAGCCTATGAGCAGAAGGCCGTTGTCGCGGTCAACCTTCACTACGAACTCTTCGGCCGCTCCGCTGTCATCAAGCATGACGCCGGCCTGCCGCCTTCCGACAAGGTGCGCGCTATGATCGCCGAGGAGGAGATGACGCCTTCGCGCGAGACACGGCTGGGTGTGACCGGCGTGATGGTCGAAGCGTTCAACATCATCCAGGATCGCATTTCCCGGGCCCGCCTCGCCGGCGATCCACCCGACATGTCTTTGTTCCCGCGCCTCACCCAGATCGGCCTGTCGGAATTTCACCGCGCCGGCGAGGCCATCAAGATCGGCTATGAATCGACCAAGGCGCGGCTGGACGAGTTGCAGCGCCTGGAGCAGGTGCCAGCGTAGTCACGCTTCGGCGGCGTCGCTGATCCGAAACTGGAGCGATCGCGCGCCGTTCCAGTGGTTGGCCGAGAGCGATCCCGCAAAATGCGCCGTACGGCCGACGGATTTCAGCAGAAACTGGCCGAGTTTCGTATCCACCGAGCGAAAGGCAATGGCGGTAATCCTGCCACCCATCTCGGATCGCAATTCCGCCCGCAAATGGCCGGTGCCGACGGTCCTGATATCGGCGATGCGATGACGCGGAAGGACAAAGACAGGCGGCGGATAGCCCGATCCGAACGGCCCTGCCCGCTCCAGATCATCGAACAATCCTTGCGTCGCGCCATCGGCGGTCAGCGCGCCGTCGATCTTGAGCGATGCTTCGTCGCGCAGGCGTGACACAGCTTCCGCCGCGCGGTCCTCAAAGAAGGCCCGCAATTCGCCCAGGCGCGAGCGTTCGACCGTTATGCCGGCGGCCATGCCGTGGCCTCCGCCCTTGACCAGCAGGCCGGCGTCGACGGCCTCTCGCACCAACTTGCCGAGGTCGAAGCCCGAAATCGAGCGGCCCGAACCGGCGCCCGACCCGTTGGGATTGAAGTGGATCGCGAAGGCGGGCCGGCGCGTGTGTTCCTTAAGCCGCGCCGCGATCAGGCCAACGATGCCCGGGTGCCATTTATCGCTGGCGGTCACGATAATCGCCGGACCATCGCCGCCGGCAAGTTCCGCGTCGGCTTCCGCGCGGGCCTCCGCCAGCATTGTCTGTTCCATCGCCTGCCGCTCGCCATTGAGACGATCGAGCGTCTCGGCGATCTGCTGCGCCTCGATCGGATCGTCGCAGGCGAGCAACCGGCTACCCAGCGCCGCATCCCCGATGCGCCCGCCGGCATTGATGCGCGGCCCAAGCAGAAAGCCCAGATGGAATGTGCTGACCGGCTCGCCGATGCGCGAGGCCTTCACCAGGGCGGCAAGGCCGGCGTTCTGCAGATGGCGAATGGCGATCAGGCCCTTGACGACAAAGGCCCGGTTTACGCCGGTGAGCGGCACGACATCGGCCACAGTGGCCAGCGCCACGAGGTCCAGCAAGGTCAGCAAATCCATGCGCGGCATATCGGGTGCGCGTTCGCGCAAGATAGCCGCCGCGCGCACCAGTGTCATGAACACGACGCCGGCCGCGCAGAGGTGACCCTGCCCCGAAATATCGTCGTCGCGATTGGGATTGACGATGGCCACCGCCGGGGGCAATGGGCCGCCGACCTGATGGTGGTCGAGCACGACCACCTCTGCGCCGGCATCGTTGGCGGCTTCGATCGCCGCGCCGCTGTTGGTGCCGCAATCGACGGTAACGATCAGCGCCGCGCGGCCTGCCAATTCGCGCATGGCATCGGGGTTAGGTCCGTAGCCTTCAAATATCCGGTCCGGAATATAGATTTCAGCTTCCACGCCGTAGTGCGCCAGAAACCGTTTCATCAGCGCCGAGGCACAGGCGCCGTCAACGTCGTAGTCGCCAAAGATCGCGACGCGTTCGCGAAGCATCACCCCGCGGACGATGCGTTCGGCAGCGGCATCCATATCCGTCAGGCTGGAAGGGTCAGGCAGCAGGTCGCGAAGAGCCGGATCCAGAAACTTCTCCGCTCCATCGGGCTGTACGCCGCGCCCCGCGAGAACGCGCGCGACAATGTCGGGCAAACCCGTCGTCTGGGCGATCTGCAGCGCCGCCATATCCTGGCGTTCGCTTAGGCGGTGCTCCCAGGCATGCCCGGTGACGGACCGGCGTACGCCGAGGAACAGGCGCTTTTGCGTGGGGATGGCGAAGGCGACGGACATCGTCAGATAGATACGCTCTGGGCGCCGGGCCGCAAGGCCGCCTCAGAACTTATCCATATCCTGGTGACGGGCTTTGATTTCACGCACAGTGCGCGTCGAGGACCGCAACACCAGCGTGTCGGTGATGATGGAGCCGCGGGCAAACTTTACCCCGGCGAGCAGGTTGCCATCCGTGACGCCTGTCGCGGCAAAGACGACGTCGCCGCGCGCCATATCGTTCACCGCATAGATGCGACCCGGATCCGAAATACCCATCTTTGCGGCGCGCGCAACCTTCTCGGACGTATCGAGGATGAGGCGACCCTGCATCTGGCCGCCGATGCAGCGCAGCGCGGCGGCCGCCAGCACGCCCTCCGGCGCGCCGCCGCTGCCGAGATAGATGTCGATGCCCGTCTCATCCGGATCGCTCGTGTGGATGACGCCGGCTACATCGCCGTCGCCGATCAACCGGATCGCCGCCCCGGTTGCACGCACTGCATCGATCAGTCTGGAATGGCGGGGCCGGTCCAGAATGCAGGCGGTGATCTCCGAAACCGGCACGCGCTTGGCGTCGGCGAGGGTACGAATGTTTTGCTGCGGCGTGGCGTCGATGTCGATCAATCCGTCCGGATAGCCCGGACCGATGGCAATCTTTTCCATGTAGACATCAGGTACGAAGAGCAGGCTTCCCTTTTCCGCGACCGCGATGACGGCCAGCGCATTGGGCAGGTTCTTGGCGCAGATCGTGGTTCCTTCCAGCGGGTCTAGCGCGATATCGACCTCCGGCCCTTCGCCAGTCCCGACCCTTTCGCCGATATAGAGCATCGGAGCTTTGTCGCGCTCGCCTTCGCCGATGACGATCGTTCCCCGGATCGGCAGTCGGTTCAGTTCGCTGCGCATCGCCTCGACGGCAACCTGGTCGGCGGCCTTTTCGTCGCCGCGGCCGCGCAAGCGTGCGCCGGCCACTGCCGCGCGTTCGGTGACGCGGACAATTTCCATGGTCAAAAGGCGGTCGAGACCCGCAATCGGCGGTTTCATGGAACGGTAAGCTCCCGAGATTGCGATGCTCGCGCTGCCGGCCGCAGTTGTAAACCGCGGCACGGGTTCAGCCGGCGCGTTCGATGCGGATGACCTGCGGCTTGTCGATCAATATTCCATCCTTCGTTATCCCGTCCACCGCCTTGCGGACCGCCGCTTCGGTGGTCTCATGGGTGACGAGGATGATGGTCTTCTGGTTCTCGCCGACAGCGCCATCGGCATGCTGGACGATCGACTCCAGCGAAATGTCGTTGTCGGCCATGCGTTTGGCGATTGCAGCGAAGACGCCGGTGCGGTCGTGTACCGTCAAGCGGATGAAATAGCCGCCTGCATGGGCGCGCATGGCGGCGCGCTTGTAGGGCCGCAATTCCTTGGCCGGTCGTCCGAAGACAGGCCCGTGCTGAAAGCCTGGCCGGCTTTTCGCAATGTCGGCAATGTCCCCGATGACAGCCGAAGCCGTGGCATTGCCGCCAGCGCCCGGTCCCGACATCAGGAGCTCGCCGAGAATATCGGTCTCGATCGCCACCGCATTTGTAACGCCGTGGACCTGCGCGATAACGGAAGCGGTTGGCACCATGGTGGGATGAACGCGCTGCTCAATGCCGCTGTCGGTCTTCTGCGCAACGCCGAGCAGCTTGATGCGATAGCCCAGTTCGGCCGCTGCTCTGATGTCGGCCTGGGTAATGTTCGAGATACCCTCGAGATAGATATCGTCGGCGGAGATCCGGCAGCCAAACGCAAGGCTGGTAAGGATCGAGAGTTTGTGAGCCGTGTCATTGCCTTCGATATCGAAGGTGGGATCGGCTTCGGCATAGCCAAGGCGCTGCGCGTCCGCGAGGCAAGCCTCAAAGGTCAGGCCCTCCGCTTCCATGCGCGTCAGGATGTAATTGCAAGTGCCGTTGAGAATGCCGAAGACACGATTGACGCTATTGCCGGCCATCGCCTCGCGCATCGTCTTGATCACCGGAATGCCGCCTGCAACCGCGGCTTCATAGTTGAGCAGAACACCCTTCTTCTCAGCGATTTCAGCCAGGGCGACACCATGCTTGGCCAGAAGCGCCTTGTTCGCGGTGACCACATGACGTCCCGCATCCAGCGCCGCCTTCACGGATTGCCGCGCTGCTCCCTCATCTCCGCCGATCAGTTCTACGAAGACATCGATCTCTGCGCTCGCGGCAAGCTCTACCGGATCGTCGAACCATTGCGCAGCGCCAAGCGCAACGCCGCGGTCGCGCTTGCGGTCGCGCGCGGAAACGGCGGTCACGGCAATCTCGCGCCCGCACTGCCGGGTCAGTTCTGCGGCCTTGCCTGTCAGAACCCGGACAACCGAGAGTCCCACGGTGCCCAGACCCGCAATTCCAACGCGCAACGCTTCAGCCATGGTGGCCCCCTCACCTTCGATGCATAACTCAGGAAAAGATCGGCTCAGCGGCGCGTAGCGAGCGGAACCACATTGTTCGGCTGCTTTGCCGACGCCGCCAGGAACTTCTTGATCGACCGCGCCGCCTGGCGGATGCGATGTTCGTTCTCGACGAAGGCGAGCCGCACGAAATCGTCGCCATGTTCGCCAAAGCCGATCCCCGGCGCCACGGCGACGTCGGCGTGTTCGATCAGCAATTTGGAGAATTCCAGCGAACCGAGATGCTTGAACGGCTCCGGAATCGGCGCCCAGGCAAACATCGATGCCGCCGGCGCCGGGATAGCCCAGCCGGCACGCCCGAAGGACTCGACCATCACGTCGCGGCGCTTGTGATAGACATCGCGCACTTCGGCAATGTCCGCGCCGTCGCCGTTGAGGGCTGCAGCCGCCGCGACCTGGATCGGCGTGAAGGCGCCGTAATCCAGGTAGGATTTGACCCGCGCCAGAGCAGCGAGCAGCCGTTCGTTTCCGACCGCAAAGCCCATGCGCCAACCCGGCATGGAGAAGGTTTTGGACATCGAGGTGAACTCGACGGCGACGTCGATGGCGCCCGGCACCTGCAGCACCGAGGGCGGCGGGTCGCCATCGAAGTAGATTTCGGCATAGGCAAGGTCGGACAGGATGATGATGTCGTTCTTCTTCGCGAAGGCAACGACATCCTTGTAGAAATCCAGCGAGGCGACCAGCGCGGTCGGGTTGGACGGATAGTTGAGGATCAGCGCCAGGGGCTTGGGGATCGAGTGGCGGATGCCACGCTCGAGCGCCGGGATGAAGCCCTCGTCGGGTTCGGCCTGCAGAGACCTGATCACACCGCCCGACATGATGAAGCCGAAGGCATGGATGGGATAGGTCGGATTGGGGCACAGGATCACGTCGCCAGGCGCGGTGATTGCCTGCGCCATATTGGCGAAGCCCTCCTTGGACCCCAGCGTCGCCACGACCTGCGTCTCCGGGTTCAGCTTCACGCCGAAGCGGCGTGCATAATATGCCGCCTGCGCACGCCTGAGGCCCGGTATGCCCCGCGAGGAAGAATAGCGGTGGGTGCGTGGATCGCGCACGACCTCGCAGAGTTTGTCGACGATAGCCTTCGGCGTCGGCAAATCGGGATTGCCCATGCCGAGATCGACAATGTCGGCGCCACGCGAGCGGGCGCTGGCCTTCAGCCGGTTAACCTGCTCGAAAACATAGGGCGGAAGCCGCCGGACCTTGTGAAACTCTTCCATTGCGAAACCGGAAAATATGAGTGCGCCGATTGCCGGCGATATACACAGCATTCTCCGTGTGGTCGAGCGCTACGTCATGGCCTGCGGCAAGCTGAACACCTGCCCCGCCGGGAAAAAGCCGCGCTCAATTCGTCGGCTTGGCCTCGATCTCGTCGAGTGCTTCCTTGGCATGGGTTTCCCCAATCTTGCGCAACATCACAACGTCGTTTGGCGCCGTGCCGGCCTGGCTCGCATTGGCCTGCTGGGCGGCGCGCAACTCGCCGGCCTTCGACGCGACCTGATCCGGCGTCAGCTGTTCGGTGGCCTGTCCGGGCTTGATATTGAGGTTCGGATAGGTGCCGGTGTCCTTTGCCCCGGTGCTGGCCGGAGAGCCAGGATCGCTCATGCAGCCTGCCAGCATCACGCCGGCAAAAAGCAGGAGAGCTGTCGCTGCAGCATGCTGCGGCCGGGAGGTTTCAGTGCGAAGTGCCAAAGACTTTCCTCGAAATCCGCCGTTGTGTTTGTTGGACCCATACATCGCTCCCGTGATAGTATGTCAAGAAAGGCTGCAATGGGAGGTGAAATGGCCAAGGAAAGTGACCCGCCGGGCAAGCCGGGCGATTCGGCTACCGCGGCAGAGCAATATGTCGTTAAAGACCCCGAACGGTTCGCGCTGAATGTGGCGCGCACGATCGAGCAGGCAGGCAAGGCAGCCTCCGCCTGGGCCGCACCGCGCGAGCGCGGCGACGTGCAGGACAGCGTCGCAGAGCCTGTCGCCGACATGGTCAAGACATTCTCGAAGGTCACGGAATATTGGCTATCCGACCCCGGCCGCGCGCTGGAGGCGCAAACACGGCTGTTTTCCGGCTACATGAATGTGTGGGCCAAATCGATCCAGCGCCTGGGCGGCGACGAAAACGTGGAAGACGCCGTCACGCCGGAGCGGGGCGACAAGCGGTTTCTCGACCCGGATTGGGGCAAGAACGCCTTCTTCGACTTTCTCAAGCAAGCCTACCTCGTCACCTCGCGCTGGGCGGGCGACCTTGTCGAGAATGCCGATGGTCTTGATGAGCGCACACGTCACAAGGCCGGCTTCTACGTGAAGCAAATCTCCAACGCGATCTCGCCGTCGAATTTCATTTTCACCAACCCGGAACTGTTCCGCGAAACCATCGCCAACAATGGCGAGAACCTGGTGCGCGGCATGAAAATGCTGGCCGAGGACATCGCCGCCGGCAAGGGCGACCTGAAACTGCGCCAGGCCGACAATTCCCGGTTCGAGATCGGCAAGAACATCGCCGTCACGCCCGGCAAGGTCGTGGCGCGCAGCGACGTCGCCGAAATCATCCAGTA
>Ga0190271_10002178_pt1 | contig 11711 bp, 10 predicted proteins | sample Popmic356T_FD_133747 | JGI IMG/M metagenome (GOLD analysis project Ga0190271, IMG submission 133747) | Populus adjacent soil microbial communities from riparian zone of Weber River, Utah, USA - 356 T | ecosystem: Environmental > Terrestrial > Soil > Riparian zone | place: USA: Utah | collected...
TCATCCAGGGAGCGCTGTTCGCGACGATGAACGCAGGAACGGAGCTCGCGCGCGACATCCAGTCGGGGTTCCTGAACCGCCTGTCCCTGACCTCGCTGCGCGGCTCCGCGCTCCTCGGCGGGCACCTGGCCGGCGTCATCGTGCTCGGAGTGATCCAGGCGGTCTTCTACCTCGTCGTCGGCGTGCTGGTGGGCGTCGACCTCGCGTCGGGCCCCGGCGGAGTCGTGGTCCTGCTCCTCTTCGCGGCCCTGGTCTCGCTCGGGTTCGGGGCGCTCGGCGCGTACCTCGCGCTTCGGACGGGGTCGGGCGAGTCGGTGCAGGCGATGTTCCCGCTCCTGTTCGTGTTCCTCTTCATCTCCTCGATGAACACGCCGCGCGAGCTGATCGCGGTCGACTGGTTCCGCGTCGCGGCAACGCTCAACCCCGTCTCGTACCTGATCGAGTGCGTGCGGAGCCTCATCATCACCGGCTGGGACGCCAAGGCGCTGGCACTCGGCTTCGGAATCGCGATCGTTATCGCCGTCGTCTCGCTCGCCCTCGCCTCCTGGGCGCTGACGCAGAGGATGACGCGGACGTGAGCGCGCACGTCTGGCCCGTCGCGAGCGGTGTCGCCTGGCGGACGCTCCACAACGTCTTCACGACACCCTCGCTGCTCCTGCCGAGCGTGCTCTTCCCCCTGTTCTTCTTCACCGCCTTCGCCGGCGGCCTCTCCCAGGTGGCCAACGTGCCGGGATTCGACTATCCGGGCGACTACACGTCCTTCCAGTTCGTCTTCGTCCTGCTCCAGTCGGCAGCATTCGGGGGCGTCTTCACGGGCTTCGGCATCGCCAGGGACTTCGAAGGAGGCTTCGGCAAGCGCCTCCTGCTGGCCTCCCCGAACCGCTTCGGAATCCTGCTCGGCTACGGGCTCGCGGCGCTCGTGCGCTGGTGCGTCACGGCCTTCCTGCTGACGACGATCGCGCTCCTGGTCGGGATGGACGTGGGCGGCAGCGCGGTCGACATCGTCGGCCTCTACTCACTCGCGCTGCTCCTCAACGTCTGCGGGCTTCTCTGGTCTGCCGGGATCGCGCTCCGGTTCCGCTCGATCCAGGCAGGCCCGCTGATGCAGATGCCGGTCTTCCTGCTGCTCTTCTTCGCCCCGGTCTACGTCCCCGTCGACCTGCTGAGCGGCTGGATCGAGAAGGTCGCGGCCGTGAACCCGGTCACGTACCTGCTGGAAGCGGGGCGCAGCCTCCTCGCCGGGGATCCGACCGAGGTGGCGCTCGCGTTCGGGGTCGCCTTGGCGATGGTGGCCGTCTTCGCCGTCTGGGGCGTTCGCGGTCTGCGTCGTGCCGAAGCGGCAGGCTAGGGCCGTCCGGGCGGCACGGCTACCGTGCTCCGGTGACTCGCCCGGTCTGGCCCGGTAGGCCCTTTCCCCTCGGCCCGACCTGGGACGGCGACGGGACGAACTTCTCGCTCTTCAGTGAGCGGGCGGAGGGCGTCGAGCTCTGCCTCTACGACGAGGCCGACGTCGAGGAGCGCGTCGAGGTGCGCCAGCGAACGGCGCACAACTGGCACGTCTACCTCCCGGGCGTCCGCCCCGGTCAGCGCTACGCCTACCGCGTCCACGGCCCCTGGGAGCCGACGAGGGGCGATCGGTTCAATCCCGCAAAGCTCCTGATCGACCCCTACGCGAAGGCGATCGACGGCCCGATCCGCTTCGACCGGGCGCGCGTCCTCGGCTATGCGCCGGATGACGAGGAGCTGCCCGACGACGGCGACTCCGCGTCCGCGATCCCGCGCTCCGTCGTGGTCGACGACGCGTTCGACTGGGAGGGCGACGTGCGGCTCGACCGGCCCTGGGCCGAGACCGTGCTCTACGAGCTCCACGTGAAGGGCTTCACGAAGCGGCTGCCCGGGGTGCGCGACGACCTTCGCGGAACGTACGCGGGGCTCGCCTCGGACGCATCGCTCTCCTACCTCCGTGACCTCGGCGTGACCGCCGTCGAGCTACTCCCGGTTCACCACATCGCCGACGAGCACTTCCTCGTCGACCGGGGTCTCACGAACTACTGGGGCTACTCGACGATCGGGTTCCTCGCACCGCACGCGGGATACGCGGCCACCGGCACGCGCGGCGAGCAGGTGCGCGAGTTCAAGGGCCTCGTCAAGGCGCTCCACCGCGCGGGGCTCGAGGTGATCCTCGATGTCGTCTACAACCACACCGCCGAGGGAAATCACCTCGGCCCGACGCTCGCCTTCAAGGGCGTCGACAACGCTGCCTACTACCGGCTCGTACCGGGGGACGAGCAGCACTACCTCGACGTCACGGGGACGGGGAACTCGCTCGACCCCGTCAACGGCTCCGTCCTGCGCCTGATCATGGACTCGCTGCGGTACTTCGTCACCGAGTGCCACGTCGACGGGTTCCGCTTCGACCTCGCCTTCGCCCTCGCCCGCGGGGGCACCGACGGAGGTCTCTCGGCGTTCTTCGACACGATCCACCAGGATCCGCTGCTCTCGCAGGTGAAGCTGATCGCCGAGCCGTGGGACGTCGGGCCGGGCGGTTACCAGGTCGGCAACTTCCCGATCCTCTGGGCGGAGTGGAACGGGAAGTACCGCGACACGATGCGCGACTTCTGGCGCGGCCACCAGGCCGTCGCCGAGTTCGCCCGCCGCTTCACGGGGTCGAGCGACCTCTACCAGGACGACGGCAGGGCCCCGTTCGCCTCCGTCAACTTCGTCACCTGCCACGACGGCTTCACGCTGCGCGACCTCGTCTCGTACGACCGCAAGAGGAACGACGCCAACCTCGAGGGGAACCGCGACGGGACGGACGACAACCGCTCGTGGAACTGCGGCGTCGAGGGAGAGACCGACGATCCCGAGATCGAGGCCCTGCGCGACCGCCAGACGCGCAACGTGCTCGCGACCCTGCTGCTCTCGCAGGGCACGCCGATGCTGCTCGCGGGCGACGAGCTGCGAAACACCCAGGACGGGAACAACAACGCCTACTGCCAGGACAACGAGCTGGCGTGGCTCGACTGGGAGCTCGGCGAACGAGAGCACGCGCTGGCCGAGTTCACGAAGCGGCTCTTGCGCCTGCGGGCCGAGCATCCGGTCTTCCGGCGCTCCGCCTTCCTGACCGGCGAGTCACGGCACGGGTCGGGAGCGCCGGACATCTGGTGGTTCCGGCCCGACGGGAGGCGAATGACGCAGGCCGACTGGTCGCGCGGCGATGCGTTCGCCCTCGGCGCATTCCTGAACGGCGCCGAGATCCCCACGCTCGCGCGCGACGGGGAGGCCGTCAGCGACGAGTCGTTCCTCGTCCTCTTCAATGCCTGGCGCGAGCCGGTGACCTTCGTGCTCCCGCCCACGCGCTTCGGGCGCCGCTGGGCGCACGAGCTCTCGACGGCCGAGCCCGAGCTCCCGGCGAACGGGACGACCCTCCCCGCGCGGGCCGCCGTCTCGGTGCCCGACCGGGCGCTGACCGTGCTACGCCGGGTCGGCTGAGACGTCGGCGCCCGGAGAGGGCCGCGCCAGAACCCGCAGGCAGGCCTCGATCACGCGTGGGTCGAACTGCGAGCCCGCAGCCTCTGCGAGACGACGGAGAGCTTCGTCTGTCGCCAGCGCGGCCCGGTAGGGCCGATCGCTCGTCATCGCGTGGTAGGCGTCGCAGACGAAGATGATGCGCGCCTCCAGCGGGATCTCCTCGCCGCGGAGCTGATCGGGGTACCCCTGGCCGTCGTAGCGCTCGTGGCAGGCCCGGACGATCGGCCGCACCTCCGCCAGCTGGTCGATCGGCGCCAGGATGCGCTCGCCGAGCTCCGGGTGGCGCTCGATCAGCGCGCGCTCCTCGCTCGTCAGCGGCCCGGGCTTCATCAGGATCGAGGCGGGGATCCCGATCTTCCCGATGTCGTGGAAGAGCGCCCCCAGCTCCACCCGCTTGAGCTCGTCTGCGTCGAGGCCGAGCTCCTCGCCGACCTGGAGCGCGAGATCGCAGACCCAGCGCGCATGGGTCGAGGTGTACTCGTCCTTCGCGTCGAGGGCGGTCGCGAGCGCTTCGACGGTCGCGAGAATCGTCCGCTCGAGACCCTGGAACGAGAGCGCGTTGGTGACCGCGAGACGCGCCTGCGCGGCGATGCCACTGAGGAGCTCCGCCCGCCGCTCGTCGAGAGCCTCGGCCCCGTCGAGCGCGACTGCGATGGCGCCGGCGGCGCTCCCGACGGGGAAGGCGACGACGGCGAGGTCGCTCCCGGCCTCCCCGGCGCCGACCCCGGCTTGCGCGGGCAGCTCCGCTTGCATGAGCACGAACGGCACCGTCGAGACGGGAAGGGTGCGGTCGACGATCTCGGGCAGGAGCTCGACGACGTCCCAGGGTGCGTCGGTGTGCGCCTGCCAGGACGCCGAGGCGCCCTTTGTGCCCATCGAGGCCGGCAGCCAGATCGCGGCGCGGCTCGAGCGCATGATCCCCGCCGAGTCGACGGCGATCCTCACAGCGACGGACTCGAGATCCGTGCAGGCCGCGAGCTCGGTCGAGAGCTCGAGCAGTGCCTTGGCGCTCTCCGTCTCGCGCCGCTGCTGCTCGTAGAGCCGCGCGTTGACGAGCGCGACCGAGGCGTGCCCGGCGAGCACCTCGAGGAGACGCAGCTCGTCCTGGTCGAACTGGTCGCGGCCGAGCTTCGAGACGACGATCACGCCGACCACCGTCGCCCCGTAGAGGAGCGGGACAGCGAGCAGCGACTCCTCGATCTGCGCAGTCCCTCGAATCTGAACGCCGAGCTCCGACTGCGCCGCATCCCCGGTGAGGAAAGGCTCGCCCGTCTGAGCCACGTGCCCGGTGATCCCCTCGCCGACCCGGGTCTGCAGCACCTCCATCGCCGAGCCCGCCGCGACGAGGTCGCCGCGAAAGGCGATCGGCCGCAGGTCGTCCCCGTCACGGACGAAGACGCGGCAGTTGTGGTAATCGATCAGGAGCCTGAGCTCCTCGGCGATCGTGGCGCCGATCTTCGCGACGTCGTTGAGCCGGCTCAGCTTCGTCGACACTCCGTGGAGCAGCTTCAGGTGGGCGATCGACCGGATCTCGGCGCGCCGGTCGACGTACTGCTCGTTTGGGCGTTCGACGGCCCCGTCCTCGAAGACGACGACTACGCCCCGACCGGTCGTCTTCGCGGCCATCATCGCGACCTCGGCGCAGGCCACGAGCTCGCGCGGATTCGCCGCGTGCTCGGGCCCCGAGGCGATCCCGATCGAGAGGCTGACGGAGCCGACCGGGCCGAAGGTCGCCCGCGCGATCTGCTCCTGCACCCGCTCGGCAAGGCGGTAGGCCTCCGCGAGACCGCTCGCGGGCGCGATGATCGCGAACTCCTCGCCACCGATCCGGCAGACCGAGTCGCCGCTCCGGACCGAGCGGAGGAGGATCTCCGCCACCTCCGAGAGCACCTCGTCGCCGGTCGCGTGGCTGAAGACGTCGTTGACGCGCTTGAAGTCGTCGAGGTCGAGCATTACGAGCGAGACCGGAGACCGGTCGACGGAGCCCTCGACGAGCTCGAGCCGGAGACGCTCGTGGAAGGCCCGGTGATTCCAGAGACCCGTCAGAGGATCGGTCTGCGCTTGCCGTTCGAGCGACGCGCGGATGTGCGCGTTGTCGAGCGCGAGGGCCGCGGCGTCGCCGAACCGGACGACGAGCAGGAACTCGTCCTCGGTGAAGTCCTGGAAGCCGGCGCGGTAGATGTTGAGCGTTCCCTTGAGCTTGCTCCGTGCGATCAGCGGGACGACGATCAGCGACTCGGGATCCGGTGGCGTGTCGACGACGAAGCGGACGCGCGGATCGAGCTCCGCCCGGTTCGCGAGCACGGGCTCCCGGTGCTCCACCGCCCATCCGGTGATCCCGACGCCGAAGGGAAATGGCGGGTCGGCGAGCACCTTGGCCGCGTCCTTCCCCGACGCGTAGACGGCCTTCAGCTCGCGACTGGTCTCGTCCGCCTCGTAGAACGTGATGTCGTCGTACGGGATCAGCTCGCCGACCGTGTCCGCGATCCGGTGGAGGAGATCGTCGAGCGATTGCTCGGAGAGCAGCTCGTGAAAGACGTCTGCGAGCTTCCGGTACGACTCGACGAGCGGTTCGAGCGCGATCTCGGCGACAGCGTCGTCGTGGCTCGCGGCAGGGATGTTCGGCAGAGGTGGCACGGCCTCACTCCAACAATCGGCGCCGGCCGCTCCGCGCTTGAATCGGTGCCGTTTCGGCACACAACCGGCACACCTGCGGCACCGGTCGGCCGGTAGCGTGGAACCAGGGGCACCGGGGGTGCCCCTGGGGGTGGTTGTCGATGCGGGCGGGCGCCCGCCCGCCGCTCGCATTCGAGTCCGGCGCGGGTGCTGCCGATAGACGCCTCGTGGCAGGAACCCTGCGCAGAACGCTGAACTCACGGCCCGTGAGGACGCTCTTCGTCGTGCTCGCTGCGCTCGCGCTCGCGGCCCCGGCCGCTGCCGGCGCGCCGCGGGAGGTCTGGTTCCTCCAGCGCGCGCAGCCCGTGCCCGTGACGCGCACCGTGCCCGGCATGCCTGCGCTCGTCCGCTCGCTCCTCGCCGGTCCGACGCGTCGCGAGCGCGCCGAGGGTCTCCGCAGCGCCATCCCGGGCGGGACGGCGCTTCGCGACCTCCGGATCGCGCGGCAGATCGTCACCGTCGATCTCGCGGCCCGCTTCGTCGGCGGCCGCGACGACGCGTCGCTCCGCTCGCGTGTCGGCCAGCTCGTGCGAACGCTCCGTGCCGTCCCCGGGGTCCGCGGCGTGCGGGTCCGCATCGAGGGCGGCGTTCCCATCGGGCTCTTCCCGGGCTATGACCTGCGTCGCGTCGTGCGCGAGCCGGCCGCCGACCCGCGTGCACCGGGCCTGCGCGAGACGCAGCAGCTCCTCGCCGACCTCGGCTTCATGGCGCCGACCGGGGTGACCGGGCAGGAGAGCGACGAGACGGCCACCGCAGTCCTCGCGTTCGAGAAGTGGCACGGGCTGCCGCGCGACGGCGTCCTCGACACCGACGTCACGAGCCTGCTGCTCCGCGCGGCGCGGCCGGAGCCCGTCCGGCGGCGGTCGGGCGACCGTGTCGAGATCCACCTCGGCCGGCAGGTCGCCCTGCAGGTCGTCGGGAACCGGGTCGCACGCGTCTTCCACATCTCCTCGGGCGCCGGCGGCGTGACCCCGTCCGGCTCGTTCCGCGTCTACCGCAAGGAGCGGATGTCGTGGTCGGTGCCGTTCTCGAGCTGGATGCCGTGGGCGAGCTATTTCACCGGTGGGATCGCGATGCACGAGTACTGGCCCGTCCCCACGTACCCCGCTTCGCACGGATGCGTGCGGATGATGGCGCGAGACGCGCCGTTGATGTACGCGTTCGCCGGCCACGGAACGCCGGTCGACGTGCTCTGGGAGCGGGCATGAAGAGACGATTCGCCGCGGCCTTCGGCATCGCCGCGACCCTCGTGCTGGCGAATGTCGCCTCGGGCGCGGACGCGCCGTCGCCGACACCACGACCTGCTCCGGTCGCGGCACCCTCCGCCCCGCCGCTCCGCTCGCTCGTCGTCGCTCTCGACCTCGGCTCGCCGACGCTGCAGGCAGGCGTCGTGCGCGGCCGCGAGGTCATCCTCGCGCGCGGCTACGAGGTCGCCCTCGCCAAGCTCCTTGCCAAGCGGCTCGGCGTTCGCGTCGAGCGCTTCGTCCACGTCCCGACCATGAACCGCCTGCTCGCGGCCGGCGGCGCCTCGTGGCACGTCGCGTTCGGCGCGCTCGAGCGTCACCGACGGGCTGGCGGGCCAGGCCTGACCGAGCCGTACCTGACGACCGACGTCGCGCTCATCCTGCGCCGTGGGCTGAGTCGGCCCCGAGGGCTCTCCGACCTGCGCGGCGCCATCCTCTGCGCCGTCCGTGGAAGCACCGGTGCCGCCGCGATCCCCCGCCTCGGCTCGACCGCCCGTCATCTCTACGTCGTGGGGCCCGAGCGTCTGCGGACGGTGGTGCGGACCGGCGCCTGCGACGCCGCGCTCGTGCCTGCGCTCGAGGTGGGCCGCTTCGCCGGCCGTCACGGGGCCGGTCTTGGCCCGGTCGCCGGCAGGATCCGTCGCGGCGAGGGCCTCGGCGCCTCGATCCCGCCCGGCACCGGCCTCGAGCTAGCCGCCGTCAATCGTGAGCTCGCGCGTCTCCGTCGCGACGGGACGCTCGGCCGGCTCGCTCACACCTGGCTCGGCCTCGACCCGGCCGGGCTCCGGGTTCTGCGCTAGACGTCAGGCGGCACGCCGTCCCCGGGTCGCGCGCGCCCCAGCCAGAGGATCGCCACGAGGGTGGCGACGGGCAGCACGATCGCCGCGACGATCCACCCGATCGGGCCTGCTGCAGCGAGAACGACGATCAGCAGCGGCACGCCGACGAGTAGGGCGACCACGACGACGAGCGTGGCGGCGAACCCCATCCTCCGAGAGTACGTCGCACATCCGGTGTGGCGAGGGGCCGTTCCGGGGAAGAATGTCCCGATGTCGGAACGGCTCGGCCACCGAATGCTCGTGGGCGCGGCGCTCGCGCTGTTCGTGGGCGGCCTCTGGTTCGCCGTCTCGACGGGGCTCGGCGACGACGAGGGTGGGACTGCCGCGTCGCCGACGACCACCGTTCGCGCGCCGCGCCCCAAGCCGCGCGTGACACCGCCTCGGCCGAGCCCGGCGCGGTTCGTGAAGCTCACGGCCGCGGGCGCGTTCGATCCCGAGGGCGACGGGCGCGAGCGCGACGAGGAGGCGGGGCTCGCCGTCGACGGCCGCCGCGAAACGTCGTGGCGCACCGAGCGGTACCGCAGCTTCTTCAAGGAGGGGGTCGGGCTCGTCCTCGACGCCGGCCGGCCCGTCAGGGTGGAGCAGGTCGTCGTCGAGACGCCGAACCCTGGCTACCGGGCCGAGATCCGCCTCGGCGCGCGGCGCGGCGGGCCGTTCGTGGTCGCATCACGCGCGCGAACCCTGACGGCACGTACGCGCTTCCCCGTCGCGCGACGCTCGGGGCGTTACGTCGTCGTCTGGGTCGTCGAGCTCCCGCCCGACGCCGCGGGGGTCGTGTCGGAGGTGCGCGTCCGCGCTCATAAATAGTCCGCTCGGGCAGCCTCGACTACCGCCCCCCGCCGGGCCAGGGGTTCCCCCGCGTCCTGCTCGTGCCGCTCGTGCTCCTCGTGCTCGCGGCAGCCGGCGTCGCGTGGCTCCGGCTGCGCCGACGAGCGCCCAGCGCGCGTGCCTAGGCCTCTCTACGCGCCGGGCTCGCCGGGAGCCGGACGCTGCGACAAGCGCTCCCGCAGCGTCGAGGCGAGCGACTGCGACGAGCGCTGCTCGACGTCGCGGGTCGCGGCCGCGCGTGCATTCCAAACGTCGACTTGCAGCCGGTCGATCTCGTCGACCAGCATCAGGATGGCGCGCCCGGCTGCCCGGAGCTCGTCGCGGCTCGAGGTGGAGAGCCCGCTGCCCCAGCTGCGAAGCATCTCGAGACGCTCTTCGTCGAGCCGCTCGACCATCAGCGGAGCCTAATCCGTCAGCAACGACACGTATACGACCGGAGGTCGAGGTCCACCCAGCCGTACGGCCCACGTTCGCAGGACGTTTCCCGCTCCGTGCGGGAAACGGCGTTCCGTGGTCAGGGGTGTGCCTCGGCAGGCGCGCGTCCGACGCCGAGGTCGCCGGTCGCCTGCACGAGGACGGCGGTGACGACAACGACGCCTCCCGCGACGGTTGCGGTTGCCGGACGCTCGCCGTAGGCGAGCCAGACCCAGAGGGGGCCGAGGACGAGCTCGAGCAGCGAGAGAATCGCCACCTGCGCGGCCGGAATGAGCCGCGCGCCGATCGTGAGGAGCGCAAGGCCCGCGCCCATCTGCCCGATGCCGAGCCCGGCGAGGATCGCCCAGTCGCCCTCGCTCGCAGACGAGATCGAGAGAAACGGCAGGCAGGCGAGGACGACGAGGACCTGTGAGGCACACGTCGCGGGCATCATCGAGACGTCGCGGCGGTGACGGGCGATAACGATCACCACCGCGAACGACGCCGCGACGAGGAACGGCAGGAGGACGGCGAGGGTGCCCGCGTCGAACGACCCGGCGGCCATCACCACCACCCCGACCGCGGCGAGCGCGAGGGCGACCCACGTCCGGCCGTCGACCCGCTCGCGGAGGAACACCCAGCCGAGGAGCGCCGCCATCATCGGCGCGGCCGCCTGCATGAAGAGGACGTTGGCGACCGACGCGTAGTTCAACGCGAGCATGAACCCGCCGGAGGAGACCGCCAGCGAGACGGCGAGCGCGGCGCCCGAGCGACCCATCGAGCGGAACGCCGAGACCGTGCCGGCCCGCTCGGTGGCGATGACGACTGCGAGGAGCGCCAGGGTGGCGAATGCAGCCCGGCCGGCGATCTGCGTCCCCGCGGTGGCGTCGAGCTCGCGCTGCCCGAGACCCGCGAGCGACCAGGCGACCGCGGCGCCGAGGATCGCGAGCTGCCCCTGGCGGGCACGGCGCCGGTCGTGCCCGCCCGTCACCGTCCCAGTCAACCACGCCCGATCGCCGTCCCGGCCGGACTACTCTCGCCGGGAGGCGGGTACGAGAACTTGATCGAAAGCATCTGAGGGGAGGATGGAATGATCAAGCACCTTCGACTGTTGGGCGCACTCGCCACGCTGGCGCTTTCGGCGCTCGCCGTCGGCGTTGCGCCCGTCGGCGCAGGAACCACCGGGGCGATGGCCGCGTACGAATGTGGCGTCTTCGACGGTCTGGCCTCTCTCACAGGTGGTGAGGCGCTCGCCCGTGACGGTGGCGGGCGACGAGAGCCATCTCTCGACGAGCCCGTCGCCAAGCTGGGTGATGTCGGGCTCGATCCGATTCCGGGCTTCGACGTGACGATCCCGGTGTACTTCCACGTGATCGCGCCGACCGCCGACTCGCCCGCGAACGTCACGCAGGCTCAGATCGACGCGCAGATCGCTGCGCTCAACCTGGCGTTCTCCGGCTTCTACGACAACGACGGGGACTCGATCGACTCGGGTTTCACCTTCGAGCTCGTCGAGGTCACGAGGACGATCGACCCGGAGTGGTACGAGGCGCCGATCGGGAGCCATGTCGAGCGAGAGATGAAGCGAGCGCTCAACGAGGGTGGCCTCGGGGCGCTGAACTACTACTCGTCGACGGCCGAGGACTACCTCGGGTGGGCGTACTTCCCGGGGCTCACTCGACCGCGCGAGTATCTCGACGGCGTGGTCGTCGACTGGGAGTCGATGCCCGGCACGTCGACCAGGTATGCGGGCGCGTACGACCTCGGGTTCACAGCCGTCCACGAGGTGGGCCACTGGCTCGGGCTCGACCACACCTTCTACCGCGGCTGCAGCGCCAAGGGCGACGAGGTGCAGGACACGGAGCCGATGAAAGAGCCGACGAACGGCTGCCCGGAGGGCAAGGACACGTGCCCGAACGACGCGGGCCTCGACCCGATCCACAACTTCATGGACTACTCGTACGACGCGTGCTACTTCGAGTTCACGACGGGCCAGGTGGCGCGCATGCACGCCCACTGGGTCGCGTTCAGGGACGGCGGGTAGTCACGGCAGTCGGGAGGAGGGCGATCACGGCCCTCCTCCCACATCTGGCTCGGGTAGCCGGGAGACACACCCGTCAAAAGCGCCGAGCCCGTCGTGCCTCATACGCCGTGCCGGTGATGAGCTCGCCGACGTTCA
>Ga0190271_10002179_pt1 | contig 11711 bp, 16 predicted proteins | sample Popmic356T_FD_133747 | JGI IMG/M metagenome (GOLD analysis project Ga0190271, IMG submission 133747) | Populus adjacent soil microbial communities from riparian zone of Weber River, Utah, USA - 356 T | ecosystem: Environmental > Terrestrial > Soil > Riparian zone | place: USA: Utah | collected...
CCTAAAAATAGCCCCGGAGGGATATTCCCGGGGATGTTTCTATCTCGGAAGTCTTGGGAAGTAGTATAGAACAAAGGAGGGGTCATGGCAAACAGACGCAAAACTGAGATGCCTTCTAAGCCAAGGCGTCCTCCAGCTACAACTCCAGAAGGTCGAGAGCACCAATTGGTCTCGCTCGCAGTTGATTTGGCCGAGAAACAACTGGCCGAGGGCACGGCTTCCTCTCAAACGATCAGTCATTACCTGAAACTTGGGTCAACTCGAGAGAAGTTGGAACAGGAACGTCTCGCACAAGAGAACGAATTGCTCCGGGCGAAGATTGAGGCTATCTCTTCGATGCGGAGAGTAGAGGAACTGTACGAAACCGCTCTCAATGCGATGCGTTCTTATGCTGGCCACGAGGCACTTGAGATTCTTGATGACTAGATCCTATTCCGAGCTAAGCCAGTTCGAAACTTTCGAAGAACGTTACGCCTATCTGCTCCTACGAGGCGATGTTGGACGAGCTACCTTCGGTTTTGATCGGTATCTCAATCAGATGTTCTATGGATCAAGGGAATGGAAGCAGATTCGTCACTTCGTGGTTGCCAGAGACAATGCGTGTGACCTAGGCGTGCCCGGATTCGAGGTTAATGATCGGTTGCTCGTTCATCACATGAATCCTCTGACAAAGGAAATTGTAATCTATGGGGATGAGTTAACTCTAGATCCTGAGAACCTGATCACAACGACGCTGTTGACACATAACGCGCTTCACTTCGGGAATGCTTCGTTTAAACCAAGGACTATGATTCAACGAAGTCGTGGAGACACTCGGCTATGGTAGACAAAGGAGGTGCCCACAATGACTGATAGTATCTTGATCAACACAAAGAAGACTCTAGGGATCGACGTTCTTTACACCGCATTCGATGTCGACATTATTTTGCACATTAACTCTGTGTTTTCGACATTGAATCAGCTTGGCCTTGGTCCTATCGAAGGTTTTAGCATCACAGGTAATACTGAGATTTGGGCAGCCTTCACCGGTGGTGACATGAACCTCAATGCTGTCAAGTCCTACATGTATTTGCGAGTGCGGTTGTTGTTCGATCCTCCATCTACGTCTTATTTGATAACCTCTCTGGAAGAGCAAGCGAGGGAACTCGAATGGCGTCTCAATGTTGTTCGGGAATTCGAGACCTACCCAATACCACCTGTCGAACCAATTGAGGAGGCCGTGTAATGGCTGACAGATTTAGTCGCAGTGTGACTGCAACCCCGACTGCAGCCTCAGATACTTTGGATACACGGCCCGAGATCAAGAATATCATCCACTATGCTGGCGATACTCTTACTATCCGGGTTACGGCTCCGGCTTCTTTGACTGACACCATGACAACTTGGTTGGCGCAGATAAAGGCAAATCGCGACCTAGACGTTGTTGCCGCGACCTTCGATGTTACGACACCAGTTATAAGTGGTGGTCCAGCTTATCTGGTTCTCCCCGGGGCCGTCTCTTCTGCTCTGGTGGAAGGCCTTCCTGTACTTACTGTTCGTGCCCCTGATGGCACAACGCGTGCTGTGAAACAATACATCGGCGAGTACGATTGCCAAATCAGTGTCGGTGGAACCGATCCGATTCGTACTTTGGTTCAAGGTAGTATAATCTTTGAACAAGACGTTTCTCGGGTGTTGCCATGAGCATTGAGGTGACTGTAGACACATATTCTATCGACGTGCATGTAGATGAGCCGTCTATTGCTGTTTCAGTAGACGAATATGCCATCGAGGTCGTCACTTCGGGGCCACCCGGTCCGTCTGGTTCCGGTGGAGGAGGTAGCGGGGGAGTCTACGTGCAAGCTACCCCACCCTCCTCGACAGGGTTAGATATCGTATGGGTTGATATCGATGATACCAGTAGTGGCGGTGGCGATGGTGGCGCTGGCGTCTCCGACCACGGGCTGCTCACCGGACTGACCGATGACGACCACACCCAGTATTACAATCAGGCCCGTGGCGATGCTCGGTACTCCCAGACCACCCACAACCACACCGGGGTCTACGACCCGGCTGGGACGGCTTCCAGTGCGGTCACCGCGCACGTCGCACTGGCCGACCCGCACACCCAGTACCTGCGCACCTCCGAGGTGGTGGCGGGGGCGAACATCACCGTGGACACCGCGACCACACCGGGCTCTGCGATCATCGCGGCCACCTCGGCCATCGAGGGGCCGGCTGGGCCGGTTGGGCCGCCCGGCGACACTTATCTGGACGCGCAGTGGAACTTCAACCAGAACACCGTCGTCTCCCCGGCGTCGGGCACGCTGCGGCTGAACGCTACCACCCTCACCGCAGCCACGTTCATGTGGATCAGCGAGACTGACCGGGACGGACTGGACCGCACCGCAGGACTGAGCCTGATCGTGGTCGGCGACAAGTTGATGTTGCAGTCGGCGCAGGGCAGGGCGGTGTACACGGTAAGCAGCCACGCTGACTCCGGGACATACCGCACCATCGGACTGACGCTGGTGGAGACGACTGGCACTCGCCCATCCGCGTCGTCGGTGACGACGATCTACATGATCTCAGCGCAGGGAGGCACGGACATTCCTGCTGGCGGCACGGACGGACAGGTGCTGACCAAGACCAGTTCGGTCAACTACGAGGTGGCGTGGGAGACACCAACTGTGGGTGGCGGGGTCACTATTCACAACGACTTGACTGGTAGATCCACATCGGATGCTCATCCGGTCTCCGCAGTTACTGGCTTGCAGACAGCATTAGACGGAAAGGCGGCAACCGGTCACACTCACACAGGAACCTACTGGGGATTGTGGACCGGGACTCAGATAGCATACGACGCGATCGGTACTAAGGATTCCAACACACTTTATGTGGTGACAGCATGAGTATTATGCCTGAGAGTGCTCCATACCGGCCTGCTTACATGCGTGATGGCGTGACGGGTCTCTACTACCGTATCGGAGGAGGTGGAAGTGGTGGCGCTGTGTATGTGGGTCTTCTTGCTGACGACCCTGATCCTGCTATCTATGCCCAATGGGTCGTCACTGATGATCCAACCGCTTATGCACTCCAAGTCTCTGATGGTACGGCTTGGTATCCGATAGCAGGAGGAACCGGTGACGGAGAACCAGAACCGGAACCCCCGGCTCCAGTAATTTTCACCACGCAAGGCGCCACATTCTCGCCTAAATTGTGGCAAGTAGCGGACTCCCCGAATGAAATTGAATGGGTTAATGATATTACCAGTGCAGTAGTTGGTGTTGGTCCTACGCCCGTCATTAATTTCGGTTCCGTAGGGGCACGTACTATTCGAATGCATTGTACCCGTCCACAAGATGTGCTGACCGTGGACGTAGGCTATGACGTGTCGCACGATACGGGTAACTATTTGCCCGGCGTCAGTGGTGGTGCTGTGACTGGGGGAGCGGGCGCTTACAATCATCCGCCACAGCGGATCACTGCAGTTACAGGGCTGCAAGTACTCACCAACCTCGTTAATTTCATGGCAGCAGGCAATCCGGAAGATCCTACGCTCGGTACGCATCGGCTCACCGGGACGGTGGACTTCTCCGGTCTGTCGAAATTGGAGTTCATCGAATGCGCCTACGCCCGGGTCTCGGGTACCAATCTTACCGGCTGTACCAGCTTGATCCGGTTGTGCTTGAGCAGAACAACTGGCAGGGTAATAGTCTGGACCTCAATCCTGTTCGCACCAATTTGCGGGATCTGCGGATGGCGTTCCAGGGTGGCGTTAGCTTCGTGCCGCTCACCGGACCGTTGACACAGTTGTACCACCTGTGCGTGCGAGAGCAGCCGATTACGAACATGCCTCAGCAGACGAACCTGCCGGCCTGCACTGAGCACTGGACGTGGGCGAATAGCCAGACGGGAGCATTCGTAGCACCAGCACCAGCCGCGGATGTCCGCATCTACTCCAATGGCTACACATCGCTGGATTTCACCCACACCGCATCGACAAACTCTCCTGGGATGTTCGTCGGTGCTAACAACAACTTCGGGTCGAACATCACCGGTCTGTCAACGATGCGCCGCTTCGACCAGATCCTCATGGACAACTGTGGGCTTCCGCAGGCCACGGTGAACCTGATCCTGTCCACGATCAACGGGTGGGGTCGCACTGGAGGTGTGCTGAACCTTGGGTTGAACGGTGGCTCATTCCCGAACGCTGCGCCCACAGGCGGGGCGAGCAATGCGGACGTTGTCGCGCTTCGGGCCCGTAGCTGGACCGTAACCATCGCCCCCTAAGGAGGTTGGGAATGCCGCTACTGAATACCGCCACAGCCGTATACGCAGGGACGACTGCGGCGGCGAAGGTATATGCCGGCGCGACCGAGGTGTGGTCTGCTGCTCCGTTGATCACCTACGGATCGGCGCAGAACGGGTACGCCTCACAGACGCCCAGTGCCACCACGACCCTTGCCAGCAACTCTGTTGGCAGTGACATCGCGTTCCTCGCGCATGGTCGGATCACCGGGCTGAGGTACTACAAGGCTGGCGCCAATGTTGTGGCATCCCACACGCTGCGACTGTGGGACGCGGCGGGTCCGACACAGTTGGGCATCGCCACCACATCCGGTGAGTCAGGGGCCGGGTGGAAGTCAGCCCTGTTCTCCTCCCCGGTGCTGGTGGCCGCCGGGAGGGTGCTGCGGGTGTCGCTGGACATCACCACCTCTCAGACCGTGGGGCGCAACGCTAACTTCGGAACTGATCAGACCAGTGGCGACCTGTGGGTCTACCGACGTGGTTTCGGCGGCTCGGCGAATGCCTATCCGAACACGCCGGACTCCAACGTGTACTTTGTGGACGCGATCTTTGAGAAGCAGACAGCCCCGGTGAAGAGTCTCCGCCTGTTCGAGGGTCCGATTCTGACGGCCAACTCCGCTGCTGATTCTGCTAACTACAACTTCGGGACCGAGTTCTACGTGAACAAGGCCGGGTGCTACGTGACGAAGGTCCGTTACCTGCAGCCGACAGGGCTGGGGACCCTGACGCCTCGCACGATGGCGCTGTACTCCACGACCAATGGCACATCGGGCACGAAGGTTGGTGGCAACTGGACGATGCCCACCCCAGTCGCCGGGCAGTGGTGCGAGTACACGCTCCCCTCTCCCATCGCGCTGACCGCCAACCTGCACTACCGGGTGTCCTGCCTGCACCCGTCCGGTTCCGGTTTCGCCCGGCAGTTCTTCTACTTCGACGGGAACAGCACCAACTCCCCGGGGAATGTGACCATCCCCATCGGGGGATACCTGATGCGTCCCACTCATGGCCAAGCGCTCAACGCGTCCCAGGGGTCGTACACGGAATCAGCGACTGTGGCGTTCCCCAGCAGTGCCTACCAGTTCTCCGCGTACTACTCCGATGTCGAGGTGCAGGACGTGGCGCCATGAGACGGCACCATCCAGATTGGGACGCTCTAGTGGTGGTGCTGCTTCTCCTTTTCTCGTTCGCATTTTTGGTGGCGATGCTCTGGTGATTAGATTCTTTCTAATTCTAGCCATCACTATTGGCCTTTCAGGTCTGATTATTCTTGCTGCGTGGGGAGCTAATAAACTAGCAGATCGTCAAGAAGAGAATAGACGACGTAGAGAGGAGGATGATGAAGATGGATTTTCGTGACTTCATTCTGATTGGCATTCTCATCGTAGCGATTTGGCTGCTAGTGTTGGCCCTCACATGAGACACTTGACTCCACTAATTGCGGCGGCTCTTCTTCTAATTGGCGGTTCTACCTCCTATGCCTCTGATGAAACCGTAGTTGGCATCTCTCTTATCACAGCTGGTCTGATTATTCTGGGGTGTTGGATTACCGTCGAGGTACGTAAGAATCAAGACGATCCCCGATTCAAAAAGGACGACGAGTGATCTGCCATGGTATGGCTCTTGGTGGGGATATTACTCGGAGTAGCAGTTGTGTTTATCGGGTGGGCGATCAGAGATTACCGACGGATGATTCAAAAATCCGACAAGAATCGAGAAGAGCGACAATGGGATGAAGACGATCTAGGAGGTAATTCTAAAGTGACTTCTGCAGAAGATGAGCGTACAAAAATCAGAGATCGGTTTTCGTTCCATCCAGCAACAGCTGCTACTGGCCCCAAGCATGACGAGGTTCGAAAGCAGTGCCAAGAACTTGCGCTGTGGCTCATAGCGAATGTTCCGCCAAGTCGTGAACGAAGTCTTGCCCTGACCGCGGCACAAGAAGTTATGATGTGGTCGAATGCGGCAGTCGCTATCTACACCGAGCCAGAGCCTGATGGACCATTGGATCGAGCCTGACCATGGCTACCTGCGATCCCGATCCGAGAACAATTGAGCAAGGTCTCGACTGGTTCCTGTCTCATAATCCGTCAGGTTCTGGCATGTGTGCCCAACACACTTGGCACTCTCTCGGGGGCGATCGCGGGTGCCCGCCCGCGTGGGGGTGCGCGAACGCGAACGAGGTCTATGACAAGGTCGTTGCGTCTGGGCGATACTGGACGGAGCCACACAAAGGTGATATTGCAGTTTGGAAGTACGGAAATAAGGGCCACGCCGCCCGTGTATATAATGAAGCTGGAACTGAAATCGCGACTACTGACCCGGGAAATGGTAAACCAGTCGGAGTTGAGGACATCGATTACCCAGCTAAGTGGGGCGCAACGACTAGTAAGCGTATATTTACCGACACTTACAACGGAATAAAGTGTTTTGCTAGTGGTGACTCCAGCGTTGATCATGGTGATGTGTACCTTTCAAAGCTTCACTACGGTCAAAAAGATTCAGAATCTGTTCGACGATTGCAAATGCACCTGAATGCCCACCCTCTTCAGGGAGGAGAACGACTCGATACTTCTGGCAACTATCTGGAGATGACCGATGACGAAGTTCGTCGATGTCAAGATCAACATGGATTTGGGAATGATCCCTCCGAAGGTTCTTCGGTAGGCCCAAAACAAGCGGCACATCTTATTACTGGATGTGACTGCGAGATTATTGACGATCGTGAACCAGAAACACCTTCCACACCATCTCCTCCCGAGTCTATAACTGAGGAACCCGGCATTTGGGACTGGTGGTCTGGTAAGAAGGACTCTAAGATTCTGGTTTATCCAGATGACAAGTGGCACGACATCGATCTTCCGGCTCAACCCGCCTCAGGAATCACGGGAAAGTCCAAGGAAGAGCACTTTCTATATTTGCGGATCCATCTCCCAAAAGGGCGATCGGCCACTCGGACTATTCATACCCGATTTATCCGGTCGGACGGTGATGAGACGGCCTACATGAGTCCTTCGTGGGATGCAGGAGCCTCCGATTCAATCGCATATCCTAATTTCCACATAGAGTCTGGAAGCGGTCTTGGTGGGAAGTGGCAAATCATGGTTGACGGTGGAACGGATCCCATTGACTATACGACACGATACGCCAAGACCTATGTGACGCATAAAGGACAAGGATGAACCCCCAAAGGAGGTGACTGGTGAAAGAAGTTGACGATATTTTGCAACATTATGGTGTGATGGGTATGCGTTGGGGGGTTCGAAAGCGTTCGTCCCTAGCAAGTGGTCCCACCCAGATAAAGTTGAACGCAAGACCGGGACAGAAGATCATCACTTCCGGTGGGCACAGGCAGCCTGCGTCCGAAGATGCAAAACTTGCCGCTGCGATTCGTCAGAAGGCACGTTCTAGTGGTCCTCAGTCTCTGTCTAATAGCGATATGCGTAAGCTTGTTGACCGAATGAATCTTGAACAGCAGTATGCAAAACTAAACCCAAAGCAGAAGTCCCTTGGGGAGAAGTTCATCAAGGATTATGCCCCAATTCTTGGGTTAGAGGGTGTGAAAGCTGTTCAGGCCAAGAAGTATGCAGAAGCGCTTGCTCTGGATCCTAAGGCTGTGAAGGACCCACGCCTGCAAATGGCAATTCAGATAGGCGAAGCCCTTACCAAGGCTACAAAGAAGAAGTAGGGGGGTTAGTAATGAGTTTGTCGAATCGAGCAACTCCGATTTATTACGGAGAATTTCGAGCTGCAGTGATTCGAGGAGACATCCCTGTGAATCGGGAGATCTCGATGGAGATGAATCGGATCGATGGACTCATTGCTAATCCTAAGATTTATTATGACGATCAGGCTGTCGAGGGTTTTGTTCGTTACTGCGAGAATGAATTGACGCTAACGGATGGCGGCGATCTTCACCTTCTTCCCTCCTTCAAACTTTGGGCCGAGCAAATCTTTGGTTGGTATTACTTCGTTGATCGTAGTGTCTACCAACCGTCAGAGGACAATCGCGGTGGGCATTACATCACAAAGACGATAAAGAAGCGGCTTACGACCAAGCAGTTCCTAATCGTAGCCCGCGGTGCCGCCAAGTCCATGTACGCCTCATGTCTTCATAGCTACTTTCTCAATGTGGACACGGCAACTACACATCAGATCACAACGGCTCCGACAATGAAACAGGCTGACGAGGTCATGTCTCCTATTAGGACTGCCATCGTTCGAAGCAGAGGTCCTCTCTTTAAGTTCCTAACCGAAGGGTCCATGCAGAACACCACCGGGTCTCGGGCCAATCGAATGAAACTGGCCTCGACTAAGAAGGGTGTCGAGAACTTTCTGACTGGATCTTTGCTTGAAGTCCGCCCAATGACGATCAATAAGTTGCAGGGCCTTCGGCCTAAGGTCTCTACGATTGATGAGTGGCTTTCTGGAGACATCAGAGAAGATGTTGTTGGAGCTGTAGAGCAAGGAGCCTCGAAACTTGACGACTATCTGATTGTTGCTATCAGTTCTGAAGGGACTGTTAGGAACGGTTCTGGTGACACTGTCAAAATGGAACTTGCTGACATTCTTAAAGGAGCGTATCTGGCTCCACATGTGTCGATCTTCTATTACAAGCTCGACGAGATTGAGGAAGTTGCAGATCCTGCCACTTGGTTGAAGGCAAATCCAAATTTAGGGCGGACAGTCTCTTATGAAACCTATCACCTCGATGTCGAAAGAGCCGAGAAGGCTCCAGCTTCCCGCAATGACATTCTGGCCAAGCGTTTCGGTATCCCGATGGAAGGATACACGTACTTCTTCACGTATGAAGAGACGCTTCCACATAAACCTCGTGAGTTCTGGAGGCTTCCGTGTGCTCTCGGCGCAGATCTTTCGCAGGGAGATGATTTCTGTGCATTTACGTTTCTATTCCCTTTATCTAACGGGTTGTTTGGGGTCAAGACACGTAGCTATATCTCTTCGCTCACATTGATGAAACTTCCTGGGGCTATGCGACACAAGTATGAGCAGTTCATCAACGAAGGTAGCCTCCACGTACTCGAATGTACTGTCTTGGACATGATCGAGGTCTATGACGATCTCGATAAATTCATTGAAGATTCTGAGTATGACGTTCGCGCTTTGGGTTTTGATCCTTATAACGCAAAAGAGTTTGTGACAAGATGGGAACAAGAGAACGGCCCCTATGGGATTGAGAAAGTTATTCAAGGGGCACGAACCGAGTCTGTTCCTCTCGGAGAAATCAAGATCCTGAGTGAAGAACGAATGCTTATTTTCGATCAAGAGCTTATGACCTTTGCGATGGGTAATGCGATTACGCTTGAGGATACAAATGGGAACCGCAAACTGCTGAAGAAGCGTCAAGAAGAGAAGATTGACAATGTGGCAGCCCTCTTGGACGCTTACGTTGCTTATAAGGCGAACAAGGAGGCATTTGAATGAGTGAGATGGCGCTGTACAGGCAACTGGGCGAAGATCTAGCACCGTCGCTTGTCACGCAGTCGAGCGACCTTACTCATTTCGGTGTAAAAGGAATGCGTTGGGGACATCGGAAGAAGGTGTCCGGTTCTGATTCCGGTTCTGCTTCCGACGATGAACAAGAACCATATTATTACGAAACCTCTTCTGGTAGTGAACCATCTCGAAAAGGTCGCAAGATTGCAACCGCGGCAGCAATTGGTCTTACGATTGGCGTTGGGAGTATTTTCGCAGCGAATTATATTTCAAAGAATGGAGCTGTCAAAGTCTCCCCTGCCAGTATCACCAAGGCAAAAAAAGCATCAAAAGCTTTCTTTGGATCGGTTCCGGCGGTGTCTCAATTGGTTCAAGGTCAGCAATATGCGGCGTATACAATGACGCATCTCGGTGGAATTCCAGTATCGAAACTGAATACGTGAGAGGAGGTGACTAATGGCCCGCTTTACTTCACGAATTAAACATGCTTGGAATGCATTCAACAATCAGAAGCAAAAAGATCCATTTCAAGCTCAGGACTTGGGTCTGAGTTATTCTATCAAGCCTGATCGCGCGAGATTATATTTGTCAAACGAACGTTCGATTATTGCCGCAATCTATACAAGATTGAGTGTTGACGTTTCTGCCAGTTCTATTCAACATGTGCGTCTCGATGAGGAAGGCCGGTTCCTCGAGCCCATTCCGAGCAGTTTGAATAATTGCCTGACGGTTGAAGCCAATCTTGATCAAGCAGCTCGAGCTTTCCGTCAAGATATTGCAATGTCGTTGTTCGATCAAGGAGTAATTGCTATTGTTCCTGTGGACACGACATTCAACCCAGAATCATCTGGGGGTTATGATATTAAAACGATGCGTGTCGGTAGTATTGTTCAATGGTACCCAAAACATGTGAGAGTTAACGTCTACAACGAGACGGTTGGGAGACGAGAAGAGATCACGTTGGAGAAGTCCATCGTTGCGATCGTAGAGAACCCTTTGTATGCGGTGATGAATGAGCCAAACTCTACGCTTCAAAGACTTATCACGAAACTGAATCTGCTGGACGCTATTGATACGGCATCGGGCTCTGGCAAACTCGATCTGATTATTCAGCTTCCTTATGTGATCAAGTCTGAAGCGCGAAAGCAGCAAGCCGAACAACGACGCAAAGACATTGAGTTCCAACTCAAGGGGAGTCAGTACGGTATCGCTTATACTGATGGGACGGAGAAGATCACTCAGCTGAACCGGCCAGCAGAGAACAACCTCCTCAAGCAAGTCGAGTATTTGACCAACATGCTCTATAGCCAGCTGGGGCTAACTGAAGAAGTCATGAATGGCACGGCCGACGAGAAGGCAATGCTCAACTATAGCAATCGAACCATTGAGCCAGTTCTCGATGCGATCACTGAGGCCTTTAATCGCACCTTCTTGACAAAGACGGCACGATCGCAGAAACAGTCCATCGAATACTTCAGAGATCCCTTCAAGTATGTTCCATTGAGTGAGATGGCTGAGATTGCCGATAAGTTTACTCGTAATGAGATTCTTACATCCAACGAGGTACGACAGATTGTTGGATTCAAGCCGGCTTCTGATCCGAAAGCAGATGAACTTCGGAACAGTAACATGCCTCAATCGGAATTGGGCACTGAGCCTCCTTCTCTGAGACTTGTTCCAAGAGAATCAGAGCCTCCAAAGACGGCGTTGGAAGGCCGTTGACACCAAACAGAAAGGAGCCTGTCAAAATGGAAGCTGATTTTAGCGGTTACGCTACCAAGGCTGGCCTCAAGTGCTCCGACGGTCGAACAATCATGCCCGATGCGTTCAAGCATAACGACGGCACGAAGGTTCCTCTCGTTTGGCAGCATGGTCATGATAAGCCAGACAATGTTCTTGGTCACGCATTGCTCGAGCATCGTGCGGACGGTGTTTATGCATACGGTTTCTTCAATGATACCGCAACG
>Ga0190271_10002180_pt1 | contig 11709 bp, 10 predicted proteins | sample Popmic356T_FD_133747 | JGI IMG/M metagenome (GOLD analysis project Ga0190271, IMG submission 133747) | Populus adjacent soil microbial communities from riparian zone of Weber River, Utah, USA - 356 T | ecosystem: Environmental > Terrestrial > Soil > Riparian zone | place: USA: Utah | collected...
CGGCTTCTGGGCTTCACCAACCCCGAGCGGCGCGGCCGCCACCGCCCCGACCCTACCCTGCTGGCGTCCCCCATCGTCGGCGACGTCTCCGCCATCGGCGCCGCTACCCTGCCGCTGCGCGCAGCCTTCTTCTCCAACGCGAGCTGAGTCCGACGGATTAAAGCGAAACGGGCAACCACTCGAATTTAAGCCTCCTCGTCTGCCATTCAGGCGCAAGGGATTGCCCGTCACCTGCGCCGCAGCTTTCACAATGCGCCAAAACCGGTCATTCCACTAGAACGCGACGTCAAGCCATGCTGTCTGCCCACGGAGGAAGGTGGACATCTACACGCAGTCCAACTTCCGCGAATGGCGCTTAGGCGCAAAGCGCCCCGCCCTCACCTGCCCCGCGGCTTCGGCAATGCGCCAGTAGCGGACATTGACGTCTGGCTGGAAAGCAGACCTTCAGCTTCATCGATAGCGAAGCGCATCCACCACAATCTGGAAAGCTGCGAGGTTCTGCCGCCGGCTCGGATAGTAGAGGAAATAGCCGTCGAACATCGGAGACCAATCGTCGAGGACGAGGTCCAGTGAGCCGTTTGCGATGCGAGACGCGACGATGTCTTCCGGCACATAGGCGATTCCTAAACCGCTGACGGCGGCGTCGATCATGGCGTAGGAGTTGTTGAAGGTGACCTGGCCGTCGACCCGAACGCGCAGGGCCTGGCCGTCCTTCTTGAACTCCCACGCATAGAGGCTGCCCGCCGACTCGTGGCGCATGTTGATGCATGAATGGGCGACGAGGTCCTTGGGATGAACCGGCCTGCCGCGTTCGGCCAGGTATGAGGGCGAGGCGACAGCGACGAGCCGCCAGTCCGGACCGATGCGGACGGCGATCATGTCTTTCTCGACGCTTTCGCCGAGCCGGACGCCGGCATCGAACCGCTCCTCGACGATGTTGCGAAAGGTGCTGTCTAGGATCAGTTCGACATTGATGTCGGGATAGGCGGCGAGGACCGGCTTCAGCTTGGGCCAGACCACGCTGTCCAAGGCATGGTCGGACAGGGTCAAACGGATAGAGCCCGCCGGCCGGTCCCGCACGCTGGTCAGACTTTCGATCTCCTGTTTGATCTCGGCCAGGCGCGGGGTGATCGTCTGTAGCAGACGCTCGCCGGCCGCCGTCGGCGCGACGCTGCGCGTCGTGCGGTCGAGCAACCGGATGCCGAGACGAGTCTCAAGCTGACGAATGGCATGGCTAAGGGTGGACTGGGCCACGCCGATCCGGGCGGCGGCCTTGGTGAAGCTGCGCTCCTCCGCGACGATCTGGAACCAGGTCAACTGGTTCAGGTCCGATCCCGCCATCGACGGCCTCCTCGATTAATCGTCTGCATCGATTAGTTCATGCCGCTCTCCCTGACTAATCGTCTTTGACCCGCGCGCCTAGTTTGTCCCTCGACGAAAGAGAGAGACGACCATGCTGGCGGCCACCGCAAAGAAATCCGAAGCCACGACACCGACCGCCGCCTGGGGCGCGGTCCTGTCGATGGCGCTGTGTGTGGCGTTGCTGATCGCGTCCGAGTTCATGCCGGTCAGCCTGCTGACGCCGATGGCCGAGGGCCTCGGCGCCTCGGTCGGGCAGACCGGTCAGGCCGTATCGATCAGCGGCCTCTTCGCGGTCATCGCCAGTCTGGGGGTGAGCACGGTCGCTGGTCGGCTGAACCGCAAATGGGTTCTCGTCGGCCTGACCGGCCTGATGGGCGTCTCGCTGGTGCTGGTCGCCGCTGCGCCGAACTTTGAGATCCTGATGGTCGGGCGTGCCTTGCTGGGTCTCTGCATCGGCGGCTTCTGGGCGCTGGCGACATCCGTCATCATGCGCCTGGTCCCGCCAGCGGATGTGCCGCGCGCCCTGGCCCTGATGTATGGCGGACAGGCGATCGCCCCCGCCTTCGCCGCGCCGATCGGCAGCTATTTCGGCGGCCTGTTCGGCTGGCGCGAGGTCTTCTGGGCGCTGACGCCGCTCGTGGCCGCCAATCTGGTCTGGCATCTCGTCGCCCTACCGTCGCTGCCGGCCCGAGGGCAGCGGGGCGTCAGCGACATGATCGACCTGCTGCGTCGCCGGTATTTCCTGATCGGCCTGATCGCCTCGATGCTGTCGTGGGGCTCGGCCTTCACCCTCTTCACCTACCTGCGGCCCTTCCTCGAACAGGTGACCGGCGTGGGCGTCACCGGCCTGTCGATCGTTCTGCTCGCGCTCGGTTGTGCTGGCTTCGTCGGCACCTGGGCCTCGGGCCGCTTCATCACAGGTGACGTCTCCAGGCTACTGCCTCTGCCGGCTCTGACCATGGGCGCGGTCACCGCCGGCCTGCTGGTCGTCGGCGGCTGGCCGATCGCAGCAGGGGTTCTTCTGGTCGTCTGGGGCGCCATGAACACCGCCATGTCGGTGATCTGGATGACCTGGATGTCCCAGAATGCCGACGACGCGCCCGAAGCCGCGGGAGGCCTGATGGTCGCTGCTGTCCAGACCTCGATCCTGCTGGGCGCGGTCGTTGGCGGCCTGCTGCTGGATCACATCTCCATCAACGCCGTGCTGATCGCCAGCGTCGCCCTCGCCGCCGTGGCGGTGCTGATCGTCCGCGACGGCCGCGCCCTGCTGAAACCCCGCTGAACCCAGACTCCGGAGCCCGACATGACCCCGACTTCCCCCGACCCTCAGACCCGCCCGGCCCACGCGATGGATCGGCGCGGCCTAATGAAACTGACCGGCGCCGGCGTTACCGCTTTGGCCGCCGCGTCGCTCCTCCCCACCTCCAATGCAAAGGCGCAGACCATGACCAGCGACTGGGACAAGGTGTTCCCCCGCAACGACACCGTCGACCACCAGAAGGTCACCTTCACCAACCGATACGGCATTACGCTGACGGGCGACCTCTATCGACCCAAGGGCCGTGATGGCCAACGCCTGGCGGCTCTCGCGGTCGGCGGTCCGTTCGGTGCAGTCAAGGAGCAGTCGTCGGGCCTTTACGCCCAGACCATGGCGGCGCGGGGATTCGTGGCCTTGGCGTTCGATCCCTCCTTCACAGGTGAGAGCGGCGGAGAGCCGCGCAACGTCGCCTCGCCCGACATCAACACCGAAGACTTCATGGCGGCGGTCGACTTCCTCGGCCTGCACCCATCGGTCGATCAAGAGCGGATCGGCGTCATTGGCATCTGCGGCTGGGGCGGCATGGCGCTGAACGCCGTCGCCACGGACAAGCGGGTCAAGGCGGTCGCGACCAGCACAATGTATGACATGTCCCGCGTCATGTCGCGCGGCTACAACGACAGCGTCACGCCTGAGCAGCGGGCCCAATCACTGGAGCAGATGAGCCGCCAGCGCTGGGTCGATGCCCGCAATGGCAGCCCCGCCTACGGTCCGCCCTCCAACGAACTGAAGGGCGGCGAACCTCAGTTTCTGGTCGACTACCACGCCTACTATATGACGCCGCGCGGCTACCACGAGCGGGCGGTGAACTCCGGCAACGCCTGGTCGGTCACGACGCCGCTGTCGTTCATGACCTTCCCGCTGATGACCTATATCGCCGAGATTTCGCCCCGACCCGTCCTGCTGATCCACGGCGAGAACGCCCACTCGCGCTACTTTAGCGAGGCCGCCTTCGCGGCGGCGACCGAGCCCAAGGAACTGGTGATCGTCCCGGGCGCCAGCCACGTCGATCTCTACGACCGCGTCGATCTGATCCCCTTCGATCGCCTGACCCAGTTCTTCGAAGAGCATCTGTCGTGATCGGCTCGATTGTTTCAGCCACAGCCGCCTTGTTGGGCGGAGAGCTCCCCATGCAGACGCAAGGAGACGCACCCGTCATGGACATCACACGCAAGGCCGACCAGACCACAAGCGTAGGTTCGCCTGACTTCTTCACCGGCCGCGTGACCATTAGCGGCCAGTTCCAGCGCGAGGCGCCCTCCCGCGTCGGCGGCGCCATCGTCCACTTCGAGCCCGGCGCCCGCACCGCCTGGCACGTCCACCCGCTGGGCCAGACCCTGATCATCACCGAAGGCGTCGGCTGGACCCAGATCGAGGGCGGACCGAAGCTGGAATTCCACGCCGGCGACATCTTGTGGTGCCCGCCCGAGCACAAGCATTGGCACGGCGCGACGCCGCACGCGGCCATGACCCACATCGCCATCCAGGAAAGCCAGAACGGCTCTCCCGTCACCTGGATGGAGCATGTGACCGACGAACAGTATCTCGCCGACACGTCGGCCACCGAAGCAAAGGCCGATCAATGACCGACAACATCACAGGCAAGACCGTCGTCATCACAGGCGCATCGAGCGGCATGGGCGCGGCGGCAGCCCGTCACCTGGCCGCAAAGGGCGCGGCCGTCGTCCTCGGCGCGCGCCGCACCGACCGCATCGACGCCCTCGTGGCTGAGATCACCGAAGCAGGGGGCAAGGCCATCGCCGTGGCGACGGACGTAACGAAGCGGGACGACCTCCAACGACTGGTCGCGGCCGCCGTCGAGACCTATGGCCGCATCGACGTGCTGATCAACAACGCCGGCGTCATGCCCCTGTCGCCGCTGGAGCGGGTCAAGGTCGACGAATGGGATCAGATGATCGACGTCAATCTGAAGGGCGTCCTCTACGGCGTCGCCGCCGCGCTGCCGCACATGATCGCCCAGAAGTCCGGCCACATCATCAACGTGTCGTCCGTCGCGGGCCACAAGCTGTTCGGCGGTTCGGCGGTCTATTCCGCGACCAAGTTCGCGGTGCGCGCCCTTTCGGAAGGCCTGCGTCAGGAGATGGCGCCCCATAATATCCGGACCACGATCATCTCCCCTGGCGCGGTGAAGACCGAACTCCTGGACCACATCAGCGAGACGGACGTTCAGAAAGCCAACCAGGATTATGTGGGTCAGATAGGCGTACCTGCCGAAACCCTGGCCCGGCTGGTCGCCTTCGCCATCAACGAACCCGAGGACGTTGGGATCAACGAGATCCTGTTTCGGCCGACGGCTCAGGAACTCTAAGTCCTCAGCAGCCGCTTGCCGGGTGATCGCCAGATCGCCCGGCAATTCCGGACAGAAGGAGGCTGGAAAATCCTATGGGTTCGGTAGCGCCTACCTTCTCAGAAGCGCCATGAGGGGCGGTCGAACCTCAATTTCTCAGAAGCGCCAGGAGCAGACATTTGCAGGTCGCCGATAAGGCGACACTCAACATTATGGCGCAGGTCTGAGCCGGCGTTGCGGCGAGGTCAGCTCTCGACCCGTAGCGGACGTCCCAGAGAGCCGGCGACGCCATAAGACCGTCGCCTCGAACCATAGTTCCGCTAGCGTTAGGCAATCGCCAGAATGATCTTTCCCTGAGCCCGGCCGCTCTCCGAGAGTTCGAGCGCTTCGGTGACATCCTCGAAGGAATAGACAGTGCCGACATGAGGCGTAAGCCGGCCCTCGTCGACTAGAGACCGGAGAGATGACAGCTGATCAGCATTTGCTTTTGTGTATATCCGTTCAACCCTGACGTCGGACCTCGGCTTGTCGTCGCCAGGGAACGCGACCGCCGTAACAAGGACACCGCCCGGTCGAACTGTGCGGAACGCGCGCTCAAACGTCTCCCCGCCTACGGTGTCGAACACCACATCCATATCGCTGACCACCTGCTCGAACGGCTGGGCCGTGTAGTCGACGAAAGCGTCGACCCCCAGGCTTCGGACGAAGGCTTCATTTCGGCTCGACGCCATCGCGGTGACGTGCGCGCCTTTCGCCTTGGCGATCTGGATAGCGAGCGAGCCCACGCCTCCCGACCCGCCCGTGATCAAGAGACGATCACCCGCTTTGAGACCCCCAGCATCGATCATTGACTGCCAGGCTGTCAGGCCTCCCAGCGGAATGGCTGCGGACTGGATGAAGTCGAGTCGCTCGGGTTTGCGCATAAGGTCGTCGGCTTTGACCACGACGTATTCGGCGAACCCGCCGCTCGGAACGATGCCGAAAACCTCGTCGCCATCGCCGAAGATATCGACCCCCTCTCCGACTCCGTCCACCATCCCGGAAATTTCGCTTCCCATGCGGATAGGAAGCGTCATGCCCATGCGTTGGCCCGCGCCGTTACGGATCTTCCAATCGATGGGATTGACGCCCGCCGCACGCACCGCCACCCGAACCTCGCCTGGTCCAGGCTTCGGGCCAGCCAGTTCGACAAGTCGGACGACGCTGTTGTCGCCGTAATTAGCGATGCTGACAGCCTTCATCATTTTGGTCACGGCATTCTCCTCGACGGGTTCGAGGCACTCCTGTAGGGCGGTCGGTGACCGATGTGCCGCCAATCGGCATCGCGGAGACGCCAAGCGATGTACACGCCCGCTTTCACGGTGAGCCAAGGCCAGAAGCTCCGGGGCAAGGGACTGCCGATGCATACGCATCGGGAGGCTCAACTCACGTTCGCCGCCTCTGGCGTCGTGCAGATCCACACCAAGGAGGGCCGATGGCTCGCACCTCCGCTGCTCGCAGTCTGGGTGCCGGCGGGTGTCGAGCACATGGCGGAAGTGCTCAGGGACGCCGAACTGCAGATCGTTCATTGCCGCGCGGAGGCCGTCGCATCGATCCGGACTTCCCTCGCAGCCGATCGAGCCTTCGCAGTGAGGGTGACCCCACTCCTCGCCGAACTGCTTGAGGCGGCTTTCGTCCCGGGGGTCCCGCAGCCAAAGATCGATCTGCTTGTGCAATTGATGCTCCACGAGCTGGCGGAAACCGTCGACGCCCCAACCTTCTTGCCGATGCCGTCCAGCGCCGTCGCCCTCCGTGTTGCCGAACTGGCGATCGACGACCCCAGGGGTCGCTTCGATCTTCATGACCTTGCTACCCAAGCAGCGACTTCTGAGCGGACAGCGAGCCGGCTCTTCCCCGCCGAGACAGGCTTGACCTTCAAGGGCTGGCGTCAACGCGCGCGCATTGTTCATGCCATCGACCGCCTCAGCAGCGGACTTTCAATCGCACGCGTGGCCTCCGCTTGCGGATTTTCGAGCACGGCCGCCTTTTCAGCTGCTTTCAGGCAGGTGACGGGGATGTCGCCCACCCAGTTCGTGCGGGGCTGAGCCGGCTGCAAAGACGTGCGCTTCGGGGTCAGGCTTAAATGTCGGCTGTCAGCCCTTCTGCCAATGTTGCTAACCACTCATCTCAGACGTTCGGGAAAGTCGGCTATCGGCTCCCAGCCCGAATGTCCGTTTCTCAGGTGCTGGTCGATGACCGCTCTCGACACTTTGCAGACATTCGAGGATGGGCTCGACTCGAAACTGTGACGTACGACGCTTTGATCTAACGACGATGGGCGCGCGCAGTCAGCTACGCGGGTTTAGATAAATGCCCTGCACGCCACGCAAGTGCCATCACCACAAGTCCCACGGTGGTGCAGACGACGAGAGCGGGCAGCGAGGCCTCGGGTCCGAAAGCTCCGCCGGTCAGCCATTCGGGAAAGCCCGGCCGGGCCGTGCTGCTGGCGACGGCGGGGCCGAAGTCACCGCCGCTGACGGCGGCGCCGTACAGGTAGCCTTGGGTGAAGTTCCACGCGGCGTGGACGCCGATCGACACCCAGACCCGGCCGGTCAAAGCATAGAAGGCGCCCAGCATGATCCCGGCCTCCAGGGCGATGCAGATCGCCGCGAACACCGTGGCGTCGGGGTTGGCGATATGGCCGAAGCCGAACAGCGCGGCCGAGACGGCGAAGGCGATCCACGGTCCGAAAGCTCGCCACACCAGTCGCAGCAGGATGGCGCGGATCATCAGTTCCTCGACCACACCCGACTGAACGGCGCGACCGGCTGCGGTCCAGACCGGGGCGGCGCCCAGGCTGCGGATATCGTACAGATCGAAGCCCACCATGATCGCCATCACGGCCGCGAACATCGCTGCTCCGATCAGCAGGCCGATGCCGAGTTCCGGCAGCAACGGTTTCAGCGCGATCTCGGCCGGCTTGCGTCCCTCGGCCAGCCAAACGGCCAAGGCGTAGAGCGCGAGGGCCGCCAGGGCCCCGATCAGACTCGCTGCGAATTTCCAGGCTCCGGTCGGGGGCAACAGATGGCCCAGAATCTCGGTCAGGGGCAGTGAGGAGAAGGCCGCCAGAAAGAACAGGGCCACGGCCCAGCCCAACGCGCGCAACCAGCGCAGCGGTCCCGGATGCAGGAAGCGCCGCTCGCCCAACTCAGGAGGACTGATCCCCTGACCGGACGTGAGAATGCGCACCGCGCCGGCGGTGGAAAACAGTGTCGAACGCATGGAAACTCCGTAGGCGTCTATGTTCGGTAAAGATCAGCTTTGGCTTTGGCCGCATCGGCGATGCGGATGCCGAAAGAGCGCCGGTGCAGGGCCGTTGTGGCCTCGCTCAGCACTTCGGTCAGGGGCGCGGACAGCTCGGCGTCCAGTTCGGCGGCGGCGGCGTTGGTCGCTGCCTGCTGGCGTTCCAGAGCCGGGATCATGGCCTCGGTTGCCGGCGTCAACATGACGATCCGCTCTCGTGCGTCCGCGCCGGGCGTCAGGGCGACCAGTCCCTCGCGAACCATCTGTGAAACGGTCTGGCTCACCGCCGAATGACTGATACCAATCTCTACGGAGATAGCCTTGATCGAGGCTGGCCCTGATCGCGTCAAAGCGCGCAGCACGGGCGTGTAGCGGGGTCTCCACGCCAATCCAGCAGTAGCGTAGGCGGCCTCCACCTCGCCATCGAGCAGGTCGATCAAGCTGCGCAATAGCGTACCAAGAGTGGGGGAAGCGGAGATCATAAAGGCGATATATAAGTGCTGTTATAAAAGAGCAAGCGCCTTTGCGGCGCAGGGTCTGTCCAATGTGGCTGAAGGCTTTGGTTACGTGATCTGTGGTTTTGAAAGCGCGAGCTGGAGGTCTGCTTTCCACCCCTAGCGGACGGCGACGGCGACCGCTTGTCGGCTCAGCGTCCAGCGACTACTTCCGGCGTCGAGGCCTAAAGCGGAATCAACCCGTCCCAGATTGTGTAGATGTGGTCTAGCGTCGCCATTGGAATGGGAGTTCGACCTCGCGCCCGATCTCGGCGTGGTCAGCCACGAAGCTGGCTGACATACACAAGCTCCACTCACCAAGCCGGGCGTCAGACGCGCTCAGAACAACACACCGGTCCAACTCTCCGGCTGCACCAACCCGACACCGCAGACGGACCGCCCCGTCTGGAAGGTCGGTTCTGGACGGCTGGCAGCGCGTAATCTCTTCAGACGATGGGGTGCGCTTCCATCGCGGGGGCTTCGATTGGCTGTCAGTCCCCGCAGGGGCGAATCCGCAACCGCTGATGAACACCGCGACCGCCACGACGTGAACAGAAATACGTTTCATTGCGATGAGGATAGGCACACCGAAGGTCCGCTTTCCACCCCTGCGAGACATTAGGGCAGTCCGCTTTCCGGCAGGCTGCCCCAAGCCGACTCAAAGGTCGATCTGCTCCGAAATCTCCAACGCGTCGTCCACTTCGATGCCGAGATATCTAACGGTGCTCTCCAGCTTTCCGTGGCCGAGCAGGAGTTGGCAGGCGCGCAGGTTTCCGGTCTTCTTGTAGATCAAGGCTACCTTTGTCCGTCGAAGACTATGGGTGCCGTAGGCGCTTGGGTTCAGGTCGATCATTCTCACCCAAGCATCGACGAGGCGAGCATACTGCCTGGTGCCTAAGTGCTTTCCATCTCGGCTGCGGCTGGGGAACAACCAGTCGTCACGCCGTCGGCCTCTGCGCTCCAGCCAATGACCCAAAGCTTGTCTCGCTGGCTCCGTGATCTCAAACGGCACCGGCCGACCGGTCTTCTGCTGGATAACCGTCGATCGCTGTCGAATGACGCCGCCTTGAGCGATATCACCGAGCCGAAGCTTCACCAGGTCACAGCCCCGCAATTTGGCGTCCAGCGCGATGTTGAACATCGCTAGATCCCGGATCGAGCCGACGGACTTGAGATGCTGTCGGATCGCCCAGATATGCTTTGGCTTGAGCGGAGCCTTGGCTCCGGTCATTCGACCAGCGTTCCAGGGTTTGCGGGGTAAACGGAACAGATCGGGCTGGCTCATGGCCACCTCCCAAGTTTCGACGCCCCCTCCTCATTCTGCGACATTGGCGCCGCTCGCTGTTCGGCGGCCCGTCTCAAGCCCCTCAATTGTGATCCGGTCTGAAATCTACAGCGCGCCGCCCGCACTTGCGCGGAGCCGCCACCTGGCCTGCAATGATATCGGCCCATGTGACGGTCGCGTCCGGGCAATCGGTGCTGCCGCCATATCAGATGTTGCCGCCCATCAAAGCGCGTCCCTCCAGGACGCCTAGCGACCTTCAGGACTCGGCGTGACCGAAGTCGGACCGCTGTCGGCCGGGCCCCGTCCTCGCCCCATTGCGAAGCGCCGTCTGGATGCGATCGATCAGCTCGGCCGGCTTGTAGGGCTTGCCGAGCACGTCCATCGCTTCGGCCTGAGGGCCTTCCAGCGCCATCTGATCGTTGTAGCCGGTCGTCATCAGAATGGGCGTGGCGGGGCTGAGCCGGCGGATTTCCTGCGCCAGGGCCACGCCGTTCATCTCGCCGGGCATGACGACGTCGGAAAACACCAGATCAAATCCGCCCGTTTCCAGAGCGGCCTTGAAGATTCCCAGCGCGCGGTCGGCGTTGTGGGCCACGGTCACCCGATAGCCGAGATCGCCGAGAATCTCCGAAGACATGGCCGCGATCTGCTCCTCATCTTCCACCAGAAGCACCCGAGGCGGCGTCGTCAAACTGACCGGGCGTGCGTGGAAGTTGGAAGGTTCGGCCTCAAGACCGTCTCGGGGGTCGAGCGCGGGCAGGAGCAGGCGGACCGTCGTGCCCTGGCCCTCATCGCTGTCGATCTCAAGCAAGCCGCCGGATTGAGACGCGAACCCGTGCGCCATGGCCAGACCCAAGCCGGTCCCCTTGCCGGTGGGCTTGGTCGTGAAGAAGGGTTCGACCGCCCGGTCCCTGACATGCGCAGGCATGCCGGGACCCTGATCACTCACCTCGATCGATACATAGTCGCCGGGGGCAAGGCCGCCACGACCACCGTCGGCAAGGTTCAGCTTCCGGGCCGCGACCGTGATCTCCCCCTCCCCGCCCAAGGCGTCGCGCGCATTGATCACAAGGTTCAGGAGCGCCGTCTCCAGCACCACCGGATCGACCTTGACCGAGGGAAGCCGGCGCTGAAGGTTCAGTTGCAGGGTGCAGGCCGTTCCCGTCGTGCTGTCGAGCAGCTCCGCAAACCCGTTGATCAGGGCGGCCACCTCCACCGCCTTCGGCTCAAGCCGGCTGCGCCGCGCGAAGGCCAGAAGCTGTCGCGTCAGTGACGCGCCGCGCTGGGCCGCCGTTCGCGCGGCATTGAGGAAGCGGTCGAGGACAGCGGGTTGGTCGCGCCGGGAATCGATCCGCTCCAGGCTGCCGTCGATGATCTGCAGGATATTGTTGAAGTCGTGAGCCAGGCCGGCTGTCAGCTGGCCGATCGCCTCCATCTTCTGGGACTGGGCCGTCTGCTGCTGCGCTTCGCGTCGGGCCGTGACATCCAGCTGACTGGCGAAGAAATAGAGCAGTTCCTGGTCCTGGCCATAGACCGGGCCGATGAAGACCGCATTCCAGAACGCCGAGCCGTCGCGTCGGTAGTTCAGGATCTCGATGGCGATCGCCTCGCGGTCGGCCACCGCGCGTCGCAGCGCCGAGACCGTCTCGTCGTCGGTCTC
>Ga0190271_10002181_pt1 | contig 11706 bp, 7 predicted proteins | sample Popmic356T_FD_133747 | JGI IMG/M metagenome (GOLD analysis project Ga0190271, IMG submission 133747) | Populus adjacent soil microbial communities from riparian zone of Weber River, Utah, USA - 356 T | ecosystem: Environmental > Terrestrial > Soil > Riparian zone | place: USA: Utah | collected...
GTGCAGGCTCGGGTGACCCGGGCCGATGCCGGCGGCTTCGAGGGCCTCGTCGACGGTGGGTTGTCGCCGACCCCGGAGCATGTCTCGCCGGCTGCGGCGCGAACCCATCCCGAACCCGGCGTCGGTCAACGCCTTCGACATGAGCGACTGCAACTGGTCGAACGACGCGGCGGCGCCCTCACCGATGACCCGGCCGCTGTCGATCAGGACGAAGTACGGAGCGATCGGCACCGAGTAGTCGTCGAACGCCTCGGTGGACATCACGGTCTCGAAGTCGACACCCACCAGCGCGGCGACCGCGGCGGGGCTCTCCTGGTCCGACCCCTTGGTGAGCGCGACCAGTCGCGAACCCGGACCGGCGACCCGGCGGTTCTCGGCGTCCTCGAAGGCCTGCCAGAAGCCGAGGCAGCTCTGGCAACCGGAGGTGAGGAACGCCAGGAGCACTCGGTCGGTTGACCCGCGCAGCGAGATCGCCACACCGTCGCCGAGGGGGGACGTTCCCAGAACATCGTGGGCATCGCCCAGTGGCCCGTCGGTCGGGAGGGCGAGGTCGGCCGCCCCGATTCGCTCGGATGCGGGTGCACCGGCCGGGACCACTCCGCTCTCGGCTGCCCGGGCCCTGGCGGCGTCGCCCCGGTTGCCGGCACGGAAGGTACGGCGCGACGGCTCGGGCGCGCCGTCCTCCATGTTGACCCCGAGGTCGTGGAGGGCGCGAAGGATCTGGGCGTGGGAGCGCAGCAGTCCGACCACCAGGACCGACAGCAGCAGGATCACCACCGCTTCGAACAGCACGAGGGCGGTCATGTTCAGGGCCCCGGAGGCGCCGGAGGCGGCGGTTGGGGTGGCGGTTCCGACACCACCAGGTCTCGGGCGGCGAGCAGGCTGATGCTCCCGTTGGAGCGGTCCACGCCCCACACGCAGATGGTGCGCTTCCCCGGCGGCGCCCCGACCGTCACGTCGTATCCGGTGAGCTCGGGTGCCCCGGGGAAGGCCGCAGCGACGTCGGGACGAGGGCGGTCGGTGTTGCCGTGGTAGGCGAGGGTGCTGTCGACGTAGACGCGGATGCTCCCCGCGGCGTTCGAGGCGTTGGCCAGGGTCCACCCCACGACGCGGACGCCTCCCCCGACGTCCTGTATCAGGTCGACGGCGCCGAAGGGACCCTTGACCTCGAGCTCCTTGAAGCCCAGCAGCCGGTCGCGCCCGGTGCGACGGTCGACGCCCCAGACGCACACGAGGTGCTTCCCGGCGGTGGCCCCGATGGTGGCGTCGTAGCCGGTGTTCGCGGACGCCTGCGGATACGCGGCCTTGACGTCGCTTCGGGGGAGGTCGGCGACACCGTGGTGCACGTAGCCGGTGTCGAGGAACACCCGGATGCCCGCAGTGGAGAAGTCCGAGTTGGCGACCGCCCAACCGGCCACGCGGATCGCGCCGCCGACGTCGGCGATGTAGTCGAGGGACCCGATGGGCTCGTTGAGGCATGGACGGTCGTGGAAGCGGGTGGCCTCGTCGGTCCGGGAACTGGTTCCGCATGCCGGATCGAAGGTCCACGGGGCGGCACAACTCACGACCCGGCAGACGATGGGTCCGACGCAGGCGAGGTGCTGGTTGCACTGGCCGTAGCGGAAGCGCGTGCAACCCGTCTTGCGGTTGTTGCAGTCGCCGCCCGCGCACCCGCACCCGTACCCGGCACACGCCCCGGAGCAGATGCCATCGGGGCCACAGGGACAGGGTCCGCAGGTCGTGTTGCAGTCGATGTAGTAACGCGCTGCGCCGCCGCAATGGGCCGAGCCGTCGACCTTCCACCAGCCCGCCGTGATCGTCCCGGGTGGGCAGGTGTTCACTCCGGTGAGCGTGCAGCAGAACTCCGTGTACCCGTCGCAGCACTGAGAGCCACACGCGCACGCCGAACCGCTGCAGTTGCAGATGGCGGCGTAGGCCGACTTCGGCTTGAGGCCGAACTCCAACGGCGCTGCCACCACGGCGGAGCCGACCACTGCCGCCTTTCCGAGGAAGTTGCGGCGGTCGAGACGGTCGGCCACGGCGTTGACCGTCCGTTGCAGGAGCCCGGTCACGTCGGCCCCTGACCGACCGGGTTCGTTCGCGTGGTCGCGCGAGCGCTGCTGGTGGGCGGGACGTCACGTGTCGAGTGAGCGGCGCGCAGTGCGGCCATCTGGTCGACCATGTCGGCCCCCGCGGTGTCGAGGCCCACGACGAGCCACGCCGCCGTGCCCATCAACATGAGGAAGGGCACACCCGCTGCGGGCTGGTCGGAGATCAGGTCCAGCACCGGGGCGGCTCCCGCGACCGCGGCCGAGACGGCGACGATCGCGGAACAGACGTTGACCGCGACGTGCACCGCACTCGGTGGTGCCGCGCTGGCTCCGAAGCACCCGCACGATGGCGTGCCAGCCCGTCGAGCCGCCACGACGACCAGGGCGAACCCGATGTACAGGAGCGCGACCGCGACGTGGAGGCCGGCGCTTCCGACCAGGAGGGCAGCCGTGCCGATCGCAACCTCGACGACTCCCAACCCGCGCACCACGATCGTCGAGTGGGGGAGGCGGAGGTCGGCCAGAACCGGAGTGGTCGCGGAGGGTGTGACCACCTTCGCGAGGCCGCTCACGACCAACACGATGGCGACGACCCCGACGGCACCCGTCAGCACCCCCATCATCGGGCGGAGTGTAACCACGGATCTCCGCACCACGATGAGGTCCGTCGTGTTCGACGAGTCTATCGAACACCTGTTCGATAGACTCGGATCGATGGGCTTCAACAACCCGGACGTCCCGTGGTCCGAGATCGAGCGACGGCTCTCCGACCGCGGGCCGGCGCCCCGGACGCGAGCCAGGGAGTGGTGGGAGAACGATCCGCTGGCTCGGCGGGGCCGTGAACCGGCGCATCCCGGTGACGGTGGTGACAGCCCCGCATGGTCACACCACCGCGAGGCCTATGAAGCGCCGAAGGGGTTGGGACCGAGGGAGCGTCGCCCCGGGGCCGAGCGGTATGCAGAGCTCCACTGCCACTCGGCGTTCAGCTTCCTCGACGGCGCATCGTCACCCGAGGCGCTGGCCGAGGAGGCGGCGCGACTTGGTCTCGAGGCCTTGGCCATCACCGACCACGCCGGGTTCTACGGCGTCGTCCGCTTCGCCGAGGCCGCTCGCGTGTTGGGCCTCCCGACGGTGTTCGGTGCCGAGATCACGCTCAACGCGCCCGAGGCACGGCCCGGACCGGCCGATCCGCTCGGTCGGCACCTGCTGATCCTGGCCCGTGACCCCACCGGCTACGCCCGTCTCGCGTCGATGCTCTCCGAGGCGCAGATGGCGGGAGAGAAGGGCCGGCCGCACCTGTCGTTCGCCGATGTCGCCGAGATGGCCTCGGGTCGGGCCCGGGGCCACTGGGCGGTGCTGACCGGATGTCGCAAGGGCACGGTGCCCGCCGCCCTGGTCGATGACGGCCCGGCGGCGGCGGAACGTGAGCTGCGCTCCCTGTTGGCCGCGTTCGGCCGCGAGCACACCTATGTCGAACTGTGGGACCACGGTGACCCGCTCGACTCGGCCCGCAACGACGCGCTGACCGCTCTGGCGGTGCGCAGCGGTGCCAACCTGGTGGCCACCAACAACGTCCACTACGCCACGCCCGCCGATCGCACGCTGGCCACGGCAATGGCCGCGGTTCGGTCCCGTCGCAGCCTCGACGAGATCGATGCCTGGCTGCCCGGAAGCGCCGGTGCCCACCTGCGTTCCGCGGCCGAGCAGGTCCGCCGCTTCGCCCGCTACCCCGGCGTCGTCACCGCCGCGGCGGACCTCGCCGCGGCATGCGCGTTCGACCTCTCCCTCGTCGCCCCGAACCTCCCGCCGTACCCGTGTCCGCCCGGTCCCGAGGGCGTGCCCCTGACCGAGGCGCAGTACCTGCGTCAGCTCACCGAGTTCGGCGCCACCCATCGCTACGGCCCGCGCCACGCCGAGCGGGTCCCCGGTGCCTGGGCGCAGATCGATCGCGAGCTCGACCTCATCGAGGCCATGGACTTCCCCGGCTACTTCCTCGTGGTGTGGGACATCGTCGAGTTCTGTCGTCGGGAGAACATCCTCTGTCAGGGTCGGGGCTCGGCGGCCAACTCGGCGGTCTGCTTCGCGCTCGGCATCACCAAGGCCGACGCGGTGAAGTTGGGCCTCCTGTTCGAGCGGTTCCTCTCGCCCGAGCGCGACGGACCACCGGACATCGACCTCGACATCGAGTCCGACCGCCGCGAGGAGGCCATCCAGTACGTCTACGGGCGCTACGGCCGGACACACGCCGCACAGGTGGCCAACGTCATCACCTACCGGGCGCGCTCGGCCATGCGTGACGCCGCCAAGGCACTCGGCTTCGCACCCGGCCAGCAGGATGCGTGGTCGAAGGAGGTCGACCGGTGGGGTGAGTTGCCGGCGGCGGGGGAGGGAGCGTCACGCAACATCACCGCTCCCGCTCCGGTGCTCGATCTGGCCAACCGCTTCCTCGACCTGCCGCGCCACCTCGGCATCCACTCGGGCGGGATGGTCATCTGCGACCGACCTGTCATCGAGGTGTGCCCCACCGAGTGGGCTCGTATGGAGAACCGCTCGGTGCTCCAGTGGGACAAGGACGACTGCGCGGCGGCCGGCCTGGTGAAGTTCGACCTGTTGGGCCTCGGCATGTTGTCCGCGATCCACTACGCGCTCGACCTCGTGCACGGCCATCACGGCATCGACGTCGACCTGGCCGAGCTCCCCCAGGAGGACGCCGTCTACGAGATGCTGTGCCGGGCCGACTCGGTCGGGGTGTTCCAGGTCGAGTCGCGGGCCCAGATGGCGACGTTGCCCCGGCTCCGCCCGCGCTGCTTCTACGACCTTGTGGTCGAGGTCGCGCTGATCCGCCCCGGACCCATCCAGGGCAACTCGGTGCATCCGTACATCCGGCGTCGCAAGGGCGAGGAGCCGATCACCTACCTGCATCCTCTGCTCGAGCCCGCGCTTCGCAAGACCCTCGGCGTGCCGTTGTTCCAGGAGCAGCTCATGCAGATGGCCATCGACGTTGCCGGCTTCAGCCCATCCGAGGCAGACCAGCTCCGCCAGGCCATGGCCTCGAAGCGGTCGGTGCGGCGCATGGCCGAACTGCGCGAGCGGTTCAATGCCGGGCTCGCCCGGAACGGGATCACCGGTGAGACGGCCGAGGCGGTCTGGGAGAAGCTGGCCGCCTTCGCCAACTACGGGTTCCCGGAGTCGCACTCGGTGAGCTTCGCCTACCTCGTGTACTCCTCGTCATGGCTCAAGTACCACTATCCGGCCGCCTTCTGTGCCGCGCTGCTCAACGCCCAACCCATGGGCTTCTACTCGCCCCAGTCGCTGACCCAGGACGCGAAGCGCCATGGCGTGGTGGTCCGCACCCCGGACCTCAACGCGTCCGACTGGAACGCCACGCTGGAGTCGGTGGTACCCGACGATCCGGAATTCGACCGGGCGGAGTTCCTGCGGGACGACGACGACCCGTCGACCTGGGGATGGGGTGGGCCCGCGGTGCGCCTCGGCCTCTCCTCGGTGCGGTCCATCGGCGATGACCTGGCCCGGAAGATCGCCGCCGGACGTCCGTACCGCGACGTCGAGGACCTTGTCCGTCGGTCGGGGCTGAACCGCACCAACCTCGAGGCGTTGGCCACCTCGGGGGCGTTCGGGTGCTTCGGCGACCGCGACGGGGGTTCCATGGATCGCCGCCGGGCGCTGTGGACCGCCGGCGCGGCAGCCGAGGTCCGGGCCGACCGTCTGCCGGGCATCGTCGTTGGCATGGACGCTCCCCGGCTGCCGGGCATGGACGAGTGGGAGCGTTCTGTCGCTGACCTGTGGGCCACCGGCGTGGCGCCCGACGGCCATCCCACCCGCTTCCTCCGTGACGATCTCGACCGGCGCGGGGTCACCCTCGCCACCGACCTCCGCAACTGCACCGACGGTGTTCGCATCACCGTCGCCGGGGTCGTCACCCATCGTCAGCGTCCGGCCACCGCGTCCGGCGTGACGTTCCTCAACCTCGAGGACGAGACCGGCCTCATCACCGTGGTGGTCTCGGTCGGGTGCTGGGCCCGTTTCCGGCCGGTCGTGCGCTCGACCCCGGCCCTGATCATCCGGGGCAAGCTCGAACGCACCGTCGACGGCGTGGTCAACGTGGTGGCCCACAAGATCGAGCCGCTCCCGGTGGCCGCGTCGGTTCCCTCCCGGGACTTCCGCTGAGGAGCCGAGCGGAGAGGCCGAGGGACGAGGCCTGTTCGTCGAGGCGACCCACAAGCAGCGCGGCGGTGTTGCGCCGAGGAACGAGGTGCAACGAAGGCTGAGACAGCACAGGCGTTCGCATATCGCGCGACCCTGAACGCGACGAGGGCTGCGGACCCCTTCCGGTCCGCAGCCCTCGATCGGTTCGGTGCCGTGGCGCCTACGGGTTGAGCTTCACGATCCGTCCGTCGGGACCGAAGATGCCGGCCGCGGCATAGATCGTGCCCTTGTGTGACACCGCCACCCGGGTGGGGAGGATCAGGCCATCGGCGTCGGACGCCACGGTCGACGTGGCGCCGGCCTTGAGGCCCCGGTGTGTCGAGCGGGTCGCGATCTTCGTGACCGCGCCACCGCCCTGCGTGCCTCCGAAGAGCTCGGCGACGTAGGCCGAACGGTCGGGACCGAACGTGATGTCGACGGCACCGGTGAATCCTTCAGCCCACAGCTTCACCTCATCGGTCCGCGGGTCGATGCGGAAGATGGCACCGGACCCGGGGTTCTCCGGGAAGCCCGGCAGGGTCGACACGTAGTAGGCGAGGTCGGGGCCCTGGACGATGGAGGTCGGGACCGGCTCGCCCGTGTACTTCAGGCCGGCCAGGCAGGACGGGAGCTGTTCCTCGGGCGGGAGCTCGAAGTTGATGTTGTCGATTCCCTCCTGGGTGATGACCTGCGTGCGGCCCGGCAGGACCCAGGTTTCGAGGATCTTCCCGTCGTGCCTCACCCGGTGGACGTCGTTCCCTGCCGCGTCGGCGACCAACAGGCCGGCGAAGATCGAGGAGTTCACGCTGTACACGTGTGACTCGACGATGCCCGGGTACGGCTGGATGCTGCCGATCTGCGACTCCGGGACCTGGGCCAGGCACTCGGCCGGGATCTGCTCAGCCGGACCGTAGGTCTGACCGCCGTCGGGATTGTCGGTCGTCTCGATCACGGAGAGGTCGGTCGACTTCTCGGGGATCGGCCCGAACGCCAGGCGACCGAGTTGGTTGTTGGCGGTGTAGTGGACCGACCCGAACAGGCCGTAGGAGACGTCGGTCAGATCGGTGCCGGGTTCGAACGACTTGAGCGTCGTGAGGATGCCCTTCTTCGACTTCAGGATCCGCGCCGGCGCTCCTGGGAACCCCGTCTCGGGATCGGGCGGGGCACCCTGTTCCGCGACGAGCAGCGAGCCGTCGTGGCCGATGTCGAGGCCGAACGGGTTGGCGAGGCCGGTCAACCCCGGGACGTCGGAGACCTTCGGCTCCGGGTCGGCGGATGCCGTAGCGCTGGTGCCCGCCACGAGGCCCAGAGCAATAGCCGGTACCGCGAGCCAGCGGAGACGTCGTCGTCTCGATGATCGATACATGAAACTCCCTCTCTATGGATGTTGGGCAATTCGCCCTCTGCGCCTCGTGGATCTAGAGGCCGGGATCGACCGTACAAGTCCGCAGATCGGCCCTGCGATGGGGGTCTCCGGTGTTCGACGGGTGTGGTAGCACCACCCCGACGCTCCGTTCCCGGCGTCCGAGCCCCGTGGTCGACCATGCCTTGGCGTCCCGGGTCCGGGACCACTTCGTCGCTCAACGAGTCAATGGGTCATGTCGACAAACGTGCCTGCGTGCGAGTGCACGTCGGTGCATTTCACCACAATCGTTTCGCGGGATCCGACGGCCCGTTCTCTATGTCATGTGCCACGAACCCTTGAATGAGGTCGCCGTCACGCCGATGGGGAACGGACATGATCCACCACATCGATCGGTCTGGGGCCGAGAATGGTGGACCGACCCGGCGGGGGAAGCCTCGTCGTCGACGTCCTCCCGGTGCCCCGCGACCGCAACGACGAATTTTCAGTTTCACCTCGCTCTCCTCGCGCGCGACCGTCGTCGCCGCAGTGGTGGTGGTCGCGATGGTCTCCCTGGCGCCCGGCGCGCAGGCCCAGGGCAGTGGGTCGTCGGGCTCGAAGTCGGGCAGTGCACCGACCACCACCCTGAAGCCGACGACCTCGAGCAAGTCCTCCGGATCGAGCACGTCCGGGTCATCGAAGAGCAGCACCTCGACGCCGAGTTCGTCCGGATCGACGAAGTCCTCCACGTCGAGCTCGTCCAAGTCCAGCTCGTCCAAGTCGAGCTCGAAGACGGGCTCTTCCCAGTCGGGCTCGTCCAAATCGAGCTCGTCGAAGAAGTCGAAATCGGTCGATGTCCTGAAGGCGTCGCGCTCCAAGGTCGACAAGACGGTCGGGACCCTCGCTGCTCAGGTGGCAGAGCAGCAGCGCGTGGCGGACACCAAAAAGGCGACGGCTGATGCCGCCGCCGCGGCCGCAGCGGCCGCGGCCGCCAAGGTCGAAGCGGCGAACGCGGCGGTCGAGAAGACGGAGGCGCTGGTGCGGAAGTACGCAGTCAGCGCATTCGTGCGACCGCCGGCGAGCAACGACCTCGCCGTGCTGGCCCTCCGTGAGGCCGACCAGGCGTCCTATGCCAACCAGATGCTGAAGACGCTCGCCGACGATCGGGCCCGCGTCGTCTTCGACCTCCAACGCCAGATGAAGGCAGCGGCGGCCGAGCGATCCAACGCCGACGCCGCGTCTGCCACCGCGAAGGGCGAGGCGGACGCCGCGCAGGCCGAGCTCGATCGTCTGAATGGGCTCCGCAGCGACCAGGACACCTTGGCCCGTTCGCTCGACCAGCGACTCGACCGGGCCCTGGCCGAAGCGGCCGCGGTGAAACAGGTCGACGGTGCTGCTGGGGATGCGCTCGAGGCATCGGAAGTGGCCCTCCGCGCCACCGGGCCGGCGTCGCCGCCATCGGATGCGACGGCGTCGAAGTCCGCGAAGACGAAGAACCCGGCCACCACCGCGACGACGGCCAAGCCCACCCCGACGACCACCGCCAAGCCGGCCCCACCCACCACCGCGAAGCCGGTTCCGTCCACCACCGCCAAGCCGGCCCCGGCCGCGGCCCCGCCGTCCAACATCGTGCAGTGGACCGACGTGACGCGGGTCAACGGGATCTGGGTGAAGAAGTCGATCGCCGGTCGCGTCCAGTCACTCGTGAACGCAGCGGCGGCCGCCGGCTTCACGTTGACCGGCGGGGGATACCGGGATCCGAACGAGCAGATCCGGTTCCGTACCGCCAACTGCGGACCGACGTACTACGACATCTACCAGAAGCCTGCGTCGCAATGCATCCCGCCGACCGCACCGCCGGGATTGTCGATGCACGAACAGGGCCTCGCCATCGACTTCATGTCGAACGGGTCGATCATCTCGAAGCGAACGAACCCCGCCTACGTGTGGCTCTCCACGAACGCCGCCAAGTACGGCCTCTACAACCTGCCGAGCGAGCCCTGGCACTGGTCGACCAACGGGAAGTGACGCCGGGGTTCGACCGGTGCCCGCCGGGGCCGGCCGGTCAGGAGGCGAGGGTCACTGGCGGATCTTCGAGAGCAGTCGCAGCATCTCGAGGTAGAGCCAGACCAGCGTGACCACGAGGCCGAACCCGGCGTACCAGTCCATGTAGGCCGGGGCCTTGGCGGCGACACCCTTCTCGATGAAGTCGAAGTCGAGGATCAGGTTCAGCGCAGCGACGATGCAGATGACGACGCTGATGCCGATTCCGAGCAGCGAGGCGTCGTTCCAGAAGCTGAACCCGGAGCCGAACAGGCTGAAGAGGAAGCCCACCAGGTACAACGCCATGATGCCGAACGTCGCGGCGATCACGCCCTTGACGAATCGGGGTGTGGCCCGGAGGATCCGCAGCCCGTAGAGCACCAGCATCATGGCGAACACCCCGGCGGTCGCCAGGATTGCCTGCACGACGATGCCGTCGAACTGCACCTCGTACATGCGGGAGATCATGCCGAGCACGACGCCCTCGAACAGGGCGTACGGAAGCGAGGTGAACCGGGCCGCCTTGGGCATGAACGCGGTGGCGAACGCGAACACGAGGGCGATGATCAGGGCGCCCCACAGGAGTCCCGCGCTGAACGTCACCCCGGTCACCTCGCCCGTGACGGGGTTCTTGACGCCGGGATCGACCTGGCCCCAGCCCCACCAGCCACCGATCAGCAGGACGGCGAACATCAGGCCGGTCGCCGAGGCGACACCGCCGAGCGACATGGCCCGGCCCGTCAACACGGCGCCCGGAGGAGCCGGGGGTGGGCCGCTCGGGGCGGGGAGCGCGCTGTCGGGCGGTGGTGGTGGCTGCAGCGTCTGCGCGCCAGCCATTCCCTGGGCTCGTGCCCACTCGTCCGCCGGGGTCGCGCCGCGATCCAGAACTGCGACGGAACCCGCCTTCTCGAAGGCCGCATCGGAGAGCATCGGATTGCCGGACATGTCCACCTCTCGCGTCGGCACATGCTGCGGATCTTCGGTCCGACCCGCTGTCACCGACACGGCAAATGTAGCCGTGGGGTCGTCCCCAGCGGTTGCGCGCGGCTTGTCCAGCCGCCGTCGACGGGGTTCTCTGGGTAGGGTTGCCAACGACGGGCGTACGAGGGGCGGCCGACGGGGGACCAAGAACAGTGACGTTCGAGATACCTGTCCATGTTCGACCGATTCGCGATGCCGTCGAGGCGTTCATGCGCGAGCGCGTGGAACCGGCCGAGTCGCAGATGCACGAGGGTGGGCCCGAGGCCCTCGACACGATCCGACGACTTCAGGCCGAGGCGAAGGCCGAGGGACTGTGGGCGCTCGGCCACCCGAAGGACCTCGGCGGCGGCGGCCTGCCGTTCATGGACTACGTGTACGTGAACGAGATCCAGGGACGGAGCGAGTACGGCCAGATCGCCCTCGGCACCTACACGCTCCAGGACTCGCTCATGCTCAACCGGTACGCGTCGGACGAGTGGCGTGACCGCTACCTCGACCGTCTCGTCCAGGCGGAGGTGTCGCCGAGCTTTGCGATGACCGAGCCCGAGGTCGCGTCCTCCGATCCCACCCAACTCCGAACCGCCGCGGTGCTCGACGGCGACGAGTGGGTGATCAACGGGCACAAGTGGTTCACCACCGGTGCCAACCGTGCCGCGTACACCACCGTCATGTGTCGGACGGAGGACGAGTCGGTCTCGCCGTACCTCGCGTTCTCGATGATCATCGTGCCGACCGACACCCCGGGGTACACCATCGTCCGCGAGACGCCGGTGCTCGGGATCCGGGGCGGTCATTGCGAGGTGCTCTACGAAGACGTACGGGTTCCGGCGGGCAACCTGCTCGGGCCCCGTGGGCATGGGTTCGTGATCGCGCAGGAGCGACTGGGTCCCGGTCGGATCTTCCACTGCATGCGCTGGCTCGGCCAGGCGCAACGGGCGTTCGAATTGCTGTGTGACCGGCTCAACAGTCGCACCGCGTTCGGCGAACCGCTCGCCAAGAAGCAGTTGATGCAGGCCCACGTGTTCGAGTCCTACGCCGAGATCCAGTCGTGTCGGCTGCTGACCCTCCACGCCGCGGCCGCCA
>Ga0190271_10002182_pt1 | contig 11704 bp, 13 predicted proteins | sample Popmic356T_FD_133747 | JGI IMG/M metagenome (GOLD analysis project Ga0190271, IMG submission 133747) | Populus adjacent soil microbial communities from riparian zone of Weber River, Utah, USA - 356 T | ecosystem: Environmental > Terrestrial > Soil > Riparian zone | place: USA: Utah | collected...
AGATGAACGTCGATGAGCTCCGCGAGGAGCTGGACGACCGTGATCTGTCCACGACGGGCAACAAGTCCACCCTCCAGGCCCGCCTGAAGGAGGCCGGACCCCCGAAGTCCGGCTGACGTAGTCCGCTCCCCAGTTACACACGGCGGGGCACGCTTCGTAGCCGGTTGCGTGCCCCGCCGTTCCCATGTAGAGAGGTTAAGATGGCCGGTCCGTTGTACGCCGGGCAGTACGGCCCCGAAGGATTTGAGTCCGCGAACGGGCGGGCTGCCAAGAACACAGAGGTCACTGTTCTGACGTCTGACGGACAGATGGCCACCCTCTATGCCAGCAAAGAGAAGATCGAGCTTGCCGACAATCCGACGTATACGGACGAATGGGGAAATCTGCGGTTCTTCGCGGTTCCCGGCGAGTACGCCGTATTTGTCAATGGCGTGATCTTCCCGATCATGGTTCCCATTCACCCGCTCGACCCCGCTATCGGCGCCTGGGAGGGCCAGGAAGTTAATCCCATTGTGGATTGGTTCCAGGATGACGGTGGACCGTACGACAATGGCCGCGTTGTATACGGGGCCGGTCCCGGAGACATGTACCGGGACAAGCTGACCGGCGATCTGTATCAATTGCGGTAAGGAGTAGTCATGGGTTGGGAACTTGTAGGAAACGTTCGGGGCGCCCAGGGCGTCCAGGGTCCGGAAGGTCCGCAGGGACCACAGGGCTCCCAGGGACCACAGGGCATCACTGGTGCCCAGGGTATCCAGGGTGATGTCGGCCCCGAGGGTCCCCAGGGCATCCAGGGACCACAGGGCCTGACGGGTGAAGACGGCAAGGGCATCGAGATCGCCGGTGACGTCGCCACGTACGGCGCGCTGCCCTCGAACCTGACGACCGAGGACGCGGGCAAGGGCTACCTCGTTACGGCGGATGGCCTGCTGTACATCTGGAGCGGATCGTCCTTCCCGGCGAACGGTTCAGGCGTCGAGTTCCGAGGCCCCGAGGGCCCACAGGGGCCGCAAGGCGTCCAGGGTACGGCCGGTGCGACGGGTTCGACCGGTCCCGAGGGTCCTGCCGGTGCAGACGGCGCCCAGGGACCGCAGGGTGACCAGGGTCCGCAGGGTCCCACCGGTATCCAGGGCCAGACCGGCTCGCAGGGTCCACAGGGCACCCGAGGCAACCGGATCTCCTCTGGTGACGGCACTCCGTCCACGATCTCTGGTCAGATGCTCGGCGACCAGTACATCGACCGGACGACCGGCGACCAGTACGAACTGCGCTGACCGATGGGCTGGGAGAAGGTAGGTAACCTGGGGCCAAAGGTCCCGGGTCTGATTGTTGCCGGTTCGGTCTCTTCAGCCCTAACACCGGATGCGGCACTCGGCAACTACCGCGACATCACGGTCACTGGTGCGAACGTCACCGTCAACGAGCCGACGAATGGAGTGAATCGGCAGACCCTGGAGTTTGCGTTCTACGCGAGCGTGGCAACGACGATCACGTTCGCTTCCGCCATCGAGAAGACCTCTGGTCTGGAGCTCCCGATCCCAGTGCCGATCGGCGAGATTCTGTGGGCGTCACTGAAGTTCTCGACGCTTCCGAACCCGGACAAGTGGTACCTCGTCGCAGCGACGGTCTCTAAGTAATGCCCATCACGCAGATCCCGGGAGCCCAGGCCAAGGGGGAGGTCGCGGGCACAGCCACGTCGATTGCCGTTCCGAAGCCCGCAAACCTCGCCAATGGCGACTTCCTGATCTGCCACGCTTCGATCACGTACGACTACAGCTGGACCGGCGCTAACGGTGCTAATGGCGATCCAACGCTGTGGACGATGTCGGGCTGGTCGTACGTTACCGGGCGGAGGACTCCGGACAGCCAGTACTACCCCGGCGCGGCGATCTTCATCAAGGCCATCACCAACGCCGGGACGGAGCCCGCGAACTACACGCTCACCCGGACCGCAGCAGGATCCAGGGCGAGCCAGTACGCGATCTCCGTCGAAGTGCACCGGGGCGTCGATACGGCGAACCCGTGGCTCGTGTCGCCGGTGTTCTCGACCGGCCCGAGCGGTAGCGGCTCGTTCGGCGACGTCACCCCGCCGTCCGTACCGTGTGTTGCCTGCTGGCACTACGCGAACCAGAACTACCGCGCCGCTGCGGATACGACGGTCGCCTGGCCCGCCGGGACGACCGAGCTACAAGAAGTAGTCGGCACCTTCAACTTCCAGTCCACGGCCATCGAGCGCCGCACAGGAGCGGGAGCTACCGGTACCCGCGCGGTCACGGTCGGAAACTGGGGCGGGAACACTCCTGCGACGGTCACGGCCTATGTGCTGAAGGAAGCCGCATTTCCGGCCACCCTCGTCGCAACGTACTCGGTCCCGGCGACGAGCGCGACTGCTTCGACGCCAAGCTTCACGCCGGGCGCGAACGAGCTGATCGTCGTCAAGGCGATGACGGGTGGTACGTCCTACCCGATCAACGGCGTCTCCGGTGGCGGGCTCTCCTACCGGCTCGACGATCAGTCGGCGGTCGGGAGTACGTGCCCGGAGAAGTTGTGGACGGCGAGTTCCGGAGCGGGCGGAACCGCGATGACGGTGACCGCCACATTCAACGCCTACTCGGCGTCCGTCCCGATGCAGCTGATCGTGGAGCGGTGGTCGAATGCGAAGGTGGCGGCTACTCCCGCGCTCGCGGCAACCAAGACGGGCAGCGGAGCTCCAAGCTCCGTCCTGACGACGGTTGCCGCAGGCTCCCGGGTCTCGTACGCCGTGGCGGACTGGAACGGCGTCACCGGCACGGCCGCCTACCGCTCGTCCGCGACGGAGAACGCCAAGCGGCAGGTCTCTGGTCAGGCGTGCTTCTACTCGGCGACGCAGGCAGCAGCGTCGGCCGGTGCGCAGACGATCGGCATGACGACGCCGTCCACGCAGAAGTGGACCATTCTCGGCATCGAGATCCAGCAGTCCGACACCGGTTATGCACCGCCAGTCAGCTCTGAGCTCGCGCCGACCGGGTGGAGCTTCCTGATCGATGTCTCGAACTACCAGGCGGGCATCTCGCTCTCCACAATCAAGGGGCTCGGCTACCGAGGCTGTATCATCAAGATTGGGCAGGGCGCCGCACTCCGAGACGGCGGCGGTACCTACTCTGCCACGCTCGACGCACAGTGGCCGACGTTCCGGGATGCGTCGAAGGCACTCTGGCCGACGACGACGATGGGCTACTGGTACATCGGCAACACGGAGTCCCCGGCCGCCCAGGCGCAGCGCTGCAAGGACTACATGGGCGATCTGACGATCCCGATCATGCTCGACTGGGAGGACGGTGGCGGCGACTGGGCGAACCTGGTCGCGGTGACGAATGCGTTCCGGGCGATCGGTCTGCGGGTGTCGATGCTCTACACGAACCTGCAGAACTACGCCACCCAGCACGGTGCGACGGATATCGACTCGCTCGGGCTCTCGCTCGTCAACTCCCGGTACTGGCTCGATTCGGGCACTAACCCGAGTCAGCCGGTGCGCGCGACGTTCGATGACATCCTAGCCACCAACCCGACGTTCGGCCGGACAACCGTCGCGAACGGAACGGTGGACGTGCTGCAGTTTACGGATGCCGGTAACGTATACAGCACATGGAACATTGATGTCCATGCGTTCCCGGGATCCGAGGCCGAGATGGCGACGATGATGAACAACTATCTGCCGCTCGGTCCGGAGCCGGGCCGTGGATTCCTGATGGGAGTTGCGTAATGGCCGAGCAGGCAGATATCCAGTACGTCAAGGACTCCATCGAGCGGGAGATGGCGGAAGGCTGGGACGAGGCGGAGATCATCCGCCGTCTCGATGAGGGCGCCAATCGTAATCGTGTCGTGGAGTCCTACTGGCGAAAGCGGGCGACGGACTTCATCACGCTCGTCAACACATCGGAGTCCGGCAGCACGCGCGGCAATGACGCGATCTACAACCGTATGGTTGCGGCCGCCGATGCGCACGCCAAGAAGGCGGACGCCGAGGAGGCGACCTCCGGTACGGCGAGCGTGGAGACGCTGGGCAGCTTCGACATCGAGAGGGCGTAACATGGTCTATGTACCGTCCCGTCCGGACTCGGACACCGCTCCGACGACGGCGCGGGAAGTCGAGCTGCAGATCAACCGGCGCAACACGCGCTACTTCATCGACCAGGACCCGACGGACCTCGTCCTGAAGCGGCCGCAGAACGCAAAGTCCGCTACCGGGGCTCGGGTGCGTGCAACGTCCATCGCCATCCCGGAGCAGCGCTTCAAGCTGATCATGGTGTCGCCCGCCGGGGGCTCGCTCGATCAGTCCTCCGAGGACGGGCGGATGGTTCGCGCTGACTATGTGCTGATCGGAGAGCATGACGCGGACATCGAGGCGGGCGACTTCTGGTACGACGACTTCGGACAACAGTGGGTTGTCTACTCGCTCATCCCATACAACGGCTATGAGACGCGGGCGAACGTCTCGGCCCGAGGACAGCACCTGGAGGGCGGATGAGGTTCGAGTGGGACGACGGCGGCATCCCCAAGCGGATCGCGAAGCTCGACAAGGAGACCCGAATGGGAATCCGTGCGTGCTTCGACTTCCAGGCTCCTCGGTCCATGGCCTACATGAAGACGATGGCACCCTGGTCGGACCAGACGACGAATGCGAGAAATGGCTTGCACGCATTCTCGCATCACTCCGGGAATCGATCCGAGCTTCTGCTTGCACATGCGGTCTCGTACGGCATCTACCTGGAAGTGTGCAACTCGGGACGGTATGCGATCATCCTCCCTGCCTTGCGCCGGGCTGGCGAGGAACTGAAGCAGCTGATTGACGGATTGTGGAAGGAGATCTGATGTCCGCACGGGCCGCTGTGTATCGCCTTCTGTCGGAGGATCCAGAACTGAAGAGCGCATGGGGAATTGATGGTGACTGGGTGTATCCCGCTCAGTCGCTGGACACTCCTCCTGGTGACCACTACTTCCTAGTGATGCGCTGGGCGGAGACTACTCCCGGCTCCAACCTCGCGTCCAAGACGGAGATCCTGACGGTATGGGCTCATTCGGCAAAGACATTCAGCGCGGACTACGCCGACTTGGTAAGGATCTTGAATCGAGTGCGCGACGTACTAACCGGGATATCGCACGTAGCTGGCGAAGACGGGATCATGACGCTAGCGCACTACAGAGGAATGAGCCCCGATTTCGACGACCCGGTGATGATGACCATCACGAAGAACATCGAGTTCCAGATCCTGTCACGGTAGGATCTGACCCCAGAAAGGAGGATTGCCACATGGCTGGAAACGCTCACCCGAAGTCGGTTCGCTACATCGGGATCTATGGCATTCGGCAGGTCACCCGCGCGGAGTGGGAGGCTGCCGGAGTTGTTGACCAGGACACCGTTCAGTGGAATGCACGGAACCGCTGGACCGTTCAGGGCAACAAGCTCAACGCGGATGCGATCGAGGTTCTGGAGTTCGAGAACCAGTTCGTGTTCGATCGGCCGGACTCCGCCCCCGAGCCCGTACAGGTGGAGGAGCCGGTCAAGAGCAAGAAGTGATGGAGATCCGGTGCGACTCTCGACGGCTATTCGCCAAGATAGAGGATGGTGTGCTCGAAGTGACGTGCCGGAGCAACCGTTGCGGGTACGAGGCCGGTGTGGTGGTCCTCCACAGGTTCGCAATGGACACCGGTGAGCTAATAGACACCAGGCGCTACAAGAGCGCTGGAAAGGAAACGGCATGACAAGCCCTTCGCCGATGGCGACGGCGCTCCCGTACGGCATCCGAGACATCAAGCTGACGCCGTACACGGACGCCTCTGGCATGATCCTGGCCACAGAGTCCATCGACCTCCCCAACGCCCGTACGTTCAGCTTCTCCGAGTCCGAGGACTTCGAGGAGCTGCGCGGTGACGACCGAGTGGTCACGTCGCGCGGCAAGGGGTCCAGCGTCGAGTGGGAGCTGGAGTCCGGCGGCATCTCGCACGAGGCCTGGCAGGCGATGACCGGCGGGAACGTGATCGAGTCCGGCGTCTCCCCGAGCCGCACGAAGACGTTCCGGAAGTGCGGTCGCGACCAGCGTCCGTGGTTCCGCGTCGACGGACAGGCCATCTCGGACTCGGGTGGCGACATCCACGCCGTGGTCTACCGCTGCCGCACAACCAAGGAGCTGGAGGGCGAGTTCAACGATGGCGAGTTCTTCCTGACCTCCTGCAAGGGGATGGGCTACCCGCTGCTCGCCGACGAGGTGGGCGCTGACGTCCTGTACGACATGATCCAGCACGAGACCGCCACCGCCGTCGGGACGTCACTGACGAACCCGACCGGCGGCGAGTAACTACAGAAGGGTGGCAGGAGCGCACATGGACGCCAACGCCTCATCTCAGTACACCGTCTCTACTTGGGGCGGCGATGTCTACTCCGACCTCGTGATGCCGAGTGACCCGAACTCCAAGGTTCGCGTCAAGCGGCTGTCCATTCCGATGCTCGCGTCCTCGGGGATGCTGGAGCGGATGGACCAGATCTCCCCCACGGTGGAAGAGAAGATCCGCCAGCCCGTCTCGGGCAAGAAGCCCACCAAGAAGGCCGGGAAGGCGGGCGGGGGACCCTCCGTCAAGCAGCCGACCGACCGGCCCGGCAAGAAGCTCACCAAGGCCGAGCAGGCCGAGGCCGCCAAGAACGAGATGTCCGGCCAGGACCTCAGCGTCATGGTCGAGATGCTGGCCGTACTCATCCCCAAGATCATCGTGGAGCCGGAAGTCCTCCCGTCGATGTACATCGATGAGGAGACGGACGAGATGGTCGAGGTCAAGGCCGATGATCGGGTCAAGGGGGCGATCTATTCCGACACCATCCCGATCAACGACCAGATGACCATCTTCCAGTGGGCCATGGAGGGCATGGACATGGAGGAGGTCAAATCCTTTCGTGAGCAGCAGTCAGAGGACGTGGAACCTGTGGCAGATGACGCAGGCGTTCCATCGGAGACCGAGTGAGCTCCTCGGAGTCACACACCCCGTAACGGCCTTCTACCTCGATCGAGCCGTTCACGGAATTGGCGCCGAGATCGAGGGCGAGATGGAAGCTAGCACAGAGAACGTCAAGACCACAAAGGAAGCGTACGGACGAGTTCAGACGGTTCTGAACAAGTGGATGCGACCGAGTGGTGGGGCCAGATACAAGGATCCGGCAGCAAGCCGATAGGGGCAGGCAGTGAGCGACTACAACCTTGGAACGGCCCACGGCAAGATCACGGTTGACTATGACGACAAGGGCCACAAGAAGGCTCTTGCCGACATGGAGAAGCTCAAGGCCAAGGCCGCCTCTATCATGAGCACGATGAACATGGTCCGCCGTCGCTGGCAGGGCGACATGAACCAGATGGCGGCGGACACCACCCGATGGAGCAAGAACCTCGGAGTGGCCACGGGTGCCCTGTACTTCGCGAGCGCGGGACTGATCAAGTTCTCGCAGGGCATCAATGGCTTCCGAGGCGCCTCGGGCATGTTCCAGTCCATGGCGCTATCCATGGGAATGGTTCCGAAGGGAGCCGAGAAGTTCCCCCAAGTCATCAAGGACATCATCCGGTTCACAGCCGCGATCTCTGTCCTTCAGGGGACGCTCGGGCTGCTCGGCTCCCTCGGGGCCAAGTTCTCGTCACTCCGCGTCGGCGCTCCGATCTTCCGGAGCATCGGCGCGGCGGTGTCGATGCTTCGTCTTCATGTGCTGAACCTCTCCCGCTGGGTCGGGATGCTCGGCAACCGGTTCGGCGCGCTCAAGGTGTTCAACCCGGTGTTCTTCGCGATGCAGCGAGCGATTGCCGCGCTCGGCATCAACATCAACGGGCTCGGCAAGCACATCTCCCGTCTGACGCTCGGACTCGCTCCCCTCGCGCGGGCGCCGGGGATCTTCGGGGCGATGTCGGCGGGGATCGGCAAGGCCGTCGCCCCGTTCCGGCTGATCTCTGGTATTGCGCTGTCGTTCGCTGGTACAATCGCAGAACTGAATATCGCCAAGCGGCTCATTAAGCCGCTAGTTGGAATCCAGGGCGGCATCGGTGGTATCGCCCAACTTCTGAAGTTCGCGCACTCTCTCGGCGCGGAGATCGCCCGTCTTGGCGGCTTGATCCCGCTCGCCGTCGGCGCCGTATTCGCCCTTGGGGCTGCGGCCGGCATCGCCAAGATCGGCCTTATGGGCATGGGCGACGCCATCAAGAAGGGCGACATCTCCAAGCTCGCCCCTCAGGCAGGCGCCGCCGTTACCGCTATCCGTGGTCTGAAGCCGGAATGGGACAAGTTCCAGAAGGCCATTCAGAACACGATGTTCGAGGGCGTTGGCCCGCAGATCGACGGCCTCAAGGGCCGTCTCGCGATGATGACGCCGGTCGCACAGACCGTTGCTGCATCCCTGAACGGGATTGTCAAGGAAGTAATCGCCTTCGCCAAGAGTACGGTGGCGATCAACAATTTCTCGGCGATCCTTTCTGGATCGTCGATGGTGCTGAACAACCTCAAGGCGGCCATCTGGCCGATCCTAGAGGCGCTGACGACGATCGGCGCCGTCGGCTCTCAGGTGTTCGCTGAGATCACGTCCGGAGCGGGTGGGGCCGCCGCTCGGTTCCGCGACTTCATCAACGCCGCGCGGGACTCGGGCCAGCTCCGAGCCTGGATGATGGCTGGCGTCCAGAGCATCAAGGATCTCTGGGCCGCGCTCGTCGCTCTGAAGAACGTCTGGAACACGACCAAGAATGCGCTCAACCCGGGCGGAGTGACCCCGTTCTTTGAGGCGCTGAAGAATGGTGCCGAAGCGCTCGACCGATTCCTCAAGAGCGCTCAGGGTCAGCGGGTTCTTGCCGTCATGGCGGAGATGTTCGACCGAGGCGCGGATTCCCTCCGGAAGCTCGGCGACGCCTTCCTGACGTATGTACTCCCCGCAATCGAGGCGTTCCTGCCGTATATGCGGGCGCTGTCCGAGGGCGCGATGACCGGTCTGATCATCGGCCTGGAAGTGCTGGCCCCGTTGTTCAAGGCACTCGGCGAGGCGCTGAGCTTCCTGGCCCCGGTGTTCGAGCCGATCATGGCATCCATGGTCAAGACCGTCGTGATCATCGGCGGGCTCCTCCTGCTGCTGAAGATTGCTGGCGTCGCCTTCTTCATGCTGAAGTACGCGGTGGACACGGTCCGGCTCGCGTTCACGATCGCCGGATTCGCCGCTCGACTCCTTACGGGCAACCTCCGTAAGGGGGAGCTGGCCGCGCTGAAGTTCGCCGGTACGCTGATCCGTAACCTCGTCGTTGCGATCTTCGCCAAGATCAAGGCGATGATCCTGGGGGCCGCCGCGACGATCCGCTACGTGGCGGTGCTCGTGTGGGGCGCTATTACGACGGCCGCTAAGTGGCTCTGGGCGCGGATCGTAATCGTTGCTCAGTGGATCTGGATGGCGCTCCAGGCGACGGCGAATGCGATCCGAATTGCGGTCGTGTGGGTTGTCCAGACAATCATCTCGACGGCCCTCGTCGTCGCTCGGTGGGTCTGGACTCGAATCCAGCTGATCCTGGCTTGGCTGCTCATCAAGATCAGCTCGATCCTCTCGGCCATCCAGGCGTTTGTGATCTGGGCCATCCAGTCGATAATCCAGACGGCTCGCATGATCATCGCCTGGACCATTGCCCGGATTATCCTGGTCCTGAACTGGCTCATCCTGAAGATCCAGTCCATGATCGCCGCAATCACAACGTTCGTCCCCTGGGCCATTCAGTCCATCATCCAGACGGGCCGGATGATCTTGGCCTGGGTGATCGCCCGAATCATCATGGGGATCAACTGGATGATCTTGAAGATCCAGTCGTTGATTGCGGCGCTGACCACATTCATCCCGTGGGCGATCCAGTCGGCTATCGCCACAATGCAGATGATCATCGCCTGGACGCTCGCGCGGATCCGGCTGATGATCGAGTGGATGATCCTGAAGATCGCCTCGATGATCAATGCGATCATGGCGTTCATCCCCTGGGTCATCCAGACGACGATCGCCACAATGCAGATGGTGATTGCCTGGACAATCGCCAAGATCCAGGTCATCGCGGCATGGGTCATGATGGCGATCCAGTCCATGATCAATGCAGTCCGAGTCGCTATCGCCTGGGTCATCGCGAACGCGCCGGCAATGGCCGCGATCATCATGACGGTCATTGCGGCAATCATGTACGTCGCTCAGTGGGTGATCATGGCGATCGGAGCGATGGTCAACGCGGTGATGATGGCGGCTGCCTGGTTTATCGCGCTCGGGCCGATCGGCTGGGTGATTGCGATCGTCGTCGCCCTGGTGATCCTGATCATCGCCAACTGGGACACGATCAAGAGCTTCACGATCAACACCTTCAACACGATCTCCAACTGGATCAAGACGAAGATCGAGGAAGCCAAGAACACGGTCTCGAATGTGATCAACGGGATCAAGAACTTCTTCACTAATGGCTTCAATGCGGCCAAGGCCATGGTAATCGGGGCGATGGTCGCGATTGCCGTTACGATCCTGACCAAGATCAACCAGGCGAAGGCATACGTCTCTGCAGCCTGTATCGCCATTCCGGCGTTCTTCTCCTCGCTGCCCGGCCGACTCCGCGACATCGGTAACCGCATCATCCAGTCCTTCCTCGACGGACTGAAGGCGGCCTGGGGGGCGGTGACAGACTTCATCGGCGGCATCGCCGACTGGATCACGGCGCACAAGGGTCCGCCCTCGAAGGATGCCAAGCTGCTGATCCCGGCCGGTGTCGCAATTATGCAGAGTCTCGCGACCGGCCTCCGCGCGGGAATGCCCGAGGTGCTGAAGGCACTGAACGATGTGACGGATATGGTCACCAACCACCCGCTCGGTGCGCCCACCGCTCGGGCTCTCGTCAACGCCCAGGGCGCGGGCGCCTCCGCCGCTACGAACGCCGCTATTGCGTCCTGGAACCCGCACGAGAGGCCGACCGGCCCCGGAGTCGGCGAGCAGGCTCCGAGCATCGACTACGGAGGCTTCACCGTTACGATTGATGCACAGTCGGTCGCAGAGCTCCAGAATGTGACCGAGTTCTTCGACAAGGTCACCCAGACCGCCCGCGCAGGAAAGGCTCCGGACGCAGCATGACAGTGAAGAAGATTGTCGCAGATGTCGACGACGGCGCGACGGTGTCCGAGGGCGCATATGGCAACACGGGCTCCGTCGACTACCGCAAGGCCGTCCGTCAGGGCAAGGACGTTCGTGTCGACCCGCAGCGAGACCCGGTAATCTCGCCAATGAACGGTATGGGGCTGATCGCATTCGGCGCCAACCCTCCGGGCAACGCAACGTCCAACGTCTCCTCCCGAGAGGCGTGGACCCGGCACAAGAAGGATGACGGATTCGCTCTCCCCTCGGGCGGACACGCTCTCGTCACTGCCTCCTGGCGGTCGTCCCGTTACTTCTACAAGTACACGGATGAAGGCGGCTGGCTCGCCGACGACTCACATGAAATCTTCATGCAGGACTGGAACTCGCCACTCGGCTCGAACTGGTTCGACCTGGAGAATGCCGCGATCAACTACTACCCGGACAACTCCATCTACCGGGTGATGCTGGATCGGGGCGTGCCGAATGACACGGTCGCACAGGGCAACCTCCAGGAGGCCGGGGCGGAGAAGTTCCTCAAGAACATCAAGACCAAGCTCGCCCAGGGTACGG
>Ga0190271_10002183_pt1 | contig 11703 bp, 12 predicted proteins | sample Popmic356T_FD_133747 | JGI IMG/M metagenome (GOLD analysis project Ga0190271, IMG submission 133747) | Populus adjacent soil microbial communities from riparian zone of Weber River, Utah, USA - 356 T | ecosystem: Environmental > Terrestrial > Soil > Riparian zone | place: USA: Utah | collected...
AGAAATAATCCCTGTGCTGCTCCGAACAGGATAATGATTGCCCAAATGTTGAATTGTATTCCTGCCATACAGAATTAGAAAAGTGTATGATGTCAGGTCAAAGGTAGGAGTCTTAATCTCAAAAAGCTTCAAAGTGGCTGTAGGCTATTAACTTGCAGCGAACATCCAAGGTTTTCTGCTCCTGGCAGAAAATCCCATGTTGGTTGCTCTACATTGTCAGAATAATTTAACTCCAAATGAAAAACTTAATGAACCAAAATCCTCATTAACGCTTTTTGTGCGATTATATATATTAATGAAAGAAACTTTTCCGGTCCACTTTTGCGTCTCAGAAAAGTAAAACCCAAATGAAGGCTTTATCCCAAAAAAAGTTTGCCCGCTAATAAAACTTGGGCCAGCCATAAACGATAGATAAACGTTTCGACTAAGATGAAATGAAGGTCCAACAAAAAGATTTACCATTGAACCGATTGTAGTAGCATGACTGCCATCAGGATTAGTACGTAGTACTTTGTCGCCGCCCGGGTATATGTCGCCAGTCAATTCAACGGTAGGTTTAAATTTCCCTCTGTTATTAAAAAATGTTTCAAGCCCAAGGCCAATACCCCCGGGATTGTTGCCACGCGTGTAATCATAAAGGGTATGATTGTATTGTATCGACAAATTAGTGGACACTTTTCTTTGTGACTGACTAAAAATTGGTAATAAGATTATGCAGCAAAGCAAAGTTGTCAGGGTTTTTTGCATCGTTAGAGCTTAAGGAGTTAGACAGGCGCTTAAGTATAAACGCTGCTTTTGTATAGCGGCCAGCAGTAAGGGCTTATAGTTGTTTGAGTTGCCAACCATCAAATGGTTTTACTGTAGCACAATTTGGTCCGCCGTCCTTTCCTGTTCCCGGAACATGACATTCCAAAATAAATTTAGGATTTGAATTTATTTTGTCAACTTGGTTCCAGGTAATTCCATACAAAGGAATTTTAAGTCTTCTTGCCCATTTAGTATTTGTTTGTCCTGCATATATTCCAATATCTATGTAAACAAACTTGTCACCTGAGGGTCCCTGAACAAAAGACCCTGAAAATTTTGGCTCCGCATCTTTTTGTTTATCACCTTTTACTTTAACCGTAAACTGAAACGATAGATTTTGAGAAGTATAACTTTGTTTTTGAACGGTCTCATAATTGCCAGTCCCCTTTTGCAGGCCAAAAACAACTTCTGGCGTGGGTTTGATAAGAATTATTTGAAGTGTTATTTCAGATTCCATTATAAGCTATTTTTCTTCGTCCGTATAACTTCATATAACAAGTTTAGTTCATTAGTGTCTCTTTCCTCCAGGTCGCCTTTTTCAATTATCAGTTGTTCAATGGTATCAGCAAAGCTCTGTTTTACTTTTTCAGTGTCAAGCCAGATCCGTAAGATATGTGCCAGTTCTTTCTCACCAAAAGGGCTGAAAAGTTTTGTATGGTTGAATTGGTCAAATCCATGAAAGTATAAGTCGCGAAAATGCAAGGCACTTTCCTTCGTCTTTTCGTTTTCCCAAATTGTCAACAACTCGTTAACGTTAAAACCCGCGCTCCAAAGCATTATCAAAATCGCATCAATTCTGTCATTAAACGATGGTATCGGATAAATTGAAAGACAATGTTTGAAATACTCTATGGGGAATTGGTTAAGCAACTCCAACTCTTCATTTGTCCATTCTGATTTATCAAATGGTAAAAGCCTCGAAAATGACAACTCTGGTGAATGTGTCGGAAATTCAAATTGCCCTATAAGGTCAAAATACCTTGGAAGGAAATGTTTTACTTCTTCAATTCTTGTCTTTTCTGGTTTAGCGCCGTCATTATATTCTGCTAAGAGGTCTTTTGGTATTTGTCTAACTGGTAAACTTGCCAATTTAGCTTCTGCTTCGGGTGACATACAGCAGTCTGTGCAAATGTCCAACGGTCTTGTCGGAATATACTTTGCAAAAAGTCCGTAAGATTTGTCAATGATTTCTTTAAGCATGGCTGTGCGAAGTTTAGTCGTACATATCCAAAACAAATTTAATGTTCATATTGCCCGTGTCTTTAAGTAATTGTATTTTTTCTTTGGCCTTTTCAGAATTGAATGCTATTAATGCATGTACACACTTTCTTAAAGTCGCATCATTTTCATCATCATATTGTCTATAGAATGAATCTGTAGCAATCGTATAAATGTCATCAGTAAAAGTTTCATCTTTAAAGTTCGTGACGTAGTCAACAATGTCTTCATGAAAAGTATGCCACTTTGCAAGAATTATTTCTTTTAGGATAGGTTTATAAGAGTAGTCCATGCCATCTCCCCATGCTAGAGAAAGATAAAGCCGTAGTTTGTCGGAATTTTTTGTTCTAATACTGGTGTTAATTAGGCTTAAGAGTTCTTTTTTATAGTTGTGAGTATCCTTAGGAAATGTATCCATGAGTTTGTTTAAAACAAAAGGTTTGCCTTTTGCTTGCTCATATTCTTTGATGAATTTGTTCAGGTTAAATCTCTTTTTCCAAAACACGAGGAGTCTGATTTAAATTTTGCACAACAACAGTAAGGCTTTGCGCCTGCTTAGGGTAGGCAGGTGCAAAACCCTCGTTTGTAGTAGGTATTCTTGTCGCACTATTTCGTTTACCGCTTTTCCTCTAACATCCGCAACTCCGTTATTACTTTGTTTGCTTCTGTAAATAGAGGAGTCCAAATTGATGTGTTATTCTCAAAGTTTTTAAAATCTTCTTGGGCAGTAAATTTTCCTTTATTTGTTAATAGATAAAACCTGATGCAGTTCTTGTCTGGCAACGGAGTTGTGTCAGTTTTTACCGCTTTGTTCAGGAAGTTTTGTCCCGTATTTACAAATTTTACTACTGCCTCAGCAACTCTCGGGTGCCCACCTCCTCCTATAATTCCTCCCCCATTACTTAAATACATGCTTGCGTCACCTGTTTCAAATGAAATAATGGTTGCTACACCTTCTGTTGCGTCCCAGTCCATGACTACTCCAAATACTTTTGTTTGATCAGCAGGTGTTTGAAGCTTGAGTTGTTCAGGGGTCATATTCAAAGCCATAGTTCTTATTTCGTAATAATAATTTTGACCAGGCTTGAGAGGCTTAGTCGTATCAACACTGCTTGACGTTTGTTCGTCGCTGATGTTTGATGACTTTTTGGGTTGACAACTTGACAAATAAAATGTTCCGAAAATAATTGCGAATACAGTTAAAATGTATGTCATTCTGATTGACGTTTTAAGATATTAGGGTGTTCCCGTAAGCTTGCTGCTTACCGCAGGCAGGTTAGCGAAATAATATTGAATGTCGCGTCCGGTTACAGAAGCCCGTTGATTTAAATTACGACCAAGATAAGGAAATTTCAAGTCAGGCAGTTGTTTGTGACTTACAATTGTCAATGTACCGGCCTGATAAAAATCAACAACAGTCGCCGGAAGTCTGTTATAGCTTTAGTCCAGTTTATATACTACTCTAAGAAATTCCATTATTCGTATAGCACTAGTTTTTAAATCGGTCTGATTGACGATGACTTGTCGGTTTGCGATGCGGAAACGATTTGTCCAGTAACAAAGACGGTTGATAGTTTCCGGGTTATCTGAAAACAATTTCGAATTTTCTCTGCGTATTTTAATGCTCATTTCACTACTTGTATCTGACATGGCATAAAAAATGGATGCATCTAATATGTATGAGGAAATTTCTCTGAATCTGGTGATAATCTCTTCCCTACCAAGTTCTTTCTGTTGCATATCTCTCACCAATTGATCGTATTGCATAATAAGATCGGAAGCACCCTGATTTCGTATAAGACGCAAACCTCCCGAATTTTTTAATTGTTGTATCGTTCGATCGTTATAGAGAAAGAGGTTTCCTCTTCCCAGCCTCTCAGCACAAACATAAATTGAATCAACATGCGTATTTCTTTTGGGACTCAAAAGAAGAATGATCAGGGAATCAGCGCGGTTCTGGCTGATAGTCCTGAACCTGATTTGGCGATTGTAATTGCTGGTATCTGATTTCAAATCCTCAATAAAAGATCTTACATACTGCTTCTCTCTTTTGTGTTCTATATAATGCTCTCGTTGATTTTCTGCCAGGAACCCGCAAAACACAGCAAGGAACAACATCAAAAATTCATAGAAGTAATGCCAGAATTTTTTTCTGGGGACATGATGGAGGTGAGGGGCATGGGTTTCCATATTTTGAGTTTCATGTTTTGTAGTTATGTTTTCTGTCCCTATAGAAGAGTTATCAGGTGACTTCTCCGACCCGGTATTTGGTGAATTTTCTAAGGCTTCGTTATTGGTATCTGTACTTTCTGCCATTAGTGTGCTTTGTTAGTTGGTCGAAATTATTAGAGCGTTTGATAGCATGACGCACAACGGTAGGGCTTTGCATCCCGCCAATAGCAGGAATTGTAGCGGGCATAGTGAATCCCGATTTCATCGGACCGGCTGTCCCGCCAGGTTACAGAAGCCCTTTGAGTTAATTTATGTCCAAGTTAAGAAAAATGCTGAGGTAGAAAAGTGTCGCCTGGACTAAAGGTGAATAGATTTGTATTGCTGAGAATATATTCGTCGCCCCCGGTCACCCCAACCCATTTGTATACCGCTTTGCGATTTAATTAATAAGAACTTGTCCAATTCGAACTAGCTAGTACAATTGATGTTTCTATTTGACGGGGAGGAATTGTCCAATATTTTCGTAAGAGTCGCTCCTTGTCGTCATGAGACACTAATTTGAAGCCATGTTTTTTATAGAAGTTAATTGCCCAAGTTGCATCAGCCCATGTTCCTATTAAAATAGGCTTTGCTGTGAGTTCAGATAAGTGGTTTAGTAATCTGCCACCGATACCTTTATTTCGTGCAATTGTTCGCACATATGCATGTCGAATTAAAGTCACATCCGATTTGTCTTGAATTCCCATTACGCCAATGATATTGTCGTTCTCATAGTAACACCAAAACTCAACGCCGTCTTCAATTTGATTCTGAAGTTCTTGCTCCGACATATAGGGTTCGTGCCATCTGTCCGCTGGTATAATCCCTTTGTATGCTAAAGCAGCATCATTGATTATGTCGAAGATGTCCTTGAAATCGTTTTTGTTACTTGGTAGTATCATGTTGTAAGCATTAACGGGTTAGATATTTCCATTCACTTATGTACAAATATCGTACAGTATGTGTACGGAATTATTACAACTCATGATTGCGATGAAAATCCACCCATTCCGTAACCTTTCTAGTATTTCTCATAAATAATTAATGCCGAGGGTATCCGTGATTTCCGGTGGAATTTTCCGAACAAAGTACGAACACGGTCAGACTGAATCCATATTGAGAGAATATTGACATAATAGAGACTGAATCCATGTTCAACGAATACACTTGCTAGAGTTTACCCAGTGTGCCAAAGCAGCCAATCAGCCAAAAGACCCAAAATGGTCATTATGATTGGAATTGATTCTCCGAGTCATGTAAATTTGTTTGGACAACAGTTGTTGGTTGGCTTTAAGTGAAGCTGAGATTTAGAACTTAATTTCTTGATGACTTAAAATAGTTCTATGGCAAGTTTATAGTATAGACTAATGGGTGATGATTTCGGGGACAGTTGCCCCTGATTGCGTCTGGATTAATTGCTGCTAACGGTAGGCAGACGCAAAACCTCTATTAAATGTCGTGCTACTCCCGGAGCGAAGTCTCAACCCCATATCTTACTGCCGCTTGAAGTATTTCAATGTTTATATCTTTCAGAGCTTTGAACTTAATGCAATACCCGGTCACGCTCGCGTTCCCTATTTTTTTTCCATACGTTTTGGCTAGGTAGGTCTTATCATCGATACCAAGAATATAAACAGAGATTCCGGTTGTGTTTGCACTGAGACCAATTTGATAAAACTCTCTGGTTTTTCCATCAGCATATTTTATGGTCTGAAGCCCATATCCTATGTTAGGATTAGAAACAGTTTTACCTTCACTGTCTTTACCATCCAGGAACCACAATTTACATCCTGGCATTAGTTCCAGAATGATGCGGTGCAACTCTTGCATGTCGCTGCGTTTTGGTTCAGGTTGACTAGTAATATACCCTTTGATTTGTCCTTGTACGTTCATATAAAATATAAAATTACGGGTTGCTTATGCGGTCGGCATTGCAAAATTAGGTAGTCAATCTTTTATCCGACAAATACTAATATATAATCTTTCTCTTTGTTAGCCAGATAAAAAAGATTTTTCAATTTAGTTATATCATTAAGAATTTGTCGCTTGTTAAAGACAAGATTATCAGCATTGTCATTATGCCAAATACCCGGATAAATTCCATTATCATTTAATTCTTTAGAGTCGTATCCGGAATGAACGTCAGTCTCTGAAAAATTAACCAGAAATTCATTCAATCTTGAAATAGTCGACGAATCTAAATAAGGTATCCTGACTTCCTGGTCGTCAATTTCATTTTGATCTTCCAGTGGTAGATATTCTATGTCCGAGTTACTCAATTCTTCATTTGGGTAGAAAATTTCACTAATCAGGGATGCGGTTTTTTGATCCTGGCCTTTCGCTAATATAAACTCGATTCCCATAAATGAACCCAGGAATGTCAATGAGTCTTTTGAAATAGCGTTGATGTTAGTTAAGTCAATAATATCTGAGTCTTTCAATTCTTTGAATTTTTCATACGAGACTCTATATAGCGTCGCTGATTGACTCACTCCGAGGGTTTTTTAAGATGGCATACAATGGTAAGGCTTTAGGTTGGCGGTGCATAATGAATTCCGATTTCATCGGGACAGGTTGTCCCGCTCGCTTATTACCTTAATGAAAGAAAATCTATACTTTCTCTACAATGACAGCCGTTCCATAAGCTAACACTTCTGTAACGCCGCTCATTACGTCGTTTGCGTCATACCGCATATTAATAATCGCATTACAACCCAAAATTTTCCCATGTTCAATCATTAACTGCAAAGCTTCTTCCCGTGTCTTTTCGCACAGTTCAGTATATATTTCGCTTTTACCTCCAAACAAGGTCATAAAACCGCCGGCCATATTCCCAAGTAAACTCCTGGACCTGACTGTAATTCCGCGAACTAATCCTAGTTGCTTTGTAACACGATAGCCTTCTAAGGCATTACTTGTGGTGATAATAACTGAGTCATTCATTTTACTACTTTTTAAAAATTATCTTAGAAACGTAAACCCTATTTACAATTGCAAATAATGGCAGGGTTTTGCGTTGGAGGGGCATAAAGTTAAGGAAACCTCTATGAGAAAACGGGACCCGACTAAACCGAATTTAAATGGTAAGATGATAGTTTTATCGTAGCCCCGGCAAACGCAAACCCATGTTGGCGGTAGTGTTATTTTTCGAGTAAAGGGATTATATGTGTCCAATCCAAATCTTTTGCGAAATCCAAGGCGGTTTTCCCTGAATTCGTTTTTTCACTGATGTCAAGGGTAAACCGGGTTAAGACTTCAATCGCAGACGCGTTTCCAGCAATTGCTTCCTTATGTAGCATAGTATAGCCCATATCATCTTTCTCAAACACACTATGCGGATTGCTTTCTAAAAATTCGATGAATTTTGGCTGCATGTTTATGCTCATCGGGTGTTCGATAAGATTTTCAGGATTTCTTTTTTGCTCAAACACTAGTAAAACTTCGTCGTAGTCTCCAAAATTCAATCCCCAGGCATTGTCATGTTCTTCTCGTGCTCTTGCAGTCATCTCTGATCTTAACACTTGAATTGTGAATCCTCCGTATGTTTTGCGATTTATCGCGAATAACCAATCGCTTATTTGATTCAAAGGTATTTCAACATTGTTCCCTTGAGCGACGTTAGTTAGTCTATTGGGTTTATTAATTAATGTCCCCGTCACCTTATTACCGTCAAAATTGATATCCTCTATCCACATATGTTCAATTATTGGCGAATCATCATTTTTAGTGTCTTGTGCGAAAGCTACCTTAACATATGCAACATCCAGCGCTGGAACAATTCGTCTGCGTTCCCAATATAATTCTCTCCAAAAATATTTGAATGTGTCCTGTGCTTTCTTATAAGCTAAAATCATTTGTGGATCGTCATTTTGTGCGAAAAAAACTTCGTTTGCCATTCTTTAGATTATTTATGATTCTTTTGAGGGTGTCGCAATAACATTACTGCCAACGGTAGGGCTTCGCTTTCCGGAACAATAGTGAATCCCGATTTCATCGGGACGGGTTGTCTCACCCGGCTACAGAAGCCCGTTGAAAAATTTACGACCAAGGTAAACAAAAAGCTGAAAGGTATTACTCCCCGAAGCTTCAGCGAAGGGGAGTATTACTCTCCGTTCACCTTCGCTAAAGCTACGGTGCAAGCGTTAGTTTTAGTTTAGGTGAGGGAAAATGTCGGGCCTGAATAGAACCTGCCTGCATCGCCTTGCGCCACCGCTGACTCCGTCGGCAAAAGCCTATGGCGTCGGACGAAGCTGCGGAACCCTGCGGGAAGTTTCTGAGCATTTCAAATTAAAGGAAGTCAAAGGTGAAATCGTAGTCGTAGTCGAAGGCACCTGTTAATCGCTAACCTATACCCGTTAACTGCTCATTTATAAATTTATTTCTTTCCATTCTTATTATTTTTCATCCCATTAAGGTGATCTGATCCACTTACCCGTTGACGATACAATCGCTTAGCACTTACTTCTGGAGTTGGTTTGAAGAGTCATTAATTCATGATTCAACCTGAACCTTTATGCCTGCTAAAAATGTTTCCGGTGTCTTGGTAAATATTAGGTTGCCAGCGCGATTTTTTCTTGCGGGTTCCGCTCCTTTACACAGTTACTACTTTTTTCATTTTTAAATAATACATTATGAATTTGCTAATCAAATCCAACTTTAGATTAATGCAGCTCACAGTATTACTGCTATTTGTGGTTCTGTACAGCTGTAAAAAGGAGGATCGCAGTTCAGAGCCAATGACCTCGGAAGGCTCGTTATCTAAGCCAAAACACTCAGCTAAGCTTAGCGAAGAAAGTGCCGATGTAGTGTACCAATGGTACAATTACATGACAACTCTTCAACGGAATAGTGCCCAACCTAATCCATTAGTTGCAACTCGGCGTTTTGCTTATATCGGCATCGGCCTGTTCGAATCGGTACAGCCTGGCATTAATGGCGGATCGAGTTTCGGTCCCAAGCTTATCGATATGCCGGTAATGCCCAAGCCGGATAATTCAAAAGAGTATTTATGGAGTGCTTCAGCCAATGCAGCCCTGGCCAGTTTGTTCAAAATGTTTGCACTCAATTTGTCGCTAGCTGATAGCGCTAGTATTGATGCAAATGAGCTGGCAACTTACAACCAATTGAAGTTAACTACTCCAGAGGATGTTTTGATTCGCTCACAAGCCTTTGGCCGATCCATTGCCACGGCTATCAAGAACTGGTCCGCCACCGATAACTTCAGTACAGCGAGTACATCATACATACAATTGACTGATCCATGGGCCTGGGTTCCTACGCCGACTGGATTTGCCGCACCGTTCGCAGCTGACTTACGATATTCAAGACCATTACTGAAGTACAGCCTGACGGCGTTAGCGCCACCCATTCCGATTCCCTTTTCGGTAGATCCGAACTCAGCATTTTATGCAGAGGCAAAGGAAGTGCAGGACTTTGGGGGAAGTTTAACTGCAACGGCAGCGAATAAAGCGACTGCCAACTGGTGGGCCGATGTAGGAGGCGTGGGAGTAGGCGTTCCAGCACCTTATCACCTTATTTCTCTTGTAACAACTGTATTAGAAAGCCAGCATTCAGGCTTGTGGAAAGCTGCAGAAGTTTATGCCAAAACAGGGATAGCACTAAAGGATGGAGCAATCATTACATTCAGGTCAAAATTTCATTATAATCTGCTTCGGCCCATTACTTATATCCGGCAACACAATAATGACGCCAACTGGCTATCTTATCTACCTAATCCTGCATACCCCGACTATACCTCAGGGCTCGTGGGCTTCTACGGTCCTCTCACCCAGGTATTAATAAATGAGTTTGGTGACATTCCTATAACGGATAATACTTATGGCTGGAGAGGTGATCAACCTCGCCAATTCAATTCGATCAGTCAACTCCGGCTCGAAGCCGCCCTTTCAAGGGTATATGCTGGCCTCCATTATCGGTTTACACAGATGGTTTCTATTGACATGGGAATTGAACTAGCAAATGAGATTGACAAAATTCGGGTAGTAGGACCTGAATATAAATAACAGAATTCCTCAGGGGTTAAGAAGTTCCCCAGGTATGGGTAGGGTGTTTGCTTGCTGTCAGGTAACAATTGTTATGGCAGAAAGTAAACACCCTTGCCTATTTTTTTCAGCATGCTTTATTGTTGACAGTGAGTTTCCGATAAGCCTTGCGCAATCGTTCAAGGGTCGGTGAATACCCGACATATTCCCAATGCACTGTTGTACGTTGTTTCGTTGAATGACCTTTTAATTAGCCTATTTATTCGTCGCCACCCGCTAATCCCGCCCTGCCTACCGGACAGGCAGGCGAAAGGCGGGACGCAAAAACCTTTGTTATCGGAAGAACTTCGATTAAGTCGCTTTCTTAACAATATTAATCTTAAATCTCATTACTCTTCGATATTCAAAAAGGATATCCAAATAGTAAATTGACTCGTCGGTCACGACATATTCGAATTCATAGATATCATCATTTAGGGTGTAGTGAATATATTTTTGCTTTTTTAAGGCCAGCGTGTCCAACATTAAAACTTTCTTTCGCCTTTTGACGGATTCCCATTTGAAAATATCTGGGCTTCTGGTCACATTTGTATTTACCTGTAGGTGACTGATGTAATCCGAAAACTTAAATTTAAATCGTAGTGTGTCACCTTTCAAAACATCAATGATTCCAGAATGAGGAGTAATTAAAGTGATTTTACTGATAATGTCTGATGAATAGTAGGGATTTGCGGCAAATTTTTCCTTGGTGTAATTTGGTTCAAATACCCATTTCCCGTTCTTTGGATAATGATTCCTTGTAAATTCATGAAAAGGTGTCAGCCAGTAATAGTTGTTAAAGTTTTTCTTATAACTCAACAATTTTCCGCTTTCTTCGTCCTCTATGCAGCCACCTGCGGCCCAGGTTGCATCCAAAAGAAAATATGCGCTGTCTATATAAATAACATTCCAGGCATGGTCAAGATTACCGGGGTTCCCGACTTGGTAGGGATTTGTTCTAGTATAGCCTTCAATAATTTCACAGGTAATACCAGCGATGTCACACATTTTTTTAAAAAGCCTTGAATATCCGCCGCATATTCCTTTCTTCTTTTTCAGAATTCTGTTTATGTATTTGTTTTCCCATTCGAGAAACAGTTGTTCGCAGTTCATTCCGTCCTTGCATTCGGGGGTTTTTATTTCTTTACCTGAGTTATAGAATTTGTAGTCATACCGTATGTTTTCTGTTATCCAAACAAAGATCGCCCTGGTTTTTTCGAGTTGTTCAGGATAGGGATCAGTTAATTCTTTTGTTAGCTGGTAAACATTCTTTTTAAACTTTACGGTTTTTGCAAAGCTGTCGATTCGCGTAAAAGAATGGTCTTTATAATTTTGCTGTGAGAAAGTAACAAGCGGTATCCACAAAAGCGTTGATAGTAGCCAGAAGAAATATTTAAATCTAGTCATTACGGCTTTTGATTTTCGG
>Ga0190271_10002184_pt1 | contig 11703 bp, 12 predicted proteins | sample Popmic356T_FD_133747 | JGI IMG/M metagenome (GOLD analysis project Ga0190271, IMG submission 133747) | Populus adjacent soil microbial communities from riparian zone of Weber River, Utah, USA - 356 T | ecosystem: Environmental > Terrestrial > Soil > Riparian zone | place: USA: Utah | collected...
GCAATCTGCCGGGCCAGACAGGTCCGCGTCTTTAAGGCCGTCGTAAAAGATGTGAAACGATTGCTAAAGCTGGCTAAACCTCGGAAATCGCAGGGCCGGCGGCGGATCGTGGGGGGCGCCATCAGCTGCCATAACGGACGCCTGAACGCAGTTTTCCTGACTGAAATCGTCGCTCGCATCGTCGCGATTTATTTGTGCGTCGACAGCGTCCGCATCGGCGGGGAGTTTCGGAGGATGCTTCATCCAAAATTGAGCATTTCCGGCGCCAGACGTTGACGCGCTGCCTTGGTTGCTCGACCAGTGTTTACGCCACCCGCCTGATCTGCGCAGAGCACTCGCATCATTGGATCGAAGCAGCCAGTTCTCAGGACTGACATTCGCGTCGAACATATTATTGATGGTCACAGCCGTATTCTCAGCGAACCTTCAGCCATGAACGCATTTTTCAGATCGCTCGGCCGCAGCGACAAGGCCGCGGCTTCGGTCATCCTGCGACGGCAGGTGCCGGTCAGGTTCGACGAGCCCGCGCGGTCGTGGCTGGGCGGGTTGCCACAAATGCCGGACCACATCCCCTGGCCCCGGTCGGCCGGCAACCGCCTGCCGTTGCATTTCATCGCCCAGATCGCCTGTGCCGATTTGCCGAAGCGGATCTGGAACGGACGGGGGCCGCGCAAGGGCTGGCTTCTGCTGTTCGTCGATGTCCTGCGGATGGAGGACTCCGGCGAAGAAGACATCGACATTGACGACGCCGGACTCGGCGAACTGCTCCGGCTCGCGTGGCAGTACGGGGCACGATGGCTTGGTCAGTTCGTTCCTCACAACTTCGGCGGAGCCTCGGTTGTCCATGTGCTGCATATCGACCGCATCGGCCCCGAGCGTCAGCTGCCGGACGACATGACCACGATGCGTCACGTCATGAGTGACTCGACCGGTCGCTACGAGCCGGCGGTGCGTGAAGGTGTGCCGAAGCTCTTTCGACGCTGGCCGGTCGACCTCGTCGTGCAGGAGGCCCCACCCTTCCCCACTGAGGGCAGCGGAATTGAGTGGGAGCCCTTGCCGGTGACCGGCGCCGGCCTGTACGGCGCGCCGGCGGTTGATGACATCATTGACCGCTTTGCCGATCCCGACCTGAGGCCTTTGACCTGGCGTGGTGCGCTCTATCTCGTGGACGGCATCATGGCGACGATGGCCGAGCAGCCATTCGACGGCTTGCAGGGCGCTCCCTCGTCCGAAGAAGGCTGGTTCGCCGCCGGGATCGCCAGGGCCGAGACGCACATCGTCAGCTACGAGGCCGACGCAGCGAAAACCGCCGCCCACCTTCGAATGCTGGCCGGCGTCGGGGTCGGCCCTCTGACGCTGCCCATGCAGGGCATCTCCATGACACCGGAGCAGCACGCATGGTGCGAAGACTACATCGTGCGCCAGCATGAGGCCGTGGCGGTGGAACGGCGCAACATCGCCGACCTGTCGGTCTTTTCCCGGCCCGGCGGCGAAGCAGCGCTTGGCGCCGAGATGGGGCGGACGGCACGAGCGCATTTGCAATGGCGGGCCGAGCAGCCGCAGGTTCTGGAGTCGTTGCGCACACGAATCCTTGGCGAGAATCTTGAAGCGCCGCTTGGCGCCGGCGGCTGGTCGGACCTGAAAGCCGAGCTGACCGCCTCACCGACGGAATACTGGAACAAGTGGGACTATGCGCAGCGCAAGGTGCAACGCAGCCTGCTGGATTACGGTGCCAGATGGCTGGCGATGGCGCAGCGGGAAGACATTCTGGACCTGTATACGCGCGACGCGGCGGCCCGGGCTGTCATTCCACCTGCACTCCTGACGGAGGTCGAACCAAAGCTGCGGCGGCTGGAACCGATGTTCTCTCCCCACCGCATGGGTGGGCCACGCGACGTGCTGCAAGGCTACGCCAGCCCGGCCGACGACGATCTCCTGTTCCAGATTTATTCAGATGACGCGATGGGCTGGCAGTGGGGAGACGTCGGCGCGTTGTGCGTCTACCTGAGACCGATCAACCTGAAACTGCGGTGGTTCAGGAACGTCCATGCAAGGCTGGACGGGCACTGACGGCGGCGCGAGACAGGTTTGACCGGGCATTAGTCCACCGGCGTCTGACGGCTCGGAAGGTCCAGGGGACGTGTGGAAAAGGGGCGGTTGCGCTTAGTCCTCAACAACTGCGGATTCCGAAAATATGCTAAGAGTGTCGACAAGTTCTGTCACTTCATTCGGCACCTCGCCTACAGTTGAAGGCTTTTTTGAATGATGTCGGAGTATGATTGGTTTTCCCGTCGGCATCCGCAAACAGAATGCAAGAGCCCTTCTCGGGAAAGTAGAGAAGCAACTCATTGTCATTAGAAAGCTTGAAACGAACGGTCGCTGGCTCCGAGTCATCATAGTCAAAGAACAGATTTTCTTCGCCGATCGAGATGGAGCTTATGTCCACCGGGTAACCGTGGGTCTGCCCCGAGGGCCCCGAAACTATCTCTGCCTTCCGGTGCTCAGCCCGCCTCATTGCCGCCGCAAGAATTCGAAAGGCAGCCAGGATCGTAGATTTTCCAGCGTTGTTCGGACCCACCAAGATGTTGAAATGTCGCAACTGCAGGCGAAAGTTCTTAAAGGCTTTGAAATGGAAGAAATCAACCCGGACGTATCTCGTGGCCTCGGTCACTGCAGCCCCTAAAATTTTCCGATTGCAACCGTATCATCGAAGAAACTGTTAAGTTGCGCGATCCGATCAACGCCCAAATCCCACAGCAAGATCTCTGGAAACGCGCAAGACTAGTGCGCAGGAGCCGCTACTACTCCGCCGCTTCCAGCCCCGCCCTTGAATGATGCGCGTACGTCTTCCATGTCGGCTTGTAGCCGTCGTCGGCCTGGTTGCCCCAGGTGGCCCAGTTCTTTCGCGTGCCGCGGGCGAACAGTTCGGCGAAGGGGCCGGGTGAGCAGGCCTCGATGATGTCGTACTGCTCGTCGGGCTTGCGCGAATGCTCGCGCTTGCGGGTGCCGAGCAGGTTCACCTGCCGCCGGCCCGGCGCTAGCGTCCGGGCGTTCTTGCCGCGCACGCCGAACAGGATCAGCTCGGTGACGTTGCGGAAGTAGAAGCCGACGCCGCGGCCGTCGGAGCCACCGTCCTTGCGCACCTTGTGCCAGACGATGTTGGACTTGTAGGTGTAGCCCCACGCCTTCAGCACGGCGAGGCCGTCGGGCAGCAGCGCGTTCGGGCACCATAGATAAAGATGCGAGGTGGGAGCGGCGATGTCGGCGACCGGCAGCGCCATGATCTCGTCGAGCTTCATGGTGCCGTAGCGCGACAGGCGCTTGTGCTCGGGCGCGACCTTGCCGGTCTTGTTGGTGAACTGCCAGGGCGGATCGGCCAGGACGGTGGAAAAGCGGCGCTTGCCGGCGAACCGCAGCAAATCCTCACCGGCCGACAACATTGACTGCTCCGCGCGCTTGGGCATGACTCGCGTATACGCGATATGCGAAACGCATAGTATCATGTTCCCTTTTCGTTCTCAAGGTCTGTCGTGGATAAATCCTTGATGTCGCATTCAAAGCGGCTCTTGTTCGAGCATGATCCTCTCCGAAAACCGGCCTCCACTTTTCGGGATCGTGCTGTAGCCCATGTTTGACCGGCTGCGGGAAAAAGGCTTCGAGATCCAGTTCCGCTCGCACGCGCAGGCGATTCTCGGCGTCGACTTTCCCGATGTTGCCGCACAGCTCGAAACCATCCTGCTCGACTCGACCATCCCGATCGAGGAGATCATCGGCTCCGGCGGCGGCGAGACCAAGGGCACGCAGCGGCTGCGCAACGCGCTCGCCGGCCACGAATGGCACAAGCACAATTTCGTCGTCGAGCGGATCATCGACGGCGTGCGCAAGGAAGCGCAGAGCCACGAGATCGATCACGTGCGCGCGTTCGCCGCCGGCACGATCGCGCTCGAGATCGAGTGGAACAACAAGGACCCGTTCTTCGACCGCGACCTGGAGAACTTCAAGCGGCTGCACGCCGACGGCGGCATCTCGCTCGGCATCATCGTCACGCGCGGCGCGTCGCTGCAGGACTCGCTATGGGAGCTCGTGCGCCGCTTCGCCGACGACAACACGCTCGACTCGCATGCCGACATGGCGCGCATCGGCCTCAACCCGACGCGGCGGCAGATCCGCGACGTCACCAGCCGGGTGACGCGCCAGCGCAATCCGGTCACCTTTCGCGATGCGTGGGCCGGCCAGTTCGTCGCCGACAAGTTCGGGATGGCGACGACCCACTGGAGCAAGCTGCAGGAGCGCGTCCAGCGCGGCGTCGGCAACCCCTGCCCGCTGGTGCTGATCGGCCTGCCGTCGTCGATCGTCACCTTCCGCGAGAAGAAAGCAGACGTGATCAAGCTGCTGGGCGATCAACGGGACCTGTTCGACCGGGACGAATAGACACTCTCATCGGCGATGATGGCCATGACCCGCGACGACTTCCTCGCCTACGCGAAGCAACACCGCCTCGCCGTGCTCGCCAGCACGGCGGCCGACGGCTCGCCGCAGGCCGCGGTGGTCGGCGTCGCCGTCACCGGCGATCTCGAACTGATCTTCGATACGCTCAACACCTCGCGCAAGTATGCGAACCTGAAGCGTGATCCGCGCGCGGCGTTCGTGCTGGGCGAAGGCGCGCAGACGCTGCAGGTTCAGGGCATCGCCGAAGAGCTCACCGGCGAGGCGCTGGCGCGCTGCAAGCCGGTTTACTTCGCGGTCTGGCCCGACGGACCTGCGCGGGAGAATTGGCGGGGCATCACATATTTCCGCGTGCGGCTGACATGGTTGCGGATCAGCGACTACGGCGTCGAGCCGCCGCGGATCGAGGAGATGACACTTGCGGCGACGTGACGACAGCCTGCAGGCCTATACGATCGACCCGAGGCAGATTCGGCAGCACGTTAGTTCATTTGCGACGGCCTGTTGGTGTCCGAATTGCGGGCGCGCGCGAAGATCATCCGTCTGATATCGCAAGCCGTCCAACGCATGCACCGGAGCTGCGTCAGCGATTGCCCGCACGTGATCGGATCGTGGTCAATCTCAGGCAGCGACGAAGCCGTCACTTGGGTAGGGGGGCATGAATGGTGACGGCTTCGCGCGCTTACGCAGCACAGTGTCCCGGAGGACAGGTGGACGTTGCGCGCTCCCGATTGAAGGAAGGTTAATGCCGGACGGTTTCAGATCGGCAATGTTTGCAGCGTGCAGTCTGTGCCAGCTTGAAGCGCGCGTATGGGCGAAACGAAAACGCCTCTGCCGTGATCGCGCGCGATCGGCAAACCGCCACTCGCACTCACGCCCCGGTTTTGCGGGTCCCTTCCGGGAGCATCAGTTGGTGGAAGATCGCGCGAACCCCTCGAACAAATCTGTAAGCCTGTTTATCTGCTTCTCCATCGCAGAACGTCTCAGCCGTTCTGATTGTGATTCCTCAAGACCATGCATGCGCCCGCCGCTGCGCGTATCCGCTTGCAAAGGTCGTCGGCCTCCGCCCGGCTGCCGGCTCCAATTCTCACCTGATAGAAGGGACGCGGGCCCCGGCTCCGCCAGACGACGCTGCTGATGATCGGGTCCCTGTCCGCCACAGTGTCCAGCACCCGCTTCAGGGCCTGCGCGTACTTTTCAAGAGCGTCGGTCTTCGAAAATCCCGCGGCAAGCTGAACGCCCCAGGGCAGGCCGGTTTCCACTCCCACGCGACTGTTCAACGCCAGCAGGAAGGGCGTTGGCTTCTGCTTCATCATTGCGGTCAGGTGATCGCAGGATACGGACGTTGGCGGAAGGTCAGCGCGCCCTGCTCCGGCCCACTCTTCGACGGATCGACCGGTAATTGAAACCACGTAGTGGCGCGTCTCGGCAGGCATTTGACCGGTGCCGGCGAGCCACTCCGCGACGCGTCGCGGTCCTGCATTGTAGGCTGCGGCGGCCAGTCCGAGATTCCCGAAGCGGCCGTGGAGCTCGCGGAGGAATTCGGCTGCCTTCGGCAGCGCCTGGATCGGATCGAATGGATCGAGCAGGTTGCGCTCGGCGGCTGTGCCGCTCATGAACTGCGCGATCCCTTGCGCCTGCGCCCCACTGCGGGTCACGGGCCCGACGGCGTCGGACCTGAAGCGGCTTTCCTGCCAGATCAGCCGCACGAAAAATTCGACCGGCAAATCATTCGCGCGGGCTGCCGACTCCAGCATCAGGCAGGTCGCATCGTCCGCACCCTGCCGGGCGGGAGCCTGGGCGTTCGATTGCCCGCCGACCAATTGAATCGAAATAGCGACGATCGCAGCGGCGAGAAAATGCACCCGGATCATGGCAGGGGTCATCGCTGGTTCAGTTGGCCAACCGTTGCTTCGTGAATGGTCTGAGGCGCACTACAACCCACAAAGAAGGAGAATGTTGGATTGAACGGAAAACACCCTGGACCGTCCCGTTCTGACGGCAAATCAGGTCGCATTCGCGTATGACCGGCGCCACTCCGGCGCGCGGCACCCGTTGTGGACGAATCTTCGAACTTGATCGCAGAAGCGCTAGACCTCCTCACCCGCCAGGATGACGATCGCGTACTGCACGGTGTCCGGCACCTGCACCCGGTTCACGCCGTCGCTGATGGCCTTGACGATCATCGTCGTCACCGTCACCACCTTGCCGGCCCATCCGCTCCCGGGCAAGGTATCGATGAAGCTCCGGCCGATCAGTTTGATCTGTCCAGGGACGACCAGAACTTTTCAGTTGGGCAGGCACGTCGCCGTACTGGCCCCCTGTCACAGAGTTCCATTTGCGGCTGCGTTCCTGAATCACCACGTCGTTGCGCACCGCCCGAGAACATGTCCCGGGAGTCATGTCAGAACGTCCACTCGATTTCGTTGAGCGAGTTCACGTAGGGCAGATAAACGTAGTCGTGCCCGTTGACTTCCATCACGTGGTTCACCGCGTCGAACGTCACGACAGCATCCGGCGTGTGATACGCCAGATAGATGACGTCACCGGTCGCCTTGATATAGTCAGGGCAGATGGACATCACGCCGGGACTGAACGCGAACGTGTCCGCGCCTCCTCCGCCGTAGATCACGTCCCTTTCGCCCCTTCCTGCGATGAAGTCGTCTCCCGTCGAACCAAGCAGATGATCGATGTCGGCGGTGCCGGTGAGGTACGGGCCGGTCACGTCGAGCGCGTTGCCTCCGAGATCACGAAAGTGAAGCGTGTCCTGCGCGAGCACGTCGTACTTGAGCCCGCTGATTGACGAGTCTTTCAGCTCGACGAACCCGAGATTCGCGATCCCGTAGTCGCCTCCTGCGAAGGTGGTCTTTTCGATCCCGACATTGTAGAGCCAGCCAGCGAACGACCACCCGGTGTGATCCTCTCTGAGAAACACGCTCGATCCGTAGATCTCGCCCTCGTTCATCGCAAAGCCAACGGTCTCATACTTGCCGGCGATGTCCCACGCGTGGTCGTACCAAAACTTGTTGCCCGAGTTCCATCCGACGAACGCGAATGCGTTGCCGTCCAGCGGCGAGCCGATGCCGTGCACATCCACATACGCCACCGTCGCACCTCCGCTCACCCCGACACCGACGTGAGCCATCGACGCGACCTCGATGCCGTCGCCGGTGCCGATGATGTGATTCGCGTGACCGTCGCCGAAGATGCCCATCCCGAAGTTGGTGATCAGGATTTCGCCTTCCAGCGTCGAGTCGCCCTGCAGAGTGATGCCGATTGCCCCCCTGAGATTGTTACCGTCGAGGTGCGCGTCGGCACTCACCACTCTGACATCGTCGCCGACGATGATGCCGTCGTAGTTCAAGTACCCCGAGAGCTTGAACGTGAATGTGTCCTCGTCGTTGAAGGGATCGAGGTCAGTCTTGTATCCGCTGTTGACGTAGAGATAATTCGGCATGGTGGCCTCCGGGGAAAACTGGGACCAGCGTTGTGCCGGTCCCCCGTTTCAGCCCGCGCCGCGGCATCTCCGATGCGATGGTCTTGTCAGCGAGCAGGTCGTTAACGAGCCTGCCGTCGTTTCTTCATCAGGCGCCCGAGGCGTAACGGGGCGTTGGGGGCGACTGGCGCCAATTCGGATCGCCCGGTTCAACCCGAACTCACCGAGCAGCACGTCGGCCGCATCGTCAGTCGGATAGCCGCTCCTGAACCCGAAGGTGCCGGAGCCGGCTTTCATCAACCCGGCGCCAAGCCAGCCATATTGCGCCGCCGGACCGCTGAGCCTGCGATGCGGCGGCGAAGCTGATGCGAAGAGCCGCCACGGTGCGGTTGATCGCAATGGAGGCTCTGGACATGTCGATGTCTTTCGCCAGGGCGCGCCGATGGGGCGCGCCGGCGAACAGACGATCCTCGTGCCGGAGCGGATGGAGGACTATCGGGTATTCACCCGGAACAGGCCGTGGATTACCCTCGCTCGCTTCGCGAGCTACGGCTCGGCATCAATGCGTGACGGGTCCTGGTCGCTATCGGGGGTGGGTTCAACCGATCGCTGCACATAGCGGACATCGAGCAGGACGACCGCTCGCCTGCAACTGGCGGCCACGCAGGCTTGTTGGGTGTGATCTCCAGCACGTAATCCGGGACCTGCATGAACCGTTGCCGTCACCAACTGCGACACATCCCTGGAACGCTGCGATCACGGGAGGGTGGGATGCCTGTCTTCATGCAATTCGATGGCGTCGATGGCCAATTCAAAGAGACCGACAGCTTCGACTTTTCGCAATTGACGGCCGGGCCGTCGGATCCGGAAGAGAAGCCCAGCCTGATCGTCAAACTCGACATCGGAGGACCCCTCGGGAATGAGTCCACTTTCCTGGACGATGGGTCGCTTGCCGATCAAGTCGCCCACCTGAACAAACCCAGCCTGACCGTCAAGTTCGACATCGGAGGACCAACCGCTGCCGAAGACCATGGTCTGTTGCTCCCCGCGGTCCAGGACGATGAGCCGGTTGGAGCTACCGTCCCCCGGACAAACAAACCTAGCCTGGTCGTCAAATTCGACATCGGAGGAGCCCCCGATATCGAGGACGACGAGCTGGTTGCCGAGCAAGTCCCCGGGACAAACAAACCCAGCCTGATCGTCAAGTTCGACATCGGAGGACCCACCGGATCTGTCCTCCCTGTCCAGGACGATGGCCTGCCCGCTGTCGAGACGGACTACGGCCTGTTGCTGCCTCACTGAATTTTGTCGCGAACGCCATCCTGACTGCCGCGCTGCCGTCTGCACCTCAATGCGTGCAATTGTGCGGCGATCGACGAGCGGACCGGCTCACTTGCGGCTGTGCACGCTGGCCTTGATGTCATCGCGGTTGCGCTGCCAATCGCCGGGATGAGGCCTCGCCAGGTATTCGTTGCCTTACGCCTGCACGCCTATTGCTTCTCGCTCGCGCTCCGCTCCCGGAACGCCTTCTCGCCGCCGTCCGATACTTCCACCCACTTCCTGTCGGGCGGTGCGTTCTCGTAGCTGTCGTGCCAGTTCCACCACTTGTAGGGCGGCGTCTGCGGATAGCCTTCGGGGGAGTCCTCCCATTCCTCCTGGCGGCCAAGCGGCGTGATGTCGAGATAATTCCAGGTGCCGCCCATTTGCTCGTCGCCGCGGTTGTCGATGAAGTACGTGCGGAACACTTTGGTGCCGTCGCGGAAGAAGACGTTGGTGCCGTGCCACTCGTGCACGCCGAAGTCGGCGTCGAAGCTGTCGGTGATGGTGAACCACGGCATCTCCCAGCCCATGCGCTCTTTCAGCCGCGCGATGTCCGCCTGCGGCGCGCGCGAGACGAACACGAGCGTGGTGTCGCGGGCATTCAGATGCGCGACGTGCGCCACCTGGTCGGCCACCATGGAGCAGCCGCGGCAGGCTTGCTCGGGCCAGCCATGCACGCCGGGCTCGAAGAACGCGCGGTAGACGATCAGCTGACGCCGGCCGTCGAACAGGTCGACCAGGCTGACCCTGCCCGCGGGGCCCTCGAAAGCATACGCCTTCTCCACGGCCATCCACGGCATTCGCCGCCGCTCGGCGGCAAGCGCGTCACGGGCGCGGGTGTGCGCCTTCTCCCTCGCCAGCATCTGCTTGCGGGTTGCATCCCACGCCTGCGGCGACACGACCGGCGGTGTGTGCATGGCGGGCTGTGCGGACTTGTTCTGGTTTTTGGCGGATGCGGTCATGATGTCTGAAACCTCCTGCTTTGGACCGGTTCCGCGTTGAGACGCGGGTCGGTTCGCTGTGCGTTGCGCGCCAGGGGTGGGTCGTCAGGTCAACGTCGACCGCAAACGCATGTTCCGCGATGAGGAGGTTCTGTCACCGGAGAACCGAACGGTGTGAGTAACAAGTGTGTCGTGTTCCGGCGGCCGCACAACCCGATTGACGCTGGCTGGACGAAGGCGGGATCATCGGCGACAAGCGTGTCGCCTGATCGACTGACATGAATGCGTCGAGGTGAATTCCGTGCTGTTCTGGATCGCGAGTGGTGCCGGTCTGGCGATCGCCTATCTCTTCGGTTCGACGCCGACGGGCTATCTGGCGGGAAAGTTGCTCAAGGGCATCGATATCCGCCAGCATGGCTCGAAATCCGTCGGCGCAACGAACGTGTTGCGAACCCTGGGGAAGTGGCCGGCGCTGGTGGTGCTGCTGGTCGATGTGCTGAAAGGCGCGGCGGCGATCGTCTTTGCCCGCTGGTTCTACCCCTGGCTTTATACGTTGCGCTTCGACACGCCACCGGCCGCGCCGGATCTGCAATCCCTGCTGCCCTGGGCGGTTTGCCTGGCCGGACTTGCCGCGCTGCTCGGGCACAGCCGTTCGATCTGGCTGAATTTTGCCGGCGGCAAATCCGTGGCCGCTGGGCTCGGCGTGTTGCTGGCGATGTCCTGGCCGGTCGCTTTCGGCGGCCTGGCGGTTTTTGGCGTTGCGCTGGCGCTGTTCCGGATCGTTTCGCTTGGTTCGATGCTGGCGGCGCTGACGGCGATCGCCCTTATCCTGGCGCTGGAGCAACCATTGCCCTACCGGCTGCTGGTGATTGCCGGCGGCATCTACGTGATCGTGCTCCATCGCGCCAACATTCAGCGACTCATGGCCGGGACCGAGCCACGCGTGGGGCGAGTCGCCTGAGCGCGACGAGATCAGTCGGCGAAACTTTGTCCGAACAGACCCTCATAGGCGAGTGCCCAGGGAGGACGCAGGAAACCGAGTGCGCGGACGTCCTGGGACCATTGCCCGAAGGGGTTCGATCGCGAAAAGCTCGAACCTCCGATCGCTTTCGACATCGACAGCAATGACGCCTCGGCGAGTTCGGCGATTGCGATCTTGCCGCGTGCGACGCCAGGCGAAGCTGCACCAGCCTCGATCGCGCGCGCCATGCCTTCGAAGGCCTGCTCCGCGAGCCAGATATCGTTGACGGCCTTCGTCCAGCTGACTTTCTCGAATGACGACATCCGGTCCGCACGCGGTTGCAGACGGCGCCGGCCTTCGGCCAGCGCGGCATCGAGAACACCCATGATGACGGACGCGAACAGGTAGACGACAAAGGGCCCAACCAGCGGAACCAGTTTCTTGTATCCATCGCCTCCCAGGCCGTGCCGCTCCACCTTAACGCGATTGAACTGAAATGCGTGGCTCTGCGTCGCGGCCATTCCGTGACCATCCCACTCGCGGATCATCGTGCAGCCGCGCGAGCCGTCCCAGGGCAATTCGCGCGTATCGAGCAAAAA
>Ga0190271_10002185_pt1 | contig 11700 bp, 13 predicted proteins | sample Popmic356T_FD_133747 | JGI IMG/M metagenome (GOLD analysis project Ga0190271, IMG submission 133747) | Populus adjacent soil microbial communities from riparian zone of Weber River, Utah, USA - 356 T | ecosystem: Environmental > Terrestrial > Soil > Riparian zone | place: USA: Utah | collected...
AAGCGAAGGAGAGCGCGTGTTCTCGGGATTGGTGAAGGGCATCGGGCGCGTCGCATCGCGCACGAATACGGGCGCCGACGCGCGGTTCGTCATCGAGCTCGGTAGCGCGATTGCGCCGCTCGCAGTCGGCGGCAGCATCGCCGTCAACGGCGTTTGCCTCACGGCGGTCGCCGTCACGCCGGGCGGCTTCACAGCCGACGCATCCGCCGCAACGCTGGCCGTCACGACGCTGGGCCTGCTCGCCGCGGGTGCACGCGTGAATCTCGAGCCGCCGCTGCGGGCCGGCGATCCACTCGACGGGCACATCGTGACGGGCCACGTCGATGGCGTCGGCAAGGTTCTCTCCGTGGACGCAGTCGGGACGTCGAAGCGCCTCGTCGTCGCGGTTCCGACGGCGTTGGCGCGCTACATTGCGGCAAAAGGCTCGGTCACCGTCGACGGTGTGAGCCTCACCGTCAATGCCGTCGGCGACGCGCAGTTCGAGGTCAACATCATCCCTCACACGCAGTCTGTGACGGTGATCGGCGAGTATGGGCGCGGGACCGCTGTTAATATTGAGGTCGACATGCTGGCGCGCTATCTCGAGCGCTTCGTTCAAACCGGCGCCGGCGGCGTCGATCTCGCCTTTCTGGGGAAACATGGTTACGCACGCGACCACCGATAGTGCCTGGTCTCCGCTGAACACGACCGACGAAATCGTCGCGGCGATCCGCGCCGGCGAGATGGTCGTGATCCTCGACGACGAGGAGCGTGAGAACGAAGGCGACCTGATCATGGCGGCCACGAAGGTGCGCGCCGAAGACGTCAACTTCATGGCGAAATTCGGGCGCGGGCTGATTTGCCTCACGTTGACGCGCGCGCGCTGCGAGCAGCTGCGCCTGCCGTTGATGGTCAGCAATACCGACGTTCGCCAGACCACGAACTTCACGATCTCGATCGAAGCCGCAGAAGGGGTGACGACGGGGATCTCGGCGCATGACCGCGCACGCACGATCCAGGCCGCCGTGGCGCTGAAGGCAGAGCCGCGCGACCTGCGCCAGCCGGGGCACATCTTCCCGCTGATGGCGCAGCCCGGCGGTGTGTTGACGCGCGCGGGGCACACGGAAGCCGGCTGCGACCTCGCGCGGCTCGCCGGCCTCGAGCCCGCGGCCGTCATCGTCGAGATCTTGAACGACGACGGCGCGATGGCGCGGCGCGACGATCTCGTCAAGTTCGCGCGCCGTCATGCGCTGAAGATCGGCACGATCGCCGACCTCATCGAGTATCGATTGCGCACCGAGGAATCGGTCGAGATCGTCGGCGAGGCAAACGTCGAGACGGAGTTCGGCCCGTTCCGGCTCGTCTGCTTCGAGGACCATGTCAATCGCGCCGTGCACCTTGCGCTTGCGCGCGGCAAGCTCGACGCGAAGACGCCGACGCTCGTGCGCGTGCACCGGCAGGATACGCTGAGCGACGTTCTCGGTTTGCACGCGCCGACTCTGCATCGGCCGCTGCGCGACGCGTTGAAGCTGATCGCCGAGGCGGATCACGGCGTCGCCGTCATTCTGCGGCCCGAGGAATCGGCTCGCGACCTCATGCGCTCCGTGCAGTCGCTGACGGAGGCGCCGGAGCCGGAGCTCGGCGCTCGACGCAACCGCAGCATGGACTTCCGCACGTTCGGCATCGGCGCGCAGATCGTGCGCGCGCTTGGGCTTAGGCGCATGCGCGTGATCGGGGCGCCGAAGCAGATGCACGCGCTGTCGGGCTTCGGCCTCGAGGTCGTCGAGTACGTCTCGGACTCCGCCGAGCGGGAAGACTCGAATGGATGACCCGAATGGATGACAGAGTCAAGACGCTCGAAGGCGACTTCAACGCGCGGGGCTTGAGGTTCGGGATCGTGGCCTCGCGGTTCAACGACTTCATCGTGGACCGGCTGCTCGACGCGGCCGTCAGCACTTTGCTGAAGCATGGCGTCGTGGCCGGAGACATCGAGGTCGTTCGTGTGCCGGGCGCGTTCGAGACGCCGCTCGCCGTCAAGAAAATGGCCACGAGCCGCCGTTTCAACGCGCTGATCGCGCTCGGCTGCGTGATCCGCGGCGGGACGCCGCACTTCGAGTACGTTGCGGGCGAGGCGACCCGCGGCATCGGTAACGTGAGCGCGAGCGAGGAGATTCCGATCGGCTTCGGCATCCTGACCGTCGATACGATCGAGCAGGCCATCGAGCGCGCCGGAACGAAAGCGGGCAACAAGGGCGCCGATGCAGCACTCGCCGCGATTCAGATGGCGACCGTCCTGCGCCAGCTGGAGCAGTAGGCTTGACGCGCGAGCGTGGCGCTCGATCGCGGCCCCTGGCCAGAGAGCTGCTCGTCAAAGCGCTCTATCAGTGGCAGATCGCCGGGCACAGCGTCGCCGAGATTGCGGCGCAGTTCGCCGCGGACGAGGACTTCGCTCGCTGCGACGGCGACTTCTTCGGCGAGCTCCTAGGGGTGACGATCGGCAACACGCCGGCTCTCGACGCCATCATCGCGCGCCAGGCCACCCGCGGCGTCGATCAGCTCGACGCCGTCGCGCGGGCGATCCTGTTGCTTGGGCTGGCGGAGCTGAAGTTCCGCGACGACGTGCCGAGCAAGGTCGTCATCAACGAGGCCGTCGAGCTCGCGAAGCGCTACGGGCCCACCGACAGCTACAAGTTCGTGAACGCGGTGCTCGACAAGAGCTCGCGCGAGCTGCGCAGCGGCGCGGCCAAGGTCGGGAGCGAGCCTTGATCGGCGAGTTCGACATCATCGCGCGCTACTTCACGCGTGCGAGCGGCGATGCCGACGTCGTGCTCGGCATCGGCGACGATGCGGCCGTGCTCGCGATCGACGGCCATGTGGCCGTCACCGTCGACACGCTCGTCGCCGGCGTGCACTTTCCGGACGGCATGGCGCCGCACTTGCTCGGCCACCGCTTGATGGCCGTGAACTTGAGCGATCTTGCTGCGATGGGCGCCACGCCTCGGTGGTGCACGCTCGCCTTGACGCTGCCGGCGGCCGAAGAGCTTTGGCTCGACGGGTTCAGCCGCGGCTTGTTCGAGCTCGCCGACCGTTACGGCGTCAGTCTCGTGGGCGGCAACTTGAGCCGCGGGCCGTTGACGCTGACGCTGCAGCTCATCGGCCGCGTCGAGCGCGCGAACCTGTTGACGCGCGGCGGCGGCCACGTCGGCGACGACATCTACGTGACGGGCACGCTCGGCGACAGCGCGGCCGGCATCGCGCTGATCCTCGAGCGCAGCGCGGCGCCGGAAGGCTCCGCGGCCGCGGCGTTGAAGGAGCGGTTCTACCGCCCCGTGCCGCGCGTCGGGGCGGGCCTCGCGCTGGGGCCGCTCGCGACAGCTGCGATCGACGTGTCGGACGGGCTGCTCGCGGACCTTGGCCACATCTGCACGGCGAGCGGCTGCGGCGCCACGATCGACGTCGAGCGCGTGCCGTTGTCGGCCGAGCTCTTGTCGCTATTTCCGCCGCAGGAAGCCCTCGCGCTCGCGCTTGGCGGCGGCGACGACTACGAGCTCTGCTTCACGGGGCCGCCGTCGCGTGCCGAGGAGATCGAGGCGGTGCTCGAAGCTGCCGGCACGCCGGTTCGCCGCATCGGCCAGCTCGTCGCAGGCCAAACGGTCGTGTGCCGCCGTGACGGCGAGCCGTTCGCCCCGGCCGTGCGCGGCTATCGCCACTTCTGAAGGCCGGTGAGCGTGGGCACGCTGCGCGATCCGTTTCACTTCCTCGCCTTCGGTTTCGGCGCGGGCCTCGCGCCGAAGGCGCCGGGCACGTTCGGCAGCGCCGTCGGGCTCGTCGCGGCATGGTGGCTGCTCGAGCTGCCGCTCGTGTGGCGCGTCGCCGTCGTGGCTGCCGTGATCGGCCTTGGGATCTGGATCTGCGGCGAAAGCGCGCGCAGGCTCGGTCGCCACGACGATCAGCGCATCGTGCTCGACGAGATCGCGGGCATCCTTTTGACGAGCCTGGCCGTCGTCGAAAAGAGCGTTTTCGCGTTCGCGCTAGTCTTTGTATTCTTTAGGTTTTTCGACATCCTGAAGCCCTGGCCGATCCGCGATGTGGATCACAGTCTAAAAGGCGGCTTCGGAATTATGCTTGACGACCTGATCGCCGCCCTCTATGCGGCGGTGTGCGTCGCAACGATCCGAGTAGTGCTGGCAACGATTTAGCTTCTATGTCCCAGGCCAAAGCCCCAGCGGCCGCGGAAAAACGCGGTTCTCGCGACGTGCCGGAGCGGATCGGCAAATACGTCATCATCAACGAGGTCGGGCAGGGCAGCACCGGGCGAGTGTTCCTCTCGCACGATCCGTACTACGGCCGCGACGTCGCGATCAAGCTATACAACATCGAGAGCGAGGAGGACGAGCAGAAGGCGCGCGTCACTCGCAAGATGTTCTTCAACGAAGCGCAGATGATGGGGCGGCTGCAACACCCCAACATCTTGCCGATCTACGACGCCGGTGAGGAAAACGGCGCCTACTACGTCGTCACCGAGCACGTGCACGGCGCGCGCACGTTGAACGCGTACTGCCGCCCCGACAACTTGCTGCGTATCGACGACGTCGTCGAGATTCTCTTCAAGTGCGCGAAAGGATTGCACTACGCGCACGGCCGCGGCGTCGTCCATCGCGACATCAAGCCGAGCAACATCATGCTGACGCTCGACAACGACGTCCGCATCATCGATTTCGGCATCGCGCTGATCAAGGATTCCGACGTCTCGCGCATCGAAGGCATCGCGGGCAGCCCGAGCTACATGTCGCCGGAGCAGGTGCAGTCGGCGGAGATCACTCACAAGTCGGACATCTACTCGCTCGGCGCCGTCATGTACGAGCTGCTGACGGGTTACCGGCCGTTTCGCGCGAACAGCTTGAGCAAACTGCTGCACCAGATCGTGTACGCAACGCCCCCGCCGATTCACACGCTGCGCGAGGGCATCCCCGAGGAGATCGAGAACGTCGTGACGACGGCTCTGCTGAAGGAGCCCGAGCAGCGGTTCGCGAGCGCGATCGAGTTCGCCGGCGCGCTGACGAAGCTGCACCAGAAGCTGCGTAGCCAGTACGACAATATCGATCGGCAGGAGCAGTTCGACCTCTTGCGCAAGCTGCGCTTCTTCCACGACTTCTCGCATGCCGAGATCTGGGAAGTGCTGCGCGCCAGCGAGTGGTGCACGTACCAGGCCGAGGAAGAAATCATCCGCGAGGGCGAGCTCGACGACCGGTTCTACATCATCGTCAACGGGTCGGTCAGCGTGGAGTCGGGGCGCCGCCAGACCGGCGTGCTCAGCGAAGGCGACTGCTTCGGCGAGGCGAGCTACGTGCGCGGCGCGCGCCGCACGGCCACGATCAAGGCCATCAGCCCGTTGACGCTCGTGCGTGTCAGCTCGACGCTGCTCGAGCAATCGTCGTCGGCGTGCCAGCTGCGGTTCAACAAGGTGTTCCTGCGCTCGCTGATCGAGCGCCTACAGGGCATCGCGCCGCCGCCAACCACCTAAAAGGGGACGGATTTATTTTCCCGCAAGGAAAATAAATCCGTCCCCTTTTAGATCCTGTCCCCTATTCTTCGTCGCCGTTCGTGAACGGGGTCGGCTCTGCCGTGGCCGTCTTCTTCAGCAAGATCTCGACCTTCTGCTCGGCTTCCTGCAGGGCGGCCTGACACTGGCGCGTCAGCTTCACGCCGTGCTCGAACTCCTTCAGCGCCTGCTCGAGCGGCAGATCGCCGCTCTCGAGGCGCACGACGAGCGCCTCGAGCTGCTCGAGCGATTTCTCGAGGCCGCCTAAGTCGGTGGTTTTTTCGGTCGCAGCCATTCGTCCGTAGCTCTCTTGCGAGGCGGCCACGGTACCGGTTGCCAAACCCCGAGGTCAAACGCGCGGGTTGACAAGATTTCAGTGTCCGGAATAGATTGACCCCGAGCCCTAGACAAAGTCTAAGGGCGTCCACCGGACGTCGGTGCCGGCACGTAAGGGTCAGTGTTCTCGGAGAGCAAGAATGAAACTCAAGGGCAGCCAAACCGAACAGAACTTGAAGGACGCCTTCGCCGGCGAGTCGCAGGCGAATCGCCGCTATCTCTATTTCGCGCAGAAGGCCGACGTCGAGGGCTATAACGACGTCGCGACGGTGTTCCGTTCGACGGCCGAAGGCGAGACGGGGCACGCGCATGGCCACCTCGAGTATCTCGAGGCCGTCGGCGATCCCGCCACGGGCTTGCCGATCGGCGAGACGGGCAACAACCTGAAGGCCGCGATCGCGGGCGAGACGCACGAGTACACCGATATGTACCCGGGCATGGCGAAGGCCGCGCGCGGCGAGGGCTTCGAAGAGATCGCGGACTGGTTCGAGACGCTCGCGAAGGCCGAGCGCTCGCACGCGAACCGGTTCCAGAAGGCGCTCGATACGCTCGGAAAGTAACGAGCCAAGCGCTTCGTCAACGTTCGTTCGCTCTGCCCGGGCCCGTGCGCCCGGGCAGGGCCTGCGCTTAAGAGCACCGCCAGTGAGCGACACGCCCACACCGCGCCGCGAAGGCAGCCTCGAGGCGCCGATGCGCCATCCCATCGATTGGCGCTCGCCGCAGTTCACGGAGCCCGCTGCGCTCGACAAGGAGCTCGCGCGCGTCTTCGACATCTGCCACGGCTGCCGCCGGTGCTTCAACCTCTGCAACTCGTTTCCGACGTTGTTCGACGCCGTCGACGCGACGGCGAGCGGCGAAGTGCACGACGTCCCGAAGCAGGCGTACTGGCAAGTCGTCGAGCACTGTTATCTGTGCGACATGTGCTACATGACGAAGTGTCCGTACGTGCCGCCGCATGAATGGAACGTGGACTTCCCGCATCTGATGTTGCGCGCGAAGGTCAAGGCGTTCGACGACGGTAAGGCGTCGCTGCGCGACAAGATCCTGAGCTCGACGGACACGGTGGGCTCGCTGGCCGGCATTCCGGTCATCGCGGAAGCCGTCAACGCCGTCAACGCCTCGAAGTGGGGCCGCAAGCTGCTCGAGAAGACGCTCGGCGTCGACCCCGACGCACCTGTTCCGAAGTATCACTCGCGCAGTGCCCGCTCGCGGCTCAAGGATCGCGTCGGCCGCGACGCCGAGCCCAACCCCGCCGCGGGAACACAGGGTCGGGTCGCCGTGTTCGCGACCTGCTATGGCAACCGCAATCACCCCGGCCTCGTCGAGGATCTCGTCGCCGTGCTCGAGCACAACGACGTCGGCGTCTCGCTGGTCGGCAGCGAGCGCTGCTGCGGCATGCCGAAGCTCGAGCTCGGCGACTTGAAGTCGATCGAGCGGCTCAAGGAAGCCAACATCGACGAGCTCGACGGCTACGCGCGGGAAGGCTGGGATCTCACGGCCGTCGTGCCGTCGTGCGTGCTGATGTTCAAGCAGGAGTTGCCGCTGCTGTTTCCCGAGGACGAGCGCGTGCGGCGCGTCGCCGAGGCGTTCTTCGACCCATTCGAGTACTTGATGCTGCGGCATCGCGAAGGAAAACTACGCACCAATTTCGCAACGAGCCTCGGCAAGGTCAGCTACCAGGTGCCGTGCCACCTGCGCGTGCAGAACCTCGGGCTGAAGACGCGCGACGTGCTGCAGCTCGTGCCCGGCACGGCCGTGCAAGCCATCGAGCGTTGCTCGGGCCACGACGGCACCTACGGCGTCAAGAAAGAGTACGCGCCTGTGTCGCGCAAGATCGCGCGCCCCGTCGCGCGCCAGGTCGACGATGCGGAGGCGCAGCACTTCACGAGCGATTGCCCGATGGCGGCCGAGCAGATCGCCATCGTCGCGGAGTCGGCCGAGCCCACGCATCCGATCCAGCTGCTGCGCAAGGCGTACGGCATTTGAGCCCAAGGAAAGGCGGACGATGCAGAAGCTGACGGCCGACGATCTCCTGCCCCTCGAGGTCTACCACAAGGAGCGGTCGCGCCTGCGCGCCGAGGTGCTCGCGCACAAGCGCCATCGCCAGGCGCCGATCGGCCCGAACGTGACGCTGTATTTCGAGGACCGGCTGACGATGCGTTATCAGGTGCAGGAGATGTTGCGCGCCGAGCGCATCTTCGAGTCCGAGGCGATCGCCGAGGAGCTCGGGGCGTACAACCCCCTGATTCCGGATGGCACGAATCTCAAAGCGACGATGATGCTGGAGTATCCCGACGTCGCCGAGCGGCGCCCCGCCCTCGAGCGCCTGAAGGGCGTCGAGAATTCCGTGTATCTCGAGGTCGGCGCGCTCGGGCGCGTGTTTGCTTACGCCGACGAGGATCTCGAGCGCAGCGACGAGACGAAGACGTCGGCTGTGCACTTCTTGCGGTTCGAGCTCGACGCGCCGATGCGCGCGGCGCTGAAGGGCAGTGCGGCGCTGACGTTCGGCGTCGATCACGAGCACTATCGCCACGAGCTCTTGGCCACCCCCGAGATGCGCAAGTCGCTCGCGGCCGACTTTGACTGAGCCGCCCGGCAAGCTCAGTCGCTTGACCGGAAACGCGCTCGGAGCGCGTCGAAGAACTTTACGAACCGTGTTTGCTCGACGGCCGACGTTCCTGGGCAGATGCGGTGGGACTGTGGACGGATCTCACATTGCATCAATCGCTTATCGTCTCCCTACCGTCGCTCGTTGGCGGCCTGGCACCAAACTTGCTCAGACATAAAAGATCTAAGTTTGGCTCGCCCGCGTGCCGGAAAGCGGCATAGAGAAGAAGTATGAAAAATCCTGCCGCACTTGCCGTCGCAACTCTGACTTTTCTAGTGGCTCCGTCCGCATTGGCGCTGCCGATCGTGGACGTCGGCGGTGTCGACACTCTGGTTAGTTACGGCAACATCTCCCCAAGCGCAGCGAGTCAGGCGGATTTCATCGCCGACTATTTCAATTTGGATGTCGCGGACGTTGGGTACACGAAGCTCGAAGGCGTGCTTGGCGACAGCAGCGGTGAGGGCGACAGCTGGACCCAGGCGAGCGACGATTCGGACGTCTGGTACCTCGATTTCTCGCAGTTCATTGATTTCAATCCCTTCGCGTTTCTGATCAAGACAGGTAACCACGTCCAGTACCAAGGCTCGACGTACAACACATTCCTGTACACGAATTCGAACAACTACGGCGTGGTCGATCTCAGCATCTTTACGCGCTCCAAGGGCAAGGTCGAGATGAGATGATCAGCCACGTATCGACCGGGGCTGTTCCGGTTCCCGAGCCAGCGACTCTTACGTTGCTCGGCATCGGCCTCGCAGCTGCGGGTTTCTCCCGACGTCGCAAGCAGAAAGCGCTCTAGCAAGCTGCGGCGCACGCCGCCGCCAACCCTATCCGAGCTCTCGAGCTCTCCCGAGCTGCGCAAGTCGCTCGCGGCCGATCTCGACTGAGCCGCCACAGCGCCACGCTGCGCCGTCCAATGTAAAAGTGTGGCGGTCGTTGCTTCCGAGGAGGAACATAGCTTCCAGTCGGATGCGAGAATCCTGATGGGATCGATTTGGGCGCGTGTGCTGCTCGGCCTCGCCGTCGTGATTGCGGCGGCGGCTCTGCCGGCGCACGCGCAGACCACGGCCGGCACGGTGGGGAACGTGCCCAAGCAAGTGCACCTCGTGCTCGACGGCAAGACGCTCGTCGCATCGAACGTGCGGCTCAATCGTTTCGACGAGTTGGATCTCGGCGCCTCGGAGCAGATCCGCGAGCAGCGAGTCGGCGAGGCCGTCGCCGTCGTGGTCACGAACAAGCGCATCATCGCGTACGGTGTGCTGAGCGGTTGGCGGCCGGTGGATCGCGAGCCGAACGAGAAGATCCAGAGCATCTCGGCGGAGGACTTCGCGGGGCTCGTCGTGACGGACGAGCGCATGTTGAACTTCAACGGCGAGACGGGGGTTTGGGCGGTGCAGAAACGCCGCGTGGGCAACTGAAGAGCGGCGTTGCGGGGGGTTCATATGCGACGTTGGGGGAGTTCGTTCTACGCTGCGCTCTTCGCGGTGGTTGCGGCGCCAGCTCTCGCCCAATCGCAAAGCGTCGACGAGTACGTTGCCGCCGAGCTCGAGCGGCAAAAGATCCCCGGGCTCTCGATCGCGGTCGTGCGTGAGGGCGAGATCGTCAAGGCACAAGGCTACGGGTATGCGAACGTCGAGCACGAAGCCGCGGCGACTGCGCAGACGGTCTACCAATCGGGTTCGGTCGGCAAGCAGTTCACCGCGACGCTCGTGATGATGCTCGTCGAGGAAGGGCGTCTGTCTCTTGACGATCGGTTATCCGAGCACTTCGATGCGGCGCCCGAAGCCTGGCGCGACGTCACGGTGCGCCATCTCCTGACGCACACGGCCGGCATCTCGAACGGTATCTACCGCAACATCGACATGCGGCGCGACTACTCGGACGACGAGCTCGTCGCGCTGATCGCCGCCGAGCCTCTCGACTTTGTGCCCGGCGAAGGCTGGAACTACAGCAATGCCGGCTACGTGCTGCTCGGGCTCCTCGTGGGCCGCGTGACCGGCGAGTTCTACGGCGATCTGCTCCGGGAAAAGGTCTTCGAGCCAACGGGTATGACGACCGCGCACGTGATCGACGAAGCGGCGATCGTGCCGCACCGTGCTGCTGGCTACCGCCTCGTCGACGGCGAGCTGAGAAACCAGGAGTGGGTCTCGCCCGCGCTGAACAGGCTCGCGGACGGTGCGCTGTACGTCACGGTGCTCGATCTGGCGGCATGGGACACGGCGCTCTACACGGACGAGCTCCTGACGCCCGCGTCGCGCGACCGGATGTGGACCCCGGTGCGGCTCAACGATGGCCGCACGGAGCCCTATGGATTCGGCTGGGAAATCGGCGAGGTGCGCGGCCATCGCGTGCTCCAGCACGGCGGACGGTGGCAGGGATTCTCGGCCCACATCGCGCGCTACGTCGATGATGAGCTCACGGTCATCGTGCTCGCGAACCTCGCGGGCGCGAACGTGAGCCGGATAGCGAGCGGCGTCGTAGGGCTCTACGAGCCCGACCTCGCGCCGGCCAAGCGCACGCCGATCACGCTCGCGCGCGAAGCATTGGCGCCGTTCGCCGGCACGTACGAGTTCGCGCCCGATGCGACGCTCACGATCTACGTGCTGAACGACGCTCTGATGGCGCAGCCCGCGGGCGACGTCGCGTTACCCTTGGTGCCGTTCTCGGCAACGGAGTTCTTCGCCGAAGGCACCGAGGTGGAATTCGCTTTCGTGCGCAACTCAGACGGCACGGTGACCGGGCTGACGCTGCGCTCGGGCGGCAACGCGAACGAAGCACGCAGAGTCGGCGTCGCGTCCGCGAACTAGGTCAGCGGCGCCTCGGCCCGGCGACTGAGCGTCGCTACTGAAAGACAGCTTGTCTTGCGCTCGCTCGAACGCGCTACAATCGCGCCGGCTTAACGTGGGAACTCGGGCGCTGCGCTCGAGTGTTAGGCTGGATCGATGAGTAGCAATTATCGCGCTGCCGACATTGAGGTCTTGAGCGGGCTCGAGCCCGTGCGCCGTCGTCCGGGCATGTACACGGACACGACGCGGCCGAACCACCTCGCGCACGAGGTCGTCGACAACAGCGTCGACGAGGCCGTTGCGGGCCATGCGAAGAAGATCGACGTCGTGCTCCACGCCGACGGTTCGCTCGAAGTCGCCGACGACGGCCGCGGCATGCCCGTCGACATGCATCCGCAGGAAAAGCTGCCCGGCGTCGAGCTGATCCTCACGCGGCTGCACGCGGGCGG
>Ga0190271_10002186_pt1 | contig 11699 bp, 7 predicted proteins | sample Popmic356T_FD_133747 | JGI IMG/M metagenome (GOLD analysis project Ga0190271, IMG submission 133747) | Populus adjacent soil microbial communities from riparian zone of Weber River, Utah, USA - 356 T | ecosystem: Environmental > Terrestrial > Soil > Riparian zone | place: USA: Utah | collected...
GCAATCTGGTCGGATTCATCAGGTTCCATGGTGGGTTCGGCGATGGTGGCCTCCTTCGCCCCACTGTCCTCCTCCACCGCCTCTCCGGAAGCGGATTCGTCCGGTTGCGAGCCGAGGTCTTCGACCTCGTTCGCCTGTTCGATGGATTGCGCGTCGGTCGGTTCCTGGGCCTCGTACTTGGTGACCGGAAATTCGGGGACCGGTTCATCGACAGCCGCGCTTCTCACCGGCTCAGCTGCTGCGGGGGCTGGCGCCGGCGCAGGGGCTGCAGCGGTGGCTGTTTCGCTACTGGCCGGTTCGGCGGCTGGCTTGGGCGGTTCTGCTTTCGCCTCGGCAGGGCGTTGCGGCTCTTCCTTCGGCGCGGCGCTTGTAGTGCCGGCGGCCTGTTCAGTTTCAGCTGCGCCCTGTGTACCCGCGCCTGAACTGCTGCGCTCGGTCTGGTTCGCGCAGCCCGCCAGAGACGCGCTGATCAACAACATCAACAGCCGATTGGTTCCTGGTCGCATTGCCGTTCTCCTCATCGTGCCGGTCGCAGGGCTTGCATTATTGCCCATTGGCCAGCCGGTTAACAATGTCATTCGGGGCGTTTATGCGATTGTCTCATGGCTACGACGCCGGCATCGCGGGCACCTCCTGGCCGTTTGCGCCAGGCCCGAAAATAAGCCAAAAGACATGCGTTGAACAATGTCTCTGGAACAGGCGCCATGATAAAATGCGCGGCTTAAATCGGGCGTGCCAACACAGGGCTCCCGGACCGCGATGCCCCTCCTCAACACACAGAACAATACCGGGGCGGGGCGAATTTTTCGTGACCGTTTGCAAAAAGAAAACTGACTCGTCCTGATGGATCAATTCGCCAAAGAAACCCTTCCGATCAGCCTCGAAGAGGAGATGCGCAGCTCCTACCTCGAGTATGCAATGAGCGTCATCGTGGGACGCGCGCTGCCCGATGTGTGCGACGGCCTCAAGCCCGTACACCGCCGCATCCTGTTTGCCATGCATGAAGCGAACAACGTCTGGAATCGCCCCTACGTGAAGTGCGCGCGCGTCGTCGGCGACGTCCTCGGCAAGTATCACCCCCACGGCGATTCCGCCACCTACGAAGCCCTGGTGCGCATGGCCCAGGATTTCTCGATGCGTTACACGCTGATCGACGGTCAAGGCAATTTTGGCTCCGTCGATGGCGATTCCGCCGCGGCCTATCGCTATACCGAGTGCCGCCTGGAGAGAATTGCGTCCGAGCTGCTTGCCGATATCGACAAGGAGACGGTCGACTTTGTTCCCAACTATGACGGCAAGGAGCAGGAACCCACCATCCTGCCGGCCCGCATCCCCAATCTGCTGGTCAACGGTTCGTCCGGGATCGCCGTGGGCATGGCGACCAACATCCCGCCGCACAACCTCGGGGAAGTAGTGGATGCCTGTCTGGCCATCCTCGAGCGCCCCGAGATCACGATCGATGAACTGATCGACATCATCCCCGGGCCGGACTTCCCCACCCGGGGGATCATTTATGGGACGGCGGGTGTCAGGGAGGGGTACCGGACCGGGCGCGGCCGCATCGTCATCCGCGCCCGCACCCACGTGGAAGATCTCGACAAGGGCAATCGCCAGGCGATCATCATCGACGAACTGCCCTACCAGGTGAACAAATCGTCATTGCTCATCAAGATCGGCGAACTGGTCCGCGAGAAGCGCCTCGACGGACTGTCGGAAATCCGCGACGAATCGGACAAGTCCGGCATGCGCGTGGTGCTTGAGCTCAAGCGCGGTGAAGTGCCCGAAGTCATCCTGAACAATCTGTACAAGGAAACACAGATGCAGGATACCTTCGGGATGAACATGGTTGCGCTGGTGGATCGCCAGCCGCGCCTGCTCAACCTCAAGGAAATCCTCGACGCGTTCCTGCGCCATCGCCGCGAAGTGGTGACCCGGCGCACGGTATTCGAACTGCGCAAGGCCCGCGAACGCGGTCATATCCTGGAAGGCCTGGCCGTCGCGCTATCGAACGTCGACGAAATCATTGCCCTCATCAAGGCGGCACCGGCGCCGGCGGAAGCCAAGCGGGAACTGATGGCACGCAGCTGGCGTTCGCAGCTCGTGGAATCGATGCTGGTCAGGACCGAGTCCGCGGCCTCGCGGCCGGATGGGCTGGCTCCCGAATACGGCCCGCAGGCAGACGGCTACCGGTTATCGGAAGTCCAGGCGCAGCGCATTCTTGAAATGCAGCTGCAGCGACTGACCGGCCTGGAGCAGGACAAGATCGTTGCCGAGTACCGCGAGGTCATGGAGACCATCGCCGACCTGCTCGACATTCTCGCCAAGCCGCAACGCATCACCGAGATCATCAAGGATGAACTCAAGCAGTCGCGCGACCAGTTCAACGACGAGCGCCGCAGCGAGATCGTGACCAACGCGGAAGACCTCAGCATGGAGGACCTGATCGCGCCGGAGGACGTCGTGGTCACGCTGTCGCACAGCGGGTACGTGAAGGCCCAGCCGCTGGCGGATTACCGTGCGCAGAAGCGCGGGGGCCGAGGCAAGCAGGCGACAGCGACCAAGGAAGACGATTTCATCGACAACCTGTTCATCGCTAACACCCACGATTACGTGCTGTGTTTCTCGAGCAGGGGGCAGCTGTACTGGATCAAAGTCTACAACGTGCCACAGGGCGGGCGTGCCAGCCGCGGCAAGCCGATCGTCAACCTGCTGCCGTTGATGGAAGGCGAGAAGATCACCGCCATCCTGCCGGTCAAGGATTTCGACGAGAACAAGTTCGTGTTCATGGCCACCGCCAACGGCACTGTGAAGAAAACGCCGCTGTCCGATTTCTCGCGGCCGCGCCCGTCGGGCATCATCGCGGTGGACCTGGACGAAGGCGACTACCTGATCGGCGTGGCGCTGACGGAAGGGCACCATGACATCATGCTGTTCTCGGATGCGGGCAAGGCGGTGCGCTTCGACGAACAGGACGTGCGCCCGATGGGCCGCGTTGCGCGAGGCGTTCGCGGCATGAGGCTGTCAGGTGCGCAGAAGCTGATCTCGCTGCTGGTTGCGGACAACGAGAACCTGACTGTCCTGACGGCCACCGAGAATGGATTCGGCAAGCGCACGCCGATCGCCGAATACACGCGCCATGGCCGCGGGACGCAGGGCATGATCGCGATCCAGACGACTTCCCGAAACGGCAATGTCGTCGCCGCCACGCTGGTGGAGGAAACGGACGAAATCATGCTGATTACCACGGGTGGGGTGCTGATCCGCACGCGGGTCAAGGAGATCCGGGAAATGAGCCGGGCCACGCAGGGAGTGACGCTGATCAATCTCGGTCCCGACGAAAAGCTGGCCGGCCTGGAAAAGATCGTGGATCCGGATGATCCTGATGGCCAGGTTGCCGGTGTCGAAGGGCAGGACGCGGAGAGCGAAGACCAGCAGCCGGTCGCGGAAGGTGAGGATCAATCCGAAACCGGGGATGCGACCGATGATCCGCAGGATTCCGATCCGGAGAACGGCGAACCCACCTGACTTCGCAGGACTACAGAACATCAAATAACAGACGGAGTAACAGCGTGGGGAGAGTCTTCAATTTCAGCCCGGGGCCCGCGGTCCTGCCGCAGCCGGTCCTGGAGCAGGCCCGTGACGAGATGCTCGACTGGCATGGCTCGGGCATGTCGGTGATGGAAATGAGTCATCGCGGCAAGGAATTCATCGCCATCGCCGCCGCGGCCGAGGCTGACCTGCGCGAGTTGCTGGCGATCCCGGCCAATTACAAGGTCCTGTTCCTGCAAGGCGGTGCGACGGCCCAATTCGCCATGGTGCCGATGAACCTGTTGCGCGGGAAAAAGGCCGCCGACTATATCCACACCGGCGAGTGGGCAAAGAAGGCGATAGGCGAGGCGAAGAAATTCTGCAGCGTGAACGTTGCCGCCAGTTCGGAAGACCAGAATTTCGCCTATGTGCCGAAGCAGGCGACCTGGAAATCGGGCGCCGACGCGGCCTATGTGCACATCACGTCCAACGAGACCATCGGTGGCATCGAATACCACTGGGTTCCCGACACCGGGGGTGTGCCGCTGGTTGCGGACATGTCGTCCCACATCCTGGCGCGGCCGGTCGACGTTTCGAAATACGGCGTCATCTATGCCGGCGCGCAGAAGAACATCGGCCCGGCGGGGCTGACGATCGTCATCGTCCGCGATGATCTGATCGGCCAGGCCCTGCCTGGCACGCCGGCGATGCTCGACTACAAGATTCACGCCGACAACGAGTCGATGTACAACACGCCGCCGACATATGGACTTTACATCGCGGGGCTGGTGTTCCAGTGGCTGAAAACAAATGGCGGCTTGTCTGCCATGGAGAAAGTCAACAACGAGAAGGCCGGCCTGATTTACGACGTGCTGGACAGCAGTTCGTTCTATTCGAGCCCCGTGGCCAGGGAAGATCGCTCGATCATGAATATTCCGTTCCGCTTGAAGAGCGAAAGCATGGACGAGGATTTCCTGAAGCAGGCGAAGGCCGCCGGAATGATCCAACTGAAGGGCCATCGTTCGGTGGGCGGCATGCGGGCGTCCATCTATAACGCGATGCCCATCGAGGGCGTCAGGGCGCTGGTCGGGTTCATGCGCGATTTCGAGAAGCGCAACGGCTGATCCCAAATGGCCGATACCGCTGCGATGGCTGCGTCACTCAACATCCTCACGCTCAACACCATTTCTCCGATGGGCCTGAAGCGCCTGCCGGCGAATATCTATTCCGTGGGTCCGAATGTCGGTTCGCCGGATGCGATCCTGGTTCGTTCCCAGGACATGCACAAGATGGAAATTCCGCAGTCGGTGCGGACCATCGGGCGCGCGGGGGCCGGGACCAACAACATTCCGGTGGCAAGCATGAACCAGCGAGGCGCGCCGGTATTCAACGCACCCGGGGCGAATGCCAACGCCGTGAAGGAACTGGTGCTCGCGGGGATGCTCATGGCGGCACGCAACCTCCTGCCGGCGATTCGATTCGCCGAAGGCGTTGCAGGCAGCGACGAAGAGATCAACAAAGCCGTCGAAGACGGCAAGAAGCACTTCGCCGGGTTCGAACTGCCGAACCAGACGCTGGGGGTCATCGGCCTTGGCCGCATCGGCAGCCTGGTCGCCGATTCGGCGATCAAGCTCGGCATGAATGTGCTGGGCTACGACCCCGAGATCACGGTCGATGCGGCCTGGAGCCTTCCGTCCCAGGTGCGCAAGGCGCATGGCATCGAGGATGTCCTGCGCCACTGCGATTTCGTCACGCTGCACGTTCCCTTGGTGGACGCCACACGCAATCTGATCGACGCCAAGCGCCTCGGCCTCATGAGGAAGGATGCGGTCCTGCTCAATTTTTCCCGCGATGGCATCGTTGCCAATGACGCCGTGCTGGAGGCCCTTTCGGCGAAGCGCCTCAAGGCCTATGTTTGCGATTTTCCCAGTGCGATCCTGAAGGGACATCCCGGCGTGGTTGCGACGCCACACCTTGGTGCGTCCACCCGGGAAGCCGAGGACAACTGCGCCGTCATGGTCGTGGACCAGGTGCGCGACTATCTCGAAAATGGCAATGTACGCAATGCCGTGAATTTTCCCGATGTCGTCATGAGCCGAGAATCCCCCTTCCGCCTGGGAATTGCCAATGCCAACGTGCCGAACATGGTGGGCCAGATATCCACGGCCATGGCGCAGGCGGGGCTGAACATCCATAACATGCTGAACAAGTCGAAAAAGGACATGGCCTATACCCTGGTGGACGTGGACAGCCCGGTTTCCCAGCAGGTCATCGACAGGATTGCGGCAATCGGGGGCGTGCTCGCGGTACGCTACCTGCCTGCGAGAAGCTGAACCATGGCCGACCTCAAGCAATTGCGCGAACGCATCGATGCGATCGACCAGGAGGTCCTCAAGCTGGTCAGCGAACGCGCGGCCGTGGCGCATACCATCGGCACGCTCAAGACCGACGGCGTGGTTTACCGTCCGGAGCGCGAAGCGCAAGTGTTGCGGGGGTTGACCGAGCGCAATCCCGGCCCGCTGCCCGGCAAGGCGGTGACCCGGGTGTTCACCGAAATCATTTCCGCATGCCGCGCTCTCGAGGACGCATTCTCGGTGGCGGGACTGGGGCCCAAGGGCACATTCAGCGAGGAGGCCGTCGTCAAGCATTTCGGCGGGCAGGCGCCGGTCGTGCTGTATGCCTCGATCGATGAAGTTTTCCGCTCGGTCGAATCGGCAACGGTGGGATACGGGGTGGTGCCGGTGGAGAATTCCACGGAAGGCGCCGTCGGGCGCACCATGGACTTGCTGGTGTCAACGCCTCTGCGGATTTGCGGAGAAGTGCTGCTCCCGGTGCGCCAGAACCTGATGACCAAGGCGGCGTCCCTGGACAAGGTGAAGCGCGTCTATTCGCACGCGCAGAGCCTGGCCCAGTGCAACCGCTGGCTGAACCAGAATTATCCGAATCTCGAACGTGTGCCGGTTTCCAGCAACGCCGAGGCTGCGCGCCTGGCGAGCGAGAATGCCGATGCGGCGGCCATTGCGGGACGCTCGGCAGCGGAGTTGTACGGGCTGAATGTGATCTCCGCCGGAATCGAGGACGACCCCAACAACACCACGCGCTTCCTCGTCGTGTCGCAACAGGAAGTGCCGCGCTCCGGGCGCGACAAGACTTCGCTGGTCATGGCCAGCCGCAACGTGCCGGGAGCGATGCACGAACTGCTCACTCCGCTGGCCCGGCACAACGTCAGCATGTCGCGACTGGAATCGCGCCCGTCGCGCACAGGCATGTGGGAATACGTGTTCTTCGCCGACCTCGAAGGGCACCAGACCGACGCGAACGTGGCGCAGGCGCTGGGCGAAATGCGGGATATCGCCGCGTTCCTGAAAGTGCTGGGCTCCTATCCGGTTGCCGTACCGTGAGCAGCGCAGTTGCGCGGGACGAAGTGGTGCTGGACGTCTGCGAGCGCGCGCCCGCCTACGTTCGCGGCATCGCGCCTTACCAGCCGGGCAAACCGATCTCGGAACTCGCCCGCGAACTGGGATTGCGCGAGGAGGGCATCATCAAGCTCGCCTCCAACGAAAACCCGCTCGGGGCAAGCCCGAAAGCGCTGGCCGCCCTGCAGGCGGCACTGGCTGAAACGGGGCGTTATCCGGACGGCAATGGTTTCGAGCTGAAAGCCGCGCTGTCGCGCAAATATGGTGTAAGCCAGGACCGCGTCGTTCTCGGCAATGGCTCAAACGACGTGCTGGAAATGGCGGCGCGTGCCTTCCTTGCGCCGGGCGCATCGGCGGTTTACTCGCAGCATGCCTTCGCGGTGTACCCGCTCGCGACCCAGGCAACCGGGGCCGCGGGCATCGAAGTGCCGGCACGCGATTTCGGCCACGATCTCGATGCCATGGCGGCCGCTGTTCGAGACGACACCCGCATCGTATTCATCGCCAACCCCAACAATCCCACCGGAACATGGATTGCCCCCGCCGATCTGCTGGGCTTCCTGCGCAAGGTGCCGGCGAACGTGCTCGTCGTGCTGGATGAAGCTTATAACGAGTACCTGGAGCCGGCGCAGCGCGGCGACAGCGCCCGCTGGCTCGACGAATTCCCGAACCTGGTCATTTCGCGGACCTTTTCCAAGGCCTATGGACTGGCCGGGTTGCGCGTCGGTTATGCCTTGGTTCGGGCGGAAGTCGCGGATCTGATGAATCGCGTGCGCCAGCCTTTCAATGTCAGCCACCTTGCCCAGGTGGCCGCGATTGCAGCGCTCGCCGACCAGGAATTCGTGCAGAAAAGTTACGAACTCAACCGGGAAGGCATGCAGGTACTGACGGCCGCGTTCAGCCGGCTGGGCCTGTCATGGATTCCGTCGCACGCCAATTTTGTCACCTTCAAGGTGGGAGACGGTGCTGGCGTATTCCAGAGCCTCCTGAAACAGGGTGTCATCGTGCGCCCGATCGGCGCCTATGGCATGCCGGGACATCTGCGCGTCACGATCGGCACGCAGCCCGAGAACCAGAGATTCCTGTCGGTTCTCGAATCCGTTCTGGCCGGGCATCGTTGAACCGCCGGCGGCCTGGGTGGGATTGTATTGAGCGAATTTCACAGCGATAGGCTGGTTGTCGTCGGCGTCGGCCTCATAGGAGGATCGGCAGCCGCGGCGCTGCGCCGTGCGGGCAGGGTGGGGCACATCATCGGCGTGGGTCGCGGCCGCAGCAACATAGAGCGTGCCCTCGAACTCGGCGTGATCGACGAAGCCGTCGCGGACGTTGGCGCCGCGGTGAAAGGCGCCGATACGGTACTGCTTGCGGTACCGGTGAAGCAGAACGACAGCGTGCTGGCCGCGCTGGCGCAAAGCCTGGAAACGGGAACGCTGGTGACCGACGCGGGCAGTACCAAGCAGGATTTCGCCGCCGCCGCCAGGCGCTGGCTTCCATCGCATCTGGCAACCACGGTGCCGGGCCATCCGATCGCGGGCGCAGAACATACCGGCGTGGATGCCGCGAGTCCCATTCTCTTCCAGGGAAAAAATGTCGTGGTCACGCCCCTTCCGGAAAACAGCCCGGACGCTGTCGATCGTGTCTCGGCGTTGTGGCAGGTTTGCGGTGCGCGGATCACCCGCATGTCGGCGGAACATCACGACCGGATTTTCTCCGCTGTCAGCCATTTGCCGCACATGCTTGCCTATTCGCTGGTGCACATGATCGCCGGCCGCCCGGACGCACGGGAGCTGTTCGATTTTGCCGCCAGCGGCTTTCGCGATTTCACCCGCATCGCCGGAAGTTCTCCCGAGATGTGGCGCGACATCGCGCTTGCCAATAAAGAGGCGCTGGTGGCCGATCTGGAGGCCTACCAGGAGCAGATTGCCGGCCTGACGGAACGGTTGAAAGCTGCCGACGCGGCAGAGCTGGAGCGCATATTCGAAGCGGCACGCAGCGCGCGCAACGCCTGGCTGGACCGGAACCAGAAACGCTAATGGTCGCATATCCCGATCACCTCGACCTGGGGCCACTGGACCGGGCTGCCGGCACGTTGCGCCTGCCGGGCTCGAAAAGCATTTCCAATCGCATCCTGCTGCTCGCGGCGCTCGCGCAGGGCAGCACGGACATTCACGACCTGCTTGATGCGGACGACGTCGATCGCATGCTGGATGCGCTGGGTGCGCTCGGCATCGATGTGGAGAAAGGCGGGCGCGCCGGGCACGTGCGCGTTGCCGGCGCTGCGGGAGCATTCCCGGTCAAGCGTGCGGAGCTGTTTCTCGGTAATGCAGGGACTGCGTTCCGGCCGCTCACCGCGGCGCTGGCGCTGTCCGGCGGCCATTACAGGCTTTCAGGCGTTCCCCGCATGCACGAACGCCCCATCGGCGACCTCGTGGACGCATTGCGGGGTCTTGGGGCCGACATCCGCAATCTGGGCAATGAAGGCTTTCCGCCACTCGAAATTTTTCCCGGCAAGGTACGCGGGGGCGGCAGCATTCGCGTTCGCGGCGACGTATCGAGCCAATTCCTGACGGCGTTGCTCATGGCTTTGCCGCTGACGGGAGCCGAGACCAACATCGAGGTCGTGGGTGAACTGATATCCAGGCCCTATGTGGACATCACGCTGAACCTGATGTCGCGCTTCGGCGTCACGGTCCACAGGAAGGAATGGTCGTCCTTCACGATTCCCGCGGCCAGCCGGTTCGTGAGTCCCGGCGAGATCTACGTAGAAGGTGACGCGTCCGGTGCCTCCTATTTTCTCGCTGCGGGCGCGATCGGCGGCGGTCCCGTGAGGGTGGAAGGCGTGGGGCGCAACAGCATCCAGGGCGACGTCCGCTTCGCCGAGGCGCTTGGCGCCATGGGTGCAGTAGTCGAGATGGGCGACAACTGGATTGAGGCTCGCGCCCCCGAGTCCAGGCGCCTGCGCGCGTTCGATCTCGACCTGAACCATATTCCCGACGCTGCCATGACGCTGGCCGTTGCGGCCCTGTTTGCGGATGGGCCGAGCCGGCTGCGCAACATCGCGAGCTGGCGGGTCAAGGAAACCGACCGCATCGCAGCCATGGCCACGGAACTGCGCAAGGTCGGCGCGACTGTCGAAGAAGGGAGGGACTATCTCCGCGTGACTCCCCCGGCTTCCTCGCGCCTCACGCCCCGGGCGGACATCGCCACCTACGACGATCACCGCATGGCGATGTGCTTTTCACTCGCGGCGCTGGGCGGGGTCCCGGTCCGCATCAACGATCCGGGGTGCGTGGCCAAGACTTTCCCGGATTATTTCGATCGTTTCGCCACCATTACCTGGGATTCGGCTGTGCCGGTGGTTGCGGTCGATGGACCTTCCGCGTCCGGCAAGGGAACCGTGGCCCAGCGCGTCGCAAGGCAACTCGGTTTCCACTATCTCGACAGCGGCGCGCTTTACAGGCTCGTCGCCCTGGCGGCGATACGCGCAGGCACGGAACTGCAGGACGCCGAAGCGCTTGGCGCGCTGGCGACTGCGCTGCCAGTCGAATTCCTCGAAGGCCGGATCTGGCTGAATGGCGCCGACGTAACGGACGCCATACGCAGCGAAGAAGTGTCCGCAACAGCTTCAGTGGTCGCCTCCATTCCCGCTGTACGTCAAGGGCTTATGCTGCGCCAGCGGGTCTTTCGCCGGGCTCCCGGGCTGGTCGCTGATGGACGCGACATGGGCACGGTGGTATTTCCGGACGCAACGCTCAAGGTATTCCTCACGGCGTCGGCGGAGGAACGTGCGCTGCGCAGATATAAACAGTTGAAAGACAAAGGTTTCGATGCTAACCTAGCAGCCCTTTTGCTGGAATTGCGTCAACGCGACGAGCGCGACAGTACTCGCAGCGTGGCCCCCCTGCAAAAGAGCGCGGAAGCGCAAGTTCTTGATACTACTGGAATTTCAATCGAGGAGGCGACTTCCCGAGTGGTCCGGTGGTTCGAGTCAGCGCAGCCTCGAGTCCCATCCCGCTGAACCAGACCGGCACCTTGGCGAAAGTTTGCCTGGGCAGGGTTTGTATTCGCTGCGGATGGATTTATTAACTAACCCGTTATATGCAACGGCTTTTTTAGAAACTCAACGTCCCCATATGAAAACTGCAATCGAAACCCCCGCCTCCAGCGCCATCGAAAACAATTTCGCTGCCATGTTCGAGGAAAGCCTCGCCCGGCAGGAAATGCGCGCAGGCGAAGTCATCACCGCCGAAGTGGTCCGCGTGGACCAGAATTTCGTGGTGGTGAATGCCGGCCTCAAGTCGGAAAGCTTCATTTCCGCAGACGAATTCAAGAACGACCGCGGCGAACTCGAAGTCAAGCCGGGCGACTACGTCACGGTTGCCATCGAAGCCCTCGAAGACGGTTATGGCGAAACCCGCCTGTCCCGCGAAAAGGCCAAGCGCCTCGCCGCGTGGCACGACCTCGAGAAGGCGATGGAGCAGGGCACGCTGGTACAGGGCCTGGTCAACGGCAAGGTAAAGGGCGGCCTGACCGTCATGGTCAACGGCATTCGCGCCTTCCTGCCCGGCTCCCTGGTGGACATCCGTCCGGTCAAGGACACCAACCCGTACGAAGGCAAGCAACTCGATTTCAAGGTCATCAAGCTCGACCGCAAGCGCAACAACGTGGTGGTATCCCGCCGCGCGGTTCTGGAGCAGACCCAGGGTGCGGAGCGCGAAGCGCTTCTGTCCAGCCTGCAGGAAGGTGCCGTCGTCA